>Ga0315905_10000575_pt1 | contig 39735 bp, 29 predicted proteins | sample LakEriMetagenome_5_FD_203522 | JGI IMG/M metagenome (GOLD analysis project Ga0315905, IMG submission 203522) | Freshwater fungal communities from buoy surface, Lake Erie, Ohio, United States - Buoy 4 MA121 | ecosystem: Environmental > Aquatic > Freshwater > Lake | place: USA: Lake Erie, Ohio...
ATTGCTTGTCATCTATTATTTTTTTGGACCTTTTTGTCAAATTTCTGGGAGCTAAAGGGTAAATAGCGGAAGGCCTTTAGGTGATCTTGCACTAGGGAGTGAATCGGTACACTTTTCAATCAGGTTATAAAAAACATTTCGCTGCTTGGGTTCAAATCCCAACTCACGAATGGCGTTTTGAATTTGGTTTAGTGTCAAATGATGAGCTGTGCCAGCCGAAGAAACCACATTTTCTTCGATCATTAATGAACCCATATCATTGGCCCCAAAACATAAAGCCAACTGGCCGGTCTTTAAGCCCTGGGTGACCCAGGAGGATTGAATATTGTCAAAATTGTCCAAATAAAGCCGGGCAATCGCTTGTGTCCTTAAGTACTCATAAGCACCAACCGGATGAATGTGGCTTAGATCTGTATTTTGTGGTTGAAATGTCCAGCAAATGAAAGCTGTGAAGCCTCCGGTTTCATCCTGAAGCGAGCGGAGCCTTTCCAGGGTTTCCACCCTTTCCGCCATTGTTTCAACATGGCCGAACATCATGGTGGCAGTCGATCGGCCCCCTAGAGAATGCCAAACTCTATGCACTTCGAGCCATTCATCGCTCATGCATTTGTAGACTGTCAATGCTTTTCGAACCCTATCGACTAAAATTTCACCTCCTCCACCTGGCAAACTGCCAAGACCGGCTTCCTTCAACCGTTCGAGTACTTCTCTCAGGGAAATTTTGTTCAGACGATGGAAATGCCATATCTCAGGGGGGCTAAACGCATGCAGGTTGACATTCGGGAACCGTTTTTTCAAATTACGAAGCAGGTCTTCATACCAATCGAGCTTCAGTGAAGGATGCATACCCCCCTGAAGCAAGATTTGATCCCCTCCCAAGGCTACCGTCTCTTCGATTTTTGCACATATGACTTCAAGGTCTAGCACATAAGCATCCGAATCTTGCGGCTTACGGTAAAAAGCGCAGAAATGGCATACTGCCGCACAAATGTTGGTGTAGTTGATATTGCGGTCAATATTATACGTCCGGAAAGATTCCGGGTGAATTCGGCGACAAACCTTATCTGCTGCTTTTCCCAAGGCTGCAAGGTCGTGGCATTCCTCAAACAGTTTGAGAGCCTCTGAAAAGCTTATTCTATGGCCATTCACTGCTTTCTGAAGAATTTCAACTATCTCTGTCCCGGGCTTCATTCCGCTTACCCCCCCTGCATGACACTTTATCAAGCGACATTAATTCCGCTCAAAAAATTCAAGTTTCTGGCGAAATACTTCAAGCCCCTCGAGCTCCTTTTCACCCACTGTAAATCCTATTTTCTTTGTGAGATATTCGACTACGAAAGCTTCCGAGCATCCGTGTTTTTTTGACTCCCTTCTGGCGATTTCAGTCAAGCGAGAAATGCCTTGTCGGTAAGCTAGATGGAACGATTCTATTTGAGACCTGCATGACACTTTATCAAGCGACATTAATTCCGCTCAAAAAATTCAAGTTTCTGGCGAAATACTTCAAGCCCCTCGAGCTCCTTTTCACCCACTGTAAATCCTATTTTCTTTGTGAGATATTCGACTATGAAAGCTTCCGAGCATCCGTGTTTTTTTGACTCCCTTCTGGCGATTTCAGTCAAGCGAGCAATGCCTTGTCGGTAAGCTAGATGGAACGATTCTATTTGAGAATTGGATAACTGAAGTCCCGGGCGAATTGCCCAGACCGCATAAACAAAGGGAAGGCCGGTTTCTTTTGTCCATTCATCACCAAGATCCCATTCGATATTGAAATCAGATGGGCGCATGGACATTGCCCGATCACCTATCAAAAGGATGCCATCAACTAAACTAGAAACAGTGGTTGCAGACATGGGATAGTTGACAATTTCGGGATAGATCTTGTGTTTCTCAGCCAGCATGATCTTTGTGAGTGCTGAACTAGTTCGCGATCCCTCATCCAGCGCCAAGATTTTTAGTTGGGGCAAACCAAACCTGGTGAGCAAAAGGACACTTTCCACAGGGCCAAAGCTTGTGATTCCTAACCCCGGAACCATAGAGTAATTTTTCGCCCGAATGTATTCAGCCACGGGGATGAGACCAACATCAAGTTTCCCGGCCTTCATCCAACAAGCTAAACGACTGGGAGTTTCCAGGACCAAGTTGGAATCTGGTAACAACTGAACCAACCCCTCAATGAGAGGTTTGGTGTTGAGATAGGCAACAGCTCCAATTCGAAGCCCACCGGCCATTTGTTCCATCTTCTCCACAACTTACTTACAGATTTAAAACCGTAAAAATCAATTTCAGATAACTAATCCAATAGCATTTGTTCGGGAAGTTATCACCATCCAACACGAATTATCTGACAAGATTTGGCAGGAAATATCGCAAATTGTTCGACATCTGTTTTTTGCTGGCTTGAATTAGTCAACACGATTTTTCTCGCAAGATTCAATTTTTGACTTTGGAAAGGTTCGTGCATATCTCCGAAAATATTTCCATAAATCATTTGATTGGAATTGTTAACAACCACCACTAAAAACTTGGATAACTCTAGGGCTGTTTGTTCAGGTTGATCGAAGGACCATGCAAATCCAACCACACCTGACTGACGCGAATCAGAATTACCCTCATGAGAAAGCACTTGAAAACCTGAAGCATTTTCAAAATCCTTTGCCCATTCGAGCGAATCGTGAACCGAAAACTGACCTGACAAAGATTGATTTGAGGGTTTCAAAAAAATTTGGTCAAAAAAGCCACTATCGATCCATTTCAATCCAGGAGTCATCAAAAAGAGTAACCAACGCATCCAGTCGGAACTTGAATTCGATTCAACCGGAGCATTCCATTCAACAGGCCAACGGTGGATGGTTCGACTGGAATACTCCCACCCCGCACCCAAATGATCTGCAATCCCTTGCAAATCAAGCTTTTCGACGCGTTCCATCAGGCGTTGATCAAGGCAAAAATTAAATCCCTGCTCCATCAAATCCCATTCCAAACCCCAAAAAACTTCAGCAAGTGCAATAAAATGGGGATTTAAGTCTCTTGCCGAGGAAAGCATCGCTGGCCAAGGCGAGTCTTTTAGGCGAGCCCCGCCCATTCCAGGGTCAGCCAAATCACCCCATGTTTTTTTCATACTTTCGGGTAGTGACAGCATCGCATGCGAACTAAATACACCATCGGAAAGTGTGGACAAACGAAGGAGTGCTTCACCCAAATAATTCGCTAATAGCGGAGCGGTGGTATTTAGTTGCTGAGTGTTGGGAATAGGGGGAAAATTTGGATCTTTACCCCACGCCAGGGACCATACTTCGCCTGTATCAATCTCCCGAACAGTCCAACCGTCACTAGACGAGGTTGCTCCATCGGAAACTGCAATCAACCAATCGGGCCGCAGATAGGTCAGGGCATGGTCAGCACCTACATGGTTGGCACAAAAATCAACAACTATCAATATTTCCAAAACATTTGCTTGTTGACGAAATGCGGCCAAACCTTCGCTGCCGCCAACGGATTTTTTGGGAACATATGCATTGCATGATTCATTGGAGCGGTTTGCCTTATCGCCACCGCAGGTCCACAGATTTTTTAGCAACACGACACTAAAACCAAGGGTGACCCATTTATGAAACCAATCCAGCGGAACTGATGCCAAGGAGCCGCCATATTGATACGCCAATGATTGGGCGTCTTGAACCAGAAGCAAACTATGGCCTGATTTCCAAAGCATTGTCACCCTTTCCATTTTTTAAACCAGAAATTGGCCATACCACAAAATTTTTAATCCTATTCCACCTTACCTTGTGGGCGGGGTAGTTAGGGAATTAAACTACTTTTTCAGGCACGGTTTGCCGGAACAATTTTTGGTTAGCGCTGGAGAAAAGCATGGATCGAACCCTAGTGATCGACATTGGCGGGACCCATGTTAAATTAAAACTACAAGATCAGGATGAGATCAAGAAATTAGGCTCCGGGCCTGACCTAACTCCAGAGATCATGATTCAGGGAATCAGAGACATCATCCACGATTGGAATCCAACCCGGATCACCATGGGTTATCCTGGTCCTGTTGTGAAGGGAAAAATCCACTTGGAGCCTGCCAACCTAGGCAGGGGATGGGTTGATTTTGATTTTGCAAAAACCTTTGCCCTACCTATCCAAATAGTTAATGACGCAGCGATGCAGGCCATGGGTAGTTATCAAGGCGGTAGGATGCTGTTCCTTGGTTTAGGAACAGGCTTGGGAACCACTTTTATTATCAACGGGATGGTAGCTCCTTTGGAACTTGGCCATCTTCCCTATCGGAAAAAGCTAAGCTTTGAACAGTGGGTTGGCGCCGCTGGATTAGACCGGCTTGGCAAAGCGAGGTGGCAGAAATCGGTTCACGATGTGGCAAACCGGCTACGAGACGCTTTTATTGCTGATTATGTGGTTCTAGGTGGAGGGAACTCCAAAAAACTTGACGAGATGCCCCTTGGTTGCCGCCTTGGTGATAACAAAAATGCTTTCTTAGGCGGTGAACGCCTTTGGGAGGGTGGCTTCACCCTTTAACAGCTTTTATGGCTGGATTTTTTGGGTTGTTCAGCCAGAGTTCACTGCGACAAAAGCTTGATGGTGCAAGCTTGACCAAAACGGGCAAACCGAGCCAAAACCAGCCTGTTCAATCAACTTAACCTCTTCGTCCCTTGTTAGCGGATACAGACTGGATTCGAATTCTTCACGAAAAGCAAACCAACGATCCGTAAGCAAGCCTCGGTTTTTAGCATAATCCCACCAGGCGCGCATCATTCTCGAGAATGCGGCCGATTTCTCCCAGCAGGCATCCATCAAGATCAAAGTTCCGCCTGGCGCCAGATTACTTTTAAGTGATTTCAAAAACTGCAATTTGGCATCCTGCCCTCTGAGAAAATGCATGACCAAGTTACAGGTGACAGCGTTCAATGGCCGGTCCAATACCACCTTGGTCACATCCCCAACTACGAACTTGACCGTGTTTGAAGCAGAAACCCCTTGAAGTTTTCTCTCAGCAATTTTGATCATTTGGTCCGACAAATCCACGCCTATCAAACTCCAACCGGGCCTTACAGATGCAAATTCAAGTAGCTCAGTTCCGGTGCCGCATCCCGCAACCAACAAGCTGCCATCGCGGCCCATTTGTTCAGAAAGCAACGAAATGCAAAGCGGGAAGTAACTATCATAACCGGGTATTATTTGTCGAATAAATTGGTCATATTTGAGGCCATATTCGGCATCAAAATCAAACGCTTTTGATGAACCCATTTTCATTATTCAATCGGTATCGACAAAATTTCAATTTGACGTCCCAGAATCATAATTCACCAATCGGATAACAAACAGGTGCCTTAGCAACATAATCCAGACGGCCCAACTCTAGACATGCTTTTTCAAAATCACCAGAAGTGGCGGTATGAGTCATAATAACCATCTGAACCGAACCGCCAGCCTGGTCATCGGGAATTTCGTTTTGGATCACCGATGAGATACTGATGTTGTGCTTTGCTAAAACCCCAGCAATTCCGGCCATCACCCCGGGGCGATCGGACACTTGCAAACGCAGGTAAAAACGGCTACTAATCTCCCCTGGAGGCACCCGGCGCACTTGCATCCCATCCAGTCTCCACAAACGGCTAGTCTGGTAAAGCGCAAAGCCTCGGCTAATGCCCAGGCTAATGATGTCGCCGACCACTGCACTGGCGGTAGGCATGCCGCCCGCTCCCAAACCGTAAAACAGGGTGTCACCAACCGCATCGCCAACCACCCGGATCGCGTTGTACGCTCCGCGGACTTGGGCTAATGGACTGGATTTCCTAAGCAAAACTGGTGAAACATGCATTGCCAGACCTTGCCCAGTATTCCAAGATTCGGCCAGCAATTTAATGGTGTAGCCCAACTCATCTGCATATTGGATATCCAATGGGTCAATTTGAACAATTCCCCGGCAGGGAATTGTTTCTAAACCGGCAAATGATTTGAAAGCAATTTGCGCCAAAACCATTAATTTGTGGGCCGCATCTGTGCCATCAACATCCAGAGTCGGGTCTGCCTCGGCATAGCCTAGTTTTTGGGCTGATTTCAGTGCAGACTGGTAATCCAGTCCTTCTTCGCACATTTTTGAAAGGATATAGTTACTGGTTCCGTTGAGAATTCCCTGAATGGCGACAATACGATTTGCAGCCAAGCCCCTTACCAGAGATCCAATTATTGGGATTCCACCGCCAACGCTTCCTTCGAAAGCCAAGCAAGTTCCCGAGTCCCTGGCAGTTTGGAAAATTCTTGTACCGTGCTGGGCCAAGACTGCCTTGTTGGCAGTCACCACATCCTTGCCAGCCCTTAGCGCTCCTTCAATGGCACCCAAAGCCCAATCGCACCCGCCCACTAATTCAACAACCAAATCAACGGAAGGGTGATTGAGAATACCCGACAAATCGGTGGTCAAAAGATCCGACGGAATCCAAGAATCTCTAACTTTTTCACGATCTTTGACCAGAATTTTGACCAACTCGATGGGCCTTCCACAGCGTTCGGTCACCCTTTCAGCTTCCTGCAGCAACAGTTTTGCCACCGCGCTACCAACGGTTCCCAACCCAAGCAATCCGATACCAAATGGCCTACAATGTGCGCTCATTTTATCACCAGGAATCCATGGCTATCTGCAGCGTTTTTATTTTGCTACTACCAAACCACCAAGTCCACCTATCGATTAGAAGAAGCTGATAAATCACCCTCTTTTGATTGCCTTCAGCCAACCATTGAGTCAGAATATGAATGTAAGGCCTTGGGATCGATATTTTTCCTTTGGAATCAAGGAGTGTCCCACATGTTCCTGCGATCTTGGCTTCGGTGGACTTATTCAACCCTTGTTTATTTGCTACCAATTTTCTTGCTAGGCCCTTCGGCTTTAGCTCAATCTGGTGGGAGCTCTATGGGCTCCTCAAGTTCTGGCGGTGGATTTGGTGGTGGCTCCTCCATGGGTTCAAGTTCAAGTGGTGGAGGATTTGGTGGTGGCGGAAGTGGGGCGGCTGGATTCATCAACAACGGCGCAGGCAGTTTTACTGGAGGCGGTTTTAGCTTCTCCGGTGGTGGTACTGGTTTTGGTTCAACCTCCAATTCTCGAGGCTCAAGCGGTTTGGGAACCAGCTCGTTTTTAGGCCAATTTATGGCATCGCCGGTGGGGTTAGGGTATGCCAACCAGACTTTCGGGGGAACGCAAACCACCACCTTTGGCCAACCCGTGGTTGGTAGCTCGGGAAGCTCCACTTCGGGTTCCTCCCGCGGTGGCCGTAGCTCCAGCATGGGAGGAATGGCTGGAAGATCAGGATCTATGGGGAGATCAAGCAGCAGCAGTGGGAGCACTTTTTCGGGAATGAGTGGAGCTACAGGGCGGGTATCCTCTTACATGACCGAACCTGTCTTTGACCTTCCAAGCAAACAAAGCCAAGGCTCTGAGGGCGGTAATCCGGGAATTGTCCCGCCCCGGGTTAAAACCGAAGCTCAAGAAATTCTAGCTAGAAGCCCTCGTTTTCAGGGAGATTATGCAGTTACGCTTGAAAGTCGTGGGCCGGCTTTGGTTTTGCGAGGAACGGTACCTAGCCCGCGTGAAAAGCGAATCGCGGAAACTATTGTCAAGCTCACCCCTGGCGTACGGCAAATAATCAATGAGCTTGAGGTTGCCCAAAATCCAGAATAAGCGGAAGCTTTAGTAATGATGTTAGCCTGCGCGGCATTGCCATGGCTTGACCTTGGTGAGCCGCGTTTTTCTATTTGGATTCGAAAATGACTAGCCCGATCTTTGAAAATAAAATCCAGATTCCAGCCGCACTTTTGTTGATGGCTGAAGACGATGTGATGATCGCCTGCCAGGACATCCAAGAAGGTACCGAAATTGGAGGCCCATCCAATCCCTTTCGGACTCAAAACCCGGTACCTAGCGGTCATAAAGTGGCCCGCCACCGAATTTCAAAAGGTTCGGCGGTTCGTAAATTTGGCCAGGTAATCGGCTTCGCTTCGGAGAATATTGAATCTGGCTGCCACATTCATTCGCATAACCTTGAGGCTGGATCCTTCGCCCGTGAATATCAGTTCGGTGTTGATGCCAAACCAGTTTTGAAAGCCACCGAACCGCGGTATTTTGAAGGTTTCGACCGGGGCGATGGGCGTTATGGGACAAGGAATTACATAGCGATTATCAGTACCGTAAACTGCTCTGCCAGCACTAGCAAATACATTGTCAGGGAATTGGACAAACGGGGAATTCTGGCCAAATATCCAGAAATTGACGGGGTAGTTGCGATCACCCACAAAGCCGGGTGCGCCATGCAATATGGAGGCCCTGACCACTTGCAACTAAATCGGACTTTGGCAGGAATTGCCAATCACCCGAATGTTTCTTCCTACCTTTTGATGGGTCTTGGTTGTGAAACGGGACAAGCCAGTCACCTCATTGAAAACCAGAAACTCATTCAATTAGGTATGCCAGGAAACCAACCTCCCAACCTGCTTCAAATCCAAGACATGGGAGGAATCGCCAAAACGGTTGAGGCTGGGGTCGATGCCGTCATACGACTCCTGTCGCAATCAAAAAGCATAAAAAGGACTCGTATTAGCGCTGAAAAACTTATTCTGGCAACTAATTGTGGCGGGTCTGACGGCTACAGCGGAGTCACCGCCAACCCGGCCCTCGGGGTGGCAAGTGACATGCTTGTTGCCCAAGGAGGCACCACGGTTTTAGCTGAAACGACAGAAATTTATGGAGCAGAACATCTTTTGACTCGCCGGGCGGTCACCCGGGAAGTTGGGGAAAAATTGTTGGAACGGATTCGCTGGTGGGAATGGTACACCGGTATTTTCGGGGCCCAAATTAACAACAATCCATCGCCAGGAAATAAAGCTGGCGGCTTGACAACCATTTACGAAAAATCGCTGGGAGCAGTGGCCAAAGCTGGAACCAGCCCTCTTGTTGATGTGGTTTTGTATGCAGAACCCATTAAGGCCAAGGGCTTTGTGGTCATGGATACCCCGGGATATGACCCGGTAAGTATGACAGGATTGGCTGCTGGTGGCGCAAATGTTGGTGTGTTCACAACGGGCCGAGGTTCGGTTTTTGGATGCAAGCCTATGCCATGCATCAAAGTGGCCACTAACACCTCCATGTATCAGCGCATGATTGCAGACATGGATATTGATGCAGGAACGATTCTGGCCGGGGAAACCGTTCAAAAGGTGGGGGCAGTTATATTTGAGGAAATTTTAGCTGTAGCCAGTGGCAAAAAAACAAAAAGCGAATTATCGGGAGTTGGAGATGAGGAATTCGCTCCTTGGAGTATTGGCCCCACCCTCTGACACTTACACGGAATTCGCCCATGAATCAGAATACCGCCCAATCCAAGAATAACCCACCAAATGATCAGGGAAAAAGCATGCTAAAGCCCCAGCGTTGGGGTAAGGTCGTGCGTCAGGATGACCCTGAGGCAAAAGCTTTTCTGCAAGGCCCCCAGCGTCGCCTTTCAGAACTTTGGCAAGCATTTCGCATGTTCTGGGAATATATCTGGGGATTTCGAACCCTTCACTTTGTTGGCCCCTGCGTTACAGTTTTTGGTTCCGCCCGTTTCCCCCCTGGAAGCAAGTGGTATCAATTAGGAGTTGAAGTTGGTGCCGCCCTTGCAAATGCGGGTTTTACCGTAATGACCGGAGGCGGGCCAGGAATCATGGAAGCCGTCAACAAAGGGGCCAAGGAAGCAGGTGGGAAATCTATCGGCTGTAACATCCTTTTACCTAAAGAGCAGGCCCCGAATCCCTACTTGGACCAGTTCATAGATTTTGAATATTTCTCGGTTCGCAAAACCATGCTGATCAAATACTCCTATGCTTTTTTCGTGTTGCCAGGAGGCCTTGGCACCTTGGACGAGCTTTTTGAAATCACCACCCTTGTCCAAACTGGTAAGGTCAAAGAGTTTCCAGTCATCTTGATGGGTGTTGAATTTTGGCAACCGCTGATTGATTTCATGCGGGATAGACTGATCCCAGAAGGCACGGTTGATTCAGCGGACATTGACCGGATGCTGGTAACCGACGACATTGAGAAAGCTGTTCAGGAAATTACTAGGGTGGGCATGCACCGATTTGGCTTGAGCTATGGCCCCAAGATTAAGCGCCGTTGGTTTTTGTGGGAATAAAGTCGGGTTGATTATTACTTAAAAGAGCCAAGAACCTGCTCATCTTTGGCAAGTTCTTGGCTCTTTAAATAACTGGGCGCTATAGGATTCGAACCTATGACTTCCACCGTGTGAGGATGGCACTCTACCGCTGAGTTAAGCGCCCTAAGTACTTGTAATTTAGCTTGCCATGGATCGCAGTATTGTCAACCCTTTGTGACAGGACTGTCATCAAATCTGGGAGCTGTTACCTGAACTTTTTGAGGGGGACGCGATGACTCAATAGGGGCTGGCTCGGACCTAGAGGATACCGTTGGCTCAATTTCATCTTCGATGCCTTTGATACCCTTCTTAAATTCGACTATGCCCTTGCCTAAATAGCGCCCAACTTCAGGAAGCTTGCGACCAAAAAGCAATACACCAAGAACGAGGAGAAAAATCCACTCGGTTCCACCGGGCATCCCAAACATGGCAAATGTAGAGTTCACTCTACCCTCCCACCCAGTTCTTGGGCAAAATCATTCTTTTCTTCTTTTGAATCCAACTGAATTATACAGCATGAAGCATGGAACTGACAAGGAACTGGCGGGGGAAAACCAAATGCCACGAAACTAATTAATAAATAATTTTTAAAATACCGCCATTCAAAAGCAATGCAAGTATATCTGGAACAGTCGAGCCGTTTATTCCGGTTGCTTTTAAACGAACAAAAAGGCTAATTGAAAAGAAGACTGTCTGCGTTTCAGTTTGACTGCCGTTTTGTTGAACTCGGAGGTTTAAGTTATGCTCAGATTCAACAAATCGATTGCGTTTGGTTTGGGAATTCTAGCGGGGGCAATCGGCCTAGGTGGGTACTCCCATTTCTGGGGAAACCAAGCGCGAGCTTGGGCATCCAATGATCGCCATGATGACTATGTGATGTGTACCGGGCAAGTTTTGGTGAATACCAAGGTCCCCAGTGATGGGGTTTGGCTTCTTGACTATCGAAGTGGTAGGCTATTGGGAACCGTTATCGACCATTCCAGTGGAACTATTCGGGGATGGGCAGAAGTGGACTTGGTTCAAGAATTTGGTTTACCTCCCCGGCAAGATGCCCGCTTTTTGATGACTACCGGCCAGATCAGCCAATCACAATCAGCACTTTATATAACCGAAATAAACAGCGGGAAGTTTGGGGTGTACACCATGGGTGTCAGGCCTGATAAGCAATCAGGCATTTCAATTCGGCGTCAGAACATGTCGAATTTCCGAACAGAAGCAGGCCAACAACCCAAAGTTGTTCCAGCGGGGTCCTGATCGGTTCAGGGAACTGGTTGTCAAAAACTGCTTTCGTCCGGGTTGGAACTTAGCCTTTGCAACACCTTAGCGGTTGCGAAAGCGAGGAACGCTGCCACCGAAGTGATTACAAAAACAGTGGCAACCAACGATAAAGTACCCGCAAATCTGGTTGGAGGTTGTTGAATCATAGCTGGAAAACGGATGAACACCATTTGGTAGCCAGCGGTCATGGTTGTGGACAAAACAAAAAACATCGGCGCCAATAGAACCCAAAGAAATCTCCTTCTGGAGGTGCCGGCCAACATCACAGCCGATGTTGCCAAGGCAAGGACCGCGAGCAGTTGATTCGCAATACCAAACATGGGCCAAATCGTATCAATTGAACCGGTGTAAACCAACAAGCCCCAACTCAAAGTGACTAGCAAACTTGCAAACAAGGCCCCGGGCACCCAAGCCGGGCGGCCTAACTTGGGATGTATTTGCCCCATGGTCTCTTGAACCAGGTATCTGGCAATTCGGGTTCCCGTATCTATAGTTGTGAGGATAAAAAGCGCCTCAAACATAATTGCAAAGTGGTACCAATATTTCCAATATGCGAAAACAGTCGACTCAGCGAAGCCAAGGTCTTCCAAGGGCTTTGTCAAAACCTTTGCCATTCCAATCGCAAGAGTAACAGCCCCGCCAACACGGCCGCGGAGCGTCTCACCTACACGATCTTCCGCTTGAGCGATGTCCAAATGCTGAATATTACCAGACCCACCGAGTTCTTTGTGAAGCTGATCCAGTTGGCCCTGAAATTCGGGCACGCGTCGGAGATCAACATTGATGTCGTAATACAGCCTTGGATCAAGAGAGGCAGCCGCAACCAGCGCCACCAAGGCCACCACACCCTCCAGCAGCATTGCCCCATAGCCAATCAGGCGCACATCCTTTTCATTGCCAACCATTTTAGGTGTCGTGCCGCTCGAAACCAAAGCATGGAACCCTGATACCGCACCGCACATAACACAGATGAAAACAAAGGGAAAAAGGCTTCCGCGAAATGTAGGGCCACCAGATGAGAAGACAGGCTCAATGGGCCTGTGAAGCAAAAGCGGATTGGCAATGCAAGTACCAACCACCAGAAGGGCAATGGTCCCGATCTTCAAAAAACTGGAAATATAGTCGCGCGGGCATAGTAGCAACCAAACCGGAAGAATCGATGCAACAAATCCATAGGCGCATAAGGCAAAAATGGTTTGCCCCTGACTAAGCTGAAACCATGGCTCGAACCTTGACTCAGGCACCAAGCTACCAAGCCAAGTTGCACCAAGTACCAGAACAGCTCCAATAAAAGAAGCTTCAAGAACTTTTCCGGGTCTAAGCCAATACATGTGGGCACTAACCAGTAAGGCAATTGGGATAGTGCAAGTTATCGTGAAAAGGCCCCAGGAACTGCCAGGAATAATCTGCTGACAACCGCCTGGGATAACGAATTCACTCACACTCGCCTGAGGCGCATTGGCGGCTGGCATTTGCAAAAGGAAAGACTCGGGTCGAATGAATTGGCCCTGACCACCAGGCATCTGAATGGTTGTCCCCTTCGGGACTTGAAGAATTTGGTTTCCAACATTATCTGTAAATGAAACAAATTTAAAGCTGTTGCCCCCAGGAGCGATGAGCCCAACTCCTGCAGGAAGGGCCACTTTTTCACCACCCAACGCTTTGACAACTACAAATCCCAACCCGGCAAGGGCGATTATGACAATGAATAAAATAGCACCACTTGCGACCCAATATGCCCCTGAACCCAACTCGGTTCTCACAATTTCTGCAAGAGATTTGCCATTTCGTCGAACAGAAGCGGCCAAAACAACCATGTCCTGAACGGCACCGGCCAGACACACACCAACAACCAGCCAAAGCAAACCGGGCAAATAGCCATACTGCAAAGCCAAAACAGGACCTATCAGCGGACCTGCCCCGGAAATGGCTGCAAAATGATGTCCAAAGAGCACCCAACGATTGGTTACATGATAATTCTGGCCATCAGCCAGCCTGACTGCCGGAGTCAATCGCGAGTCATCCAGGCAAAGAACCCGGGCAGCCAAAAATGCACTGTAATAACGATACGCAATAGCCAATATTCCAAGCGCAAAAATCAGCACAGGGGTGGCCCTGACCAAATTGCGACCATCAATGGTTTGGACGAAAAAATCCATTTTTTGACCCCCGGTCACTCCCCGGGCTGGGGAATCAACGGTCTCGAAGACCAATATCATTGCGGTATTGAATGCCGCGGAACTGAATTTTTCTCATTGCGCTGTAGGCAAGCTCTCGGGCCCCGGCAAGAGTATCACCCAATGCTGTCACGCCTAATACCCTGCCCCCATCTGTAAGGATCCGGCTGCCATCCCGCCGGGTACCTGCATGGAACACCTGAACATCCCGCATGTTTGCAACATCATCCAGGCCGTTGATGACATCCCCCTTCCGTGGGTTTGTGGGATAACCGGCGGCTGCAGCAACCACGCAAACTGCGTGGCGTGAATCCCATTCGATTTTACCTTCAAACTGCTCAAGCCTTCCATCGACGACCCCTTCCATCAGGTCGAGGAGGTCAGTTTTAAGACGCATCAACACAGGCTGAGTCTCGGGATCTCCGAACCTGCAATTAAATTCGAGCACTCTTGGGCCTTGGGGGGTGATCATCAAGCCTGCAAACAGGCACCCCTTGTAGGGTGCTCCGCGCTTTCGCAGGGCATGAACAGTGGGAACAAAAACTTCCTCATCAATTTGGTGGGCCAAATCTGGGGTGAGCCAAGCTGCTGGTGTGTAGACACCCATACCTCCGGTATTGGGACCTTGATCTTTGTCCAATAGGGCCTTGTGGTCCTGTCCGGGTTCCAGAGGCAGAATGCATCTTCCTGAAACCAAGGCGAGTATGCTCACCTCTCGTCCGGACAAACGCTTTTCAATAACCACATGCCGACCTGCAGTCGCACCAAATTCTTCGCGAATCATGATCCTTTCAACTGCACGGTGAGCTTCCTCCCTGCCTTTGCAAACAATCACGCCTTTGCCGGCAGCCAAACCATCGGCTTTAACAACCAAGTCATAGTCGCGACTATCTATATATGTTTTGGCAATTTGAGGGTGATCACAAACCTTAAAATCGGCGGTTGGCACGCTTGCCTGTCGCATCAATTCCTTGCAAAAAACCTTGCTTGCTTCCAATTGTGATGCGGCGCTAGAAGGACCAAAAACACGAAGGCCCTCTTTTTCAAAAGCATCAGTTATGCCTTTGGCTAGAGGTTCCTCAGGACCAATCACCACCAACCCGACTTTTTCATTTTTTGCAAAACGAATTAGTCCTTCAAAGTTGTCCTGGTCAATTTTCACGGAGGCTAGCTTGCCACCGGGCCCGCCTTCGGTTCCGCCGTTTCCTGGTGCGACAAAAACCTTGTCCGCCCTATTACTGAGGGCTAGTTTCCAAGCCAACGCATGCTCTCTGCCGCCCTTGCCAATCACCAAAATCCGCATCGATTACCTCGATATTATTACCGTGAATTAAATTACAGGCGAGGTGAGGACCTTGAGGCGATCCACCCCAATCCTGTTACAGAAATCTCCAAACGACTCGCCTTTAGTTCCTGAATCCTTGAATTCTTTAAAAACCGGGCGGAGGGTTTTTGCAACATCGGCACGGCCAACCAAATCCCGCACCGGGAAATTGAGGCGATCCCCCTCAAGTCGTCCCCCCAAATAAAGTAAATATTTGTCCGCGCCGCGGCCCACCAAGCCAATATCCGATTGATATGGACGAACACAACCGTTAGGGCAACCTGTCATACGGATAGTGAAAGCTGAGTCCTCAAGTTCCATTTCCTTGAGGATTACCTCCAATTCATCTACCACACCTGGCAAGGCTCGTTCGGACTCACAAATTGCCAATCCGCATGTGGGGATAGCTGGGCAGGCCAAGCTGTAACGCTGAACGAGCGACAATTCCAATGGCAACTTCACACCATGAGCCCTTAGTATCGCCTCAACCTTGGGTCGGTCGCTGGTTTCCAAATCGCAGATCAGAATATCCTGCATGGCGGTCAATCTACATGACTTACCCATGGAAATGGCAATTTCACGTAATGCCGAGCGCAGCCTAAAGTCCCCTTCATCCTTGATTCGGCCATTTTCCACGCTGATTCCGTACCAGAAGCGCCCATCGCCCTGGGGGTTCCAACCAAGATGCGAATCGTAACCTGTAACTTTTATGTCCTTGGGAAGCTCCAAAGGAAAATCAAGATATTTCTTTAGTACCTCGCGGAATTTTTCAACGCCCCAATCAGCAACCAAATACTTGATGCGCGCCCTTTTCCGATCAGATCGATTGCCATGGTCTCTATACAGTTTCACAACCGCTTCTGCTGCGGCCAGAACCTTTTCGCGGGGCACATAAAAGATGGATCTGGAAAGCTGAGGGAAGGTATTGTCCCTACCATGGGTCTTACCCATACCTCCACCTACCAGAACATCGTATCCACGAACTTCCCCGTCCTTCACATTTGCCAAAAATCCGAGGTCTTGGCTATGAATATCGATGCAGTTGTCCTGCGGGAGCGAAAGACCGGTTTTGAATTTGCGGGGCAAATAAACTTTGCCATAAATAGGTTCTTCGTCTGCCTGGGCTCGTTCCTGTTCATTTTTGAAGGGTTTGCCATCTAGCCAAATTTCATGGTAGCCGGTGCTTTTCGGAGCCAAATGCAAGGCAATTGCCATGCAGTCCTGCTGAAGCTGATCATGCGCCTTATGGTTTTTAATCGGGGCAGGGCATGCCATTACATTTCGGTTCACATCCCCGCATGCCGAAAGCGTGGAAAGCAGGCAATGGTTGAGGCCAGCGATGGTGGGCTTCAAACCCTCCTTGATTATGCCATGAAACTGAATGCTTTGGCGACTGGTGAGCCGAACCGTTTTGTTGGCGTATTTCTCAGCCAAATCGTCGATTGCCAGATATTGATTTGCGGTTAAAAGGCCGCCGGGAATACGCGCCCGGACCATAAACATGTAAAATTTGCCGCCAGTTGACCCTTCTTTTCGATTCTTACGGGCGTCACGATCATCCTGTTGATATGAACCGTGAAACTTCAATAATTGCTTGCCGGTTTCATCGAAATGATCCTGATCACCTGTCAAAAATTCTGGAATACCGCCGCGGAGGCCGCGACTTTCAAACTTTATTGCCTCAACAGGGGAGGGGGGGGCTTGTTTCTCGGCGGCGTTACTTTCAGTGGTCATGTTTTCACTCTTACCCCATCAAAATCCAAGGGAAACCGTTGAATGTTTGGTTGCCCGATCAATTTAAGTAACATTCTAATCCAAGTCTATTATCCTAGCACCCCAAATCACCGAGCGAATCAGAGTTTTCCCTGCAATTTATCGGGGTGAAAGACTTGATCCCGCAAACTTATTCGGCTATCTGACCCCCTTCTCGTTTTGACCAGATTCACTGAAAACCAATACTGCAACGAAAATAAGGAGCAAAAAAGCCATGGGAACCAAAGCATTGATTCTTACCGCCGAAGGTTTCGAGGATTTAGAAGTTCATTTGGTTTGGCAGCGCCTTTTGGAAGAAAACATTAGCGTTAAACTAGCTAGTCCAACGGGAATGGTTGTTAGCGGGCTGCATGGATACAAGATTGATCCCGACCTTTCGCTTCGTGAGATCAACCCTCATGGGTTTGACATTTTGATTTTGGTTGGGGGTGCAGCCTCTGAAAGACTTCGCCTTCGAGAAGAAGCTTTGGACTTGGCACGCACCTTCCTAGATGAAGGAAAAAGCGTCTTGGCCGTTGGCAGAGGTTGCCAAATTCTTATCAGTGCAGGGGCTTTAAATAACAGAAAAGTAACTTGTATCGACTCAATTCGTGACGACGTAAGGGCTGCTGGCGCTACTTATCTAGACAAGCCTTATGTAGCAGATGGAAATCTCTATACCTGCCGAAGTTGGGAAGACACAGCCCACCTGTTTAGAGCATGGATTCCTCACTTGGCTTGCCAAAATAACCTGTAAAGAATTACTCGTTGGCAAAACTAAAATTTTAGAAGGTAAAGGGCCATCCGTCTGATCGGATGGCCCTTTACCTTTGGGTTGCTTAGTGGAGGCGCGGGGAATCGAACCCCGGTCCCGGAATACTTCCACAAGATGATCTACATGCCTATCAAACCATTGCGGACCAGAAGGCTTTTACACCAGCTAAATCCAAGTCGCTATTGGGCTCGACGGTTTGCAATCGTTCCCAATAACCAGTTTCTCGTCTGTTTAACTCTCGCTTCCAGAAACTCGCCCCAATTAAGAGGCTCTAGCAAGAGCTAGCCCAAGTATTTCCGCTTCAGCTAACCTTAGGCAAATCAACTGAAGCGGGGAAGCCTTACTAGGCTGCCAGTGTCAACTGCGGTTCTGCAGTTAAAGTTTGATCGGATTTTTACGTGGCCATCCGATCAACCACGACACGCACATCTTGTTTCCGACATCCGGTCGAAACCTGATCGCCCCCTTGTGGAATTTGGCTAAAATTGAACACAATCAAACTCCAACAGCTAGTATACGACTCGATTGACTTGGTTTTCATAAAAGGAGTGAAAATTCATGGCTTTAATGATTCTGATCGCCTTGGCCTGCCCTATCCAAGGGCAACTGAGCGCACTTGACCAAGGAATTGCAAGGATTCCTTTATGGGCCGAGGGTGCTCCACTAGCTGTTGGTAAAGAAGAAAGCGACATCCCAACCATTACTGTTTGGAAGAAGCCGGAAAATAGCAAGCAGCCTCTAGCCGCAGTAGTGATTTGCCCGGGTGGCGGGTACGGAGGGTTGGCAACCGATCATGAAGGGAAAGACCCTGCAGAATTTTTGACCGGCCTCGGAATCCAAGCTTTTATCCTTCGATATCGTTTAGCGCAAAAATATCAGCACCCAGCTCCCATATTGGATTGCCAACGAGCCATCCGCTGGGTTCGAGCCAATGCCAAAACCTACAATCTAGATTCAGACAAAATAGGTATTTGGGGCTTTTCAGCTGGAGGCCATCTTGCCTCGACGGCCTCAACTCAGTTCACCAGTTCCAATCCTGAAGCCAAAGACCCGATTGACCGGCCTTCAAGCAGGCCAAACTTCTCAATCCTCTGTTATCCCGTGATATCCATGGAGCCGCCGATTACGCACAACGGTTCCAGAAAGAATCTTTTAGGCCCAAACCCTGACCCTGAACTGGCAAAAAGCCTTTCCAACCACCTTCGGGTCACCGCCAATACGCCGCCCACTTTTATTTTCCATACCCGCGAAGACAAGGCTGTAATTATTCAAAACAGTGATCTTTACGCCGAAAGCCTAAAAAAAGCGGGGGTGGAACACGAGTTTATTATATTTGACAAAGGCGCCCACGGTGTGGGACTAGGTGGTAAGGATCCAGTATTGAGCCTGTGGCCCAAAAAGTTGGAGAAATGGCTTAAATCGCACCATTTTGCGACACAATGACCCGGTCTCCAGAAATGGGTCCCCCAATTAATCCAGAGGGGATTGCCGAGCGAATTCTTAAAAAAGCATCCAAATTTGGATTTGATTCGGCGGGCTGGACCAAAGCCAGTCCGCCATTGGATTTCGTTTTTTTCTCCCAATGGCTTTCCGATGGAATGCATGGGGAAATGAACTATCTGGATAAACATCGGGATGCCAGATCTGACCCAAACAGCATCTTGCCTGGTGTCAAAACCATCCTTATGGTTTCGATGAACTACAAACCGGAAACTAATATTACTGAAATAAATGGTTTTTCTGGGAAAATAGCACGCTATGCAAGGGGCCCAGATTACCACGAAATGCTTTGGAGGAAACTGGACAAATTTGGCCAAGAGTTGGCCGAAATGCTGCCCGAACTATCCTGGAGGGGCATCACGGATTCGGCCCCACTACTTGAAAGGGGATATGCAAAACGCTGCGGCTTGGGCTGGATTGGAAAAAACACCTTACTCATCAACAGACAGATTGGAAGTTTTACCGTTCTAGGCGGGCTACTGTTAAACACAGAATTGCCACCAAATCCATTCCAAAATGAAACTCCAGACTCATGCGGAAGTTGTACCCGCTGCCTGGATGCCTGCCCCACCCAAGCACTTTTGCCTGAAAGAAAACTGGATGCCAGGCAATGCATCAGTTACTGGACTATTGAGAAAAAAGGTGAACTCGGCAAGGAAAATGGATCCAGGCTTAATGGTTGGCTTTTTGGGTGCGACATCTGTCAGGAGGTTTGCCCTTGGAACCGCAAATCAAAAAGCGGATCACTACTTGGCCAAAAAGCTGATTTGGCAACGCTTGATTGCACTGAAGTTCTCAAAATGAGCGACGATCAATTGCGCGCAAGCATCCGGGGAACCGCATTAAAACGAACCAAGACTAACGGGCTCCGGCGCAACGCGCTTTGGATATTGGGAAGCAGTGGGACAATGGAAACCTTGAGCCTGATCGAATCCTTTATCCATTCGGAAGACAGAGGAATTAGCCAGGCTGCTCTTTGGGCCAAGGAGCAAATCAAAGGAAGGTCCACAACTTTACCAAAAATTCCCACCAATCAATAAGGCTTGGTAATAAACCTAGTGCATGTTTGCGCTCTTTTCTAAGCCCCGCTCCAATGGTTCGCAGTAAGCCGGTCCGCAAACTGACGACAAGCTAATACGAATTCTCAACTTCCGGTCAGGGTTCCTAGGCAATTTTCTTAGATTTGGTTCTGAATTTCTAAAAAAATGGCGAATCCTTAGGAAAAATAAAAGTAGCGGTTTCTGGAATTTCGGGATTTAGGAATGGCCAAATAACCTATCAATCATTCTCATCCCCCCCCGCCCGGCAAATGCACAAAAATAATAATCAAGAAAAAGCGCTTGAAGCCCAGCCAGCCAACCGGCTGCCCACACATTGCCAAATTTCCATACACCCCATTTACCCCAAGCTTTGGGAATATTCAACAATCTAGTCAAGAGAAGCTGGGGAACCCGTGTTGGTTCTTCCGATAATTCATGATGAACCGATGGGAGGTTTCGCAATGGATTGGATAACCTTGAGAAATTTTATAGGCATTTGGGCAATCATCGTGCCCGTATGCCTTATAAAAACTTCTCCGATATTTTCCCAACCTGCTGGGCTGGGTTACCAGCCGCAGCCAAGTCCAATCACTACCTCTCCAATTGGAAGCGGGATTCAACCGGCCTTTTCTCAATCATTTCCTTTACCAGCCGGCCAAATTACCGGCGCAAATCCAACCACATCGGTGGCAGGGCTCACCAACGGAACTTATTTGGTACCACAGACCCCCAATGGGGTTCCTCAGTTGATTTTAACACAAGCAGAACCACCACCCCCGCCGCCACCGCCGGGCATCGCGCCGCCCCCTGCATTTGCCCAGCCACCCGGATCTAGCCCATTACCTGCGGGATTCAATCCTAATCAACCGATTGCCCAGCAAGGTAATAGCACGCAGTTTTGGTCTCAAGCATCTGAACAACTAGGATTTAGCGGTGGATCTTCTGCCCGTAAATTGTTCCAAAGCGATCATGCTTTTGATACCATGATTAGCCCTGTCAGCAACCCGTTTTTCTTTGAGGATCCTCGAGCACTCACAGAGGTTCGTCCGCTTTTGCTTTACCAAGCACTGCCTGGAGGGCAACCGATCACTGGCAATATGTGGTGGTATGGAACGCAGCTCAGGCTTGCGATCACCGAGAAATTAAGTGTCACCATCCACAAGTTAGGCGGAATTGGGTTCGATGGGAATTTGAATGCCGCAGGTATCAGCGAGGCGGAATCCTCAAGCAGCTTCAGTGAATTTTGGATTTCGCCAAAATGGACTTTTTACAGAAACGAAAAAAGCGGCACCGTGGCGGCGGCCGGCGTTCAAATCGAAACCGCAACTGGCAGTTCGCTTTACCAAGGCACAGGGGGCCTAGGTATCGCTCCGTATGCCTCTGTGGGCCAAAATTTTTGGCGCACCTCCTACGGAAGCATGAACACCATGGGTGTATTCGCCTACAGCTTGGCTGCTGGCGGAGACCGATCGAGTTTTTTCAATTTTGGTGCCCATCTTGATTATGATGTGGCCAACTGGCACAAATTTTATCCATTCATAGACCTCAACTGGTTTAGCATCACGGGAGGCGGGTCCAGTCTCCCCGATGTTAAAGTACAAGGGGCAGACCTAATAAATTTTGGTTCGGGCCCCTCCAATGGAATGAACCAAGTCAACATTGCCCCTGGAATGAGGTACAAGTTCAGTGAGCCCATGCAGGTCGGTGTGGCCTTTGAATTCCCACTCACTTCAGTAGACAACTCAATCGAGAATTTCAGGCTCAATCTAGATTTTATTTACCGTTATTAGGCATTTAAATGAACAATCTTTTGCCCCGGCCCCCCATCAACACCCTGTGCATGGACGCAGAATCGCCTTTATTCAAAAGTCTGCAGATTTTGGCAAAAACCAAAAACCTTTCTTTAATACAGGTTGCCGACTTTGGCCTCCCTGCCTCTTATAACCCTACATCCCCTAATCAGCCCCAAGGTGTAATTCACTTGGATTCCGCCTTACTTTTGGCACAAAAACGCGACAATGTTTTCCAGGATTTATCTGAATGGGTCAGGCTTCAAGCCCGTCATGTTTTCAACTTGTCGTTGGAAATCATGAAGCTGAACGAGGATGTCCAGGACAAATTAGGCAAGGATTTGGCAATGCTAGCCAGTTGCCGGGAATCTGATTCCCTTATTCTGGGGCCAATAGAACTTGAGAGCAGTCTTTTTTTGGAAAGCTTGCGAATGTGGCTAACACCAAAAGTGAAAATATGCCTGTTTGAATCGCATAGAAAAACCACTCCAATAGGGAACTATTTGGAGAATTCCATATTGGAATGGTTTGAAAATGGCCATTAAACCAAACTAAAATACTATTTTTTGGCTGCAGGCGATGCGGCAGGTGCAGCAGCACCTGATTTGTGTTCGCCAATCCAATCTGTACCTTCCTTGATACCAGCTTTGATATCGTTTTCCGTCTTTGCCTTATTAACCTGAATTGTCAGGTTCCCATCGCTGTTGGCTAAAGTGAACCAACCACGGGAGTAGCCAAAACCGGCAAAAGCAACTACAGCAAGACCTACTAAAGCCAAAAGATTACGCATCTCAAACTCCCCGCAATGAATCATAAAGAAACGTAAATCTTGCAATACGGCAAAACGAATTGAAAAATCCACCCCACTTCTTGACTTCCAACAATTACTCTGGCTCAAATTCAAGCTGCACACTTGATTCATTTCCCGCAAAAAGCTAGATAATTCCAATTGAATGTTTGGTGAATATCATCTTTTCAGGGGCCATGCCTTGCAGGATATCAGTCAGCCAGCTTCAGGGCTCACCAAATCGAATGACGCTGACAGCAGGTGGGACCGCTATTCAGCGGCCTTGATTTTACTCTCGGCGATTATCCACTTAGCCTATTTATGGTTCAGATGCCCCATCGAAATCTCAACCGATGAAGCCCACTATTGGGATTGGTCGCGGCACCTTGACTGGAGCTACTATAGCAAGGGCCCACTAGTTGCCTGGCTGATCTGGTTAGATTGCGAGATACTTGGAAAAGCATCCGAATATTTTACTGGGTCTCTCATGCCCGGATTGCGGACATCCGCAGTGATATTTGGAGCGGGACTCCTACTGGCCTTACACCAATTGGCACGAATGAGTTTTTTATCTGCGAAAATTGGGTTTGTGGTTGTCGCAATTGCGCTAACTCTTCCCCCGGTCCATGTGCTTTCACTTCTCCTCACCATTGACTCACCCTATTGCTGTATTTGGGCATGGGCACTGGTAACTGCCCGCATGGGACTATTTTCCCAAGCTGGACAGGGCAACCACTGGTGGATTGCCACCGGCATGCTGGTTGGCTTTGGAATTCTTGCCAAGTACACCATGGTTATATTTGCCGGCAGCCTTTTTCTAGCACTACTTACCAATCCAGCATGGCGACCCAAGCTTAAGGAAATTGGCCCCTGGGTTGGGGCATTCACCGCTCTATTGTTTTGTTTGCCTATTCTTTTTTGGAATATCGCAAATGACTGGGTAACCATTCGGCATGTCGGAAATTTAGCGGGGGTTGCCAAAGAAACACCTGGGATTCATTGGTTAGGGCCCTTAAATTTCCTGGGTGGGCAGGCAGGCCTACTCCTGGTTTTCTGGTTTAGCCTTTGGGTGGCAACCCTTTGGAATATAAAAAACCGCAAAACCGCTGATTCGAACACCTACTACCTTTGGATCATGTCTTGGCCGGTTTTCGGAGTTTTTCTAGCATTTAGCCCAAAAACCGGTGGCGGAGAAATCAACTGGCCGATTACCGCTTACCTTTCAGGCCTACCTTTGGTGGCAGCCATGGTTACGGGTTGGTGGACCATATTTAATGAAACAAGTAAACGCTTGAGAATGGCAACTTATGGAATGGGAATTTTAGGAATCTCCCTCACTATTTTCTTGTTTTTCAGCAGTTTTACTTATCCTCTGCTTGCCCAACTCGCTGGAACACCCACCAACAGTAACCCCACCCCTTTACGCAAGTTGGACCCGACTTGCCGTCTTAAAGGCTGGAAAAGTCTTGCAGCAAAAATAGATCAGGTGAGGAAGTCGCTTTCACTCGGCGAAATGGAAACTGTTCTTTGCGGCAACCGCTGGAGCAGCACCGGGATTTTGGGATTTTATTGTCAGGGCCATCCACAGGCATATTGTCTGGGCCCCATATTGGGTGACCGGCATAGCCAATATGATTTTTGGCTCAACCCATTTGACCAACCAGAACCTTTTCATGGCAAAACTTTTATCGTCGTAGACGGTGTGGAGAAAGTTCTTGGCCCCGCTTTCGAGTCCATTGATTCCCCAATTGAATTTATTCATTTGGAGAACGGCAATCCAATTGCGCGTTGGAACATCCTGATTTGCCGCGGTTTCAAAGGTTTTCCAAAAGAAAGGGCCACCAGCCGAGGCTGGTGACCCTAAAAAGCAAGCCTTTATTAGCCTACTAACCACCCATTAAATGGCTGAGAATATAGGCCTCCAAACCCTCGTAGTCGCGATCATCGCGGAAGGCCTGAACCTTTACCTCGTCGACAGTTCGTGCCACTTTGACCAGCTTGTGGAAGATTTCCTTGCTGTTAATCAAATGCTTGAGCTGGTGCTCCGGCTTTGTAGTGCGCATCGGCTTGACGTCCAAGCCAATGTAACCGTCATACCCACCCCGCTCCAAAACCCAAATCGTGTTAAAGGCACGGCGAATATCAACGGCTCCAAAAGTTTTATCTTGATCATATTTCAAGCCATTTTGGTCATTGAGGTGAACTCCCCAAAGCTTGCCATGCCAGATTGCATTCGCCATATCGTCCGACGGATCAAGCCCAGCCAGAATGGAGTGGGCACTCTCGATAAGAACACCACAGCGGGAAGGATCGATGGTTTTGTAGCAGAGCGCAAGGAAATGACCGGGAGTGGGAAGGTAGGCCATATCCATAGGCTCATTGGGCTTCATTTCGCCCAAAATTCTTATTTTTGAATCCTGTTTTAACAGAGCATCAACAGCGTCCAAGATCCGTTGAACACTACCTATTGGACACTTAGCCTCACGGATGTATGTTCCCTCACGCGCCAACCAAAGGACGATGTCATTAGTGTCCATGATTTTGGCAATATCGACTGCCTTTTTGGAACGATCAAGGGCGTAGGCACGATCAGATGCACTATTGCTTGTATAACCACCATCGACCGTCCGCGGATCCTCCCAAAGTCTGGGGGCGACGAACTCACAAACCAAGCCATGATCGTCGAGAATTTTTTTTACCGATTTCGCTCCCCGCTCGGTTTCCTGCCAAGTCAATCCAGCGGGAACAATATCGTCGTCGTGCATTTGAACGCCGTCAAAGCCCAGTTCTTTATAAATTTTAATTTTGTGAGCAAAATCCAATTCCTGACGCACGGCGGGGCCAAAAGGGTCTGAACCGGTGGAAATATTCCAAGGGCCAAAAGTAAATTTGTAATTGTTCACAGGTTTCTTGGCGGACATTACAGAAATCTCCCATCAAATGACGATTAAAGGAAAATCAGATCCAGAGCATGGAAGCATCTGGATTGTTGAAAAAGTCACCCGCAGGGATGCATTAGCCGTGGAATGCCATCAACTTCAGTGCATCAATTGTCAGGCGCAGTGGCCAGCTTTCTCTGAGTCAGTTTACGAAATTGTCCGTGCGGAGTCTTCTCCTTGCCCAAATTGTGGGAGCCTTACCCTAGAACACAAAAAAATGAAGATCAAACGGGCCACGGTGTCTTTCAGCCGAGGAAAAAAACTATATCCAAAGGCTTACCATTTCGCGGAAGCGGCTTGATTGGTTGAATTTGAAGCAGTACTGACTAGCCCAAATCCCGCCCCATTGCCTTTGCAATCACCGCGGTTGATTCCATGGTTTGAAGGAACTGGGCTGGATTAAGGGCCTGGTAACCATCACTCCAAGCAGCTTCTGGATTTTGATGAATTTCTAGCATCAAGGCATCGGCACCTGCAGCCACTGCTGCTCGCGTCATTGATGGTACTAAAGAGGTTTTGCCAGTTCCGTGGCTTGGGTCAACAACCACGGGCAGATGGGTCTTTTGCTTGAGATAAGGAACCGATGCCAATGGCAATGTGAAGCGCGTGTGATCCTCAAATGTTCGAATCCCTCTTTCACACAGCATCACCTGACTATTACCAGTTTTCAAAACATATTCCGCAGCCAGCAGAAACTCATCTATGGTAGCCGAAGGGCCACGCTTTAACAAAACAGGCAAACCTGATTCACCTGCAGCTTCCAAAAGCGGGTAATTCTGCATATTACGAGCACCTATTTGCAAAATATCGGCATATTTAGCAACCAAACCAACCAATTCTGGGGCCATAACTTCGGTGACGATTGCCAATCCGGTTTCCTGCCTGGCCTCAGCAAGAATTTCCAAACCCTTCTCTTTCAAACCCTGAAAACTATACGGGCTAGTTCGGGGCTTAAAGGCACCTCCACGCAGTGCCGTCGCACCGACTTTTCGAACCAATCTCGCCAAATCGAGCAACTGCTCACGGGATTCAACAGAGCAGGGCCCCGCCATTACCCCTATTCGGTCACCACCAGCCTGAAAATCACGAACCTTAATGACTGTGGGGCTGGGAGAAGATTCCAAACTTGCCATTTTGTAGGGAGCCACAACAGGGAGAACTTTTTCAACACCCTCCAAAATCTCCAAATGCACCATCAAGCCAGGCTTTTCTTTACCCACCCCGGCAACAATGGTTCGCTCCGCTCCGACAATCAAATGCGGTTCGAGTCCGAATTCCCTCATTCGGTCCTGGGCATAGCTGATTTGAGTTTGTGTAGCGGTAGGCGACATGACAACAATCATCGAATTTCCCCGAAATAATTAGCCAAAACCTTTTAAATCCTTTGTACCCCATGTTATTACAAAAAGGCTGGCGATGGCATGGGCCAATCGACAACCTTTTTGGGGTTTCCTTAATGGGTAGGTCGAGCTGCCCATAGGAATGGGAATTCCTTATTTATTTACGCCCGGCAAGCATCTTTTGAACAGTTATTCCAAGATCAGCGGGGCTTTTTGCAACTGCAACCCCGTTCTCCTCCAATGACCTGATTTTATCCCCTGCAGACCCGGTTCCACCGCTAATAATTGCTCCTGCATGCCCCATTCGCTTGCCTGGAGGCGCTGTTTGCCCAGCAATAAAGGCAGCAACGGGTTTTGTGACATGCTTTTTGATGTAGGCGGCTGCTTCCTCTTCGGCCGTCCCACCGATTTCCCCCATCATGAGAATGGCCTCTGTTCCCGGATCCTCCTGAAACATTTTTAATGCATCGATTTGGTTAGTCCCAATGATGGGATCGCCACCAATCCCAATGCAGGTTGACTGACCCAAGCCCAAAGCTGAGAGTTGGAAAACAGCTTCGTAGGTAAGGGTTCCTGACCGTGAAATTATCCCAATAGGACCAGGCTTGTGAATGTAGCCAGGCATGATTCCAATCTTGCATTGTCCTGGAGTGATAATTCCCGGGCAATTTGGTCCTATAAGTTTTATTCCGGGCTTTTTAGCTAATTCGCGCTTGACCCTTGCCATATCCAGAACTGGAATTCCCTCCGTGATCGCAACGATCAGGGCAATTCCCGCATCAGCCGCCTCAAGTATGGCATCCGCCGCACCGGGGGGTGGCACAAAAACCATGGTCGCATTGGCACCTGTTTTTCTCACCGCCTCATAGACAGTATTGAAAAGTGGTATACCTTCTTTTTCAGTACCGCCTTTTCCGGGTGTAACCCCACCCACTATCTGAGTTCCATAATCCCGACATCCCAAGGCATGAAAAGTTCCAGCTTTGCCCATTCCTTGACAAAGGACCCGCGTATTTTTGTCGACCAGAATACTCATCGCAAACGGAACCCCCAACCCTTAAAGTTACACTTAATTGATGGCAAATTGATTTAAATAGGTCGAATCAGTTTTTTTTTCGTGCCGCATCGACTACTTTTTGCGCAGCATCAGCCATGCCGGAGGCTGTCACGATATCCAATCCACTATCTGCAAGAAGTTTCCGCCCTGCCTCGACATTGGTCCCTTCTAGACGAACAACCAAGGGCACATGGAAGCCAACCTCTTTGAAAGCGGCAAGGATTGCCTGGGCAATGGTGTCGCATTTCATGATTCCTCCGAAAATATTCACGAGGACCGCCTTCACCCTGGAATCAGAAAGCAAAATTCTAAATGCTTCCGTTACTTGGTCCTTACTTGCCCCTCCCCCAACATCCAAGAAGTTGGCAGGCTCACCACCGTGATACTTAATGATATCCATTGTGCTCATTGCCAAGCCGGCGCCATTCACAAGGCAGCCGATGCTACCATCCATGCGGACAAAACTTAGCCCGGACCTTGCGGCCCGCAATTCGGCAGGATCTTCTTCGGTTTCATCGCGAAGCACAGCAATTTCCGGATGCCGGAACAGTGCGTTTTCATCAAAAACCATCTTGGCATCGAGGGCTTCAACGCACCCTTCTTTGGTAACTACTAAGGGGTTAATTTCAGCAATACTGCAATCCTTGGCAAGAAAAACTTTGGATAAAGCCCGCATGATTCCTTCAGCTTGCGTGACCTGGTCCCCTTTGAAACCAAGTTCAAATGCCAGTTTGCGCGCCTGGAAGGGTGCAAGGCCAAGCTCAGGGCTTACAGGTTCTTTAAGAATCTTTTCGGGGGAATGGGCCGCCACCTCTTCTATGTCCACACCCCCCTCTGAACTAGCCATCATCACTGGTAGCCCTGAAGCCCGGTCAAGGACCATGCCCAAATAATACTCCTTCGCGATATCTGCAGCTTTTTGAACTAGGAGTGTGGAAACTTTTTGACCTTCGGGCCCGGTTTGCTTGGTTTGAAGGGGAAAAGCCAGCATTGTTTTTGCCACAGAACCAACCTTTTCCCGGCTGGTCAGGTATTTCACACCACCAAAATCTGCTCCGGAACCAATAAAAGTACCCTTGCCACGGCCACCTGCATGCACTTGTGCCTTAAGCACAACAGCACTTCCGCCAAATGAATCAAAAGCCGCCAAGGCTTCTTCCACACTTTTAACAACCTTTCCGGGAGGCACCGCAGCACCTTCAGCAGCAAGTAACTCTTTGGCTTGGTATTCATGGATCTTCATGGCATCGACCGCCTGTACATGTAAACTCAGTAATAACACTACTCTAGTAGACTTGGGCCTCTAAAACCATCTGTGCCCTAATCGTTAAATAATTCGAGGGCTTCCCATGAAATTTACGTCCGCCCAGAGATGGTTAGAAGAGTTGGTACGCCTTCCCAGTATCAATCCTGGTGGAGCAGGTAAGGTAGATCCCCAACTGCATGGGGAAAAACGCGTAACAGACTGGCTTGAGAATTGGGCTAAATCAAAAAAAATCCAGTATTTCAGGCAAAATGTACTACCGGATCGGGACAACCTCGTAATGGTTGTCGGTCCCGATGATCCTCACGCCAAGGCCCAGCTTTGGGAAGTTCATCAGGATACTGTAGATATCGCGGGCATGACCGTTCCGCCTTTTGAAGCCCGTGTTCAAGACGGCAAACTATTTGGCAGGGGGGCCTGCGATGTTAAAGGGAGCATGGCATCCATGCTTGCCGCCTTGGAAAGGCTCCATTATGAGCGCCCGCAAAAAGCGTGGAAAATCGTCCTTGCATGCACGGTCGATGAAGAACACACTTTTCAGGGTGTTCAGGCCCTAAGAGGCAATGAAAGGGGCTTCATTCGGGTCAATGACTCCCACCAATTAAAACCGGAATTCGCAGTAGTGGCCGAACCATCCCAATTGGGCCTCATAACGGCCCACAAAGGGGTTATTCGCTGGTATATCCGGGTCGAAGGATCGGCCTGCCACAGTTCAACTCCACATCTTGGTTCAAATGCGATTTACGGCGCAGCAAAAATAGCCTCCCGCATCGCTGTGCTCCACTCGGAAATTCAACAAAAATCACCTGACGCAATATCCGCAGGCAGTATTTCCCTTACCCAAATATCCGGCGGATCTGCACCTAACATTGTCCCATCGGAATGTACCCTTTTGTTGGACAGGCGGATTGGGTTTAAAGAATGCACCGAGGAGGCAGAAAACCAGCTGAAGACTATCCTTGCGCAAATCGATTTGGGGGAAGGGCTTCGGTGTGAACTTTCCACCCCAATCATCCGATGCCCGGCTTTGCAAACCCAAGGCAATGAGGCTGCGGAAAACCATGTTTCCAAAGCGGTCAGGCAAATTCTAGGTAACTGCACCTCAACTGCAGTCGCCTTCGGAACCGATGCGTCAACACTTGCAGAGCACGGAATACCATCTGTTGTTTTCGGCCCGGGCGATATCCGTCAGGCACACACCCGAGATGAATGGATTAACTTGTCAGAAGTGGAGAGTGCTGCAGAAATACTGTTTCAATTAGGGTCGGGATGAATTGCAACTGGTCTGGCGCAAAAGGAACCAAAAAGCAACCATGGCCTTATCATCATGAATGCTTGGGCAATTTTTGTCTGAGTAGTTTGTTTCTTCAGGAGGATCGATTTGTGAGCATAGTTCGCGTGGGTCTGGCGGAAACCAAAAACTTCGCAACCGGCTATGATGCCATCTTCGGCAGCAAGCCGTCGGCCAAGAAAAAAACTGCTACTGCCTCAAAAAAACCAGCCGTCAAGCCTAAGGTAGTGAAAACAAAGTCCAAAAAGAAAAAGTAAGCTTTCTTAAAAGGGGCGGGTGCATCCAAATTAATTTAGGGTGTATCTGCCACTTTTATAACCAAAGTTCAGGGGCTCTTTTCGCGTGCGGGATTTGAATTTGGAGCACCTGTAGCAGAACCGTCTGCCCCAAAAATTTTTGTACTAGTCAGCGTGGCCCACTCCTCCCTTTTTGGTGAGGCCGGCAACTCCATTGTTGCCCAGTCTCCTGCGGACTCTCCAAGATATTCCTGCCACTGATCAATGGACAAAAGCATTTTGGATTGAAGATCCGTATCCAGAACCTCCAATCCACCGTTCCAGTTCCGGTATTGTGAGTCGCTGCCCCTCCACCAATCCTTGATTTTTTCCTTTCGAATCAGAACGCCTTCCATTCGAACTAGGCAATTTTTTGAATCGCTCCAGCTGATCCATTTTGTTTGTTGAGTTCGAAGCAACCAATCGGGTGCCTGATACTCCAAGGGGCAATCGACCAAAACAGCGCATTCCCCTAAAACCATTACCGATTTCGATACCCCTACAGAAAGGACAGTGGACTGCGATTGCGAACTAGGAAGGGCGGAAGCATCTAACCGGGCCATATTCTTGGCAAGAAAAATGTTTGATTCGGTGATATCCAGCTCCATAGGCTTGGCTGAATTCATACGAACCAACCCACCAAATCCCCTCACAAGGCATCGTTCTATACCAAGCCTGGATGGCTGGGCGGCCTGAAACATTTCACTTGGCTTAACAACCGAACTAGCTCCGTAAACTGTCCCTAGAAATGGGTAATTTGAATCTTGACCACCTAACAATGCCACAGAACAGTCGCGAAGCTGGCAACTCGCTTGGCCAGACAAAGCAACCAACGACAATGGTTTATCCTGAGCGCCTTGATCTACCAAAATCGTCAAATCTTCAAGCGTTACAAGACTTCGATCCAAAACGATCCAAACGGGATTCCCCCGGGATCCTTCAAAAACAAGCACCGGCTTATTATCGCCATCCGGGCGAATGGTTACTTCAAAACCAACCTTTTGAATCTTTATTGGATCGACTTTCAGTGTCCCGGAATGGCGAATTGCAATCACATCGCCCGATTTGGCGAATTCGACCGCTTTTTCCAAGTTTGGATAAATATTGCGGGCCATGTCGGTTTGCCCGGGCACCACCAAATGCCTGCCAACTTGAGACGCTTTTACTTCTTTTCCAAGGGGATAAAACATCACCCCGGCAAATTTCTCGGCCCCGGCAAACCTGTTGCCGGAAGGTTCTTTCCACTGCAATTCAGGTAAGGGGGCTGGCTGAAACGCTCCTAATATTCCGGCACCCAAATTACCTGGAGACGCGCGCCTGTCACTAACAACCACCTCAACCTCGTCCAAAAACCCCAACGGTTTTGGAAATGCCCAAACAGATTTAGCCAATTCCAGACTTTCCTCGTCCGATCCCAAGCCATCTGATGCCAAACGGACTTTAAAAGCTTCAAGGGAGTTGATTTTAGGTTCTGTGCCAGTGTCCAAGTATTTGGTAATTCCGTGAATCCGGTTACTTCTACCAACAAACCACAACCTGGCGGCAGGGACTGGAAGGCTGATTAAAACCCTTTCGCCAGTTTTTCTACCATTATTTGAAGAATCCACCAAACACCGGCGCATAGTCAAAGCTGCCGATGTTCCCGGCAATATTGATGCAATAGTCCCTGTTTCGCCAATCAGGAAACTGGAATTCAACAAACTGATACTTCCATCACCATTGATTGGGGGACCAGCCTCAACCAAGCTCGGTGGAGGCATTCCAGGAATCATTGTCATTCCGGGAATCATTGCCCCCGGAACTGGCATGCCACCGGTTGGGCTTGCTCCGTTTTTTTCTGAATTAGGCCGCGGATTTTCGCCCGGCCCACGCATCATTCCCTCAAGCCTAAAACAATTAACATGGGGCCCGAAAAGACAGTTTTCACAACGAATCTCGCGGTAATAGCCCCGCGCTAAAATCGCATCTTGTCCGCCGTATGCCCCACCAAATAGCCTTACTAAATCAGGGCGGATATCTCCGACTGGAGAGCTTTCCTTAAATCCCAAAAAAACCGAGTCTCGAATGAGGACTGCCGGGGCGATTCCTTGGCAGTTGATTGCCAAGGAGGACATTCTTCTTCTTTCATCCTTGACAGAACCGGACTGAAGAAACTCGCACCTTTCGACAGTAAGACCCGACAATTTGGAACCACGCAATTCCAAGGCTCTGAATTCGTTGGCCGATTCACGGGCATCAAGCATGAACCGAATACCATTCAATTGAACGGTTTCGGAATCCAGAGCCAACATAGCCCAGGCATCTGAAACAACCCTGCCGTCAAATTGATAACGAATGGTGGCACGACGACCTGGATGGGCCGAGCGAATCACCACATCCTTTGCGTTCACAACCAATCCTGCGTCGGACCTATCCCGAATATCACTCAAATCCAAATCACCATGAAGAACTATCTCAAGCTTTTCCTTTCCCGAATTTGAAATAAGCCATTCAGCCAATTCAGAGGCACCGGCATCCTTGTTATCGAAAAGGGCCACTTGTTCTTGTTGGGGAAGTGGGCCAGTTGTTGGCAACTGACCTCCATATCCAGCGGTACTTTTCCGCGAACCAGGGGATTTGTTTGATTGTAAATCGGGACCGGTTTCCTTTTGGCGAGAGGCGAATAGCAACAACAATGAAGTAACCAATGTAAGCAAAAGAATTCCAGTCAGGGCCGTTAAACGAATTTTTCCGCTTAAAATCTGGGGAGAGGAAGTCTTTGACAGCCTTACTTTCAAATCTTGGGCCACTGTTTCAACCGCACTAATCAACTCTGCTGGAGTTGCAAAACGGTTTTCCGGTTTTTTTTCAACCATCTTCTCGAAAAGCCCCACTACAGCTTGGGGAATTTCGGGGCAGAATCTACGCGGATCCACTGGTTTGGATTGCTGGTGGAATGCTAACTTGACCGCAGCAGTACCATCCGGAACTGGTGACTTACCTGTCAACATGTGGTAAAAAGTACATCCCAATGAATAAATATCACTTCTAGAATCTGCCTTCCTTGGATCCAATGCCTGCTCAGGTGAAAGGTAATCAAATGTGCCAAGGGTGGCACCGTACCGGGTCAACGCCTCTTCCGCTGGAGCATCGAGGCTGCGTGCCAAGCCTAAGTCCACCAGTTTCAACTTGGCTTGGCGAGTGACCAGCAAGTTGGAAGGTTTTATGTCCCGGTGCACAACACCTTTAGCGGCAGCGTGATCTAAGCCGAGGGCAGCCTGATAAAGGTAAGGAAGCGCTTCTAGAACAGAAAGCTTGCCCTTGCAATCTATCAGCGTTTTTAAAGTATCTCCCTCTATGTATTCTAACGCCAAAAAATGTAGGCCCTGATCCTCCCCGGATGAATAAACTCTGGCAATATTTTCATGATCCAGCTTAGCCCCGCTCTTTGCTTCCTGATGGAATCTGTCCAAAGTATCGCGGTCTAAGGCACTTGCAGGCGGTAAAACTTTCAAGGCCACCAGCCGGTCTAATTGAGTATCTCTTGCCAACAATACGGCGGCCATTCCCCCTACACCCAACTGGCGAATCAATTCGTAGTGGCCAAGCTTCAGCCCACATACATCTTCGGGCAAATTGAAAGGGGATTGAATCGATTTGTCGCCTACAACTGTCACAGGGCTATTGGCATCATCGGGAAAACGGCTCGGAGTAGGCGCATTAGTACTTTCACCAGCCTGAAAAAGCTGGTGTGGAAAAGCTCCGGATTTGGAATCCTCAGGCAATCCCATGCCTTGACCTTGCAAGTAATGCAAACACATTAGTCATCGCTTAGGCATCCTTGCCACCATTCGTTAAGAAAGGATTAAACATTTATATCAACACTTGTAGTGTTGAGTCAATAATCCCAATTTAGTTTTCACCTTTTTTACCCCCATCTTCCAGATCATGATCATGCCTCAACCCACTCCCGCACCATTTCGGCGTGTTTTTCCAGAAATGGTCTGACTTTTTCCTGGGCAAAATCGGAAGCCGCGGAAAATGCAATTTGAACTATATTCGTCCCAGAGGCCCCCATTTTGATGCTTCTTGTCAAACCCAAGCCAGCCAAATGGGACAAGTTCACACCCCCGGCTGGGCCTTGCATGCGCAATACCAATGTATCTGCATCCTTTGTCCTTAAAACCGCCCAAATTCTACCCCCCTCGGTAAGGCGAACATTTATGACATCTCGCTTGTCAAGTTCCCAGATTGCTGTTGGCATCACTTTTCGGATAATACCTAACAACTCGGGCAACAATGCAGCGTCCCAGCGCCTTCCCTTACCCGGAGTGAACCCCTTATCGGACAAGTGCCATTTTTCCCTCAAAAGCTGCCAGGGCATGAATTCTCCTGAGGAATCACTCATTTTCTGAATTTGAGATTGATAGGACGCCCCTGCTTGGGACAAAAATTCCCTAAAACTAGCTGTTTTCACCTCCTCAAGATAATGAGCTAAAATAGTTACCACTTGCCAATGCTGTTTTTTCAAATTAGCGACCCGAACCCGCGGTTCTGAACCATAAACCTGAAGGCCTTCAGTTTGGTCCAAAGGCTTAATTCCCAATAGCTTCTCAATTTCATCCTGATCGAATGTTCCTTTAGCAACACGAAAAACCAACCGCACTAGCCATTCCGTCCCAGTCATTCCATGAAAAAACCATGTGGCAGGTTTTTTGACCAATCCGGAGGAACATTCTACAACAGACCTGTCATTCCAATCAAAGGATTTGAAGCCACCTAGCTTTTTAACTTCTGCATCAATCCAGACCAAGATTTGACCATCCCACCTACATGGTTTGCCATCTGTTGTGATCCGGGTTTGGGAATGCCATTTTTTGCCATCCTCCTCCCACGGCAATTTGCCAGCATGAATGATTTGGTCGATATCATCTCCACAATCAACTACCTCTAAATCATAACTTAAATCTGGCCTAGTCCTTATTTGTCTGGGGCTTTCTTTCAATGTGCGGTTAAGATAAACAGCTGTTGGTCCAGGTTTGCCTCCCTCCAACTGGGTTGATCCATCAAAAGACTCCCAAACTCCCAATGCGACTGCCTCCGGACGGCCCTGACTGACCAGTTGGCCACCCTCGATACCCGCTTCTGGGCCTAATTCGATAATCCAATCGGCATTTTTGATGATTTCCAAGTTATGCTCGACAACTACCACCGTATTACCGCCATCCACCAATCTATGAAGCACCTCAACCAACTTGGCAACATCGTCAAAATGGAGCCCTGTAGTGGGCTCATCCAATATGTAAAGAGTTCTTCCTGTAGAGGGCCTGGCTAGCTCTGTCGCCAGCTTGACACGCTGGGCCTCACCCCCGGACAGTGTAGGGGCAGCTTGCCCAAGCCTCATATAACTCAAACCCACATCATTCAGTGTGGAAAGCAAATGACGAATTTTGGGCAATTTTTCAAAAAATTCCAAGCTCTCTGCTACCCTCATTTCAAGGACATCAGAAATGCTTTTACCTTTAAATCGCACATCAAGAGTTTCAAGGTTATAGCGCTTGCCTTTACAAAACTCACAAGTTATCCAAACATCGGGTAGGAAGTGCATTTCAATCTTGCGCTGACCGTTACCTTGACAGGATTCGCAGCGACCGCCTTGCCGATTGAAACTAAACCTGCCAGGCTGCCAACCCCTGATTTTTGAATCGGGCAAGCGGGCGAAGAGTTCGCGAATAAGATCAAACAAACCCGTATATGTTGCCGGGTTGGAAAGCGGGGAGGTGCCAATTGGTTCTTGCCCAATATCGATCACCTTGTCGATCAAGCCCATGCCATCGATCCCATCCAAGGCTACGGACGGGGTAGGGGACCCATGCAAATTCCTTGCAAGAGTGTTCCTAAGCACTTCATTTACCAAGGAGCTTTTACCTGACCCACTTACCCCTGTAACAGCCACAAAACAGGAAAGAGGAAAAGAAACAGTCAAATTGGCAAGATTGTTTTGCCTTGCACCGCGAATAACCAAACTTGGAATTTCAGCAGCACTAATCACCTTTCCTAATGGCGAGTCGGTAAAAATCCTTCGTTTTTCAGGCATCGGAATAGCCTTTTTGCCACCCAAATAATTTCCTGTTAGAGATCGCGGATCTTTGCAGATTTTGTTTAAAACACCACTTGAAGTAACCCTGCCTCCCAAATCACCAGCACCCGGTCCAAAATCGACCAAATGGTCGGCCCATTCAAGGACTTCACGCTCATGTTCGACCATCAGCAATGTGTTTCCCAAGTCTCGCAATCGGGTGAGCGCAGCCAGCAAGCGCTTATTATCCCTGGGATGTAGCCCGATTGTCGGTTCATCCAAAACATATAAAACACCGGTCAAACCACTACCTATTTGGCTGGCGAGGCGAATTCTTTGGGCTTCCCCACCCGATAAAGTTGGTGTTGGCCTATCTAGGGAAAGGTACCCAAGTCCCACCTCGACCAAAAATGTAAGCCTGTCCCTAATTTCACGAACCAATTCTGCGGCCACAGAACGCCTATTACCCTGGAAATCAAAATCAGTGATTTTCTGCAGCGCCTCCACTAGAGAAAGCGACTGAAACTGGGCTAATTGAATGGACTTTGAATTACCATCAAAATCCAACCTTACAGCCGATGATTCCGCCATCAAACGACTTCCATCACATCCACTGCAGGCTACTTCGCCAACCAAAGACTCCATTCGATCTCGCAATTCAGAACTTGATTTTGCAGCTTCCCGTAAGGCTGGAAAAACTCCCTTGTAGGAAACCTCGTACCCAATCCTCCCATCAGATTCCTGGATAGAAACCAATTGGCCATCAGAAAAACCATGGAGAATCGATTTTCTCACAAGCGGAGACAGATCCACCCAAGGATCATCCAAACCAGCTTTAAGGTGGGCACACATCGCCGCAGCAAAATCGGCAAACGGGTTTCCAACTGCCAAGGCTGGCCACCCTGCCAAGGCGCCGCCACGCAAACTCTCTGTGACATCCCTGACTACGATATTTTCCTGGGTTCCTTTTTGGAAACCCAACCCCTCGCAACTGGAACACCATCCCAAAGGACTGTTAAAGGAGAAATGGTGCGGCTCCAATGGGGCATAACCTTTTCCACAATCCTGGCAAGAAAGCAGCCTGCTGAATGTTTCAACCTGCCATTCTTTTTCCGGTTTAGACAGATCAACCTGGGCGATTTTTAAAATGCCTTTGCCAATAGAGAGGGCTTTTTCAACCCCATCCGCAAGCCTTGTCCGTTGGCCTTGCTTTACAACCAAGCGATCAACCACTACTTCAATTGAATGCTTGCGCCTGTGATCGATTTCGGGTGCTTTGTCGATTTCATACGAAATCCCGTCGATACGGACCCGTGCAAAGCCATCCCGCCTCATTCCATCCAGCATTTCACCGATTGTTTCCTGCCCCCGCCTTTGTACCGGCGCCAAAAGGTAGAAACGGGTTCCATCTTGCATCAACTGAATACGCCCTATGATTTCGTCTGCAGACTGGGACCCCACCGGCGATTTGCAATGAACACAATGAGGAGTCCCTAAACGAGCATAGAGCACTCGCAAATAATCATGAATTTCGGTAACCGTGCCAACTGTTGAACGAGGCGATTTGCTTGCTGTTTTTTGTTCGATACAAATCGCAGGACTAAGCCCAGTGATCTGCTCCACCTTGGGCTTCTCCACTTGGCCCAAAAACTGCCTTGCGTAAGACGATAAAGATTCAACATATCTGCGCTGCCCCTCAGCGTAGATGGTATCGATAGCCAGACTGGTTTTGCCCGAACCACTTGGGCCACAAAAAACAGTTGTCTTAGCCCTGGGAATTTCAAGAGAAACATTTTTAAGGTTATGTTGAAATGCCCCTTTCACTTGAATATCCAGAATTTTTCCTTGCGGTTTTTTATTAGGCAGGGCAGGGCGCTTTTGCGATTTATTGTCTTTTGGGGCAATTCCCTTTTTTTTGCGGCCCAACAGCCTTGCCAAAGCCACACCGGTATGGGACTTAAGTGACTTGGCAACCGTTTCAGGAGTACCAACGACAATCAGCTCGCCACCACGACTCCCCCCATCAGGGCCCAAATCTATCACCCAATCTGCCGTTTTGATTACATCCAAATTGTGTTCGATCACCAGAACCGAGTTACCCCTGTCTACAAACCCATGAAGGACTTCCAAAAGTCTGCGAACATCCTCAAAATGGAGGCCAGTTGTCGGTTCATCCAAGATATATAGTGTCCCACCATCACTTCTTTTGCATAGTTCACGGGCCAACTTCACTCTTTGAGCTTCACCACCGGACAAAGTGGGTGCCGACTGTCCTAGCTTAAGATAGTCCAAACCAACCGCATGCAAGGTTTCCAGCATCAACTTAATTCGCGGAATGGCTTCAAAATGCTGTAGTGCTGCGGCGACATCCATATCCAAGATTTCTTGAATATTTTTACCCCTATGCCTGACCTGCAATGTTTCATGGTTAAATCTTCTACCATCGCAAACTGGACATTTCACCCAAACATCGGCAAGAAAATCCATTTCCAATTTGGTTGAGCCATTTCCCTCGCAGGCCTCGCACCTTCCGCCAGGCCGATTGAAGCTAAATCGCCCTGGCCCATATCCCCTGGCTTTCGCCTCCGCCATCATTGAAAAAAGAAGCCTGATTTCGTCAAAAAGCTTGATGTAGGTGGCTGGATTGGACCGGGGAGTCCGACCAATTGGTGCCTGATCAATACTGATTACTCGGGAGACATTCTCTACCCCATCAATCCGATCATGGTCCCCCACCCCATCGGAGGCAACATCTTCAACCTCATCGGAATCAGTGCGCGGTCCCGTTTTCATCAAGGCTGCGAGGCCGGGACGGAGGATATCGTTGATTAGGGAACTTTTTCCGGAGCCGCTTGCCCCGGTAACACAAATCAATTTACCAAGCTGGAA
>Ga0315905_10000576_pt1 | contig 39656 bp, 9 predicted proteins | sample LakEriMetagenome_5_FD_203522 | JGI IMG/M metagenome (GOLD analysis project Ga0315905, IMG submission 203522) | Freshwater fungal communities from buoy surface, Lake Erie, Ohio, United States - Buoy 4 MA121 | ecosystem: Environmental > Aquatic > Freshwater > Lake | place: USA: Lake Erie, Ohio...
TGCGAGCGAATACTCCGTGGCTGTCGACCCGACGAGAACCGCCGGCTTGTTCCAACGTATCACCGGCGCCATGGCCAGCCAACGACTCAGCATCCTCTCAGCCGAAATCCATTCACTCCCCGATAGCGCCGCCTGGGACCGCTTCCTGGTCGATGACCCAGACTTCCAAGGTGCACCCGTCCCGAGCCGTTTAGAACAAGTCTGCCAAGCGATCGTCAAAGCGGTCGAAGCTCCCGAGCCGATCACGCCCAATTTTCGCAGAACTTGGAAAGGACCAGCCTCCGAGGAATCCGCCGCTTCTCGATTGCAACCGACCCAAGTCCGCTTCGATAACTCCAGCTCCGATCTGTTTACCATCATCACCGTCTTTGCCTACGATCGCATCGGACTGCTCTACGACATCTCAAAAATCCTCTCCGATTTCCAACTCGATCTCCAGGTCGCCAAAGTCAGCACCCATCTCGACCAAGTCGTCGACGTCTTCTACGTCACCGACTCCGAAGGCAACAAAATCACCGAATCGACCTACTTGTACACCCTGCGACAAGCTCTCCTGCGAACCATCGAATAAGCAGGCGGGGTGAGGGGCACAGTAAGCAGAACATTCCACTCAGGGACATAGGATTCGTTGAGATATGTCTACCATAGTCGGTCCACAAACAAAATCAGGGTTGTAGGGATTCATCGGATTGCAACCACGAGCTCTGCGGAATCCATCCGGATTTCGTTCAGACCCATTTAGATTGCGGAGCGACGGATCCGAAAGACAAAACAGAACGCTTGGTATTGAAGAGTGCGGCCTTGTCAGAACCCCCAGGATCCCCCTCGAAGTTGAGCCAAGGTGTTCTGATCCCCAAGCCCCTTTTTTGAGAGAAAACCTATGAGAACCTTTTTGTTTGCAATTGTTGCGACCACGCTTGTATCAAGCGTTGTTTTGGCCGATGAGCCAGCAACCAAGAAACTTACCCCCAAAGGCCAACAAATGTTGGGCCAATTGGGCCTCGGTGGGCTTCAGCCGATCGAAAAGAAGGATGTTTCGAAAGTGCGAGGAACCGGGGGGGCCGCAGCGACCCGAGGGCATAGTTTCATTTCCGGCATGCTCCTTGACGGCAATACGAAGAGTTATGTCTTCGGTGTGGACACCAACATGGGTTTTGCCAACTTAGAGCAATGCGGTATCGCGGGGCCCATCGATCCATTCCACGTCCAAAAATCATCCTTGGCTCTGCAACTCGAAGTCGACAGATCCTACCTCGGTACGATCATCGGTGCGGCCGGAGGAACGGCGACCTCCTATTTCCGCTAGTCCCATCCTGGACTCGACAAGCGATTCGTTCAAAAGGCCACCGTTTACGGTGGCCTTTTTTTTGCAGAACTCCAAGGGTTTCACTTAGTGAGTGCCTTAAGCCCTTGCCAAGCAGGAAAATCAACAAACTTATCGATGTGCGCTGGGGGTTTTTACCCCAAACTATGTCCGCTATACTAGCCTCATTTAAGTTACCACGATGTAACTTGGTCGTGAATTTGCAACGATTTTGGAATGCTAGGTGAAGTATGAACGTGGATCCCATGAATCGCGGTCCGGTGCCGAACCGCAAGGGTTCATCGCTGCGCAAGAAACTCTTCCGCAAAAATCTCTTCGAAGGCTTGGAAAACAGGTACTTGCTTGCCCTGGACTCCTTGGGTATTGCCTCAGACGGGACAGATACCCTCATAAACACCTCTCTGTTTGGCAAGCAAACGCAGCTAAAAGATGGGTTTCTTGCCTTATCTGGCTGGGACTCCGCGGCGGCGAATTTGCAAGGTTTGTCTCAGAATAACGAAGTGATTCCCTGGGGTCGATACAAATCACTCTCGGAGTTAGAAACAAATCTCAAGCTTGCGCTGACTCCTCTAGATACGGCTGAATTCGCTTGGGTCCCCCCGAACGAGGGTCCGGCCGAGGAACTGGAATCCGGCTCTCCAGTGCATTTGGTTTTGATTGATTACCGACTGAATCCCCAGCGGTTGGATCGGTTAGCGCATTCCCCCTTGGTCGCTCGGTCCGGCCCGTTGGAACATGTTTGGCAAGCTCCTCAGACCGAAGGGCTTACGGATGTCTTCTTGGTGGGTCCGGATACCCCTTGGGAACAGATCAACACCCTTCTGCTTTCCCAACATAATTTGCAATCGCTCCAAATCCTATCGCACGCATCGCCGGGCCAACTCTTTTTGGGTAGTACCACCATCGGAGATCAAAACGTAGACGCGCTGGCTACGGATTTCGAGAGCTGGAAGCAGTCCTTTGCTCCAGACGCAGATATTCTGATCTACGGCTGCGACTTTGCAGCTTCTGACCGCGGCCAAGGTTTCATCCAGAAGATCGCCTCATGGACCGGTACAGATGTCGCCGCGTCGATGAATCCAACAGGCCCAAAGTCGCTTGGGGGCGACTGGGATCTTGAGCTCCAAACCGGGCCTATCGATGTCCCAGGTCTGAAACTCGATAACATCCAGTTTTCTGGCCTGCTCAGCCCGTTGACGTTCGAGGACAACTGGACTTCTGATCAAATCCAATCAAGCGAACCGGTCACCCTGGATTTTTCCAAAGTCACTGGAAATCTCGACTTCACGATCACTGCGACGGGTCTTACCGTTGGCTACCAGGATCAAAATCGCGTATCTACCCTTCATTTGACCACAAACTCCAAAGTCACCATTTACGGTGGGTTGGGCTCGGATACTTACAGTGTTTTGTCGAATACCCTTATCGATCAGATTCTAGACCCCGCAGGAAGCGATGTGGTCCGCTTCGCTGTATCGACGGACCTTGCGAAGTCCTCTGGCTCGACATCGGCTTCAAGCCCAGGCGATTCTTCGGTTTATTCCATCGATGGAATCGAGGATTTCGAAGGCCAAATCGTTATCGGAAATGCGATCAAGGATGAGATACAAAACACTCTAGATAGCTGGTCGAGCATCGTTTCAGAATTCGTGTTGTCCAGTGAGCTATCCTCAAAGATTCCGCTACTGGATTTGAGTCCTTTGGAAATCGTCGCCAGGGGTTTTGGGACCTCGTTTGCGAATCCCCAAGATGTTCAAGACAACGTCGAAAACATCTTCTCATTTAACTCCATCGCCAGCCTTCCTGCGGTCCAGCTCGGGGCGATCGCCTCGACACTGGAATCGGAGTTGCAGCAATCTTTAGGAACTAGTGCCACCGTGACGGCCAGGATCCGCGATTGGAAGGAACTCACATTCGATATCCGCTTTAGCGGTCAAGAAACAACCCAAAGCCCCCTTGCTCTCGACGACCGGCTCCGAGCCGATTTAGCAAGCGCAGGCATTACTTTATCCTCTTCTTCCAACCTAAACGTCCTCGCAACGGTCGGTGGAGGACTTGAGCTTGGCCTGGATTTATCCAACGCCATAAGTTTAACGTCTAACGCAAGCCTCGATGGGGTTGGCTTCCTAAGAGTTTCTCCAATCACCTTCGGGGTTTCGATCGACGCACAAAACATCCAATCGACCGTTGGGCTCGACGCTGCGGTTTTTGGAACCGCTGCCAGTATTCAAGTCAACGATGGTCAAGTTCGGATCAACGCACAAGCCAGTCTTGCCCTCGCAGCTTCGGAAGTAGATGGAACCGGTAGGTTCAAGCTGCCCCTGACACCTAGAGTTCCGAATCTTGAATTCCAAGCCGACGGAAAGCTTGACGCAAGTTTTCCTCTATCGGTGACACTTGGTAGTTTCGATCTATCAAACTATGGAATTCCAACACTGCTTTTGAACACCGACGCGCTACTGGATATCAAGAATGGGGAAGCGCTGGTAACCACTCCATCGGTCTCTTTGGATGTACAGCTCAGCAAATCGCTGATCGACTCGCTCCTGAATGGACTTGGACAACTGCGTGAGGTCGGCGAAAAGATCCCATTTGGTTTGTTCGATCGACCGCTGCCAGGTTTGGGGCAGAGTCTCAATCAATTGCTGACCAACAGCGAATCGACCCTCGGCCAAGGCGGCCTAGGGGGAGTCTTCCGGCTCAAGGAAGCAGCGGGTCATTACCTTTACGCGGATTATAATTCTCTCAGTGGCACGGGAGCATCCATCAACCCGTCTGCAACGGTCCGGGGACTGCTCGATTCCCTGAACAAGGCCTTCGCTTCCCTTACGCAAATCCGCTTTGACGCCGATCGGATAGACTGGAGCGGTGTTAATCTCTCTGGATTTGATTTTAGTGATTACCGAAACAGCGGAGGTAGATCGCTAGCGGCAAATTATCTCAGAGGATCAAACTTTCGTGGAAGTGATCTTCGCGGTGCAAACTTCACAGGACTTGACCTCACGGGGGTCGACTTCTCGGGCGCTCGTTTCGATTCGAGCACCACTTTCACAGGAGCGATTCTTCGACGAGTTCGTTTCAGCGATGCCGACCTCCGTGGCGTGAATTTATCTGGATTGGATTTAAGGTGGGCGGATTTTAGTCGTTCTCGAGTCGACAATCTCGACCTGCGAAATTCCGCAGCATTCGATGTGTCGTTCGCAAACATCAGGTTTTCAACCAACGGGATTCCAAACCTCGGGAACCTCGTTACCAATCTCAATCTCTCGGACTGGTTTGGGCCATCATCGAGCAGCGGATGGAGAAAACTTCAATATGGTCTAGATCTGTCGGGCAGTTCAAGCAAAAACTGGGCTAGGTTCGACCTCTCAGGATTGGATTTCTCAGGAGTTAACCTCAGTGGGTTTGACCTTCAGGGCGTCAACCTTAGAAACACTATCCTGTCGAATGCAAACCTATCAAATACGAATCTCTCAAACGCATTCGCATGGTTCACATCCTGGAAAAACGCTCAACTGACAGGTGCTGTCTATTCTGGGCTTGTCTCGAATGTAGAGCTTTCTGCATTCGGATCTGGGATTAAATGGCTGAGTCCGCAATCGAACGCGAAAGACACGGATTTTATCAATTTCGATTTCTCGGGTTGGGATCTTTCGAGTATCGACTTCACTGGAGTATCTATCTCCGGAGCGAATTTCTCAGGTGCGAAACTTCGCGGCGCGAACCTGGGGAGCTTTTTTACAAATCTTGATTTCTCGTTTGCCGATTTAAGCGGAATCGACCTCTCGGGTATTTCCACTATCGCTGGCAATTTTCGCGGTTCGATCCTCTCTGGATTGGATTTTACCGGAGTTTCCTGGAATGTTCCATCTTTGGATTTCACTAGAGTGGACTTCTCGGGCTCCTCAAAATTCGAGGGGCTATTCTCAAACCTTAGTGGAAATGTCCAGGCAAAGTTTGACCACGCGATGTTCCAAGGTGTTGATTTCAGCAACCTATCGGCCAGTGCAAAGGAGCTCTTTAGATTTGGAGCGTTCCGTGGGGCGAACTTCCGATCATCCGACCTATCTGGAATCAATTTTTCCGGGGTCGATCTCTCGAATTCGGTGTTTGAATTAGCCAACTTCCAAGGAGTCAAACTCGCTGGCGCAGACCTCACTGGAGCCAATCTCAATGGAATCCTAGGAGCGATTACCGATGTTGCTGGCGCATTCTTCGACACACTTACTCGTCTTCCCTCAGAGTGGATCGGAAATACTGCACTTCTAAGCTCCCTCAATCGAGTTGTGATCGATGATATATTTGATAAGGGAGCCCCCGGCCCGCCGTTCTCCTTCTCTGGCGGTCTAACTTTCAAAAATAATAAAGTGGATTTGTCTCTTAACCTTCAGGCAAATCTTGATAGGAGCTTCGAACAAGATTTCTCGCTCAGCAGCGATGATCTGTCTCAAGACCTAAGAAATGTTTTACCATCCATGTCTGTTTCCGGAAAAGCATCCGGTCGCGGTGTGTTTGCCTTGGATGTCGATCTGGGGGTTTTCCTGGGTCTTCGCAACCAATCCCTGGCAGGATTGTTCAACGTTCCGCTTCCTGATCTATCATCATTGGATCCGTACATCCGTTTGAACCGCTTTGATGTTGGAGCATCCCTGGGAACTTCCGGGATCAAGGCAAACCTCTCCATCGCCAATCTAGGATCTGTGTCGGTCGACAACCTCTTCGTCAAGATGGCCGGAGGTGCTAGGGCATCGATTAACACATCGGATCCGAATAGCATTCTTCGACTTTCCGAAATTGCTACCAAGAAGAATGCAGACCCCGATGGCTGGTTCAAGAATCTCCTTGAGGTAACGCCAACCGGCTCCTTTGATGCCGGTTTCGAAGCCACTGTCGACTCAGCAATTCAAATCGGTGGTCAGAGTTTCTCTGCCTACTTTGGCAACCTAGTCATCAATTTGACCAGCGACCAATTGGTCTACAACGACGAAAATGGTGTAGCCAGACTTGCAAAACCAAAGCTTACCCTGGACGTCGAGCTCAACACGACGCAGCGAGACACGCTTCTCGAGGCGCTTACTTCGCTCAAGGATTCGAGCGATAGTGCGCTAAACAGCGGGTTTTTGAACACGAAGATTCCAGGTCTTGATAAATCGCTCAAGGAGCTCTTTGTCGTCAGTGGCGATACGGATTTTATCTCGAATCTGGTGAACCTTGTTAACGATGCCAAGGCCTACTTTAACAAGACCAATCTTTACCTCCAGAGCACAGCGCCGGAGAACCCTCAGACGGCGACGATCCGAGGGCTTGCCGCAGCGCTGAACGAAGCCCTGGCGCAGTCGACGGCGCTTCCATTTGATACGGCCAAGTCGCTTTGGAACGGGGCGAAGCTGGCTTACACGAACTTCACGGACCTGGATCTGACGGGCTTTAGCTTCGTGGGCGCAGACTTGCGCAGTGCGGACTTTAGCGGAGCGATTCTCAAGAACGTGAACTTCTCGGGGGCGAATCTCTCCGGAGCAACCTTCGCTGGCGCGAGCCTCGTGGGTGCGAACCTTCGCGGCTCGAAGCTCAGCAGTGTATCCTTCGAGGAGGTGGACCTGCGGGACGCGAATCTTTCTGACACAAATCTAAAGGGGGTCTCGCTTAAGAAGGCCTCGCTCATCGGCACGAGCTTTGCCAGAAGCATTGTCGATTCGACGACGGATATTGCCGGAGCATTTTACACAGGAGTCTTGGCCGATGAGCTGAGCCTAGCGGCCAACAAGGCCGCGGCGCTGAAGCTCGATGTTCTCTCAGGGGTAACGAGCCTCGAAGGCTATGTTCTTAACGGTTTTGATCTATCGAATCTGGATCTTTCCAAGGTTGATTTTAGCGAGGCGACGCTCATCGCAGCGAACCTTCGCAACACGATCCTCGATAGCCAGCACCTGGTTCTTACAGATCTACAGCAAGCGCTGATTTACCAGGCGACGTTCCTCGGCGCAACGCCCAGCGTGCAGGATCTGCTAGCCAATGGGATCGTGGTGGCCAAGGCCGCCGCGGGTCAGACCCAGTCGATCGATTTTGGGAACCCCGCAAGTATCCCAGCTAAGCTCAAGAGCATCGGGGCGGGGGCTTTAAGCCAATCGGCGGATCTTTCAGGGATGGATCTGTCGGGCTTTGACCTATCGGGGATCGACTTTTCGGGATTGAAGCTTTTGGGTGCGAACCTTTCGAGCGCTAAGCTTGACGGGGCGAATCTTGCCAGTGCTCTGATCGACCAGGGGACGGCGTTCGTCAATGCGAACCTCGAAGGTGTGTTGGGTCTTCCGGGTACTCTCCTGGGAGACTTTACCCGGGCGAATCTCTCTGGCCTGGATCTAACGGGCAAGGTCATGGAGGGTTTGAAACTCTCAGGCGCGAGCCTCAAGGGTGCGGTTTTGACCAACGCGAAGTTGGGATTGTCGGACCTTCGCGATGCGATCTTGACCGATGTGATGGCAGTCGGTGCCGATGCAGCCGCGCAGATCGCTGCACTGCAGGCGGCCTTGTCGGGTGCTCTGTACGATCAGTTCACGGAGTTTACCCAGAGCTCAAGGGATCTGCTCGAGGCGGCCATGGCGCCGATGATGCTCGATGAGGTCTTTGAACAGGGGGCCAAGGGCCCCTTGTTCTCGTTCTTGGGTGGTTTGGATATCGGCAGCGATGGGATCGGCTTGTCGCTGAACCTGCAAGTCAACATCGACAAGGAGCTATCGAGGGCGTTTTCGTTAGGCACATCGGATTTGCCTGGTATCGCTCAGCAGTTGGTACCTGATTTTAACCTTTCGGGGACCGCCACAGCGCGGCTGGTCACGGCCATCGACGTGGATCTTGGTATGGACATCGCCAAGGGTAGCGGCACGAGCTTCACTCTGAGCAGCGAGTCATGGTTCCGCTTGAACCGATTCGACGCCGGGGTGCGTTTGGCAGTCAGCGGCCTAGAGGCGGACGTCTCGATCGCCGGTCTAGCGAATGTTTCGGTCAGCGAGGGTTTGATCGACCTTCGAGCCGCCGCTCAGATCGGGCTTGAGGATCCCGACAACAGCGATGGACTCAACCGGATCACGTATGCCGATCGCCAAGCTCGGAGCTTGTCGCAGATGGTGGATTTGACCACGACATCGAACCTCCGAGGGAGCCTGCTACTGAATGCCCAGGGTGCAGGCTTCAACCTCAATGACTTTGGTCTTCCGACGTTGATCTTCCGGTCCCCGGATCTGATCACCAAGGATGCGACGACGGGCCAGTATCAGGTGTCCAAGCCCGAGGTGTTCTTGGACGTCCGGATCACCGAGAATCTCAAGGGCAAGATATTGGATTTGCTCGGAACGATCGACGATTCTGGGAATGCCGCCCTTTCGAATGGCTTGCTCAACAACCCGATCCCAGGACTCGGCAAGAGCGTCAACGATATTTTGCAAGTCCCGAAGGATTCGCTTGGGAACATCACAGCCTTTGGGTTCAAAGCCGCAGCCCAGGTGTACCTCGACAGTTTCAGTTACACGACCAACAGTTTCCCGAGCCTATCGGGTTTGAGCCAAGTGCTCCAGAAGATCCTCTCGAAGGATCTTTCGGTACCGTTTAATACCACCCAGCGAGACTGGTCTGGGTTCGACTTCTCGGGCTATGACTTTAGCAAGTTTTCGATCGATGCGCTACGGAACTTTAACTTCAAGGGGGCGAATCTCTCGGGTGCGAACTTCCAGGGACTGGATCTCTCCGGAGTGGACTTCTCTGGAGCGAACCTGCAAGGGGCGATCTTCGATGCGTTGACGAACCTGCGTGGAGTGAAGTTCAGCGGAGCGGATCTTCGGGGTATCAACTGGACAGGCATCGATCTTCGTGGTTTGGACCTCCAGGGTGTGAATCTCTCGGGTGTGAATTTCAGTGGTTTTGATCTTTCACGGATCAACTTCCGGGGCGCGAATCTAACCGGGGTGAATCTCTCTGGCGCGAACCTGCGATGGTCGAACCTCACAGGTACGAACCTTGTCGGTGCCGATCTGACAAAGGTCTTTGCGCTGGATGTTACCTGGAGCAGTACCTTCAGTAGCGATTTGAAATTTAATTCGACGACTAAGCTCGACAATATGCTGGTGGATATCAATCTATCGAGCTTGTTTGGTTCGCTTTCCAGCAAGATGAAGAAGTTGCAGGTTGGTCTGGACCTTTCGGGCATGGACTACAACTGGAGCAAGTTGGATCTTTCGGGGACCGACTTCTCGGGGGTGAACCTGACGGGCATCGACTTTAGTTCCAGCAACCTTTCGCGGGTGAAGTTCCATGGTGCGAGCCTCTCGAACATGAACTTAAGCAATGCGTTTGGTTGGAACATCGATTGGGGAAGTGGCCAAGGGACGACCGGATTCAGTGGTGTTACCGGGATCAATCTGAGTGGGTTCCTGAGCAACGTCGCGTTACCGAGTTTTGGGGGTTCGAGCGGTACTTATAGGAACTGGACCAGTGGCTTGAACCTTTCGGGGCAGAGTTTCGACTGGAGTGGCTGGGATCTAAGCGGCGTGGACTTTGGGGGCATTCAGCTCGGGGACATGGACTTTAGCTGGAGCAATCTGAGCGATGCGAGTTTCACCGGTACGTTGTTTGGCCTTGTGAATTGGACTGGATCGACATGGAAGGGGATCGATCTTTCGGGGTTAACGCTCAAGGGTATCTTCCGGAACGTGGATTTCAGTGGAGTGAGTTTCCCTGCGGGAGTCAACATTGACTTTACGGGTTTGGACTTTATCGGGGCGAAGTTCCGTGGTTCGATAGGATTCGAGAACTTATTGGTAAAGCTTTATGATGGCTGGAACAGCCTTCCAGGCACACTCGATAGCCGCGTCAAGATCAAGTTCGACTGGGTGGATCTCAGCGGGCTTGATTTGACGAGTTGGAGTCTCCCGCGAGCGGACGTCTTGCAGTTTGGGGATTTCCAGGGAGCGAACTTTAGCAAGATACGATTCCCGAGTTTGGGCGCGGGCCAGTCGTGGGACCTCTCGGGCTTGAACTTGAGCATGAGCGGTTGGACAGGGGTCAGTGTCGGCGGGACGACGCAGTTTAGCTTTGGCCGATCGAACCTAACCGGAGCGGACCTAAGCGGCATTGCAGACAAGATCGGCTCGGCGGCCAAGGCCTTCTACGATGGCCTGACATCCTTTGGCAGCGCGACGCTTGCCTTCATCACCGGTTTGAACATGGATGAGCAGGTCATCGACGATATTTTTGATCAGCCTATTACGGGGCCTTTCTTTGAGGTCAAGCCATTCTTCGATCCATCGGGTAGTGAGGTTGTTGTAGGGGTAAATGTTCTGAGCAACGTTGACGTCAAGAACCTCTTTGAGTTCTCCTATGGTTCTGGAAGTGTTTTCAACGTGCAAGGCGTTTTGGGTAGCCGACTCTTGCTAGGCCTGGATATGCAAGTCGGAGTTTCGATTGGGTTGCGGACTGGGAACAGCCCGGTAGGAAACATCCCCCTGCCCTCTTTGGACGATACCGACCTTTTCTTCAATCTCAATCGGTTCGATATTGGGCTTGGTTTAACCTTGAACGGACTAAAGGCCACCATCGGATCTGCGGACTTTATCAATGCAACAATTGAAGATGGGAGCTTTGACATCAAAGCGGCTGCATCGATTAAGGCGATAGACCCAGACAATAACGATGGCAAGGGGCGTATCACTCGGTCTGAGGTGAATGGACTTGCTCGTTTTTCTGATCTGTTCACTTTCACGCCGGCTTTTGCGTTTGATGGGCAATTAGTGCTTGGCGGAGACCTCGGAGGGTTCAACACGGATGACTTTGGGAACCCAATATTAACGGTGACGTCATCGATCGTGGAAGGCAAGTTGGTGCCGGACTACTTCTTTGATGTAAGTATTGAAGCGGAAAAGGTGAAGGCCAATCTGCGCAGCGTATTCAACAAGGTCGCAGAGTTCGGATCGTCGATTGACGAGTCGTCTTTTTTGTCAACGAACTTACCGTTTGTAAAAGAAAGCCTTGGAGGGATACTCACCAGCAAAGATGGACGCCAGTTGGGGGATATCTTTTCTTTCCAGAGAGTAACAGGTCCGGGTGATAACAACCAAGCGATCAAGACGAATGTTTTAGAGGATTACTATGCAAATTCGCTCGAAGCGAATAAGACCCCGACTTATGGTGGTCTAATCAAGTATCTCCAAGATTACCTTGCGGCTAGCGGAGCCTACAGCGACTTGGAGCCTTTGTTTCCAAGCAACTATGAAGACAACGACGATGCCCCCTTTTCGGTTGGGGGGGGATTGGTTTTGCAAAACCGAAATGAGCTTCAAGAGCTTTCGGTTGATGCAACCGCAGGAACATTTGGCTTGGTCCTGACGATGGGAGGGGGCGAATATAGGACTGCTCCAATCGCATGGAATGCTGATGCAACCGCTATTAGGACGGCAGTCCAATCAGCAATAGGGATGATGGCAGATTGGTCCGGCGTTAAGTCTAATAAATTACAGATCACCGGACAAGGTACAACGGCTAGTCCTTGGTTGCTCAAAGAGACGACATCGGGCTCCCTGACTAAGTACCGTTTGAGAATCACAACAAGCGATTCCCAGGGACCATTGACTACAGACATCATTGAATCGACTGACCCCTCAGTTATACAGTCAGCGATCCAGAACAAGTTGTCTAGTCCGGCAGTTTCCGTTGTTTCAGCGGATCCATCCGGGGGTTGGAAGGTGAGCATTTCGGGATCTGGAGTTGTCGATAGTCAATTAAGGATCGAGTTACTTGAAGAAGCCGATGTGGCTGTACGCGGCAGTGGGAACAAGTACGAGATAGAGTTTCAAGGTTCCATGTCGGCGACGAATGTGAGCCGGTTGAGGGTGGACGCGTCTTCGTTGATTGGTAGTGCTTCGATGCGCACGACCCAACAGGGTGCGACACGTGGTTTGGTTCTTGATTTACTGGCGAATCTTGAGAAGGACGTCGCGTTACCTTTCGATCTGGGGACTGGGTTGGATGACCTGGGCTTTGCGCTCAAGGGTGATGGTACGATCAATCTGTCTGCATTGGTTGGAATGGATTTGAGTTTCGGCTTGGAATTTACATCTCTTTCAAGTTTGACATCCGGCGACAGCTATTTTTTCCAAGCGAGAGATATTCACGCCAAGGCGATTGCGTCTTTGAGCAACTTCAACGCGGGGGTCTCTCTTGGGGTTCTGGATGCGAAAATCGATAATGGCCAGTTTCGTTTTGAAGCCGATGCAGGGATACAGGTAAAGAAAACGGCCGATTCGCAGTATGGAGGACAGAAAGTCACGGTCACCGATTTTTCAAATTCGGCTTCGTCCGATTTGGTAGAGGCAGACGCCAGCCTATGGGCTCTTGCGAATTTCCCGATCAAGGCGAATCTGTTCGGAGGCGATCTGACCAAGCTCACTGGCGGCCAGAATCCGAGTGTTGAAATCAAGTGGGGTAGCCAAGCGTATCCGATTGACATCGCGCTGGTATCGCAGACCAAGCCGATCATCATACGCAAGAACTTTACGAATCTAGCTGGTCTGACGAACATGACACCGGCGATGATGGTTCAGATGCTTGTAAACATCGGTGATTTCCTCAATGAATTTCGGGATTTGGAGGCCTTTTCGGTCCCAATCCCATTTACTGGCAGCAATCTTGGAGATGCCTTTGATTTCGCCTATGGATGGACCAAGATTCTCAATGAACGCTTGCAAGGAATTCTCAGTTTTGATTTAACTGGTTCCGAGATAGTTTCGCCGGTTCTTGAAAAAGATGTCGCCTTCGACCTGATGCTACAGCGACCCGGCGATCTTGTCGTCAGTCGTTACACGGTTTTACTCAAACGTTCCGATACACTCGGTTTCAAGCGGATCGAAGAACTCGCATCCTATATTGGATCTAGGGTTTCCGGTTCTACAAACGGTGCGATGAGGCTGAACGATCAACTCCCAAAGTGGGTTGAATCGAGCGTCACAACGGGTTCGATCGATACCACGGGCAGCCAGTCTTCCGCAGTAGCTAGCACCGGGTCTGCAGCGACGGTGACCCGCGAAGTGCTCGGCGGTAATGCGATCCCTGCTCAGTTGTTGCTGGATATCTCCACTGCGTTAGGGTTTTTGAATATCAGCTACAAAGGGCGGGCAATGACTGCGGTGGAAATCCTCTCTTCGGATAGCGATTCGCTGATCGCCTCGAAGCTCGCCGCAGCGTATGCTCAACAAGTGCAAAGTTCTACTACTAACATCGCTGTGACTGGCAATCGTGCGGATGGTTTCAAGGTGGCGTTTACAGGGGCTCTGGCAGGTAAATCATTCACAGCCGAGGACTTTTCCGTTGCAATGCCCGTTGCATCTACGGCGACCTCGAGCGTATCGACCATTGAAGATGCAGCGTCCGGCACGAGCGGAAAACAGGTTCTGAGTATCTCGGGATACGCTAGCGGTAAGTTTAGCCTCAGGTTGCTAGGCAAATCGACCGAGGCAATTCGTTACATTGCTGACCCACTTGTTCAGGCAAAGATGATCCGTTCAGCTCTCGAGCCTATTGTCGGTGCTGGGAATGTACTGGTTACCTTCCCTCAAAAGGATCCATTGGATCCCACGGGACAAAAGGCAAACTTCGGGACTGCTCCAAACTTTCTGATTCGATTTACTGGATCCTTTGCCGGGAGAAATGTTCCCGAGATCGAGGTGATCAACAATCAACTCAAAAGCGGAAGAGGTAGTTCGGGTTCTCCTGGCATTCGAATCGTCGATCTTGTACCAGGTGTCAGTGGGAAAGGCGAAGTCCAGCTCGTGAGCATCAATGCGAGCCCAACGGCACCTGCAACCTTCAAGCTTCAATGGGCACATAACTCGAAAACGTACGAAACAAGTTTGCTAAGAACCAGCAATACCAGTTCGGAGGTTCGGGATGCCTTGCTAAACGCGACGAGATCTGGAGGTACGCTCAGATCGGATTTACCCGAGGTCGATATTCGAGTCACCTCGGTGGAATCTGGTTCCTGGAAGATCAGTTTCGGGGGGAGTTTAGTCGGTGTCGATGTGGCAAGTTTGGTGGTTACCTCATTAACCAATGCAACGCCTCCTACGATCGCCTTGCGCACGTCTCAGGATGCCTCGTTGGTTTCCGACGTTCAGTCGGTGATTTTCAACTCTCCATCGGGGCTCTTGAGGATACAGTTGGGTTCGTCTGACAATCGTACAGCAAATCTGCCAGCTACTTCTAGTGCCGCCGACGTGCAGAAAGCGTTAGAGTCCCTCCCGGAAATCGGGGTTGGGAACGTGAAAGTGACGGGAGAAACTCAGAGATACCGTGTTGAGTTTCAAGGGAAACTTTCTGGGAAAACTCTCCCCTTGCTCATCGTATCTCCTGTTCAAGAAATCAAATTTGCCGTTCAGAAACCCGGATCTGGTGAAATTCTTAAGCAACAGATTGAATTGCGTTTTCGGGGGCAAGAATCCTATACGGCCCCGGTTGATGTTTCTGGACTCACTGCGATTCCATTGAGGGAAGCGCTTAGAGGATCGATTGAAAAACTTCAGGGTGTTGGGGCTGGTAATGTATCGGTTGAACTTGATCCAAGTGACTCTGCCGGACAAACATGGAATGTTTTTATAGGTGGTGCCTATTTAGGTAAAACGACCGAAGCGATCGAGATCAAGAACACCGTTGAGATCACGGTAAACAACGTAAAAACCAAAACGGTCACCGAGGTTGTCGGCCAGCCGGTCGTATCAGGCTTGATCAATGTAATCGCTACCGAAACACGGCCTATGACGGACGGGCTTACATGGGGCAAGATCAAATTCGAACCTGTGAACACCGATGACTTTACCTATATTGCTATCGTACCGTCGGCAAGGGTGTTGATTTCGACGATTACCGACGGTAGCAAAGAACTCTCCATCAACGAAGTTCAAAAACTGAAGCTTGTCGGAGTTTCGACTCAGAGCGGTTCGAAATATAAGTTGAGTTTGACTATCACCGATAGCGAACAGAGTGGAGCCAAGAAAACGGCTACTACTGCCGATATTTCCGCGGGAGCTAACGCTGCTGATATACAAACAGCAATTAATAATGCTCTGATTGCCGCGAGTATCGATGGAACAGTAGTCGTTGAAGCAATCGAGGGTAGTCTGTTAGATTTTAAATTGACCTTTGGCGGAGGTCTGGGGGCTCGGGATGTACCTCGTATGGAATCCATCTCTGGAGAACTACTGGCCGCTCCTGGTCCTGAAGCGGTTTCGTATTCCTTGCAACAGGGTCGTGTTCCTACCAGTGATGTTGCTGCGAGGCAGGAGGTGCAGCGTATCAATTTCAACAATATTGGCGGTGGCGAATTCAATCTGGCGCTGCAAATCAACGGTTTAAATTACGGGACAAGGAACGCTATACCTGCAAAGCCTACAGAGGATGATTTCGCGAAGGCCTTTACGCAGTTGCAGACTTCGGAAGTCGCCGCGATGAGCGAGATGCAAAAGCGCGCAAAACTCATCGAAATCGGTCTAAAAAATGCTTTGGTAACGGCGGATGATCCTCTTCTAGGAGCGGACTTGCAAGTCATTGCCGTTCCTGGAGGTTCCGAAAGTGCGTTTGCTTTCGACATCATTTACAAGGGTGTTTTGGTGAATCGGGACCTTCCCACAATCGTTGTTTTCGGAGACGAATTGCTCGCTGCGTCTGCTCTAGGCAACGTCAACAGCTATAGCAACGGAAGCAGTGCGTTAGAATTTGATCCCCGAGGTTCCGAAGCACTGACTGAAATCGGTCCTAAGTACAATACTCTCAATGATTTTGCTTTGGTATTGCAGGATGCGATCAACGAGCTTTTGCCCGATGGGGAAACGTTCTCGATCGATGCTCGATTCGATTCGGAAAATCAGGATTTTCTTTTCGATATCAAACTGAATCCCGCGCTGCCGTCCTACGAGGTTCCACTTTCTTTCCAAGTCAATGATCTTGCCCCGCTGGCAAGTTTGGCTGGCCGAGGAACACTCGGTCTAAATGCAGGTATTGATTTCACAGCAACGATTGGAATCGATTTCAACAAACCTAAGAACTTTGATGTCGATGGAGGCAACCTTGTCTATGGGGAGTTTGTCGGTAAGAGTTCGACACCATTTTCACCGGCTCAGCTTCTGAAAGATCCCTCGGCACCATTTGATTCCAATACCAATCCTGTTGTCCCAGGTAAAATCGCGATCTCCTTTGACGGCGATCGCTACGAGCTCGTTTTTCCCTTTGAGTCCACCGATGACTCGCTTGCGGAAGTGATCGATCGGATGCAAACGGCTATCAATTCTAAGGCCATCAACGATGCAGGGTTGCTCAAGCGTTTGGGTTATACGAACTTAGGTCAAGCGATCCGTTTGTCGACAGTGCCGGTTTCGGGCGTTTCGCAAATCAAGTGGACTGTTTACGGGTCAACGATCCATAATGTCGTGTTTGAAACGCTTCCGGTGGCGAGCATTGCGGGTGAGAGAATCGATGTGCTCGATCGACTCGGGGTCGGTACGGATTCCGTTGACCTTACGGCCAAGGGGATCGATTTGCCCACGAGTATATCGATTCCGCTAGGGACAGCCTTTGACATCGTGATCAACGGTGCCGACGATGTTGCCGACAACGGAGCAACCACGGAGTCGTCAGACAATCGTATTACTGTAGGAATTCCGGGCGGAACCTACACACAAGCCAATTTTGTATCGCGACTCAATTTAGCCTTCGATGCAATTTCTGGAAGTAGCCTGGGGCCGTTGGCAGGTAAGGTGGGTAAACTTTCCTCGGCGTTGGAGGCACGGATCGCAAAAAACAATAGAGGTAAGGATGTTTTGCGATGGTCGACTAAGGGTGAGTTGATCGCGACGCTCGAGATTCGGGCATTCGATGATGATCCTATCGTTAGAATATTGGGAATCGTTCCCAACGCGATCAACAAGGCCCGAGGCGTTAATCTCTTTTTACAGGATACGCTTCTTGGTGGCAGAATCACGGTTGGTACTCGCGACTTCTCGGCCGAAGCTGCGCTGGGGTTTGTCAAAATGTCGTTGGGCAAGCTCGAAGCGGTGATCGACGCAGGGGTCAACGTTCAACTGCTTGATGCTCCCAATGGGACGCCCGGTGGACGTGTTTACATTGCCGATTTGGTCGATGCTGCCACACGCAACGATAACCTCATCGGACTTCGTGGTGATCTTAGTATGGGCAAGGGGGCAAATGAGACACTTACTGCTGGCCCGCGCAGTAGCCAAGGCGTCCTGACAGAGGATGTTGGACTGAAAATTACGCTGCAGGATTCGACATGGAATTCGGGTAAACCGGTTAGTTTTGAAGTTGCATTGCTAGCCATCGATACCACCGATAATAGCAGCGTCGCGAATTTGGCCAGTGATCTTAATAATGCAATTCAAAATGCAATCACATCATGGATCGATGAGAACGCTACAAATCAAGCTCTGACCGCCGTGACTGCATTGAAGAGCCATTTGTTTGTACAGGTTGGCGATCTGCAATTTTTCGACGTTAACACAAAGGCTTCGACTACCACTTCCAACGGTGCCATTCGATTTGTAGCACCTAGCGTCGTTGGTATGATCGTGCAGGGGCGTCGATTGGTTTCGGATTATATCAGTCCAATCACTTTCTCTGACAGTAACTATACAAATAATAGTGAACCAACTGCGTCGCTTCTGATGAGCGATATAGTAATCGATGCCGGTGGCTTTAGTTTGATTCCTCCTGGCGTTGAGCCGAGCATTGAAATCGGAGTTCCGCTGAAAGATGTTTGGGATGGTACCAAATCGCTTTCCGAAGCGATCTATGTCCGGGTGGTCGGTGCAGATAATCTTCTAGGGTTCGGTAAGCTTTCGTGGACTCAGATCATTGTCGGACTCAAGATGATCTCCGAACTTTTAGGTCAATTCGAGTCGTTTAGTTTCCTAAATCAACCACTTCCGATTGTCGACAAGAGCGTAAACGACATTCTCGATATCGCAGAATCGCTCGCCAAGGCGGTCGATCAACTTGGTACGAATCCGGCGAAAGGTATCAGTGAACTGGAGAAGGTACTCTCGGAGAATTTTGGGGTTCCCATCTACGATCCAGCCAATCCCGATAAGTTGGGTGTGTCTCTGGAATACGATGCTGCAACGAACGCAGTCCAAATACTTATTCCCTACGAAGTCCAACTGCTCGACAGTACGTATCCGGTTTCTATCGATCTTCAGAAACTCGGGGAGCTTATCGGCGATAACACAGACGATAACACAGACAATAACCCATTAGCAGACGCGATGGGGGACATTTCAAGCATCGTCGATCTTGCAGCGAGCGCCAATGTCACGATCAATCCTAAAGCAGTTGTGCGTTTAGCGCTAGGACTAGATCTTAGTTCCGGTGCGATGTTTATCTATGATTTCGATGATGCGGGTACACCAGACGTTCCGGGCGATGATAAGGGGACTTTTGCTCGTATCGAACTGAGTGTTGCTGGTCGAGACCTGGCCTTCAACGCCAATGTCGGTCCATTCGGTTTGGAGATTGCGGGTGGAACGGCAGATATATTTGCGCAAGGTGGGTTGTTCCTCAAGGATGAACCTACCGGTACGGTGGGTGCAGGAGACGGTCGCCACTACGTAACGACTGCTGTCTCGGTAGAGACCCTTCAAGTCGGCTCACCGGTTCGACTCAACTGGAGTTCGACTCCGACGAGCAAGCTTTCTAAAACCGGAAGTGGAACGGTGGCAGACCCCTGGGTTTTGAAGCAATCAACCTCGTCGCTCGAAGATACCACTAGCTACCGTTTAGGGATCAGTGTTCAGGGTAGAAGTACACCGTTTTATACGACTTCGTTCATGGTTGGGACCGATCCGCAGGCCCTCCAAGATGCGATTTCTGAGGCGATGTTCTTCGGTCCTTTGGCCATCCGTGGGAAAGTCGTGGTCTCGCTAGTAGACTCTAATGACGCCAGCCAAGGTTGGAAGATCTCTCTTTCCGGGGCTGATATTACCGGCAAGACCCTTTCGATTAATGCTTATGAACTGGATATGGCGGATTTCCTGCAATCCGAAACCACCAATGTCTTGGATGGGCAAAATACCATCCAGAGAATTCGGATTCCCTCGGGCTCCGGTGGGACATTCAAGCTGAGTGTTCGGATCGATGGCAAGAGCTATACCTCGGGTGATATCTCTCGAGAGGCAACGGATACGGATTTGCAGGGAATCCTGTCAACTCTACTGCAAGCGTTCGCGACAACCCAGGATCCAAACATCTCAGGTTCGCTTACCGAAGAGGCCGTTCAAGTTACCTATGCAGACCCGAATTTGTCGCCACTGGTTGGCGGTTGGAAGGTTGAATTCCGCGGCAAGCTTAGGAATCGCGAAATCGACTTGATGACCGCAGAGACCCAGAAGCTGACGCATGTTGGCAAAGTTGCCGTGATCCCACTGGTCGTAAGCAAATCGCGAGGGGTTGAAAACGCAACGCGAATTTCTGTGGTGGCAGGTACTAGCGGTACGTACAAACTTTCGTTTACTTATACCGGCCAATCAACTCCGAAAACCACCGGGGCGATCAATTACAATGCCACATCTTCCGACATTGAAGCTGCATTGAATCAAGCCATGGGTGGTGGATACACCGCAATTAAAGTCGCAGCTGACTCGGTCAACGGTGGTTTTAAGATCACTTTTGGTGGCCGGGATCTGCTCGGAAAGGGAGTAGTCGTTTCTGCTGACGCGACGAATCTCAGGGCAGGTGGCTTCGGTGCGATGTTCCGCGATTTGGATGTCGATGTGGATGGAACAACAACCGTCGTACTGCCCAGCTCGGTCAATCTGCCCAGCGAGCTCATCGAGCTGGGTAAAGCTTTAGGCGACCTGCCGTCGACAGCCACCAACGTCATTCCGGTTGGGGATCTGGCAGTTCATGTCAATAGTTTGCGGAAGTTACTCACCTCTCTTGTTGATGGCAAAACGGTAACATCCGTAGAGATTTCCTCAACAAAGATCAAGAATAAGGAATTCGATTCATCGAAGGATGTTAACTATGCATTCCCGGCCGTCACGGATTATTTCAAAATAGCCGCTCTTGGCAATCCGCTGATCCGCCTAATTCGAGACCCATCGATCATCGTCGATGGTATCGATTATGCCTTGAAGGGTATTCAATCGTCGATCGACGTACTAGCCGCAGTACCATTGCCCCTGATCGGAGAGCAGCTTTCCAAGGGGGCGCAGTTCATCAAGGAGTTCCGGGCGGATGTGATCAGCAAAATTCAGGATTTTATTGACACGACCGTCGATACCTATGGTGGGTTGGAAAACGCACTCCGAATGACATTGTTCGATGTCTTTACAGAAGACACCAATCAAGATGGCATCATCAAACCGCTGACTATCGATCGGTACTTGATGGGTGCAACGAATGGAGACAATCCTTTCTTGAATTATCTTCTGGACTACAACGGGGACGGTGTTATTACGGCGGACGATATCGTTGTCGAATTCCTTGCGATGGGATTAGCCGGTACCACCAACGGAGAGCGCTTGGGATATACTCTCGCTGGTACAAAGAATGATGATAAGGGAGGTAGCAAGGGTGGGGATATTGTTCAAACCGGTGACAGAGATCCACTGGAAAATGCCAAGGCTTTGCAATTCCGAATGCACCTTGGGCAAAACCTCCTCTCCCGCGATGTCGATCTATCCTTCGACATCGGGCTTCCAGGACTGAGTCTCGATGTCGATGGCGGTATCGGTTTGGATCTCGGTTGGGACTTTTTCTTCGGGTTTGGTGTCAACACGACCGACGGTCTTTACGTCATCTCGAAAATGCCTGGAAATGCTGGGCTCGATGACCAGGACTACACCGGCATTCCGCAAACCAACAATCCGGTGATCGTTAACCCTTGGGACCTCTCCCAATCAGATGCGGGAGCCAAAGAGGTCAAGGAGCTGACACTCACCTTCGAAGCCTATCTGGCCGCGAGTGATTACCCAGGACCTATGAATGTTTCAACCGGTGCTATCGAGCCATCAAAAGCCGATGAACCCTTTGCTGCCGTTTTGAGCGTCGGTGACAAGAAATACTCAAGCGGCTTGATCGACCCGGATATATCGGAAGCTGACTTCACGACGATCATGACAACGTTGGCGAGCAATGCGACGCTAACTGCGACAGTGACCAAAGCTTCTGACGGCGTATACAATGTTGTTTTCAGCAACGATCAAGCCACCTTGAAACTCGTAAAGCCTGCGAACGCCACCGCTAAAATATTGTTCCTGCAAGGGAATATCAAAGATGCTTATGGAAATTCATTGGTCGGACCAGACGGGGAATTGAAGACGGACTACAACCCTTTCGGCAAAGAGCACGGCACTCGAACTTTCGTACGTGGTCAATTTCAATTGGATCTGACCGATCCGAATCAAGATGGACGATTTACCTTTGGGGAGATGTCTAAAGGCAAGTTCACGGACAATTTCAAGTCATCGTTTACCGGCGCGGCCCAGGCGAATTTCAACCTAGAGCTTAAGGTTCCCAACGTAGACGTCCTTCCAACGTTGTATGCGGATTTCCATCTGGCCTGGGCTTTATCGGTCGCATCGATTCCAAGTGGTTATTCTGACACGTTCTCAACGAGCCCTCAGGTTTGGTTCACCGATCTAGCGATGGATCTGGGCACGTTCTTTTCGGACTTCCTAAAACCGCTGGTTTTGGAGATCAAAAAGATCACCGATCCGCTCGATCCGGTGGTCAAGGGATTGACTACGCCGATTCCAGGTATATCCGAAATTGCAGGCAAGGATTACTCGATTTTGGATTTGGTTGAGACCTTTGGCTCCGGGAAGATAAACACCAAATTCATCAAGAATCTCGTGTTCATGATCAATTTATTCAACTCGATGCCGACCGATGCAGATGGATTGGTGATCCCAATTGGAAGAGTTTTTGTCATGGGTGGGGATTTGAAAGACCCTTCAAGCAAAAAGAACTCCACATTGTCTGGAAGCACCAATTCGACGGACAGCGCCTTGGACAATCCGGCAAGCAAACCACCTGCTGGTAAAACTCGCAAGTCAACCGCGGGCACGACTCCATCGGCCCCTGCGGCCAAAGGAAGCGCGGCTGGAACCAAGAATTTTATGAGTAAGCTCAAGGATCCCAACAATGCGTTCCAGATCCCCTTGCTCACAAATTTTTCTCTGGTTTTGGATTTGCTGACGGGCAAACCGGTTGACCTAGTTACCTTCTCTCCACCGAACCTTGAGGTTGCAAGAAAGCTGGAAATTGGCGCGGTGATCTACTCGGCGCCCACCGTTCGTGCGGGTATCCGTGGTTCTATCAATGTCGATTTTGCGCTGACATTAGGTTTCGACACCTACGGCATCATGAAGTACTTTGATTCCAACAACCCCTTGGATGTTTTCGATGGGTTCTACGTTAGCGATAATTTCAAGAACGGAAAGGACTTGCCCGAGGTCGTTCTTACGGCAACCCTAGCGGTTTTCGCAGAACTTGATGCATTGATTGTGCGGGCAGGGGTTGAGGGGGGGATCAAGCTTACCGGGACACTCGATCTCTACGATGAGTTTGGGCCAGGGAAGCGTGATGGTAAGTTTAGAGGGTCTGAAATTGCATCCATTTTATCCTGCAAGCCATTCAATCCTCTGAACGTCTTCGAAGCCTCCTTAAGAACCGATTTGTATGCAAAGGTTTATGTGGATTTGTTTACATTTGTGGCCGGCTGGAAAACGGTCTACGATCAAGAGCTGTTTAAGATCCAGCTTTTCGAGTTGATTTATAAGCCTAAGGGGTGCGCCCCCGTCTTGGCTTCCGATGACAACAGCGATGGTACTTTTGTTCTGCATATTGGCAATTTGGCTGATCTGCCCACCAATCAGGCTGCTGGCTACGATGTTCGATCGCTGATCAATAAGCAGGCCTCGGATAGACAATCCCAGAATACCGAGGATGGGGATGAGAAGTTCGTAATCAAGGAGAGCGGTAACGGGAGCGTCGAGATCACCGCTACACTCGGTGGTACCGATTACACGGTTTCCTACAGTGGAGTAAAACGGCTGGTTGGATTTGCAGGCAAAGGGAACGATATCATCGACGCATCGGGGTTAAAAACAATCCCGATCCTGTTGGTCGCTGGTCGTGGCAAGGACAAGCTCGTTGGCGGTGCGAAGGACGACATTTTAATCAGTGGTACTGACACTACAGAAATCCAAGGCGTTGGAGGAAATGACCTTATATTGGTCGCTGGTGGTACGACAACAGCCAACGGGGGTAACGGTATCGATACCTATCGCTTTGTAGGGACATGGGGTCAAACCACCATCGAGGACGGAAACTCTGAGGCGACCGGAAACGTCCTGGATTTCTCCTCGCAGTCTGCAGGACTTTTGTTCGACACGTTCAATCGATCGATAACGCTAGGTTCTAGCAAAGTGACTTGGAATTCCAGCACTCTCATTACCTGGGTTGCTGGTGGGACGGGCGATGATGTTTTGGATATGTCTTATGAGACGAACAAACTCCACGTCTTGGGCTCGAGCCTCGTTCCGGCCAAGAGTGCGCTCGATAGCTCGCTTCACCCGAAGGCAAAAGAGCTCTTGATCGACACCGACGCTCAGGGGATCAACGACGGTGCCGTTTCCAATGCCACGACGGGCGGGATAGCTGAGGATAGCTCATTCGGTGATTTAGCATTCCGGTTCACAGGATTCGAGAGGGTTTTTGGTGGCGTCGATAGCGATATCTTTGTCTTTGAGAACGACGCCGCCATTTCGGGAAGCATTCTTGGTGGCCCCAAGTCCGGTAAAACTCTAAACACAGCGAATGAAAAAGCTAATACCAGAAACACGATTGACTTTTCGATGTATAACACCGGAGTTCTGATCAACCTCTCTGGTGCAGCGTACAACGCACCGGCCGAAGCTACGGCCGAGGGTAGTGTCGCTTCGATCCCTGCTGCGTCAAGGATCAATGCATCGGCCTCATCGGTGAGCATTGCTGGATTCCATAACCTTTTGGGTAGTAAGGGTGCGGATACACTCGTGGGGGATTCGAGCCGCAATATGATCCTAGGGCTAGGTGGAAAGGACACCATTGTGGGCATGGGCTCTAGAGATCTACTGGCTTCCGACTCGATCAGTGTCGAAGGTGTCGGTCCAATCGTGGGTGATGGGGCTCGGCCCGCTTGGCGGGGCCTGAAAACCCGTGAGTGGAACTGGCTCTCCGATCGATTTTCTTCGCTAGTCGTGGGATCCGTGTCGGATCAGTTCGTAATCGGAGGCGGAAATGAGGACATGCTTTTCGGAAGCTTGGGCAATGACAAGATTTTCATCCAGGGGAACAAAGTTTTTGCATCTGGAGATTTGGCAACCGTACAAACCAACGGCGAGGGGTTTGGCTACAAGTTCACCAATGATTTACTCGATCCAATCGGAGGCAACGATAGGATTATCGAGGTCAACGCTTCGGCCAGCACTAATGGTCATCATGTCCTAGCGGGTAACGGAAACGACTTCATTCGACTTGGAAATGGCAATCACATGATCATTTCCGACTGGGGGCAAATGGAGCGACACGAATCCACGTTGGTCTGGAAGACCATTGAGTCGATTTCTGGTCAACTGGGCGGGTCGGACACGGTGGAGTGTGGTTCGGGGCAAAACGTGGTGATTGCGGGTTATGGAAACGATACCGTCACGATTCAATCACAGAGTGCTTCGAGAAACTATGTGTTTGGAGATGAGGGACGCGCTGAGTTCTACAACAGCACCTCTGTTTCCCGTCTACGAACCAACAGCAATGTTTCTGGGGACGACAATATCACGATCCAGCCAAGTGCCTTGTCGGTGATCCTTGCCGGTGGTGGTAACGATACGGTCAGTTCCGGCGCTCAGGTCCATTTGATTCTTGGGGACACGGGAATTTTTGAGTTCCATACCAGCGATGTGCTCAAGAAGGCTTCGACAATAAATACCACGGCTGATGGAGGCGCATCGGGTAACGACACCATCGAGTTGAGGGGCCCAGGAACTTCGGGTTCAGGGACCATATCCCTGAATCTAGTTCTAGCCGGTGCGGGCGACGACACGGTCACCTCGAATGCCGCAAATGCAGTGCGGAACATAGTCTTTGGCGACGAGGGGCATGCGGAATTGGATGACTCTACGTTCGCATCCATCCTCGGGACGCTACGGACCGCGTACACGACAAGCAATATCAAGGGTAGCGATCAGATCACGTTGGCAAGTGGCCCTATGTTGCTTAATCGGGCATCGATTTTGGCAGGCCGATCCATCGATACAAGAGATCTCGGTTCGCAATCGGCAGTTTTCGCAGACAAGAATTTTGTTTTCGCAGGGGGTGGCAACGATCAAATCTTAGCGGATGCCCCGTTGAACCTTCTGGTAGCCGATGCCGGTCGCATGGACTTCCTGGCAGATGGTAAACTGACCGAAATCAAGAGCTTGAGTGAGGACTACGCTGACGGAGCAGGTTTAGGGACGTCGGGCGATGATTTAGCGATACTCTACAACACAAGGCGTTTTGTCGCTTATGAGACGCAGGTCATCGACGATGACAGTCAACCGCAGAATGATACGCGCAATGTGGTGATCGCAGGCGATGGTGCCGACTACATTCAACTCAGTGCTGGGATCAATTCAGTTATGGGTGACGAAGGTCGGTTTTGGATCGATCGGAATGTCGTTATTCAGGCCACGGAGTTCTGGAGCCAACTCGAGACGCTCAATGGCAACATCGGTGGCAAGGATTTGATCGAGGCCGATGCTCTAAGCGGATACCATGTGATATTCGGTGGCTTCCAAGACGATACCATCCGAGCGATCCGGTCCGATGGAAGCTTCTCGGATACGTTCGGATTGACCTACCAGCCCACCGATTTGTCCCAGTTCATCGCCTTTGGAGACAACGGATTTGTTGCTTTAGATCGCATGGATCGGCCTTTTGAGCTTAGGTCCACGCAAATGGACTTCGGCGGAAATGACGCGATACTAACTCCATTCGCACACGATGTACTCGTCGGCGGGTTCGGAAGCGATATTCTGCGCACTGCGGGCGGAGACAACGTGCTGTTTGGTGACACAGGCGCGATGAATTGGGAATTTCATTATCCCCAAGTCGGTTGGCGCTATCCGGTAGGTCCGAGTGCTCCAGTGTGGACATTGACCAAGATAACCGCGACATCGCAGACAGCTTCCGAAGCCGGGGATGATTTCTTGTACACGTCCGACGGCCAGGATCTTTTGATGACCGGTCCAGGTAGCGACCAAGCTTTTAGTGGATTGGGCAATGACGCATTGCTTTCGTATCAAGCAACCCTCTATCTGCCACTGATACCACCTTTGCCCTTTGGCCTCTGGGGAGATCAGAAGGTCCGAAGCCTACTGGGTGATTGGTTGACCGACGGTCGTCCAAACGGGGATCGAGCAACGCTTTGGGCTTACGGAAACTTCATGCCGCTGAATGAAGGTGGAGACAATATTTCGCTCACAGCCAACAGCAACTATCTTGTCGGTGACAGTGGCGATGATGTCTATTTCATCACTCCTGGAGGGGCAGACTCTGTCGAGGATGTCACAGGCTACGATACCGTAAGCTTCCAACTGAGTCCCATGCCCGTGACGCTCGATATCGACTTGCTTGCCAAGTCGCAATACATGACGACTCCAGGTACCAGTAATGGACCGTCAATCAGGTATCTTAAATCGACGGACCAACCCGACATCAGTCCATTTGAGAATTTCATCGGCTCTCCCTACTCCGACGTAGTGATCGTCAATCCTCTGAAGGTCAGTCGAACCCTCCGAGCAGGCACACAAGAGACGTTGGCTGAGAGGCCCTATGGAGATGAACTTAGAGTTCGCACTGGCGGAAATACCGTCCAGGACAATGGACTCATTTTGGCCGTCAGCGGTCTAGGTGACTTAATGCACTACGACTTTGAAACAATCGAATGGATGGATGGAGTTCCGTTCATCATCGATGAGGGGGATCGCGAGTGGCATCAAAGCGGAGGATTTACGAAGGTCACAGGCAGCACGATGCTCCAGCAAGATGCTTATTACTCGACGGCAGCCACGAGCAACACCAGCAATCTTGCTGGTTGGGACGTATCGAGACTGAGCCCAGGCCCGTACCAGCTTGCCTTGACATGGCCGGAGCCTAATGTCTCATTTCAATTCACACCAAACGTCGTGGTCAAGAATTCCACGGGTCAAGTCCAGGCGCAAACCCGATTTGATCAACGTACGGCCGTACCGCAGGTAAAAGCCTTTGGTAATCGCTGGTTTGATTTTGGACCAACGATCGATGTCGGATTGGATCGGTTTATCACCGTCGATTACACCACCAAGTCGTTGGAGTACTTTTTAGCAGACGGATTGAAGGTGGATCGGGTCCGATACAATTCCCCAGAAATCAGAGTCGTCGATCTTACAGACAACTCAGAGATCATCTCCGGCAACGCGACGAGCGGCTTTGGAGACGTTTACTTTGGTTCTTCGAGCCAAAAGACCTACCGCATCTTCAATATGGGCAATGCTCCGCTGAAGCTCAATATCGTCAATCGAAATGAGTCTAGCGAGTTACCTCAGTTTCGCGTGATTGACGGAGTCGTCCTAGATGTTGCACAGAGCAATTCGCTTCCCAACGGTTTCAATCAAGCATCGATTGTCTATTCGCAACCTGGACAGGACTCGATTTTACCGGGCCAAAGCGCAGTCTTAACCATCGGAATGGATACACAAGTCCCAGGCTCCCACTTCGGGAACTTTCTTTTAGAAACCAATGACGTCAACGAGTCGATTTTTAAGATTAGGCTTGATGGTCGCGTCGGATCGCAAGCCCAGACGCCAAGGTTCGTCGATAACAAGTCGAGTACCTTCAAAGTGAATTCAGGTACGGTCACGGAAGTCACGAGTTCCTCCCCGCGTGGTGGTAGTCAGCACCAAGGTTTGGCTTCTAGGGCAAACAAGGTCTCTTGGACTCAGACCGGCTTGCCGACAGCAAGATATCGGATATCTGCCACCTGGGCTGCGTTATCGACTGCGGACGTCAAATCGGTATACAAGGTGACTTGGGGTATTCAGTCGCGTGTCATTCAACTGAATCAGAAGGTGAATCCTTCAAGTCTTGCAGGCGGATACATCAAAGATGGTTCTCCGTGGGTGGACCTTGTTTCAGATGCGTTCATTTCCAGCGGAGAGGTTCTAAATGTCGAACTATCTGGAGGTGCGATCCTTGGTGATGCGATACGAATTCAGCAGATAGGACACGTAAACTATCCATCGACTCCAGAGTTGGAATTGATTGACCAATTCACAGGAAAAACGCTTAGCACACGAAACGGTTTGTGGGATTTTGGTAGCTTGCAGCTCAATCAGAGCACCGAGCGCACCTTGTTGTTACGCAACACAGGCAATCAGGATTTAGTGATTCCCGCTGACCCTGTTTTGGGTCCTGGATTTGTTTTCGTAGATACGGTTTTTTCAGACCGAGTGATTAAGCCCGGGAAAACCACCACGTTGAGGATCCGCTTTGACGCAACGATTTTTGGAGATATCCAATCCCAACTTCGTTTCATATCCAACGATGCGGAGAGGCGCGATGTGGTTTTAAATCTCAAGGCAAAAGTTCTTGAGGAGTTTATCTTGACTTCAGATAGCCCGGCCTCCTTCAAGCCAGTTGGTGTCTTTGTCCCCACTGGAACGGTGGCACCTAGTGGAAAAACGTTCAGTAAAAATATCTATGTGGGATATCGAGACGGTGACAGTGCCACCTGGTCTTTTACGGATCTTGCGCCTGGAATTTATTCTGTTTACGCAACCTGGGATTCATCATTAACAACTTCGGGTAATCCGGTCAAACCTCCACTTTCCGAAACGGTGCCTTACGTCATCAAAGGGAAGAATGGGGAAGAGGCGAAAACGATCATTGTCAACCAAAGGCAACCTGCAGATCAGGAGTTTAGCCAAAACAAAGGTTGGGATTATTTAACTAGCTATGTAACAACAGGTAGTGACTTGGATGTAACCATACAAAGCATCACTGCGAGCACCACCATTCATGCAGATTCGATTCGTCTTGTCCGGAATTTTTATTCCGATCCTGTCGCCGAAGTCCAGGGTAAAATTGTCACCCCTAGTTCGTTCATCGACTTTGGGGTTATCGATCAAGGCGAAAAGCAGACGATTGGGGTCAGGATCACCAATCCGACACTCACGCCGTTGATGATGCGTAAGCTCGTGGAGCTTCCGGCGGGCTTCGTCACCAGCTATGTTCCAGGTTATCTTGAGCCAGGCGGTTCATATGACTTTAGCATTACCTTCACTGGTCAGACCTTTGGCTGGTATCGTGGAAGGTTCGCGATTGAAACCAGCGATGTGCTTAACTCGATTCTCTCGTTTGGAGTTGGAGGCCAAGTTCGTAGCCAAGCCTTTTTCGTCGACAATACCGACCCGAGATTCACCCTGAGCGGTTCATCCCCCTTCATTCGAAACGGTGCCGAGTTTTTCATGGGTGATGCACGGTCAACGGCAAGAACCAACGACATCGGTACTTGGACGCTGACGGGACTCAAACCAGGCAATTATCGTGTCAGCACTACCTGGGGGGCTCAACCAGCCAATTTGACCAACGTGCCTTTTGTCGTTTCGACATCCCAAGTGCCTTCTGTGGCGACACTTTGGGATCAATCAAAACCGGTTGGGGTTAACGCGAGTTCCTTCTGGGACAACAATTACTGGTGGGTCGATCTGGCCTCGTCGATCGAAGTCGGCAGCAACGGTCAACTAACGGTAAAAGCTACCCACCCCGGTCCCAATTTTCGTGAGATATTGCTTGATGCAATCCGCGTCGAGCCAGTGATTCCAAAGGTTTACGGAATTCCCAAACTCGAGGTCGTCAACTTACTGGTCGAGCGTGATCTTGCCTACGATCGCTATGTCCGTGGCGATTTGAACGACGAGTTCCACTTTGATTTCGGTACTTCCTCGAGTCCGATCGGTTCAGGATCCTCCGGAGGAACCACACCTACTCTCTATACGCCAGTCGATGCAACGAAAGAATACAACTATCAACAAATGTACGGTTGGCTAGGTACAGCTCCGCGTACGATCGACCGAAGCGATCAGCGAGGCACGGAATCGGGATTGATTAGCGATGGTGTATGGGACACCAAGGCTAGAGAGTTTCGTATGGATCTTCCACAAGGCAACTATCAGTTCGCTGTCACCTTTGGGGATCAGTGGCAATACGATTCGATTTCCGATCTACTGGTCCCCGGAACAAGCATGAACCCGCTCAAGACAACGTACATTGAGTATTTGAATCGTGACGCGGGCCCTGTGGTCCTGAGGTTCCAGCCCGATTCTATTGACGGCTACTGGGCGATTGCATCCATGGATGTACGACGAATGGAGACCGTGGTCAAAAAACCATTGACATTGACTCCCAACAGCAACAACACTCAGGTGGCGATCTCTGCGAGCAATTTGCCAGCGGGTGTTTACACAATCTCCGCAATTCGTGGGGAGATAACCAATCCGGATGTTGACCCCACGTTGTTAGGTGTCCAAGTGCTCGTTGGAGCCAATGGGATATTGCAAGCCAATGCGAAACGTAATTCGAGTTCGGGCACAATCACAGTCCGAGCGGATCATATTCATGGAGCGGCAAGACTCGATGGGATTCAAGCGCAAAGCTCTACAAGCATATCGCATCGATGGGACTTCAATGCTTCGAACAATTTAACCCAATCCGAGTATACCGGCGTAGCCAGTCAACAGGCTTATACCCCCGAAATAGGCTTTGGATGGCAAATACCCAACGATTTGTATGCAAAGAACCCGGGCACTGCGGCACCTAAGGAAAGCGAATGGGCTGACCGTACACTTCCGTCAGGATTTGACGCGACGACGGTCCAGGGTGGCTTGGTGCAGTCGCTCGTTAGAGACGGCCACAAGCACAAGCTGGCGCGAGATTTCCGAGTCGACCTACCCAACGGAGATTATTCCGTGACAGTGACTGTAGGAGGCCCAGCGATCGTTCCGGACGTGGATATCGCCGTAGTCAATCAACCGAACCAGTTTGTGGCGAATATTTCCACGGGGGTTAGGGAGTTTAAGCGGGTCAATCTGACTGCTACGGTGACCGATGGAGTCTTGCTACTGAGGTTCTCGACCTCGGATCCCAACGCAGAATGGGTTGTCAATGCGATAGAAATTCAATCTTATACTGCACCCATTCCGAGGGCATTCACTGGCAATACCGCGATGGAGGTTGCACGCACGACTCCTTACTCGGTCACTCTTTCATCCTTGCAACCTGGAGTTTATACGGTTTATCCTACGTTAGGAGTCGTCACCAGTAGCGATGCCGATAGCAACTTGGCCTACCCGCAGATTACCGTTTCGAACTCTGGAACGCTGTCGTTTCAGATTTCTAGTCAAATAGCTGGAGCTGGAGAGATTCAAATCGAGTCGCTTACAGGGGTTCGGTACACCTCTGCAATCCGATTTGTAAACCCTCTACTCAGGAAGTTTGACTTCAACCATAGCGTTGCTCCGGTCAACCAAGATGGGTATTGGGGAGTACCACCAACGAGAGTTTATACAAACGAAAACGGGTATGGTTGGGGTGCGGCCGTTTCGAGTCTCGACCGAAGCACGATGGCAGGGGTACAGCCTCTGCGTTTGTTGCAGGACAAACACGTCAGCTCGACCGAGGCGTTCTTCATGGTTTCGGCTGAAATCGGAAAGACTTACGATCTGCGACTCCACCTTGGAGACACCGTAGCCCGCGATGTGGAAATCTCCGTCAATGGGGCTCCCTATCAGCGCTACTCGACGGTCGCTAACGAGTTTGTATCCCCAGTTGTTCGCACCACCACACTCGATAATCGAATTGAGATCAATATCCGTGGCCTCAGCGTCCGAGAATGGGCGATCAATGGTATCGAGGCCCTCGAAGTGACTCAACAGCAGGTCACTAGGCGTCTTGTGGATGCCACGCTCTTGACCGGCGTCGATACGCCTGTAATTCGCACGACGACGACCACTCAAGAAGCCATTGAGCCAGGGAATTATTGGGTTTCGTCCAAAGCAGGGGTCGTCAAGAATGTAGCAGGACAACAAAACTTCCAAGTGACCGTCGGAAGCAATGGGACGCTACAACTGTTTATGAACAGCTCGATTCCAGTCTCTGGTACGGTGGAGTTGGTTTCCGAAAACGGTTCCTTAAGGTATCTGATGGATGTAGCATTCCGAATCCAACCAGTGCGAAGATTCGACTTCAATCACAGTCTTAAGTCAACTCTTTCGCCAAACACCCCGGACTACATCAGTGTTCTTTCGACCGATTTGTATACCCAATCGCGCGGATTCGGTTGGAATCTAGCAACCAAATCGGTGGACCGTGGTGCAACAGCCAAGAATCTGCCACAACCTGCTACGCTCAATCGCGACAAGCACTTTGATTCCGCTAATAGGGCGTTCTACATTATTGCTGAGCCGGGCCGATCCTACAATCTTACTATGTACTTCGGCGATACCGAACTTCGTAACGTAGGTGTATCGCTCGATCAGGGAGCGACATTCCAAACGGTTTCGACCGCAGCAAACCAGTATGCATCCCGGACTTGGCAGGTCACGGCAATTTCTGACAGGATAGAGATTCGAGTTCGTCGCATATCAGGTACGAATTGGTCGATCAATGGTATCGAAGTGAGCGAACTTGTTACGAGCGTGAGCAATTCAAACCGCTCCAAAGCGGTCCAAGTTTGGCCTCAGGAAGTTTTGTCGAGCTTGATCGATGTATCCCCAGAGCCCAAGGCCTTACCGGATTTGGTTGCAACAAATCCAGGTGTCCCGATCATTATCAACGCCCTTGCAAATGACCATGGAATCGGCTCCGAGATCAATCCTAACTCCATCGAATTACTAACCCAACCCTCCTTCGGTTCCGTGAGAATCACCGACGACTTGCGCCTAGAGTACACCCCCGAGGGAACGTTTACTGGAACGACTCACTTTTCCTATCGTATGCGAGACACCCTCGGTGTTTTCAGCAATTATGCCGATGTCATGATCAATATGACCGATCTTGTCTATCACAATTTCCAAAACCCGCTCGATGCAAATGGCGATTACGTTATCAATCCACTCGATGTGTTATCAATAATTGATGTGATCAATTCGGGATTGAATTCAAGCGTGGATTCCTCAGGGAACGCCACGAATCGTTGGTCCGACGTCAACGCAGATGGAAGCATCAATCCGCTCGATGTCTTGGTTATCATCGACCGGCTGAATTCGGACCTCCTTACATCCGGATCGGGTAGCGATGGCGAAGGTGAAGCCGCACAGCTTGCTAATTTAGGAATCCCCTTCGAGATCAATCCCTCACTTGCCCTCGATAGGCTCCTGAAATATTTAGAAGCAAATCGAGAACCCGATTGGGGTGTGTTATTGGAGTTGCTCGAACAGACGTCGGATGAATTCCTTCTCGGTGATGCTAATGTGAACAATATCGAATCTGCTCACATAGAACAGGCAGCGTTAGCTGCGATTCAGGATATCCTGGATCAGAGGCGCGAGGATAGATCCTTGGACGATATCGACTCGTTCTGGATGACATTTTAGGAGTCCGACTCTTAGGCGGAAGTTCACGCTTAGGCCATGTCCGTGCGCGATTAGATTCCTGTGATCTCGACTGTCTGCGGTCGAATTCCGGATGACGAAGCCAAAAAAAAGGCTGACCGGTCAACGGTCAGCCTTTTCTTTTAAACTGCGAGTAGGTTTGGAACTACGGAAGTGTGAAGGCCGCAGCAAAGTCCGATGAAGCAGCGGCTTGACCGGTTCCAAATAGCAATCCCGGTGTAAAGCTAGCGCTGAAATTTCCGATGTTGATTGAGAAAGCGGAAATCCCGACGCCGGTCTCTACGGCTGCGGTCGATGAAGTACCGGCTCCCGCATTCTCGTCGGTGGAGCGAGCAAAATTATTCGAACTAAAGTTGAACTGTGAGCCTGTAGCAGGGTCATAAATCACAGCCATGAAGGAACTCAGACCAGTCGCGTAAGCGGCACTGCTTTGTCCTCGGATTTGATCGCCAGCCCGTTGGCTGATAGGCTTGATGCTGCTAAGCCCCAAAGCCCTCAAATCCACTGGATCGGCCGCCATCGCTTGACCGGTAAACAACAAGCAAAAACTCAGAAGAATCTTTCGCATTCGAACTCTCCAAAAATTGAAAACAACAACTCCCAGCGTTTTGGGATTATTACGGAAACACCAAAAGCCGGAAGCTCATAAATCTATTTAGTTGCGATGCGCAATCAAGTGCATACGCACGCTAAAAACCAATGTTTTCTCGGTTTATTACACAATTTTGAGATTGCACAATTTTGAGACGAAAAAAGGCTGGCGTCGTAAACGCCAACCTTTTTACGGAAAATATTTAAATCAAAACAATCCGCTTATGCGGATAAGCAATTACGGCAACGTGAAAGTGATTACGAAGTCCGATGCGCCAGCAGCTTGTCCGGTTCCGAACAGAAGACCTGCGGTGAACTGAGCATCGAAGTTGCCGATGGTGATCGTGAAAGCCGAGATACCAGCTCCGGTCTCTGCACCAGTGGTCGAAACAGACGCTGCACCCGCGTTCTCGTCGCTCGACGACGAGAAATTGTTGGTTGCGAAGTTGAACTGGGACGAAGTGGTAGGATCGTAAACGATCGCAGTCAGGGCGCTCAAGCCAGTGGAGTTCGCCGAAGCGCTCAAACCACGGACTTGATTGCCGACGTCTTCGCTAACTGTTTGCAAAGAACCCAAACCCAAATCGGACAAATCCGATGGTTCGCTAGCAATAGCGACATTGCCTACGAGCAATGCGAGAATCAAAATGAACTTCTTCATCAAGTCAACTCCGGCAACCTTTACACGAAAGAGTTCAGCCACCGAAGGTCGCAGGGCGTTGGCTGAGAGTACACAAAATGTGCGGCCGCAATTTTACTCAGCGCCAATCGAGCCGACAAGTAAATGTACCCTTATAATTAGAAAAATCGGAAAAACCGTCAAGGATAAGTAGGGTTAATGCAAAGTGTCTTCGATTCACTTTTTTTGCCTAGACCCCAAGTTGGGCTCAAAGGCCATGAGGCTCCAAGCCTATGAGGCTCAAAGGCTAGTAGCTCAGACTCGCACTTACAAAAAAACCTAGCAAAACCAAGTCCTCGGGATTTGCAACTGCTCGCGTGGCGATGGCCCCTCCAAATTCGTTCGTGTTGATTTGACCGACCATGCTAGCTACCGACTGGCTGCGAGTCGCGATACTGCCGGTCTGCCAATACTGCCCTTCAAAACCGCTTCTCAGATGGAGCGATGCGGGATTGCAATCGATCCATGAAACTGGGCATCGATAATCAAGGCCTAACTGAAGCATGCCCAGACCGATCATGCCGTCCCAATTTGCGATCGCTTCGTCTCGGGAGTAGGCTGAATTGGCCGAGTCGATGCCTGGCATGGCGTTTACCGATGTGATCGCCTGGACCTTCGACTCTGCTTGCAACGCTGCACCTTGGCATTTCCAGAAAAAAGACCAAGGGTGATAGCATCCTGGCGCGAGATTTTCCTTACAGAATATTGGAATCCAACCTCCGATGGATGCGACGCCACCCCATCCCTCTAATTCGCAATTGGTAGCAGAAGATCCTAGTAGGTTGACCCCCCCGAGCTTTCCGTTGCCCTGGAGTAAGCCGGAGCGATCGAGGTTTGCGTACCTTGCGCCCAAGCTTGTCTCGAGCCATGACTGGTGGAAGCAAAACCGCTGTAGGAATTCGACATCCAAAGTCTGAGCTCGCAGCATGCTGCTATCGTAAAAAGCAAAGGAGTTCCAAGGAACGAAATTCGGAGAGGGTTCATAGAAGGAGCTTTCGAAAGCCCAGTAGGTGATACGAAACCCTATGGAACCACTTTGCATTCCGACCCAAGTTCGATAGCCGGCTCCGAACCCATCCTGTGGCTGCTTCTCGAGCGTTTGATCTTGAAGCAGATCGGTGGCAATCACTGATCTTAAACTGTCTTTTTGTATCCCTAAAAAGGTTCCTTCGATTCCCGTGATGCAGCCGGATTGACAGAAGCTTTTCCAGGATCCATGAATCCAGTTTTCTTCATCGACGGCTGGACTGAGCCTATCGGCGATAACCAGCTCGGAGCCTGATTGCTCTGTTTCAAAATTTTCTGCCTTGGGCTCCTGGTATGCGTTGCCACCCGTTGGGGGTGTGGCTTGCTGTTTGGTATCCGCAGGGGCACTGTATCGAGTGCTAGGGCCACCTGAGATCGGGCTGGAATAAATGTCCTCGGTGGGCGAGGCTTGTGGGTTGCTCAACGAAAGAGGAGGCGGGAGTGCGTAAGCTTGGGGTTGCTGGGATGCGTAGGGGTTTTGTGCTAACTGAGGGACCGCAAAAGCGCTTGGAGCCCCCAAGGGTGCTTGATAGGCGGAGTTGGAGTAATTGTTCTGGTAGTAATTCTGGCCGGTTTGCCCGTACTGGCCGGTTTGCCCGTATCCTAGAGAAGCAGGCAGCCCAAAGATCGATAGTCCGACGATGAGCCTGGAAGCGAATCTTCTTCGGCGTTTTTCACGGATCTCGCGGTTTGCATTTAGCATGTAAATCCTCCTCTAGGGTCGTCCTGTGAGGTTGTTTCGAATGTAGTATTGATTGGAAACGCCAACCGACTTTTCCTCGTCAGTCAATGCCATTGGAGGGTTCTTTGGCGGTTGGGTCTTCGGCTTAACAACAACCAGAACGGCGTTCTTTTGCCACTGCTGTGCAAACTCCTCGATCGGGACTCGCAACCTTCCGACGGCTGGGTCGGCAAGATACACGTAATTCGAATCGGCCCCTCGGACTACAACGAAATGGTCGTAGTCGTTGACGGTGATTCCAACAATCAGTGGAACTTTACTTTCGGCGAGTTTATCTACAGTCAAAGTTCCTAAAACGGTGGTGTACCCAAATCGATCGCATACGCGTTTAAGATCCGTGAGCGTCAACCCATTTTTGATCCGTTCCTCAAGTTCAGCTTTGGACAAGGTGGTGGCAATCGCAACGAGCAGAGTTGTCTCGTCCGTTTTGTCTCCCCAAAACTTACTGAGCACCGTCGCAAGGGCTGCCGCACCGCATGAGAAGTCTCTCTGTTGCAAAACAACACCGGCTGTCCTTATCTCCTTTGCATTTCTCACAAAAACCGAAAACTGCCTCGTCTGATCCCATATGGGGACCAAAGAGCGCTCGTCGGGCTCCTGGCTGAGCGAATTCGTAGCGTCTTGTCCTGAGCACCTAGAGCTCGGGACGCACGATACGACACATCCGATGATGAGAACACAAAATCGTTTCAATAGGTCAGACTCGGATCGTAGGTGATTAAGGAGATTGCTCATCAATAGGTCCACCTGACTCCAAAACTTGTATCGGGTGCAGCGTCGGTCACACCCAAGGCGATGAAGGGCTCGGTGGTCTTCCTGCGCCCCTTGGACGCACCGACTAACGAAGGACCTTTGCTAAGGATTGTCGCGGCCAAGCGTACGGTCAAAGGCTCTCTGGCACTTCCAGGCACCAATCGACCCCCAAGCTCCAAATCTGTGATGTAAGCACCATTGAAGGAACTCGAAATCGTCACCCTGGAGTTAATCGCATATCCAAGACCGAATCGGTAGGAAAAAATGTCTCCTGGTTCGAGGTCCAAATTGTTGATCGTGGCCTCAAACGTCTTGATATAATTCAAACCAACAAATGCCGCTATCGGATCGATCGTACGTATAAAGACTAGCCCTCCAGAGAGCGTCCAGTACCCGGAGCCCAAGGAAACGCCGGGAACCTGCTGTAGGCTCGATAGTTGAGCTAGTCCAGTCGGAGCCGATGCTGCAAAATTCCCAAGAATGGTGAACCGTTCAGGTTGCGGCTTTCGAAGCACTCGTGTCAATCCGAACGATAAATCGCCGATCCCTATCCCGTCACTCGAATCTGCAGTGTTTGCAATCGCGATCTGCTGTAAATTATAGCCAAAAGGTAGTGACACGAATCCTTGGGTGTCGTTGCGAAAGCCAACACGCAACTCCGCCGGAACCGTAGCCGTGCGTGTTAAGGTTCGAAGTGAGGTCACGACGGTATTGTCGTTTACGTTGACCCCAACCGCAGTGGTCTGTACGTTCGTCGTGTAACTCAGGCCGTACTCGAATTGATACTCACCCGGGTCGAGCAAGACCGATGTGTCGCGAAGAAATTGAGGTTGTGGTCTAGGGGGCGGAACCCCAATCGCCTCGGGTTGCTTGGTCGGTCCAGACCCACCCTCCGATGGGGTCGGTCCGTCCTGGTCCGATTCCCAAAGATCATTATCCTCATACCGCCCCTCGATGCCCGCTGAGTCGGTATAGCTCGCAAGGGCCAAGTCTGCACGATTTCTAGGGGAAATTGTAGGCTCAATCGCTAAGGCATAGGCAAGTTCCTCGGGATCCAACATCTGGCCCGCAGTGATGCATCTTTTGCCATCCCAACCGATGATAAAGCCCTCACCCTTAAGCCAGTTGTGATTGCTTGAGATACCCGCGCTCGCGGGCTGGAAGTTCGGCTGGAAGTTCGGCTCAAGTTCTCTCGATTCTTGAACCTGCCCAAGCGGTCGGGCGACTTGGCCTATCATCCGCAATTGTTCTTGAGTACTCCCATTAGCCGCCGCATTTTCTGACTCGTGCCCAATGGTACTCTGCACAGTCCCCTGCACGCTTTGCGCAAAGGCCAATGGTTCAGACGGTGCCGCAGACGGTGCCGCAGACGATGGGGATCTCTTCGTGCGAAACCCAATCAACGCACGATTCGCGGGCGATCCGACATCGCTAGACGACGATTGGCGCTCCGAGTGGACAACCCGGGCCGGTTCGCTTTGGAGCTCCTGCGGTGTATCGAGATATTCGGATGCTTCGAAGTTTCCAACATCCTCAGGGTTCGCGACAGCCCGTCTTCGATTTTGAGCATCGCGATTCGAGGTTGCCATCGCAGCGCACAGCGCCGCTAATGCGACGATCAGCGCAGTCATGTGAAGCCAGTTTTGCTGCGTTTGGCTTTTCATGGCTGCATGTCGCTTCCTCTACCTGTCGATTGCAAGGCCTACAAACCCTCTCCGAGGAGTTTTCGGCTTCTTCATCCAATGATGGTTAGGTAAAATCTGACGATTGCAAGGTTTGTGCCATGGGGATCACTCTGAGATGTCCACTGCCCCCGGTTCA
>Ga0315905_10000578_pt1 | contig 39520 bp, 36 predicted proteins | sample LakEriMetagenome_5_FD_203522 | JGI IMG/M metagenome (GOLD analysis project Ga0315905, IMG submission 203522) | Freshwater fungal communities from buoy surface, Lake Erie, Ohio, United States - Buoy 4 MA121 | ecosystem: Environmental > Aquatic > Freshwater > Lake | place: USA: Lake Erie, Ohio...
GCTTCAGCCTCCTTGATTTTCTTATTCAACTCCTTGATTTTCTCGTCAAGGCTGCGGAACTTCTTCTCAACATCTTCAGGGATGAATCCTGAGTTCTTATCCTTGTACTCCTGTATCTTCTTCTCAGCAGAGTATCCGAACTTGGAGTTGCGGTAGATGTCGTCCAGTGAAGATATGAATCGACCAGCGCTTCTTGCCTTACGGTCAAACTCATTGAACAACTGCTGCTGCAACTCAACCAATTCAGCCATTTCCTGATCGGTCTCAGCAAACTCCATATCCGTTTCCAGCTGATCGATAAGCTCTGCAAACACATACGCCCCGGCCCCATCGTCCATCAGGTTAATTCTCACCGATTGCAACGCGGCGTCAAAACCAACTTTCTCAATATACTTTTGTGCCGCCTGTCTAGCATCTGTTCTGCTCTCTACATCGTAAGTCAATCCGTACTGCTCAATGGCTTTTTTAGCAGCCTCCACATCCATTCCTTTCACCGCTCTACCAAACAATGCCTTGCGGCGTGTCTTTGGTTTCTCTTCTTCGGCTTCTTTTGCACCGGCTATTTCACCTTTGAGAGCATTGGCGTTCAGTGTGCCATCGGCAATGAACTTATCCAACGCCCCATTATAGAGCATCTCCATGTACTCCTCAAAGGTCATCTCCTTTGGAGTAGCAGTCTTAGAGGTTTTGATTGTTACCTTACAAGGGTTGGCCATTAGAACAGTTTTTCTTCGAGAAGCAATAACTTGAACTTATCTTTTCCGTCTACGTCCTCAAGCAGGTTGAGCTTGTCGCTGTATTCCGCAACAGACTTAGTCTGTATCAATCGGAACTGCTGCAAGAAATCAAACGTGCAAAGGTCCATATTGAAGAGTTTCTTAGATGTCTCTTCGTATGCCTCATACAAATCATACTCGATCTTGTACGCCTCTTCCAAAACTTCAAGAAGTCCGGAGAAGTCTACCTGCGGCTTGGGTACGGTGGGAAGAGGAACTGTGATGTTCCAGTCAACCAAATACTTTTCAATCTTGGCTGCGTGTTCGAGTTCGTCCTGAGACTCAGCAGCAAAGAAGGCCGCAGCCTTGAAGTATCCAACACCCTGACACCAGTTACTGGCGGCACGATAGAAGTAAAACGCATCCATCTCGTCCAAGTGACGTGGAGCTAATAGGTCTACTACACCTTTGTCTAAACTATGAGGTTTCATGTTTTATTACGGGCAACCGTCGGTTTTATCTGTTATCACACCTGCGTCTTGCAGCTGCTTGTTGATCTTTGAAATATTGTCGTAAATATACTTCAACTTTGGGTCGCTGCCCAAAATTTCGTTGATAGCCGCACGAGCAGAACGGTCTCCATCCTTGAGCTTGTAATAGTTATCAACGATACTTGCAATCTGTTTTCCAACAGGAGTCTTAGCCTTTGGCTCACTTGCCGTAGCCCCGAACTCGTCTTGAAGAATTTCATTCAGTTGTTCCTTCTGGGCAGCATTCAAATCACCGTACCAGTCCTGGTTTGAGATGTTCTCGTCAACAGCCTGCTGTGGATCCATGCCCTCTGCGATTGCCGCTTCAACTGCGTCTACCCCGTCTTCTACGGCTTGTCTGACCTGGGATGGAGTGCGTTTAACTACGGATGGCTGGATGGTTGGCTTTGGTATTGAGTTGGTTCCGTATTCAGTCTGGGTTTCTCTTAGTTTACCTTGATCGGTGTAAGATTGATAATAACCCTTAACGCCATCGCTATCGCTATTTATGATTACATAATCAAAAACTTTAATATCCGCACTTTCAAGCGAGTTAATCATTGGTTTTACACCTGATGAAAACTGATCTTGATTCGAGTAAAATATAACGGCTGTTCCAACTCCTGATTCAGCAATGAATGATGTCGCTTCATTGTAATCAAATCCTTTTTTAAATATGTAATTGCCTATGATTTCATTTTTGTTGTTAAGCAATAACATCCCATGTTTAGGAAGAGCTGTAAATCTAACCTGCATCAAAAACTGAGAAACATCTTTTGAGCTTTTAATGGCCTCAACAGGTTCAGACAAGATTTTTTGCTCGTCCATTACTTCAACTTTGAGAGCCTTGTTGTATTCTTCTATACTTTCTTTGGTTATGTCTCTGTTTTTAATCAATGATATATCATCAGGATAAAGGTGTACATATTGTTTTTTATACGTATCCATGATGATATGTTCAAGCTCAATACCAAGTGGTCTTAGGGCGTTATCAACCTTATTAGTTAGTTGCATATCGGGTTTACTCGCCACTAATGATCCCGAAGGGTGGTTGTGGACAAGGTAAACCTTCTTAGATTTGAATTTTTTTGCTCCGGATAAAACTAATCTGGGATCTACTACGGTAGATGTCGGTCCGCCCATACCCAGGAATTGGATGTGAGCTTTTCCACTCTTGTCGACGTGTACAGCAAATGCGTGTTCAACAGATTTATCTTCAAGTTTACGCATAATATGAGCCACATCTTCTGCATCCTTGACCTTGACACTTCCGTTAAACTTAATTTGATTGTACTTGTTCCATACGGCTTTTACTGTATTACCGACTCCTCCCTCTCGTACAGTTTGCTCCCGTACTCCACTAGGTTCACTATACGGAGCGTTTCCACTTTCGGATACAAACGGGCCGGAGGCTGTGTCTGTTTGTGTAAGTCCTTTATTTGGTCCATCTGTTATTTTTTTATTTTCAACTAAATCTAATACGGATGCCAACGCTGGAGTGCGCTTTACCATTGATGGCTGGCCAATTGGCTTTGTAACCAGAGCTAATACTTCATCCCTACGCTTAACTCCCTGCTCATAAAAATAATCTTCAGGATCCCCAGGCTCCGGCTTCCTATTCTTAAACTTAGCCTCGAACGTGTCATTGATGAGTTTGATTTTCTCTTCAGCAGACATATTCATAATCTGAATAACATTGGCCTTGGTGTATGGGCCGAATTTATTCAGGAATTTAGAAGCATAAGCAGCAATTTCTCTGTCGGCCTTTGTTCCAAGTTCGTCTCGCTTAGTTAAAGTGATTACTTTTTTCTCTCCCCACTTTTTATCAACCTCTTTTCTAGCCTGATCCACGAAGGAATCCCTGTAGGAGATCATGTCGCCATAGTCATCGAACTTCTTGAATTCAATATCCAGCTTGTTGTCGGGATCGTAAACCATTGAAACAACATCCGGAGTACCATCCTTCTCTTTCGACCATCCCTCAGGGGCGTACTCCTCATTGAAAGGAACACTGGAAACTTTTCTGAACCCGTTCTTTGAATACAACTCGGTAAGACGACCATCGAAATTGTCGAGCTTAATACCTCCAGCATTAATAGCCTTTGGGATCAAGCCTGCCAACGTGTTTTTCTTAGCTGGCACGCCCTCTCTTTGTTTTGCTGCGTTAGGATTGAATACGCCCTTGATATCCCCATCCTCTGTCACTACACCGTATGTGCCTTCGTTCTCTACAATCCTAGACTTTTTAAGTGTTTCTTCAGAAACGGGATCCACCGCCCACGCAAATGGACTTGTGCTGCGGAAGAACTCTTGTTCCGACAAATACTTGTCTACATCAGCTTTCGTTGGGCGCTTGCCTCGAAGGATGCCTTTGGATGGCTGAACGCTTCTAACTCCAATTCCATATGGAGCAACTGTTTGCTGCTGTTGAGTTCTAGGCATTTCACCATATTTTGACTTGAACTCATCAGTCATAATATCGTATGCATTTATCTTGCGATCAGGCACACCAATCACATTACCTAAAACATCGTTCTCATATGTGGAATGTTTAGATGTTCCCCCAAACCCAGTTGGTTGGAGAACAAGCATAACATCATTTAGCTCAAAATTATTATCAGCATAGAACCCATCTCTAAATTCATTTAAATCAACAAACGCATTGTATTTCTCAAACAGTTTTTTCAATGGAGTCTGCTTGGATTGTTGATCAAGCATATCGATTAAGAACTGTTTTCTTTTTGGGGAATTTAGAAGCTCATCAAATGAATTGACGGAATTTAATATAGAGTTTAGTGAAGACACTTTTGATACTCCAAGTATTTCCTTTTTGAATTTATTAAATGGATCAATTTTTTTGTCAGCAGACCGATCCATTATTGCTTTTTCTATTCTGTTAAATACAACTTCTGAAATCTTCTTATTAAACAACTTACTGAGCTGAGGACTTCCACTGATTATAAAAATATAATCGGTTTGACCCATTAGTTTTTCAATTTCTTTTTGGTTTTTTCCAGTAGCCCAGATAATGTTTTTATTTCTGTTTTCAGGGTCAAGAGCAAAAGATGGTCCTGCATCTAAAAAATGATATCCATCAACAACAGAATCAAAATACAAACCACGTCCCAATTGGTCGGCAACCCAAAACCAAACTTTTTGATCTTTATCTGCAATCTCTTTTATTAAAGAGCTAATATCTTTTATATCAGAAGGTTGTACAAATGATAAACTATGTCCATTTGGATTTACTTTAACTTTAGGCGCACGATTTAAGTTGCTTGGTTGAACAATGCTTGTAGGAGTTCCAATGGTGTTTTGAAACTCACCTATATTCTTTTTCCCTACAACATCACTAATCTTACCGCCCTCATTCAACATTTTGTTGATCTGCTCAGCCAAACGCTTCACCTCAACTTGTGGAGAATTTGTAAGGATAGGTCTCAATCCAAACGCCTTAGCTATATCGTTCATGAATTCGATGAACTTCTCGCGGAACGAAGGCTTGAACGTGTTGATATCAATGTCTCCAGTTGCTACACGAGCCATGGTCTCAACAACCGTTTCGTCTTCAATGCTCTCAGGACCTCTTCTTTGATACTCTTCAGAAGCGGCAATGTCAGCAGCAGCCTTAGCTACCGCGTTATTTCTTGTCGCCTCCGCCTTGAGTCCGTCTACGATTGCTCTGTATCGTTTTGGATCAGTGTTGCGTATGATATTTATCACAGGGTGAATACCTTCGTGGAACACGATAGTTTTACCCCACTCGCCCTTAATCTTATCTCGGTTTAAGATAATCGTTCCATCATCAGCCACAAACATACCTTCTGAACCACGACCTTGACTACGCTTTATACGATCGTCATCATTATAATCGGCATCATCTTTAACCTCTACTTTTATACCGCTTTCAGAAAGAGATTGCTCAATTAACGGAACGGCTTCTTCGCCGTCGGATGTTTCAAAAATCTTGGCCAGTCGAGTCTTGCGGGTTGGCTTAGGAGTGGGTTCTTCTGTAACCTGTGGGGTTACTACTTCTTCTTGCCCTTGTGCTTGAAGTACTCCACCTGTTGCAGGCGCTTCTTCGCTTGTGACTTCGATAGGTTGGGCTGCGATAGGTTCTTGCCCGACTCCGATTTCACTTGGTACCCCTTGGATGTTTTCTTGATCATCGACTTGTTGTTTTACCTCGGCAGTTCCTTCGAGTGTACGAATGTCCTGCTCTAATTGTTTTTGAACATTTGAAATCTGTTGACGAGTCATCATCCGGTTTGGATCTGACTTCATGTTAGTCAACTCTTTATATTTCTTGTACAGATAGTTTGACGCAGCCTGCTTTACAGACTGAGCCACCGGCTGTCCCTGCTCCATCCTTTCTACCGCAAATGGAACCATTGGTTTCATATCGCTAAACAAAGTATCAACCTCGTTAACACCCCGCTCTTCACGCTGCTTCTGAAGCTCTACAATTTCCTGGTCACGCTCATCTTCTTGAACTGGAAACTCTTCGCCCTCCATGGACTTGTTGAACTCGTCCTCGATAGCCTTGAGCTTTGCGTCCTTAGCCTTCTCTTTGTCCTGCTCCATTTGCATGGAGAACATCTGATTGACTTCATCCTCTAATTTCTTGATCTCAGCATCCTTTCTTTCGTCAGGAATGCGAAGTTCTTTCATTCGGTCCTGTTCCTTCTTCATCACTTCGGCCTGTTGAGCCAAGGCAAGGGCGTGATTCTGCTCCTCGCGACTCATAACATTCCAGCCGCTATGAGAACTCATTGCATCATAAATTGCAACAGCCTCATCTATATTGCTAAGATCTAATTTATTTATTTTATCGGAGGCGGTACCCTTCATTTTTTCATGAGGGCGTCTTTCTACGATTTCTCGCATCACCTCTTCTTGAATTGGACTCTTGGGGGTAGGGCGAGAAAATACAGACATACCTCCACCTGCTATAAATCCACCGAGGATAGCATCTTCATAAGCCTCTCCATTAAACGTATCATTAAAATATTGACGTTGACCAGCCGCGTTTAATGCCAGCTTACCAACATCTTCTCCGATCTGTCCAAGAAGTTCTTCACCCGCTTCTTTAATTGCCGTCTTACCATATGTAATTCCTGATTCTGGAACGGCCTTAATAGCGTTTTTTAATGCCAACTTTGCGGCTTCCTTAACAGGAAGACCCGACTTAATACCATTCGAAACACCCTGCATTATACTCTTACGAAATGCGCTAGGTTCAAAGTATTTTATATCAGGGATAATTGATTCAATAAGGGCCGTTTGAGCAGCAAGGTAAGTACCAGCTAATGCTGCTTCTTGTGGGGACATACCGGCATCGAGTGCTTCTTGGTAGTAACCGGATTCGCTTGTCAAGAAAGCTGTACCAAAAGTGGCCGCCGCCTTTCCAATATTACTTGTCGCACCAATAAGTCCGCCACCAGCGGCAAACAGACCGGCAGATCCAATTGCATTACCACCAACTACAGCAAGTCGCGCAGCAAGTGGGAGGTCTGACATATTCTTACCTTGAGGTAGTGGTGCGCCAAATTCACGATCCAAGTCAGACTTTTGACCCGTTACCATGTCGTACATCTGGTCAGACCAGTCATAGTCTTTATCTCCAATTAAATCACCAAAGACCTTAGGGACTTGACCTATACTCAACACACCATTTGCTACAGCACCTCCGATTCCCTTAAAAAATTCAATCGTCTTACCATCCCCTGCCTGAAGGGCTTCAAATCGGCGCAACTTAGCCTCCTCATCCACCATTTCGGTTCCTGCAATCTTTCCGTATTGCAGTTTGTTTTGTTGATATACGGAAGAAGTTCCTATTAAAGAATTTCTCTTTTTTTCGTATTGGCCATACAAGTCATTTAGTTGCGCCTTCTCTTCGTCAGTTACAGCGGTTTTTTCAAGGTTGTCAATCTCACTTGATATTTTAGACAATTCCCACTCCTTAGCATCATAAAACGCTCCCACAGCCTCAGCTTCAACTTGTCTTAGAAACTTTTCATCTTGATCTGTTCTATCGGCCTTTGACTTTGCTTTTAAAGTCTTGTATTTTTCTTTATAAGTATCACTCTTACTGGAACCAACAACCTCTAAATAATCTAAGTAACCGCTTGTAATATCTGTCGCGTATTCCTTAGATTCACCAGCCGTTGGCATCTTATAAATATCCTTATCACCAATAACAGAGTTGAAGATAGCCTTACTTTTTTGAGAGTTCTTAGCAACAACAACAGGATCAGCAAATTTTGGAGCCTGGGTACCGTCCTGCTTCTCTTCTATATCAACTTCAAAGTATTTTGATGTAGGAATCTTAGCTTTCTTCTCAGCGGCTTTCTTTTCTTCTTGAGCCTGAAGACCTGTCTTTAATGGGACTTGCGTTTGGCTTGCTGAGTTGGTTATCTTCTCAGTTATTTTCTGCCCAAAACTCGGCGCAGAAGGCTCGCCACGCTGCTCGGCAGGCTCTGAAGAATCTGTAGATACTTTTTTTTTTGAAGGATTAAAATACTGACTATAAAAATCATCAGCGCCCTTGGTGGTTAAACCATTGTCAGTCATAAACTTATGAAGCTCGGCTGACTTTTGAGGGTTAGAATATTCTGAAACGAAAGTGGCCTCATCCTTCTGGGTGAGACCATTATCTTTCATGAATTTGTATATAGGGTTAATTTCCATTAAAATCCTCCTTGTGGTACGCCTGTATATGTTTTTCCTGTAGGACTAGTTGTTCCTGTCCTTGTCCTAAACTCGTCAAAGATATTAGGGTATCCCTGAGCATCAAAGTTTCCTTTGTTTTTATCGTAGTCAACCTCAACTTGAATTTGCTTGGCTAATTTAGTTCCATCTAGCTGAACCTCTTCTATTGTTCCATAACCAACCGCAGCCACAGAACCTCCTGGCTTCAAATAAAATCCATCTGCTGGTACGAAGTTCATGACCGGTTTTCCATTGTCATCATAAACATATACCGGCTTTGTTTTACCAAGAGCTATCTTGTTGAGGTTATAAGACTGATCCCATCGAGAGTCAGCCTCCTTGCTTTGGCCTGTAATAAGAACGTCTGGTTCTTTTTTAGAACCGCCGCCGCCGCTGCCTCCACCGCCGCCTCCCTGTGGAGCGGGTTGAACATCAGTTTTTATCGGATAGCGCTTCTGACCCTCTTGGGAAACACGCTCAGCAAACAAGTCCACGGTTTCTCCGGGTTTCTTTAGCGATTCGTAAATCTCTTGCCCTTGAGCGTCATTGGTAATGTAATCAAGAACCAAACTGCGATGAGCCTCTCTGTTACGAGAAGTAACCTTCTTGCGACCGGTGTCTACCACCTCTTCTTTTGGAATCGTCTCATCAATGAACTCAATCAAGTCATAATTCAACTTGAATGGGTTTGACTCAGTGCGTAGCTTAGCTCTGTCTTGTGGACTCTTATTAGGGTCAGCGTAATCCTTCAACCATTGAGTAGCATGGTCCTTATTGTACTTGCTCTGCTTGTCTTGATTGAGAATATTGAAAGATTGGTTGTAGTAAGTTTCATTGTCTTTAGCCGCAGAAGAAGCCTTTCGAATTTTATTCTCAAGCTCCTTCGCTTTTCTCATTAGACTTGAATCCATTGTTTCGGGGTCAATCCCCTGAGATTTAAGATCTATGATAAAATCATTATACTCATTTACAGCCTTACTTACGTAATCATAATCAGATTGCCAAACATCGGGCATGTCTTCGAGCAAAGAATTCCAGGTTTTCTGCTGTTGCTCATACTCCTTTCTTTTCTTTTCTTCTTGAGCTAAAACATCTTTTTGGATATTGTATATCTGATTGTAAAACTGAGACGTGTCAAAGACGGTAGCTTCGCCACCACCCTGAGAAGTCACTCTTCCTTGGCTTGCTACTTTCATTTTTAATAAAATGTATTATATAGTTTCATCACATCCTTAAATGATGTGGTAGGCATCAAATCTCTTCGCTCCCCTGTAAAACCCGCAATGCCTAATCGAGGAAAAATAGCTCCAGAAGTTGGATTAAATGCGCCTGGTGAATAACTTGGGTTTTGTTGGAATTGAAGCGCGTTATTAAAGTTGCTCCAGATGTTTCCAAACTGAGCCTGTCCAGCAGCTACTGGAGGTGGGACTTGGCCTACTTGACTATTTTGCATCATCGTCTTCATCAAATTTTTCCCTGACATAGGGGAAAAATCAATGGAAGATGGTAGGTCTGAAGCCTTAGTAAATGAATCAGCCATAGAACCCGTAGTTCCTCCACCAGATCCACCCATGCCTGCACCTCCTCCCATCATCATACCCATTTGACCTGCGCTTTGAGCGGTTCCCATAAGATTCTGCAATCCGCCTTCTTTCATCTGAGCAGCGGCCTCGGCCCTTTCATACCAATCTCTTTGTCTATCAGCCGTTACCTTATCTTGATAACCAGCCATATTTTGCATTGCCCCGTAAAGAGCTTGTTGTCTTTGCTGATAGTTTTGAGCGGCTTGAATACCTAGATTCAATTGGTTCTCTTGTCCTTGCTCACCAAGTGCCGTTGCTACCCCAAGCAAGTCTTGCGATGATATTGCTGCGCGAGAAGCGTTACCATAAGCCTTTTGAGCCTGTAAATCCATCATCGCTTGCATAGACGCTTGACCAGGCATCTCTTGTGAAGAGGCCAGCCTTTGGGCAAGAGCGTATGCCCTTTCAGCTTCTTCAGGGATTTCATAGTTAACCCTTTCGCCAAGCTCCTTTTGCATTTTTCTTGCCTTACTAAGCTGGGACGCGGCCGTGATCCCTTGTATGACGGCCGGTGCTGCTAATAATGCTAATGGTATAGGCATCTTTTTATTTTTTTAATTAACCACTTGGTCAATGGGCAAATTTAAGATAAAACACCCTTAATTCCAACTGAGAAAAGAATCGAGGAAGTATTGTTAATTGCAGGGTCGTACTCTAACGTATGAGTCAAAGCATTAGCCCTGATGTCCTGTCCATTACAAAGCGCTCGTTCAGTAAAGTACCAATTTCCATTTACCCCAAACGTACCCGGCTCTGAACCTACTAGTGTAATTGTTGTAACATCTAAAATGGCATCATATACAGCAGTATCAACCTGTCCCGTGTAAATATTGCCATCAAGTTGAATTATAGTAATACTATCTGCCGGTATTGGTGGTACGGCTAGAGGATCATTCAATAAACCGGTTTGATCGCCATTTAAAATCCATCCATTTGTAGGAGACAAAGGCGGATCGTAAGAAGTAACAGAGGTATTTGAATCGATGAAAAACTTGGGATCATACAGATTCTTTCTGTAGTTAACCTTGCCATACCCCTCATAGGTACTGATTAAGTTGGTGGGCATAGTTGTCTTCATGCCGCGAGGGTAACTTCTATTTGGCTCTGATTCCGCCTCGACAGAGAAAAGATCGTCAGACACTAAGGTTATATCTTGATAACGCTTGAGCATGAGCGGGCTTTCATTAGACACAAAAGAAACTTTCTGAACGAATGGGTCTCCGTGGAAGTTCCATTGATTAGGTTGGTTATGTAGGTATAGTTGATTGTCTGCCCCCCATCCTACTAAAGTTTGACCTAGGTTGCAATACTGTTGGAAATTGTAATCATAAGTGGATCTCCATCTCATGTTCACATAATCAAACACAACGTGGTCATACAAAAGTCCACTAGTTGTGTAATAATAACCAGGCTGAAGATAGTCTGCCGGATCGGGAGTCACTCCTTCTAGCTGTATGCGCGTAGAATTAGTAAGCGGAAAGAATTCAACAGAATTTACTATCCCGCTGTAAAAATTATTGGTTCCATTGAAGTAAAAAAACATCTCGTATCCGTAAAGCTCTTCAAGGTCGCCCTGAACTGAGAATCCTTCAAATAATGAGAATGGTGGACTAAATAGACCAAAGGCTACCCCCGAATATGGAGGATCAAAACGAAACGCAAATCCAACCTCACCAACTGACTCATTCACGTAAGTGCGAACCATTGGCGCTGAACTAGCATTGTATGAAGATGCCAAATCCTTAGTCTTCGTTCTAAACTTATAATCCTTTCCTGTGTCGGGGTCTATTTCACTTACCTCTATCTGACCGTTACCTCCTGAGTACACAAATACCCCCGCATTGTTATCGAAGTACATTGTTGCTCCATTAGGTAGAACCGCTGTAGCCCCAGGGTTTTCGCACCCAAGCAAGCTCTTGTAATCAAACCATGAAGCAAAGGTCTTATTCGATACGCGAACAGTTGAATCCGATCCCACCTCGTTAGGGTAGTACTGGATGTAAATTGAGTTCTCCTTCTTTGGCTGAAGACATTTAAGCGTCTTACCTTCTCGACCCGACATATAAGCCCTAATAACGGGGCCGAACGTAGGGTTCATGTCTTCAATATTGGTGTTGTCTAAAGCAAATGAAGATAAACCGTTTATTTGAGTCCCTACAATAAATGAATCAGAATGTATCGCGGTCGCTTGGCGATGGGTCATTCTAGCATTCGGGTCTTCAATCCTTATTCGCCCATCGTTATAAACTTTACTTGACCAATAATCTGAATAGTGAGGGTCTTCGATGTAATAATAATATACTGCGGCTAAACCATCCAAACCAGTCTGATAATTACGTTGGCGAACATAAACATCACCGTATCCAAGTTCAAATGTGGCTGGTCGAGTAGAACTCAAAGCCGTAACAATTTGGTATTCATTTGTTTCCCCAGGAGCCGCCGTGGTATCTGTATCAAATGTCATATAAGGCGTACTTGCTGTAGCAGTTATACCAGTTAAAATAAACAATGTGTTATTTTGAGATGGAAAATAAAAAGCTGATAATATGTTAGTTACTCCTGTAGTAGTAGTACCATCATCATTGTAAACCGTATAGCCAAATGTTTCCCCAATCAGTGACGTAAAATCTCCGCTCATGCTAAACAAGTAAACGCCGGGGGCGCCAAATTCAACTGGAAATAAGAAATATAAAGGCGGCACACCATGCGCTCTATTTTCGGTGTGTGGTTCACGTATATTAATGGCCTCAGTGACATCTTTCCAAGTAGAAACAAAAACATTTCCATCGTCGTCAACTGATGGTCGAGGGGTGTATATCTCCAAAAGTTGGCCAAACAACAACGGACCGATTGAACTTGTGAAGTCATCAAGAGCTATAAGGGAGGTGTCAAACAAGTTTACAAATACTCTGTTTCTTCCCGCAACGCCCCCCCCGGGTTCATAACCAATAACATCTAATTCTAAGTAGCGTAAGTATGGAATATTACCCGCCTCAAAACCACCAGGTCTTCTTCTGATAAACCTAACCTTGTCTCCAACCTTTATTTCATGCTGAATAGTTGCGCCTATGTTTTGAACCCCGTAGTACTCATCTAGGTCTATTATGTATCTGTTGTTTGTGCTTGTGTCTAAAAATATAGAACTAGCGTAGAATCCGCTACCTGCTGGCTGTACAGGTACTGCGTTTGTGGTGTATTGACCAAAACTTAAGATTTCTGTTGCGGGTTTAGCAACTATCCAATATTTAGTCGCCCATACTGGAGGGATATGATCTATTGTAAATCTTGGATTTATTGTAAATGGGTTTTCCGAATTACTTAATCCCGACCTATCTATATCCCAGAACCAAGGCACAAAAAGATTCATAGAGTCGACGGTATAAACCGTGCTGTCTCTATAGGCTCTGTCACCATAAACAATTCCAAATTCATGAGTTGCTCCTGACTTTAAAGACGGCGTTGCAAAGGTTGGTCTTAGTGTAAAAACGGACGTGTTATATAAAGGACTAGCCACAGGCAGTGTAGCGTCATAACGTATTTGTCCAGGAGAAGGACCACTAGTAACGAATCCAAGACCTATTCCCATTTGAGTTGCAAAGGAGTCTCCTATCACTCCCATTATACTTGCATTTCTTTGGTATACAGTTGCAAAAGACAGTGCTGTTTGTATGTCTTGTGACGAAAGTGTATACAGAAAAATCTCTCCACTCCTATCTGAATAACTAAAGGTCATCCCCTCCGAAAACGCGAAAATAACTGTTGCGTCAAAAGAAACGGTGGCCGATTCTACAATGTAATTTGTAAATCGAAAAAGGCTGAAATTATATTCAACCTCAAGAAAAGACGATGGGCCTACAGGGTTCCAGTCAATCTCATTAACTTCATATCCAACATTGACATCTAGGATAAACGGTTCTTCAGTAGGCTTATCGTATCCCTCTCTGAAGTTAACATATGTCAACTGATTTGTAGGAAGATACTCTTGACAATCAGCAACTATTGGAAGTCGGTCGTAATTTTTAAAAACATCTACTGCTGGAACAGTTGACACACCACCGTAGTAATCTACTGTGTATATAGTATTATCTGGGATTACATCTTGATCCTTGTCTAATTGCAAGAAAATGGAAAAGGGAGGGGTTGTTCCAAAAGCATCCCTATCAAATTGTTGTACAGCAATGTTGAACTTTCTTATTATAGAAGGACCCGTTTCAAATTGAATTCGAATACCATTGCTATTGTTTGGGAAAATCCAATTGGTTCCCGAAACAAGTTCGGATTGTTCAGGTAAATCCAAGTTTGAGTACATTGACCAAACGCCGAGTTCACCGTTCTCGTAAATCGGCTGGATGATAAACTTAAAAAGTTTGTTTCGCAGTTTATTGTCACTACGAGTATCATCTGTAAAGTATCTTACAAGAGGAGGGTCCAGTGGCCATTTTATCGCATCAATTGTCTGTAGGGTTATTAATGGGTAGTCACCATCAAGAGCCTTCCTAAGATTTATTTGATATGGCGGATTAAATAGACGGGTTCCATCAGCCTCATACATTTCCGGGTCCCATCTACCGTCAGTGAACTTCAAAATATCATCAATCACATTAGCATGGAAGACTGGCCAATCGCGACTAAAGTTAAGTTCTGATGACTCTATAACCAAGTCATGGATCTGACTATCAGTATAGTATACCCAAATTTGATGATCTAAGTCAGCCTTGAATACAAAGTAAACAATCGCGTTTTGCTTTATCCATTGTGTTGCCCCTAGTATTTGATCTTGAATCAATATAGGGTCTGGACCATCATTAGGTATAACCAACGTTCCATCAGAAGTCTCTACCGCGTAAGCATTACCGGAGTTGTATCCAAGTCGGCAATACGAAAAGTCACGGTAGTCACCCTTGGGCATACCCTGCGGGGTATCGTCGGTGTTTATTCCACCTTCAAAAGTTATGATCTCGTTGAACTGCATTATCCTAAGTTAAATTCAGAGCTTTGAGCAAGAGCATCAATCATTTCACTGAGTCGTGGAGCCTTGACAAGCAAGTTTGCGCTCCACTGAGCCGCCTCGTATTGAATCTGTAATTCCTTGTATTTAGCCTTATCCTCACTACCTCCTTTGTGCAAGCAGTATTCGCTCATCAAATACAAACGGAAAGGCTCGGCATACGCTGTATCAATCAGCGTATTTTCATCTACCGCAGACCCATTGGAGAAGTATTCTATTACTAATTGACCGTCGGGTATATTGTGACTAAAAATAATATTGTTACCATCTATACGATAGTAGTTTTCATTTCGTCCGCCGCCCACTGTGTAATTAGGTTGGTTGTAAAAATACCCAAAGTAACCAGTTGGAAAGAAGCCATCTAAAACAACATCATCCTGTGCATCACTTTCACATTGGAAGAACTCTTCAGGATAGGTCAATGAAGTATCGGGTGTTAATGTCCAAATACGACGACCCGACTTCAATCCCACCTTGGAAATTCTCATGCAGTCTCCGGGCATGGTAAACACCCGCGCCCCCGTGTCAATCTTACCGTAAATAGTCCTGAGCGACACATTGCCATCAAGGGGAGACTTTTCACTCAAATAATCAATAGCCACCTGAGTCATCCACGTCAACTCTCGGCCAACAGGATTCTTGCCCAAACGGTATAGGGCTGAGGTAGCAATATATTTTATGTTCTTAATCGTCATTGATTAGTATACATTCTTGACGTATCTCTCGCCAATTTCTGGGCGTCGATAGAGTCATTGTTTAAGTCATCTTGATATCCTTGTGTTGACAGAATCTGCAAACACATTTGGAACAGCATGGTTTCACCCTTACCTGTCTCATCACTTGGGACGATTAAAACATCGTCATCATCCATTTGGTAGACGTTGGGAACCATCGTAACAGTCACGTCTCCCGTAGGTTTTTTGTTAAAACGCAATTTATCCTTGAAAAGGATTGCTCCTGAATTATTTCCTCCACGCAAGATGTTGATTGCCGTAGCCTCCGCCTTAGTCTGAACGATATAACCGTTATCACCTGTGGTCTGGTCCTCTACGCTAAAGATAGCCATAGTCCCCGCGATGGGTTGTGGACTCAAGGTCACATAGTACCCATTGGTGTCAACAGCTGGAGTAAACGTATATGGAACCGCCATGTCGCTTGCCTCATAAGGATCGCGTGAAACGATATCGGCAAGCGCCATGTTTAACACCCTTGAAATAATTGAACGTGGGTACAATCGGCGCAAGTCTTCGGGGGTGTCCCCGCCTGTCAACCTGTGCTGTATTAATTCTATGGCTTGACGCTTGGTTATCATACTTTACTTGGCATTTGAGTCTGAATATTCCACTGGTTTTCATTACCAATTCCAACGTAGGTCTTGATCAAATCTGTCAAGTGGTCTACGCAGCTTTCTGGATACTCAAATTCAACACTCAAACTTGGATCACCTGGAGCTGCTACAGTATTGTTGACGTGAACAGAACCCGGAGGTAAATATACGGGAATTCCGTTAATAATGTCGTAGTCAAATACAGGTTGAATCGGTTCTCGTATGTAAGTAAAGGTTATCCGTGGCATATACGGATAAATAAAATACTGATTGTTTCGTGTGACTAAAATCGGGTCGTTTTCCTGCGGGTTTTCAATCGGGCTTATGATTGAGCTACGCATCTTGGCGTCGAACTCATGTTGGCTTACAAACTCAACACTCCGATAGTTTGTATCATAAGAGCAGTTGTTGTTGAGTATCTCAAGGAAATTCGCAGTTGCTTGATACCAAATATCAGCAGGAATATCCGCGTATCCTCCGCGCTCAGGCCGCCCTGGTAACACAGGAGTAAAAGATAATGCTGGATATTGCGGAGAACCCAATGTCTTTATAAATGTCTGAAGGTCACTTGTAATCTCTCGGCTATCCTCAAAGTTGTCTACGAGCGTATTAAGATAACGCTGGTTAACAATTTTGATGGCCCGATTAAAGTCATCGGGCGTGATGTAGCCACCCCTCAGATCCTTTCCGGCTCTGAAGAGAAGCTCATCATATATTTGTCCAAGATTAGTAGTCATTAGTAAACCTCAATTCTAATATATGAACCAGCTGCAATTACTGCATCATTTAAAACCCCCGCTGTGTTATACGTCCTAATGGTTATCGTACTGCCAGTAGCTACATCAGATGTCGCAAAACCCGCTGTTTGTAATTGTACAAACACAGCTGTAGCGGATGTAAATACTGGACTAGAAGCAGTTATTGTGTACAACCCAACACCAGTATTACTTATTGAAATAGTCGCTCCAATTGTATTCCCGTATTCAGCTATTATAATTGCTGGTCCAGAAAATCTCGTTCTACCAGTGTAAAATCGAGGGCCTACTTCAATTATGTTTCCAGAACTATCAACAGCTAAGTTGTAGGTGGCAACACCCGTAAATGTACCTGCACCATACTCGTTAAGAGTTACAGAACTGTTTGGATTCAACGTAAACCCTGGACTTTCAGTCCCACCTAATTTTGTGGTTAATTGAAGATTTGAGTTTCCAATTGCAGCATCGACCCACGTGCTTATAATCTTGGCGGTAGTTGACAACGATCCAAGTGCATCTACCGCTCTCATCCAAATAGACGAACCAATTCCATTGCCGCCAGCACCTCCTGTTGTGGTGGTTTCGAGATAAAGATTACCAGGGGTAGTTGTGGTTGACGCTTGTTCAACTGTCATCCTAGAAGCAGGCCCATCTAACGTCTGAATATCAAATGCTAAACCGCTTCCGAGAAGAGTTAACGTACCGAGAGCTGCGTTAATGGTTGTTGGACCATCAAGCGCACCACCCAAACGAACATCATTACCAACCTTATTTAAACCATTTATACCATCAAACACCGCAAGGGCATCAACCTGATCTAACTGAAGTTGAACGTTATTGGCGGTAAGGAAGTTAGGACTTGGAACAGCAGGAATTTCAGCAGCAGTAGGCAATACACCTGGCGCATAATATTCTTCCCACACAGCCGCGCCCTCTGTATTATCCGTACAACGATAAATAATACCCGTGTTAAAATCTTGCCAAAGCGCCCCGATTTCAACACCCTGAGTAACATCTTCAGTGATTCCGGGAATGCCATTAAAGAGTCTAAATTGAAATGCAGCAATTAAACTTTCGATTACTGAAACCCCAGAGTTATTTGAGACCCAGTAATAAGTCTCATCATCGCAACAAGCACAATCGCATCCGGAAGCATCAAGTTGAGCTTGAAGATGAGCAATTGCATGCCTATATTTATCAAGTTCACCACAAGACCTATAGTTCATTGCCTCGATGTAAAACATCAAAACATTATCTACAAATACTTGGTACTTAGAGATTCTGTTACGAACAAGTTCCGCTTGATGGGCGGCTCGAAGGTTTTCAATACAAGGAACAAGTCCACAAAGGCTTCCCGCACAACTTACTTGAAACTCTTTAATGACTGATCTTGAGTAAAGAACAATAAGACCACTTGTTTGAGTTTGTTGGATTTGTTGGGTCAACGAAACCGTATACGTACCTGTTGCAAGCGGGGTTTCCACGCCGGGAGCGCTAGGATATGGAAGTGAAGTAACTACCACGTTTCCAGGGAACGTTGGGCTAAGAATAGTCCAAGATGGGTAGTTAATCGTGCAGTTCAAACTCGCCACCACTTCATTAGCAGCAAGAGGAGTCGTATTCGCAACAGCCCATGTTCCGTTATCCCCTACTTCGCAATCATATACAAAACTAACATCCGCATTTACTTGAGTGCATCCCGCGTAAGAAAAGACCCCAGAAAATTGCACATTCGTTATATCAAACGCAAACCCCGTGAATAAAGGAGACGAAATAGGAGTAGATGTTACTATGTTTATGTCGGGATCCGTAAACTCAATGGACTCAATGATAACATTGAATTGAGCTGGCGCTCCTAAAACAAGATTTATGTCGTCACCGGGTTCCAAGAAATCAACAAGCCAAGGTGTGCTTCCGTCAACGACCATAACATTTGCCGTTGGAATGGTAACAATGCTAAGTGGAGTAGCCGAAGTATTTAATCTAAGGCTGTACTGAAAAGTGTAAACACCATTTGCCACATTGCCATTTAAATCAAGTGGCAAATCAAAAGTATAAGTAGGAACCCCATCAAGGACATAATCCCAGTTTTGCAAGTCAATCATGGGGGTTCCAATAGTGTTCAAATCGACAATAATATCGCCGTTAAAAGTAACAACACCCAACCCTTTTGCTAGTGTAAGAAGAAGGTCAATTCCAAGACCTGCATAATCGGTCGAATCTATGACAATACCTCGCGGCTGTAACGCACCCGTGACTGGGTTGGTGTACGTTAAGTCAAACGAAAGGGTTACGGTGCTAATCATCTTTTTATAGTTTTCTTAATTTACCTAATAATTCTTCATTTACCTTGAGGTGGTCAATCAACGCAAATGCAGCCTCGCTACCGGTTTGCGCTGACTCAAAAAATGGTGATTTCAACCACTTTGTTCCATCGCCTCTACGGTCGCGAATATACCACATTCCGTCTTCATTTTTAATAAAATTCTCACTTATCAGTCGGTTAACTAATTCATGAATAGACTCTTCTTCAGAAGCCTTGGCTTGTTGTGGTCTAGATGAGTTAATAATCTCAAAAGCATTCTTCTTAAATGTTTCGCTTCCGTTCTTAATTGCATCATGAAGAGCAACGCGGGTTTCTTCCTCGGTGTGAAGAGGAGCCATGCCCAAGCCATCAACGGCCTTTAAGATTGTCTTGTAATCAGTATCGAAGTAAATGAGATTCTCAAGCTCACGAGCGGCTTTAGCTAAACTAATTTTGCTCTTAGCCTCAACATCTTTTTTCTCATATTCGTATCTAATCCCTTGAGATTTGTGAATAGACTTGTTGTTGTCTACAAGTGGGCAAATGTAATGAACGTAAAAAAGAAGATCTTTTTGATGTGGCTGAATTGTAAAACCATCTCCTATTTGAACCCTTGTGTTCTGATAGCTAAATGTCCCACCAATATTGGTTGGAGCCATTGTGGTATACAATAAAGTATACTCTGACTCACTTTCTTTATCGTAAAAATTACCCCTTGATTTGATAGATATCGAACCAGGCGTGTGAATCATTAGTATAGGATCTGAATCTGGACTATTTGTTGGAACCTTGTAGGTTTTCAACTTGTGTTCGTCTTTCACTCGCAAAACGACTGGCCTTTTTTCATTAAAAAAATACGGAAACTCATTTCTCAATTCCTGTTCTGCCCACTCTGGAACATCTACAGCTTGGTTGTTGCTTAGATCAAATAACATATTGTTTTATTTTTTGTTTGTATGAAAACCGGGAGAAGTTCCCCCCTCCCGGTTTTGAATTTACTAAGATTAGGCTGTGAACAAACCGTATTTGTTAGCGTTTACAAACTTGTAAGCTACTTCAGATACGATGTGAACACCGAGTTGCCATACGTCAGTCTTGTTAGCTGCCGCACGACCACCTGTTTGCCACATATTCATGAATGCGCCTGGCTTATGGCATACACGGATATACTTACCCATGTTACCAATACCATCGTCAACAGCTCCATTGGTACTCAATGGAATGAAGAACGCATAGTTTTTCCAAGCGTTATCAGCCGCAGTAGCGCCAGCACCAAACATGGTTGGGTTGTCGAAGATTCCCATACGAACAAACGCGAAGTTCTTGTTGTTGAACACGAGGTTGTTGAACGAGAACGTCTTGCTCATCAAATCAGCGTAAGCGCCTTCACCCCAGAAGGTTTTCTCCATCTGAACCTTGTTAACTTGTACGTTAAAGTTCAAAGGATTCAAGTTAGCTGCGCCAGGCTGACCAATTCCGAACAAGTTCTGCTCCATCAATTGCTGCATAAATCCGCTTGCCCAAACCATGTAGTTCTTTACAGAACCATCCTGTGAGGTCAAGGCGGCTTCCATTGCATAGAAATCAGTAGCGTCAGGAGTACCACCAGTTGGAACAACTGTGTTTAAACCACCACCGTTACTAGCAGCACCAGATTGGTTGTTACGAATTGCATTCTCCAAACCTTGAGTAGTTTGGAATGAAGTAGCACCAATAGTAGTGTTAGTAGTAGGTGCGCCAGTAAAGAAGGTGTTTACTAAAGCAACTTGGTGTTCACGCTGCAAATAGATAATGTCGCGTGAGTTAGAGTATGGAGTTTGAACTCCATTTTCTAGCTGTGAGTACCAAAGTTGGTTGTAAAGCGCCTCTGAACTAGAAGTGGTGTCGTTACGGAAAGTCTGCAAGAATGAAGTCTTTACTGTATCGAATGTGAACTTAGAAGGATAAGCACCACCGTTTTCAGGAGCTGAGTTACCAACGTAATACATTATTCCGTTAGGAGCAGCTGAACCAGCGATAACCAATGGAACCATTGTAAGGATAAGGGCAGTAACGTCCTTAGCTGTGATTTGATACAATTCACCAGTACTAGCATCTTTCCAAATGTCACCTACATTAGGCCAAGAATAAGCAACCCCGTTAATGGTTTGAGCGCCCGCAGTCATGGTTACTGTGTATGGACCAGGAGCTGCACCAACACCAGTTACGGTAATTGGAGCCTCCATACGAGTTAATTCAAACCAACGAACACGAGGGTTCTTCGCGATTTCGCGGTTACCTACTGCGTTCATGATTTGGTTCATCGCATCGAAATACTCATCACCAAAAGGAAGATATGCTACCGCATCGAAGTCTTCCATAATTGCATCCCAGTTGTTTTGGATGCCCCCAAAAGTCATCGCACCCGTTGACAACGGATTAATGACGGGACTCTGTACAAATGCCATTTTATTAAATTTTTTTAATGGTTAATTATGATTTTAGCGTCTGTGATGGGAAGGGAATACCGCGCTCCATGAGATCTCTTTGAGCAGGGCTTAATCCCTTCGTATCAGCAGCCGTTTTGCCTACACGGTTCGGCGTTTTAGGCTGACCGTTGTAGACTTCTTTTACCACCTTTTTTTCGGTTTCCGCGATAAGTGACTTAGCTATTTGAACACCTAGATCCCCAGACTGAACCTTATGAATGAGGATTTGGTTCGACAACCATTCACGCACCGCTTGTTTACCTTCCTTTGTGGTAGTATCAAAGGCTTGACCTAAATAACCTGCATACTGCGACTTCAAAATCGAATCGATCTCTTCGTTTGATACTTTTAACGAAACTTCCGAATCGCCGAATTTGTAGGGGACCTCCTTTAGCTGCTTACCGTAGGACTCTGCCTCGCTAAGTGCTATAGTCTGTCTTTCCGCAATCTGTCTTTGAGTTTGGCTCTTTAGCTCTTTTGCAAAGGTAAAAGGATTTTTAACAGTTTCAACATCTTTCTTAGTCTTTTCAATCATTTCGATTGCATCGATTGCATCAGACTTCAAAAGAGCTGTAGCGTAATACTCACCTTCACCTAAGTTATATTTTTCGCGAATGGCTTCCTCGATAGTCGATTGGCCAAGTCGCTTGAATTTATCTGGATTCTTTACAGCCTCAGCAAGCACAAGTGCCTTCAGCGGGTCCTCCATTAAACTATCTGCCGTAGAAGATACAATTTGGTTGGCTATAGCAGAGTTAATACCCTTCTTTCCAAAAGCAACCATTGTCTTAGCCTCCTCAATACCACCAAACGGATCGTCCGCTTCTTGGAGCAAGGCAATTCCCTCTTCAATATCTTTCTGCTTTTCAGCCAACTCTTGTGCTAAACTTTTATAAGAACGGAGTTGTTCGAACTCGGTCTTAAATGAGTCTTCGCTGTCGTAACCGTAAGCAGAAAACCACGGCGAATCTACCGGGTTAACCTCCTCGTTAACTTGTTCGTTTACTTGGTCAGCTACTTGATCGTTTACTTGATCGTTCACTTGTTCGTTTTGATTTTCTAATTCGTTCGTTTCCATATGTTTTATACTCTACCTGTGATTTCGTTTCCTAATTCTGACTCTAGTTGTGCTTCGAGTTGTATCTCTTGTAGCGCTTGCTGACCCTTGAGAAGTTGAACTTGATAGTTTGAATCAGCCTTAATCTTAGCAAGTTGCTGTTCCTTCATGAGTTCCATGTTGGCCATCTCGCGCTGCTTCATTATTTCAATCTGAGCAAGTTGCATTGCGGTCTGGCGCTTTGCCTCCTCGGTCATCATGGCTGATTGCTGCTGACCTTGTATTGTCTGTTGGAGCATCATCTGAGCATGTTGCTCCTCGCGCTGACGAGCCTCTGTCTCCTCCGTTGCCATAAACCAAAGAGCCTCATCTACATCCCCGTTCTTCAGCATTTGAGCAACTCGCTCTACACTTGATGGACTAAGAAGAACCGCTCCATCCTTGGTTGGCATCTGAGACATTTGCATAGCTCGTTGCAGAATAGCGCTCTTTTCTTTTTCATTTGGAAGAACCTTGCATGAAATAGCGAGTTGATCCAATGACAAACCCTCAATATCGTCAAGAGCGTTTATCATTGTCTCTCCAATAATGCTTTCATAGAACTCCCGAATCTTGGGGTCATACTCAATATCTATTCGTGCCTGGTGAATAATTCTCTCGCCAAGTTTCTGCTTGAACTGACGCTCAGATTCTCGAAGAGGCCAGTTGGCGTGGTTTCCAGCAACATAATCCGCTTCCATTACACCAACCAAACGCTCCGCTGATTGGTCTGGACTAGCGGCCATTGCATCCGGAATACCCATCAGATCCTTAATCATCATTTGGATATTCGCTATCTGAGCAAGCCACTCTTGTCCTTGTGGTCCCAAGCCATTATCCATTTCGGTAAGTGGCTGCGAAACGTATTTACCAGTCGCTGCATTAAACTTAGTGGCAACAATCTGAATACCGTTTTGACGGTGGATGTGCATGAGGTCGAACAGGTCGTACTCTACACCTCCAATCTTGATGTTAGCGGCTTCACCAACATCAATTCTATATCCCTTTGGAGCAGCAGCCCATACAGCTGCGCGTAATTTCAATACTGCAAACATCAAATCATCAAGCAACCCCTTTACACTACGTGTAGGAGACTGACCGTTGATACGATGAATTACATACGAACTCATTGGAGAAAGGCCCTTCTGCATTTGATTTGGCTTCTTCCTCCATTCGTAAATACGATCTTGACCAGTACCAGAAATAATATATGAACCCTCGTACCAATAGTTGCAAGAAACCTCATCATAGGTATCATTAGGGTTCTTTTTCTTCTCGTCTACTGGTTTATTGTTTCGGATATAGTTACCATATCCCTGCTTATTTACCCGCTCTACATACTGCTTATAGTCTGTAGACAGGTACTCAAACTTTAATACGTAAACCTTAAAGTCCATCCAAACCCAACGATTTGTGGTTGAATCTTTACGTTCAAATGCCCACTGAGGAATAGTTGATATGTTAGTTTGGTATGGCACGTATGATTTAGCCATTGCTTGTATCTGAGCTTCATTAAACCCAGCGTCTATCAACTTGTCGTAAATAGACTGAACAGTTTCAGATTCTATATGACCAATTGCTACCGGCTCATCTTGGTTGTCCTCATTCCAAAGCATAACCATGCGGGCCGGATCGATATAATTAAATTTAACTTGCCCAGTAATTGGGTCGTTGTAAATTTTAGCGGCACGGAAGTGAAAATCAATCGCGTCACGATTAAACTCCATTCGTTGACCAGCCCAATTAGATGCTCGGAATCCCGACTCAGCTAATTTCTCTAAGGCAACTTCGTACTTGGTTTTAAAGAACCCTAGACGATCAGCCATCTCTAACATCGTCTCATCCTTAGGAACAAACGGCAACTTAAATTCGGGAAGCCCAAGCTCCCTCATCAGCGGATTTGTAAAATTCGCTTTAGCGTAGACGTCATACTTGCTACGCTTCTTTTTATTGATGATATTTTTATCAAGAGAAACACAGTCAAGTTTATAATCGTTATCTGCAAGAATTGATAGAAGAACATTCGATAGTTTTCGCATGGGTGAGAAAATATCATAGCTAACATTAGCCATTGCTTTTCTTTGAGCCTTGCTCATACCCCTTGTTACAGTGGAGGAATCACCCTGAGGAATACCTTTTACACCTATTGGTGACCCATTCGTAAACCAGTTTTTGTATTTTTCCTGAGATTGATTTCCGGCACCATAATTTCTAGTCTCCTGCATCTCAGGCACTTGCGTATATGTAAAATATGCACCGCCAGCGCAAAAACGAGTATATAATGCTCGCGCACAACGAAGCCCAAACTCAGGCTTTAACTTATCAACCTCAGGTATGTTGTCGTTTGGAAACAACATACTGCCAAGTATTTGTGGCAATATCATATCTTACAAATTTAGTTTACCAGCACAAATGTAGTAAATTTTTCATTAAATAGTTGAAAACAATCATTCTACATCAAACATTGCAAATCCTCCTTTTATCTCTACTGGTTGATATACTTCCTTGTAAAGATCTGGCATTCTGCTTTTTATAGCCCTCATACACCACCCGGTTGCGGCACACAAGTCATGGTTTGTTAAATCATCGAGACCCCTCATCTGACTCCACTCTTCAATTATCTCCCACATTTTCACGTACTTAACATTATTATTGAAGAATGTCATGATATCCCCAGCCATTTCATTTTTTTCCGCTTCACCCGCCCATACACCAGGTCTCGCATCCTGCTTTCCATCAGACCCCAAATCTTTCAAAAGGTAGCCGTCAAACCCATTATCTCTAAAATATTCTACAAGGGCTTCTCCGTCGGGCCATTCGGGGTAAACGTAGGCGCCAAGAAATATAGCAGCCTTTAACCATTCCTCATGGTATTCAGCCTTATCCTCGGTTTGTCTGTTATAAATCAAAATCCAATCATTGCTAACCCATTCGCTTCTTGGCTTCGTATCTGAATCGACTTGACTATCTCGTTTGTAGAAAACTGCTGCCGCTGCGTTTGATTTCTTTTTTCCAACCGTGTTTCGTTTATGGAACTTCACTGGGTCACAACAAAGGAAATACTTATTCATTACCGATGGATCGGGAGCATAAATTGGCCCCCTTTCTTTTGGAGATATGTACCCCTCTTCAGCAGTTACAACCGTTCGCCTATTTCTTTGATCCTGGGGAGGTAGATAGGTCATTGTCCAACTTCCTTTGGGGTCGTTGTCCACGTAAACATCTCCACCAAACTTATCCCCCATCCATTTGAAGTTCACCTTAGTGCTGATTGGAGTCCTTGAAAACTTAAGTTCAGATATGCGGTCACGCATCTTCTCGATGGGCATACCCATGTCCTTGGGTATTACGGCAAACGCTTGCTTCCAACTCATTGGAAAGTTCTGCTGCAATTTGATGAGCTTCTGCCACTCACGCTTACGTTCAAAATAGTCTGCCTGGTTCAACAGATAAGACTTGGCTCCCTTGGTGATCCACTTGCCCTCATTGGACATTACCGGCTCCTTGGGGTCATCAATAATGCTTGCCCCGTACTCGTCGATGTATCCTTCTACCGCGTAATAACCGGGCAGGAAGAAGTTGATGAGTCCCGATGGCGTTGTCCCGTTCTCGTTGCGGTCAGAGAAGTGTGAGTCGTTGGCAATATCAAAAAATTGCGCTCCACCACCTGTATCCATGTCACCCACCGTAGACGGCATGATGCAGAACCCGCGAATGTTCTCTCCTCGCTCGATAGCTGGCTTCATCGTATTGTACCACCACGTCGGGATGTTTTGGTCAGCCGCCTTCGCATCCGTTTTCTTCGCTGGCTCGTCACGGTAGACAAATGCGATTTCCGCTTCTCCGTCCGCTGCCTTCTCCGTTGACGGGAGTGGGGTAATGAAGCACTCCATTTGTTCGGGGACAATTCCTGCCCTTGCTGCTGATGCGATGGCTCCCTCATACTGAAAACGCAAACCTTCCTTTGCTTCTATTCGACCTCTGTAATAAGGTCGGAAGAAGAAAGGAAGTTTGCTTACAGGTGTTTGAATTTGTTTTATGAATATCTTGTTGACTGCCTGGTCCTCGTTCATCGCTTGAATGATAAAGGTTTGGTCAGGCATATTGAGTGTTCCCCACGTGCAGAAGCAACAAGCGATAGCGGTCTTAGCGATACGTCGTCCAGAAACAAAATTGATTCCATGAACCGTTCTCTTACCTTTTCCTACAGTCACATTTACATTAGGCTCCATAAAATACTCAACACCCATCTCGTTCATGTCTTCCACAACATTTTTCACATCCTGGTTCGAGTACTTTGTTTTTACCACGCCATCTTCCCTGTACAGCACTTTATGCTTGTAGAACGCATCTTCCGTAGTGTAAGCATACATAAATAGATGGAACATCTTACGCTGATAGTCCCTGTAGTCTGGGCGGTTGTTGTTCTTGCCAAAGTTCTTTACGGTCCAAAAGTTTAAAAAGAAATAGTTGGCTCCGTTTAGATATACTGGCCTTCCTTTAATGAAACACCAGTACCCAACGTATCTACGCTTGATTTGTAGCTTGATCCACTCAATCTCCATTGCGTAATACTTTTGATTGGACTCAATCTCTTCGTAAATGTCCTCAAGTCTTACGTCCCCGACTTCCTTGTATTTGGATTTGTTGGTTGCGTGTTTTTTATTGAACACGACCTCATAAATCAACTTTATCTTCTCAGGAACTTCTTGGTATTGGAACTTTTGGTCCTTTGGAGCAAGGCCATATCCATCTACGTATGTGAGCGCCTCTTCCCTTGTAACGTCTCGCTTCAAATGGTGAGAGTACCATTTCTCTAAGCGCGGCAAAGGGATACGAATTGTATCCAACTCATCATCATCCTCATGGAACGAAACGTATTTATCTTCCTCATCGTATTCGTACTTCATGGTATAACCTCCGGAAATATCTCCTTCTTCTCACGCCATATTCGACTGTAATGCTCTGGTTGTATGCCAAGGTTCTCTGCGCGAACCGAAAACGTGATTGCCTTTTGCAAGGTTATACTCACCTCATCATTCATGATTCGACTACGAGCATCTACAAGCGTTTGTCTCCAACTCTCAAGCCCTGCTTGGAAGTTCTTGTCGTCATTAGATCTGTCGACAGGTTGTGTCAACAACGCTCTCTGCAAGGCGGCTATTCGGATATCAGCAGTACACATAATGGAGTAATCCTCCGAGCATTGTAGGCGGGTGAACGTGATGTAACGCTCCACCGCCCAGTCCACATTCATCATGCAGAGCTGGGCGTACCCGTTATCTGGATCCGTGTCATCAACCATGATGTTCAGCTTGTTCAAAGTGTATCGTTTGCGCTGGTTGATGTCCGGATACGCATCTTTGACGGGAGTACCTGGAGCGAACATATATATGAGATATCGAACAACCTTGTCGGCGCTAACCCCCTCAGGAAGGTCGTCAGACCTGTCGAGAATATGGGCTTGGCTGGCCAGGTCCGAGAAACGGTATATCACCGCCTCGTCATCCGGGATGCCTTCAATGTTGTAAGATATTTTACTAAAGTCTAATTTTATCATCTTTCGTAAGCCATTATAACTCGTGGCTGGAAACGAACATACTCTGTTGTCTTAGCAAGTGTAGGATCTAGCTTGGTAGCAAATATGTTTCTAACACAAACAACATCCCCTTTCTTGACCTCTGTATTAGTCCACACTTCTGGGCTTGCGTATCTAGGTGTTCTTGCATTTGGGACCACTACCTCTACCCTACATATATCGTTATCCGGAATATGAATAGATCCAAACTTGCGTTCGTTGCCAAGCAGTTTTCCGATGATGTATCCATTTAGACTAAATATATCGTCACCACGTTTGGCGGCATAAATTGATTTTTTCGATATGGTTAAATATACCTTACCGTCAATTATGCATCCCCCTTCTCCTTCTGTAATCATTTCACGAGTGAACGTAGCGTCAAACCAAACGTCATCTCCCTCCACTGCATCAAATTCACAATCGTAATCCCAACCTTGATAAGCCAAGTCCTTTACAGCTATTCTGACAATTTTGCCGCGTCTTACTGCTTGTTTCCCTTGAATATCTTCTTTATCTGGATCTGCCTCTCTGCTTGACTCTCCAGCCATCAACTCATACTCCTTTAAAAGTTGCTTGTCCTTGTATTTAGATTTCTTCAACGCCTTTACAATACCAATCATTTCATCGTCATTTACTTCAGAAATGTAATTCTTGATTTTGTTTACAATCTTTAACTTGCCTCCGTTAAAGTTGATTTCATCTTCGGTCAACGAATGAAGCTCGATAATACACTCTCCATTAATGAGTTTTATCTGGTCTAAGTCTATTCCCGCTAAATTCATTTGTTTGCTAATTTTTGTTCGTAAATTTCAAGGACTTGTTTCTGCTTATCAAAGTTCTTCTTCCCAATTGGAATCTTGTTTTTTAACTTATTCACGCATCTACGCAGGGATGAGTAACTACCAAAAACCATAACTGCATCCCAGTCAGACATCAATCCCTCGACCTTTACCGAGTCAATCTTTTCCCTACGAATGTAGTATTCGTACACCTCTATAATTTTGAGATAGTTATTTTTTGTCTTTGTTCTGATCATAATGCTCTTGCAGTGTTTTGAAGAATGAAGATCGCTTTATTCGTGTCTCCACCTTTGTTTTTGATATTTCATCAAGGGTCTCCCGGTATCTTCTTATAGCCTTCTCAACCTGATCCAGGTCCTCAGATGTAATCGCCGGATCGCAATACAAAAGTTTGCGGCGAGACTTGGTGGCCATTGGAGTAAAAATCCTCATGACCTCGTATATTTCAATCTTCTCCTCAATCATGGTATTGAGTAGAATAATGGCTCTGTTCCAATTTTGCTCGTTATTCATATACCATCACAATATATCGCTCATGCACAGAGTACTCTGTTACATCTTGCAGTTCAACCTTATCTATCTTACCGACAATACAAATACGCTGGCCTACTTCAAATTGGCAGAAATTACCAACCTTAGTTATAACCGCATCGATTTGCTTGTCAGTTTTATTTTCTATCTCAACAAACACCCGGTGGTCGGGTGGAAACAAATTACTCATTTTGCAAATATACAAAAAAACAACACTGTGTCAAGTTCTTGCTTGGAAACAAGATTAAACAGTGTAAATTTGCGTTATGTTTATCGTTTCAATCTTATTGGTTTTATTCTGCCTTTCGTTCATGATAAAGAACTCCATATATGGCTGCGGAAAAAGGTGTTACAAGACTCGCAAAGAGGCTCAAGAACACTGTGACTATGACCAGCAGGTGTATATGTGCTGGGAGTGCGAAACATGGCATATAAAAAATAATAAAGAAAACACTTGACAACCTCGCGTGGTTGTTTTATGTTTGCTGAAATATTCCGCCCCCCGTTTGTTAAGAGCAACAACAACCGGGGGTTGGAAGGTGGTTACAAATCATAACCAACTCAAAAGCCCGTAAAGTTGCTCTTACGGGTTTTTTTATTCTATGAACACAGGACAAATTGTTAAAGGGAAGCGCAAGCATGACTTCGCGATTATCCCAAACGAAATCTCGCAATCCGATCAGCTTACAATGGAGGAGAAGGGAATGATGTGCTTCCTTCTTTCGCTTCCGGACAATTGGGTGCTTTACAAGAAGAATATGTATGATCAGCTTCCCGATGGAAAACACGCGATTGACCGTGTGTTTAAGTCCCTGCAAGACAAGGGTTATGTGCTTAGTTGTCGTCACATGGATGCTGCCACAGGCAGGATGTTGGGTTGGAACCATATTGTGTATGATGAACCTCAACTTGACCGAGAAGCGGATTTACCGACATCTGGTTTTCCCGTTGTCGGTGATACCCAACAGTCGGGTAACATCGATATATATAAAGAAACAAACATCTACAAAGAAACAAAAACATATAAATACGCATTTGATGATTTTTGGCTTGCCTACGACAAGAAGGTGGACAAGAAGCAAACCCTTGCTGTTTGGAATAAACTATCTGATGAGGACCGTACACACGCAGTAGAAGGCATGGGGAACCATAAGAGTGGGCGCGAGAAAAAATATTGGAAAGATCCGGTGCGATATCTTCGAGATAGAAGGTGGGAAGACGAAACAACGAATACGAATACAAATGCAAAACAAATTAATTACAGCTATGACCCAAATGACCCAAGGAATAAATGGTAAGGTATCCATCTACAAAGACTTTAACGACCTGCAAGGACACCAAGTTAGTATACTGGGCGCACTTGAACGAATTAGGACTGGAAAGTCAAAGGCACTTGTTGAGAAGGCGAGGGAAGCCAAAACCAAGAAAGAGGCGGACGAGTTAAAAAAGAAACTCCCTGCCGTTTGTTTTAGTGGCACTTTTTCCAAGAGAAAGGACTCAGAACTGCTTGAACATTCGGGATATATCGTTTTGGACTTCGATAACGTGGCGGATATGGCCCAAAAACGAAACGAATTGTGTTCGGTGGGGTATATTACCGCGGTCTGGGTTTCGCCCTCAGGAAAGGGCTTAAAAGCGCTCGTTCAAATTGAGTGGAAAACCAAGCATAAGGAACACTTTGATTCTCTGATGGCGGAGATGCCTGACATCGACAAAACTGGTCGCAATGTTTCCCGATTATGTTTTGAGTCGTATGACCCCGAACTATACTACAATCCTAACGCAGAAATTTACACTAAACTGCCGGTAAAGAAGGCCGATAGAAGATTGCCTCAACAGACAACTACCGAGACGATTAACGACGACGACAAGATATTCCAGAATCTTTTGACGTGGATGACATCAAAGGGTGATGCGTTCCGTGAAGGGGAAAGAAACCACTTCGTGTTCAAGTTGGCTGCAAGCTGCTGCCGATTCGGGATGATGGAGGAGGCCTGCTACAACTTAATGATGATGCACGTCACCCCCGACTCTAGCTTTAGTCAGAAGGAGTGCCGTCAAGCAATCCGCAGTGCGTATCGGGCCAACATGAATCAGTGGAATACTGCCGAGTTTACTAAGGACCAATTAGTTAGCAAGATTAATCACAAGGAAGTAGAGATTGTAATCACCGCAGAAGATGCGGAGAATATCGCCGCAGAGGATGTGATTTACGCTGAGGAAGTAATGGAACAGGCGTCCGAGATTTACCTCAAGGGATATCAAGCCGCCATGCCACTCGGTGTGCCTCTACTTGACAAACACTTCAAAAGGGTCAAGGGTGAATTAACAATTGTTTCCGGAATAGGAAACTATGGTAAGTCATCGTTCATGAAATGGGAGATGATATTCCGCATGGTTAAGTTTGGAGAGAAGGTGGCCATCTTTACCCCTGAAGAATTGCCGGCGGAACAGTTCTACCATGACCTTGTTGAGATTTACTTTGGAAAGGACTGTACACCAAGCAATTACAATAGACCTAGTTACGACGCGTACATGAAGGTTTATAAGATGATCGGCGAACACATCTTCATGGTATACCCCAAGAACGTAAGCCCTACGCCTGACTACGTAAAAGAAGTTTTCCTCAGTATGATCATCAAACACGGGGTGGATCGTGTGATTATTGACCCGTTCAATCAGATGGCCAACGACTACACCAAGGGCGGTGGTCGCAGCGATAAGTACCTAGAGACGTTTCTTTCAGACTGCACCCGATTTGCCCGAAAGAATAACGTGTACTTCGACATCGTTGTCCACCCACACAAGATGCGTAAAGGAGACGACGGCAACTACCCGTGTCCAGAAGTGTTTGACCTTGCTGATGGTGCGATGTGGAACAACAAGGCGGACAATATTATCATTTACCACCGTCCACTTGCTCAGACCGCACCGGAAAGTCCTTTGTGTGAATTCCACTCCAAGAAGATCCGCAGACAAAAGATTGTAGGTATCAAGGGATTCTTTGACTTTGAACTTGTAAGGTCTACTCGCAGGTTCACGTTCGAGGGGGTTGATTACCTTCAACAGGCCATCGACGGAAAGTATGTCCAGTCCGAGATCAAGCAGCCAACAGCAATAAAGCCAAACAGAAATTGGACGGACTCAAAAGAGGCAAAGGAATGGAATGAGGATGTAGCGCACCCGAATGGATATAAGGAGGCGTGGGAATAATTTAACATTTTTTTCTTGCACAAAAGAAACACATATGCTACATTTGCAAATATAACCAATTAATTAATCAAAAAATCTATGGGATTAAATCAAGGTGGTTCATCAAACCGTACTTACCTCAGCATATCTGGTGGTAAGATTGCCAAGCGAGTTCCGGAAGGTACAGCTGGCTCAATTAAGTGTAACAGCAAGGACGGCACTAAGGTGTGGTATGAGCAGCGATTTGCTTCGCTCTCAGGTTACATCGTGGACGTTTTCAAGCGTGTATCCGAACAGGGTTACGGCGATCAGCTGTGCGTTGTTCTGAAAGATGGTTCAGAGGAGTACCAAATCCAGATGCCGTGGTCATCACGCTACTCATCTGGCTTCTTCTTGTCAATGCCTAACATCGACGCAGGTAAAGAAATTACTCTTACCCCATGGTCTAAGGAGGTTGACGGAAAGACACGCACAATGCTTTACCTCCGTCACGGACAGGAGGACATCAAGTGGGGTTGGACCAAGGACAACCCAGGCAATATGCCTGAGATGAAGCAGATCAAGGTAAAAGGTCAGATTGTATGGGACGACTCAGAGCGTCAAGAGTTCTTCGAGAAGCACCTCAACGACATCTTCATGCCACAAGTGAAAGCTGTTAGTTCCGTGAAAAAATTAGACTCATACGCCCCTCAGGCGGTAGAGGATCCGGACGATGACGGATTGCCATTCTAATCTTAACCAAAAGTCGTGGCGGGGGATAAATGCAAGCAAACCCGCCACGGCTTAACTAAACAAACGAACAATGAGATATACATTCAAAGACCTAGTGGACATGGTTCCGGTTACAAGACGAGCGGAGTTCACGAAGATTTACGAATACCTACACAAGGTAGATAATCCGCATGAAAATGAAATATTAGAAAAGGTTAGCAAACACTTCAATGTTGTTACTGCGGACATCAAGAGTGATAAGCGTTACGCTGACATAGTTTTGGCTCGCCATGTATACATGGCCGCTGTAAAAGTTTGCTCTACCAAGAGTCTAGCAGAGGTTGCCAGAACAGTTAACAAAGATCATTCAACTGTCTGTCACGCAATTAAAACCGTGAGAGGTGATTATTCTTACAACGTAGTGCGCCGCAATAAAATACGGCACTTCATCGCTGACCTAGATCCAACCAAACAAGAACTTTTATTAGATTTTTTCAATGAACGGAATCCCGATATACTTGCCGCCTACGCCGTCGACGCAGACCGAGTTACAGCACCTGCGGAAGCTAAGGCATAAGATGCTTAAGAGCGACGCTCAGTATCCCAAAAAAAAGGGTGCATACAAACCAATGGACAAATACAAACGAGATAAATCTCTAATGCGCCTGATAAATAATAGGTTGTATGATTTAACTGGAAATGATATGTACCTTTGGCTTGGTGGAAACTTTAACGAACTTAAAAAAATAGAACATGGGCAGAATTGAAATAAAAGACGCTCGTCGGACAGTCGATGGTAAAAAAGTGAACGCATTTCGCGTGAAAACCATAGGGGAAAACAACGAAGTACTTCAAACGTCAGAGGTTCTAAATAGTGTTGATGCTGTGAAAAAGCATATTAAAGCTATGGCTATGGCCTGGGGAAGTAACGGAGATTGCGAAGTTGTTGATTGCACCTATCGAGGCAAGTTTGAGAGCAAGCAGATTGATATTGGTGAATACGACAAATTAAAGTTTGATCTTATTTAAGACGACCGTTTTTCCCATGACCATTCCTGGATCTATTAGAAGACTGTTTTTCTTTGACAAGTTTTCCGGACTTGGTGTGGGACATATCCTTTCCGTCGCCATTGCCGTAGGTATTTGCATTTCGGTTGGCGCGGTTAAGGGATACGCGATACTTTTTTCTTTCTTCAGTCGAATGATATTTTTTATCATACTCGGCTTTCTTTTCTCTGGATTCTGCATTACTTGCATAATGCTTGGCAGACTTAGATTTCCCCAAAGACTTACCGGCAAGTTTATTTCTCATGGCCACTAATTTCAACAAAGATAAATCAAAACATACCCTACAATGTCAATAATCGAGTCACGGATATTTGAAAGGTTTACTTGGGTTGAAGATGGAGAAAATAAAACGATGTATATTTGCGTCCCGGCGACATTGATAATAATGGGAGACATAAACCCAAAAACACAATTCATATTTTGGAACTAAAAAAATCATTCATTCGACATATGTTGGAACTTCCCAACATTACCCTCACATCATTCCTTGTTGCATTTTTTATTGCTTTTGTACTTTCTATTGTGCAGAAAAACTATGCAAGTGCATTAGGTTGTGCGTTAACGATTGGTTCAATAGTTCCAATCAAATACATGGCTTGGAAGAAAGGAATGCAACCAGAAAATAAAAAGCAAAAAGTCATCGTAATCAAAAGAAAATGAGCAAACTAAAATGTTTGTTGATACATTTGCTGAGTTGCGTTGTTGTGGCGCAAGTTCAGTTTGTTTTAATCATTTCGTTTGTGTGAACCGCTCCTAACAAGGGGCGGTTTTTTTCGGTGATGGTGATTATATTTGCAATATATCAACTAAATGAAAAATAACGTACAAAACTATCTGAACATTCTCAACGATTCACGAGACCTAAGTCAGAACCGTAAGATTGAAGAGGAATGGCACAAAACCGAAACTGGATGTACCCTAGATTCCTTTAAGAGATCTTTTATGGCATGGAAAAAGAAAAACTCACATAAAGAGCCGGTAAAAAAGGCTCGACTAAAACCACAAGCAATAGTAAACGCATTCGAGGAAATCATTAATGAGCTGATGCCCGAAAACAATCCATTGGGTCTTCCAGACTCAAAGGAGAACAAGTACAATCCGTATAAATTTCCAGTCAACCATAATGATATCCTATTTCTCACCGACATTCACGTACCATATCACAACATTCCTGCCCTCACAGCTGCACTCAAGTACGGCCTTGAAAATGAGGTCAACACTATCTACATCAACGGGGACCTCATCGACTTCTACGCGATCAGCCGTTTCCAAAAAGACCCGCGCAAAAGGGATCTCGCAACAGAAATCTACATGGCAAGAGATTTCCTCTACACCCTGCGACGACTGTTCCCTACACAGGCAATATACTTCAAAGCAGGAAACCATGACATCCGCTGGGACCACTACCTGATCAATAACGCATCGGATCTCGTTGGAATTGAGGAGTTTTCCCTGCAATCTATCCTACATCTGGAAAAATTGAACATCACGTTCATTCCAGACAAGCAACTTGTTAAAATGGGTAAATTGGTTGCCCTTCATGGACACGAATTCGGCTCAAGTATGTTCAGTCCGGTAAACATAGCTCGTGGACTTTATCTCCGGGCCAAGGACAACGCAATCTGCGGACATCACCACCAGACATCGGAGCATACCGAGCCAAACATCAATGGAAAGGTGACCACTTGCTGGTCGGTCGCCTGCCTGTGTGAGCTTCACCCAGACTATATGCCGATTAACAAATTTACTCACGGCTTCGCACACGTGAAAGTATTTGATAATGAGGATTTTGAGGTAACAAACTACCGCATCGTAGAGGGTAGAATTAAATAATCTCTCGTAACATTTTTGTGCGTGTTTTTGTTACGGGCCAGTGGAATTTTTTTCTGTATTTTGCAGTATGGAGAATCCGAGGATCAAATATCGCAAGTTAGGCAGGGAAAAGGCTCGTGGCCTTTACCATGAGGATGGCTTGATTGAAATCGACCCTCGGCTCCCCGCAAAGGAACATTTGGAGGTTATTATCCACGAATATCTTCATCATGAGTTCAAACATTGGGACGAAGAGTATGTTTATGAGTACGGGATAAAAATTTCCGACTTCCTTTGGGCGCTTGGTTACAGACGAGTAAATTTGGACTAATATGCTGAGAATCATACTACCTGTGGTGATTGATACCGATGAAAAAAGGGTCGCGGATCTAGTTGGTGCGACTCCCGATAAGTTCGAGTGTGAGCCGGCTATATTCTACAGTATAGACAACGTACGTCCATATCAAAACTACAAGAATCTCTGTATGGTTAGTTCCGGTGGGGACGACTTTATCGTTGGTCTTTCGATGGATCAGGTGGACGAGATCATCATGAGCGACGTAAGTTTTATGTTTAGCGCAAATTAATGTTAATTGATTTGACTTTAACCACGCGTGTTGTATATTAGCCACCTAAATAAACGAAATGAACGATCTCGAAAGAAAAAAACGACTGATTGTGACCGCTTTGGGCGCACAACAGATCTACGCGCAATGTCATGACGAGTGTGTGGACTTGAATTTCTTCAAGCACGACCTCAAAATGCACTCAAAAAACCTAGTTTCTAAGCTGGAACGCGAGCTTATGCCTGTGTTTAAACTTATGGGGGACATTGACGGAGGTGATGCGTACCTAAACACAGTAGACTTGATGGAAGTCACGCTACAGAGCCTAGCAACCCTACCGGTAGAGTACTGGGCGCTAGTAAATCAAGGAATCGCGGACATAAAACGACAAATAGATGAAAAGAACCAAGCAAGCACTGAAGGATCATCTAATCCAGAAGCTAACGGAGTGGAGACCACAGATGGATCAGGACATCATCAAGACGGCGGTGAACGTCAACCTGAACAAGCTGAAGTCAATGAAGATGGAGGACGTGGAGAATCTATACATTAATTGTAAAAATGATCTTTTGCCCTTCACCAATCCCAGTTACGACTCCCCTTGGAGACGGATACATCCTCTACATAACTCCGGGGGGGATGCTGGAGAATGATGAGATAACGGTCGTTCTCCTAAATGGAGGGGAGATCAAGCACTTTACCAGCGATCAGGTGCGTGTGTGGAAAAATTCAACCTACGAGATACATGAATAATTACGTAATAACGGTTTGGGACGGCGATACGCTGATTCACAACGCCAAGGCAAGGGCTAAGACTCCCGAACTGGCCAAATCCAAGGCCCTCAACGACTGCTGGAAGCTGGATAAAATGATGGGAACTGAACGAAACTGGCATAAATACAGATGGGACATACAAGCGACAATAAGCCGATGAAATACGTGTCTGACTTACTCAATGAAGTGGTCATAGACATGATTATGCGTGAAAAGAAGGGTTTTTCACAGTATAATCACACAATGGACCGGACAGATTTGACCAGAGAGGAGTGGATCCAGCACGCATACGAGGAGGCGCTTGACCTTGCGCTGTATCTTAAAAAAATCATGAAACAAACGAAATGAAAAATAAAGAACAATACACAATTTTTGCCTACGAGCCAGGCACAGATGTCTACGCGGTATCATTTTGGCACGACAACGGAGATCCAACCGATCATCTAGCAATCTACAAGGCCCGTGTAGCTTCATGGCACTACGACACTGATGACAAGGACGTAACTTATTGGCTCGAAACTCCTGGTGGTAAGGTATGGGGAGATGCTGTTGAGGGGCAGTATGTGTCCGAAAACTTTGAAGACCTACTTACCTACGCTAAAGAACTCTGGAAGCATGAAGAAGAAATATAACTTCCGAAAGGACATCGAACACCTCATCCCGTATTTAGTCATGATCACCCTTGCGGTGGTAACTTTTTATCTTATTCAACTATGTGCAAATCTGATGTAAGACGCGGTATGAGAAAGATCTGGTGGCAAATGAACAAGCCCCACTGGTATACCGTAGTAGTCTACTACTTAATTCTAACAATCCTTTATTTTGTATTCGTATGGAAACTTACATCCACCTCGGACTGATCGTACTTGCCCTATACGCCGGAGTCTACGCCCTGGTGCGTATAATAGAAAAAACCGACCATCACTGATCGGCTTTAACCGTAATTATAACGGGCCATCTACACAACCCGTGCATCTTAACAGTCCCACTTGCGAAGAGCCAATGCCTTTCTTGTAGGCTTTCCGTTAGGCTTCTTCATAGGACCAGGCATACCACTCATCCTAGCACAGAATGACTTGCGGCGTGCGGCTGCTTTGGGAGACTTTTTAGCTTGCTTAGCTGACACAGGGGGCTTCAATGTACCTCCTGTTTCGCGTTTGTACGCAGCGCGACCCTTGGCATTCAATCCGCCCTTTGGGTTCTTGCCTTCCTTACGCTGCCATGCCGGGGACTTTGCCATCCTTTATTTTTTTTTGGTTTTTTTAGCTGTCAACTTAGACTTGATAAAGTCCTTCAACTTAGGAGCGCCCTTACTTCCGGGCTTCCTCATCTTCTCGCCTGATCCTTCAGCTATTCGCTTCCGCTTGGCGTGAATGTTTGCGTATAATCCTGCCTTTGCTTTCATCCTTGTCCTCTTGATGGTTTTGTTTTCTTATCCATAGGAGACTTGCGCTTACACGCCTTGCCGTCTCTTCTCTTGCCAAATGTCGTCTTGGCCCCATTGCCCAGCGCCTTTGCCATTACTTCATGTAGTTTGGTTTAGGTGGACCCATGCGCTCCATTTCCTCTTTCTGCTTCTTAGTTAGGTTCTTCATCGCAGGAGCCTTCTTACGGTTCTCCTCAAACTCCTTAGCCCTCTTCTCAGCATCCTTCTTGCTCATCACCTCGTTCTTCTCGCCGGTAGTGGCAGAAGAGGTCTTGCCCTCCTTTACATCACCACCAGCACGTACCTCACCACGTCCATCGCCACAAGGCTTAGCATCGTCACGACCACAGTCAACCTCCTCCTTGGAAGCCTTTTCCTTGGCTTCCTTTTCCTTTTTCCTCTTCAAGAATTGACTTACGTAGCTTGCGCCAAACATATTGTCCATATAGTCCTTTGATGCCTGCATAGCCCTTTTTTTTACAAATATATGCAAGATCGTCTATTATCCAAAAAATTAGACGTCCCTAGACATTTTTAGACATTTCGAAAACCAATCCGGGTTG
>Ga0315905_10000580_pt1 | contig 39473 bp, 26 predicted proteins | sample LakEriMetagenome_5_FD_203522 | JGI IMG/M metagenome (GOLD analysis project Ga0315905, IMG submission 203522) | Freshwater fungal communities from buoy surface, Lake Erie, Ohio, United States - Buoy 4 MA121 | ecosystem: Environmental > Aquatic > Freshwater > Lake | place: USA: Lake Erie, Ohio...
CCTGGTCACCGTCAACCACGTCCGCTTCGGCCACGGCATCAACATCCTGCTCGAGGATGTGGTGCTTGGCGTCGACGAAGGCCAGAAGATCGGCCTGGTCGGCCGCAACGGCTGCGGCAAGAGCACTCTGCTGAAGATCATCGCCGGGCGCATCCAGCCTGACCACGGCAGCGTGGGCCTGCAGCGCGGGATCCGCATCGGTTACCTCGAGCAGGAACCCAAGCTCGATCCCACCCACACGCTGCGCAGCGCCGCCGCCGCTGCGTTCGGGCGCCTCGACGAGATCCAGAAGGAACTCGACCAGGTCTTCGAGGGCATGGCCACCGCGCAGGGCGCCGAGCTCGACCGGCTCATGGCGCAGCAGACCGTGCTCGAGTCGGAGTTCGACCGGCTCGGCGGCCACGCGACCGACCACAAGGTCGACGCCGTCCTGCACGGCCTGAACTTCGTCGATGCGCAGTTCTCCACGCCCGTGACCTCGCTCAGCGGCGGACAGCGTGCGCGCCTTGGGCTGGCGAAGCTCCTGCTCGAGCAGCCCGACCTGCTGATGCTCGATGAGCCCACAAACCACCTCGACATCGACGGGCGCCGCTGGCTCGAGGACTTCCTGGCCGACGAGTTCAAGGGTGCCGTGCTCGTGGTGAGCCACGACCGGTGGCTGCTCGATCGCGTGGTGCACGAGATCGTCGAGATCGACCAGGGCGTGATCCACGAGTATCCGGGCAACTACGCCGACTTCGTGAACCTGCGCCGCGAGCGCATGGAATTGCAGGCGCGCGTGCACGAGAAGCAGCAGGACCGCATCCGCGCCGAAACGGAGTTCATCCTCAAGTACAAGGCAGGCCAGCGCGCCAAGCAGGCACGCGGCCGGGCCACGCGCCTGGAGCGCTACAAGGAGAGCGAACTCGTCGAGCGTCCGATGGAGCTCGATGCAATGGACATCGACCTGCCCCGCGCGCCCGAACTGGGCGACCGGGCGATCGAGGCGCACGGGCTCGCGAAGTCCTACGGCGCCCGCACGCTCTTCTCGGGAATCGACGTCCTCATCAAGCCCGGCGAGCGCATCGGGATCATCGGGCCCAACGGCTGCGGCAAGAGCACGCTGGTGAAGATCCTGCTCGGCGAACTCGAGCCCGACGGCGGCGAGATCAAGCGCGCACCGCGATTGCGGAGCGGCTGGTTCCGCCAGACCCACGATCACCTCGACGGCTCGCTGACCGTGTGGCAGTACCTGCAGCAGGCCGTGCCCGCTCGATCAAGCGGCCTGAAGCTCAACGAGCAGGAGGCCCGCAACCTCGCGGGCGCATTCCTCTTCAGCGGCGAGGCGCAGGAGAAGCCGCTCGGCGCGCTCTCGGGCGGCGAACGCACGCGCGCGGTCATCGCTGGCCTGGTCGCCGGTGCCAACAACATCCTCGTCCTCGACGAGCCGACCAACCATCTCGACATTCCCAGCGCCGAGCGGCTCGAGCAGTCGCTCGCGCCCCGCTCCGAACATGGCGGCTACGACGGTGCGCTGCTCCTGATCAGCCACGACCGTGCGCTGCTCGAGACGACCTGCGACCGCCTGATCACCTTCGATGGCGAAGGCAACGTCGAGTTCTTCCAGGGCCGCTACTCCGAGTGGGAAGCCAAGCGGGTGGAGCGGGCCAAGGAAGCCGAGGCCCGCCGCCGAGCCGACGCCGAACGCCATCGACGCAAGGCTGCACAGGCCACTGCTCCTGCGGCGGCGTCCCCAGCGTCAGCTCCGGCCGCTCCCGTGAAAGCCGCGGCCGCTCCCGCGCAGCCGGCCAAGGCCGCGCCGTCGGCGAAGTCGCCTGCACCCAAGGGCGCCCACTCCAAGCTTTCGGATGAGAAACTCAACGCGGAGATCGCGAAGTCGACCGATCGGATGGAAGCGCTCGACGCCGAGCTCGCCGACCCGACGGTTTACCGCGACGGCGACAAGGTCAGGCGCCTGAACGAGGAACGTTCCTCGTTGCAGGCGCGGTTGTCGGAACTGGAAGACGAGTGGCTGCGCCGGGCAAGCTGAGCCCGACGACCGCCAAGCGCTTCAGCGCAGTTGACCTCGGTAGAGCACCGTTCCCGTGTTCGGATCACGTAGCTCGATGACCCGTCCCATAAGGTCGGTCACGCGCTCAAGCAGCATGCCCGAGAGCGGGCCATGGGCCTTCACGCCGGACGCGACCAGACTCGCTTCGGAACCTTGCGCGGCATCACGCGCCACGAGCTCGAAGGTGCGCGATGCATCCAGCCCGACCATCGCCAGGAAGGCGTTTCCGGTGGCCGGATCGGCCCAGACGATGACGCCGCCAGTCGATGAAGGGGCCGCGCCAGCCAACGCCGCGGACGGCACGCCGTCGCGAAGGAATGGCTCGACGCTCGGTCCCAGCAAGGCCTTCAGGTCCTCGCGCGACGATGCTGAGATCGCGGCGAGCGTGACCTGCTTGGCGTAGCTGTCCTGTCGAACGAGCGCGTAGCCCGCCACCACGAGGCACGAGGCCAGTGCAATGCACGCTGCACGCAGCATGTAGCCATGGCCACGAGCGCGATCGAGCGCCGAGCGGAGCCGCTCCAGTTCGGTCTGTTCGGCTGCCTGCGTCACGCGCTGCAGCACGTCGGCATCGCGCGCAGCAGCGGCCGATGCGGCGGTTGCAAGCGGAGCGGGTACTGCAGGAGCGATCAGGGCCGCCGGGGCAATGGCTGCGGGGGCGACGATCGGCGCAGCAACAGGAACCGGACGCTGTGGCGCCACCGGTCGGCCGATCGAGGCGATCGGGGCGAGTTCGGACTCGCTCTCGGTGACGGCATCGGCAATCCTTGCCATGACCTTGTACTTGAGGCCGGCTTCGGGCTCCTCATCGCACAGGCCGATGGGATCCAGCACCGCCGCATCCTGGATCGCATGGAGTTCCGCCCGGAGTGCAGGCGATGCATCGCGGAGGCCGCGTTCGAACCGGGCCTGTTCGGTCGGTTCGAGCGCACCAAGCGCATCCAGTTCGGCTAGTTCAAGAAGTTCGTCGCGGGTCGGTGGCACGGTCATGGATACAGCTCCCTTGCGCATGCCACAACAGCATGCGCGTGACCTCTCTCTTCCCGGCCGAGGACACGGCCGCCCAACCCAGCTTTCTTCACCTGCCTATACGCAGGCCTGTTCCGTCAGGAGGCAGCAATCACCCGATTGCGCGATCAATCCCGTATCGGTCCCGGAGTCGCTGCAGGCCTCGGCTGAGGGCGCTCTTGACGGTCCCCAGCGGCAGGCCGGTCTGCTCCGAGACTTCACGAAGGCTGTAGCCCTGCATGTAGACGCGCTCGATGACGACGCGCTGCTGCTCCGGAAGATCGGCCAGTCGGCGACGCATGTCGGGGGACAGGTCGCTCGGCACAGGCTCCTGCGATGACTCATCGCGGACCTCGTTGGCCATTTCGGGGGTCAGCCCGGCCATGGTGGGTCGCACCTTCTTGCGGCGCAAGCGGTCGATGAGGCAACGACGGGTGATCAGCATGACCCACGTCACCAACTTGGCGCGCTGCGGGTCGTACTTGTCGGCGGTGCGCCAGATCTGGACGAACACGTCTTGGGCCGCATCTTCGGCCTCGGCGCGCACACGCAGGGTGGTCAGGCAGCTCTTGTAGACCAAAGCGCCAAATCGATCATAGAGCTCCAAGACGGCCTTTTCGTCCGCCTGAGCAACGCGCTGCATCAGCAGCTGGTCAATGTCGGTCATCTTTTCCCTCTTCCTGCCCGGACTGGCCAGGCTCTACCCACTTCAATCCACCCGAGGGGTGGATCCAACTTCTGATCGCCGCGAGCGACGACCTTGACTCCGTGGCACCTCCCCCTGCAGGCGGGGCGGCGTCTTTCTCCACTCTGACGGGAGAGTGCCACCATCGAAGGGTTGCGCAAATAGTTGGGGAAAAACTTTCGCGCATTTGCGCAACCGTGACATAGTTCTTACATCACGGAGGCGGCGAAAGGGCGGCCAATAATGGCCGGAGGCCCCAATGCCAGCACCGTCCTTGCGACAGTCTGGGCCTTGCCGAACTCGTGGGTGCGGAGCCATCGCTCCGCATGCACGCGCGTTCACGTTGATCGAGCTGCTGATCACCATCGGCATCACGGCGATCCTGCTGGGCACGCTCATGCCGGCCGTGCGCGCTGCGCGTGAACAAGCCAACCGCATCGAATGCAGTTCGAACCTCCATCAGATCGGCCTGGCGATCGCCATCTACGGCTCGTCGAACGACGATCGATTGCCTGAGACCATCTACTCGCGGGGCCAGGGGCTTCCAGCGGAGATGATGTCGGCGAACGTCGTGCTGGCCGACCCGTTGCCGCCCGGGCTTGGCACCGAACAGATCTTCCAGAATGAGGAAGGCTCGCGCTGGGACGGACTGGGCGTCCTCGCCGGGCCCATGAACTACGTGTTGCCCCGAACGCTGTACTGCCCGAGCCACCATGGCGAGCACACGTTCGAGCGCTACGAGTCCGTTTGGGCTGCGGGCGGCCACCAGAAGATCACCATCAACTACCAGTATTGCGGCGACATTGACCGTGCCCGGGGCACGGTTCGTCGGCTCTGGATGAACCCAGGTGCGGCCATCGTGGCCGACGGCATGCGTGAGGTGTCCGACGTCAATCACACCTGCGGCTGCTGCGCGCTGCATGCCGATGGCTCCACGAGCTGGTGGTACGACGAGCGTGCCAAGTTGGCCACGCCTCGTGAATCGTTCGTGATGGGCAATGACCAGCTTGCTGCCTGGTACGACGAGTTCTGGGCCGATCTCTCGGCTCGCTGACGCAGCGTCCGCCTCGAGCGCGTGGCGCCGTGAACGCGCCGATCAGGTCTGGGATCAACGGGCCCCTCGTGAGCAGGACAGAGCGTTCATCCGGTGGTGTCCGATGCCCGGATCATGCAGTTCGCAACGTTCCACACGCATGCGCCCGGAGGCGAGCGCCAGGTCGATGTGCAGGATCGGCGTCTTACGGGGCCAGCTGGCGCCCCACCCCTGCCCAACCAAGGACCATGCGTCGCTGAAGCCGGGAAAGGCATCGTGGACGCTGGCGCTGCCGCGTATGCAATTGAAGTCACCGACGATCAGGTCGACCGTCCGCAGGTCGACCGCTGCACGGACCTGCGCCGCGAATCGGGCCAGGGCCGCGTACCGAGCGCGGGCCGGGCTCGAGGGCAGGTCGACCGCCAGCACGCTGGTCTGACCCGAGCCCGCGTCCTCGAACCGGAAGAGCGTGGCGAATCCGTCGTCACCCTGCACGATCGGACGCGCTTCGATCACCCTGACGGGTCCGGTGAGCAGGAACGTCCCCGCTTCGGCGATCGCATCACCGGGCTGCATCCACTGCGAGGCATGTTCGGCCAAGCGCCCCGGGTTCGAGATGATCATGACGCGACCGGACCACGGGGCCAACGCGCGGGCACACGCAGGAGCCTGCTCCCCGGGCCAGCGGGCGTTCCAGCAGAGCAGGTGCACCGCTGACGCGCTGTGCGCGCGATCGACCAGCCGCAACGACTGCATGGAGGCTCCCGCCGCCACCACCAGGGCCGCGCAGCCCGCAGCGGCGAGTCGGCGCCGCGCAGCACCGCGCGGGAGCGCCACGGCGCTGGCCAACCACGCCAGTGACGCGACCAGGGCCACGGGCGCGGGGATCCACCAGAACCACTGGGACCAGGCCCAGCGATCATTCACGAGGCAGCCGACGCCCCAGGCGAGCACCAACGAGACCGAACAGGCCAAGGGCAGGATGGCGAGCCGACGCAGCATGGATCACGCGCGCCCAGCCGCGCGTTGCGTCCGAACCGCCCGCACCAGGTCCCCATGCAATGACGGGTCGCACACGATGATGCCTTCGTTGGCGGTCATGTCCTCGCCGAGGGTGAAGTCCAGCGGCACACCGTCGGCATCGCTGGCGGCAGCGCCGGCCTCGGTCGCGATGAGCACGCCGGCGGCGTGGTCCCAACCGTGCTCCGCACGCGGCACGCTGCCGGGCACGCGGACGATGCAGTCGCCGGCGCCGAGCGCCACCAGGGCGTACTTGAGCTGCGAATCCACCGCGACGGTCTCCCATGGACGACCGAGTGATTCGACGACGGCGGCAGCGCGCGCCGTCCGGCCACCCGGCTCGACACTGTTGAGCAACCGGAGCGAACCCTGCATCGGGGCACGCTGCACTCGGTGCAGCGGTGCCAACGTGGCAGGGTCATGCATCCATGAACCGCCACAGCGCGTCGCGGCGATCAGCACCCCTGGCGGCTCGCCGATCCGGGCGAGATCCATGTCGGACACGAGCGTGGGCAGTCCGAGCACGCCGTGGGTGACGCCGTGCGCATCCACATGCGCCAGGCACACCGCGTAGTGCCGGCTGCTGCGGTAGCCCTTCGTGCCGTCAATCGGATCGAGCGTCCAGAAGCCCGCACGCGCGTCAGCTGGTGCCTTCCACGCCAGGGCCTCGAGCGGATCTCCATCGAATCCCCCGACCGCTCCAGCGACCGCGGTGCTCGCCAGCGCGCGCATGGCGTCGGCATCGGGGCCTTCAAGGCTCGTCGGCGACTCCTCGCCAACGACGCCCGCGAGCCCCAGTTCCCTGCGCAAGACGATGGCCGCGGCGGCCTGCGCCGCCACGTCGCCCGCGGTCACGGGGGAACCATCCGGCTTGATGCAGGGAACGCGGCCAAGGGGGTGCTGCGTGACGAGGGCGATGGCTCGCACGCTGGCGCTCACAGCGCGAAGGGCGGCTTCGAGGAGCGTTGAAGACGGCATCGAGGGGAGCATAGGTGGGTCGCCCACCACCCCCTGCCGATTCGGGGCCCCGCGGGGCGTCTTGAAAGGGTTACCGGACTAAAAAGGGGTCGTCCCGGATTGGCACGGCTGTTGCATAGGAGGATCGCGCCCGCGGCAACCCCGCCGGCGCAGAAGGAACACCAACCATGTCCACCGGCAAGATCATCGGCATTGACCTCGGCACCACCAACAGCGTCGTCGCCATCATGGAAGGCGGCCAGCCCAAGGTGCTGATCAACGCCAGCGGCAACCGCACCACCCCGTCCGTCGTCGGCTTCACCGAGAAGGGTGAGCGCCTCGTCGGCCAGCCCGCCCGCCACCAGCAGGTCACCAACCCCAAGAACACCGTCTTCAGCATCAAGCGCTTCATGGGCCGCCGCGCCGGTGAAGTGCAGGGCGAGCAGAAGACCGTGCCCTACGCCGTCATCGGCGGCTCGGATGACCTGGTCAAGGTCGACATCCGCGGCAAGCAGTACACCCCGCCTGAGATCAGCGCGATGGTGCTGCAGGAACTGAAGAAGATCGCCGAGGACTACCTTGGTGAGAAGGTCGAGCGCGCGGTCATCACCGTGCCGGCCTACTTCAACGACAGCCAGCGCCAGGCGACCAAGGATGCAGGCGAGATCGCCGGCCTGAAGGTCGAGCGCATCATCAATGAACCGACCGCTGCAGCACTCGCCTACGGCCTCGAGAAGAAGAAGAACGCCCGCATCGCGGTCTTCGATCTCGGCGGCGGTACGTTCGACATCTCGGTGCTCGATGTGGGTGACGGCGTCTTCGAGGTGCTCGCCAGCAACGGCGACGGCCACCTCGGCGGCGACGACTTCGACCAGCGCCTGATCGACCACATCGCCGAGGACTTCCGCAAGAAGGAAGGCATCGACGTGCGCAAGGATCCGATGGCCCTGCAGCGCCTGAAGGAAGCGGCCGAGAAGGCCAAGATCGAGCTCTCGAGCGCCATGGAGACCTCGGTCAACCTGCCGTTCATCACGGCCGACCAGAACGGGCCCAAGCACCTCCAGTGCACCGTCACGCGCGCCACGTTCGAGAGCCTCTGCGGCGATCTCTTCGACCGGCTGCGCACGCCGTGCGAGCAGTGCCTGAAGGATGCCAAGCTCTCGGCCGGCGACATCCAGGAAGTCGTCATGGTCGGCGGCTCCATCCGCATCCCGCGCGTGCAGCAGATGGCCAAGGACATCTTCCGCACCGACAAGCTCGACCTCTCGATCAACCCCGACGAGGTCGTGGCGATCGGCGCGGCGATCCAGGGCGGCGTGCTGCAAGGCGAGGTGAAGGACGTGCTCCTGCTCGACGTCACCCCGCTCTCGCTCGGCGTCGAGACGCTCGGCGGCGTCATGACCACGCTCATCGCGCGCAACACCACGATCCCGACGGCCAAGAAGGAAGTCTTCTCCACCGCGGCCGACAACCAGACCAGCGTGACCATCCACGTGCTGCAAGGTGAACGGCAGTTCGCCCAGGACAACCGCAGCCTCGGCCGCTTCGATCTCACGGGGATCGCCAGCGCGCCCCGCGGCGTGCCTCAGGTCGAAGTCGAGTTCAACATCGATGCCAACGGCATCCTCAATGTGAAGGCAACCGACAAGTCGACCGGCAAGGCGCAGGAGATCAAGATCACCGGCTCCAGCGGCCTGAGCAAGGATGAAGTCGAGCGCATGGCCAAGGAAGCCGAAGCCCACGCCGCCGAGGACAAGGCGCGTCGCGAACTGGTCGACCTGAAGAACCAGGCCGAACAGGTGTGCTACGCCACCGAGAAGGCGCTCGCCGAGCACGGGACCAAGGTCAGCGCCGAGACCCGCGCGTCGGTGGAGTCCGCCGTGTCCAACCTTCGCGAGCGCGTGAAGGGCGAGGACCGCGCCGCGATCGAAGCTGCGATGAAGCAGCTCAACGATGCTTCGATGGAACTGGGAAAGGTGGTCTATGAGTCCACGAAGGACCAGCCGGGTGGCACCCAGACGCAGGGCAACAAGGGCGACGACGTGATCGACGCCGAGTACGAGGTCAAGGACGGGAACTGACCGCGGTTCCCACGTCGCAGGTGGCGCGACCGCGGTCCCGGTTGCCACGCGCTCTTGAGCGATCGCTGCGCGCTGGACAGCGCCAACGAAGCAGTCAGGGCAAAAAATGAGCCGCGGCCCCCATGGGCCGCGGCCGTCCCTTTCCCTATGCGCCCGCAGGGAGGTGCGGGCGAGAGGTTCGTCGGGCACGCCGGAACAGCGCGAGGCCCATCAGTGATCGAAACTTTACCACCGGCTGTAGCCGTGGCAAGGGCGGTGAAGGCGCTTCCGCTCGTGAACACCCGGCCCTTTCAACGCCCCATGAAGGTCCAAGGGCCACACCAAACCACGAAGGTCGACAGATCTCCTTTGGACTGCTAGGGTTGCGCCCTCGCCAGACCGTCTCCCCTGGACCAAGGCCGGCGCCTTGGGGCTCGGAGACCGCATCAGGAGCCGCCATGAACGCCATCCGAGGCATCGCTGCCAGTCCGGGAATCGCCATCGGCACGGCGGTAATCGTGGCAGAAAGCCTGAGCCAGGTCAGTTTCCGTCAGGTCGCCCCGGAAGCCGTCGCCGAGGAGCGGGCCCGGCTTGAGGCTGCCCTGAGCGAAAGCGCAGCGGAACTGACGGAGCTTCGTGATGCAAGCGCCGCCACCATGGGGCGCGAGGCTGCGGCGATCTTCGATTTCCACCTGGGGCTGCTTCGGGACCGTTCGCTCGTGGGGGCGATCGTCGCCGACATCGAGCGCGAGCAGGTCTGCGCCGAGTACGCGGCCAGCGAGAACTTCGTGAAGTTCGCCGACCGGCTCCGCGCGCTCCCCGACCCGATGTTCCAGGAGCGCGCGGGTGATGTGGTTGACCTCGAGCGACGCGTGGTGAGCAAGCTCATCGGTGCGAGCGGCAAGCGGCTCAAGGATCTCGGTGGGCCGGCGGTGGTGATCGCGCACGAGCTCACGCCGAGCCAGACCGCGGAGTTCCACCGCGCCAAGGTGGTTGCCTTCGCCACCGACGCGGGCGGCCTCACTGGCCACACCAGCATCATCGCCAGAGCGCTGGCGATGCCGGCAGTCGTGGGCTGCAAGGACGCCACCGTGCAGGTCGAGGATGGGGATCTCGTGATCGTCGACGGGGATGCGGGGCAGCTCGTCGTGCGACCGGACGAAGCCGTGCTGGCGCACTATCGCGCGCTCGCGCATCGCAGCGAGGCCCGGCGCGGCGCGCTGCGCGAGGGCGCCGACCTGCCGAGCGTGACCCGCGACGGCACAGCCATCAACCTGCTCGGGAACATTGAGTTTCCCGATGAAATCACGGCGGTGCTCGCCAACGGCGGCAGCGGCGTCGGGCTCTACCGGACGGAGTTCCTCTACCTGACCAGCCCACGCGTGCCCACCGAAGAGGAGCACTACCGCGCCTACGCCCGCGCGGTGGAACTCTGCGCTGGACGAACGCTGGTCATCCGCACGCTCGACCTGGGTGCCGACAAGTACACCCAGGAACACCTGGACGAACCTGAGCGCAATCCCTTCCTCGGCCTGCGCAGCATCCGCTTCTGCCTGCAGAACCCGGCGCTCTTCCGGACCCAGCTGCGGGCGCTCCTTCGCGCGAGCGCTCTGGGCCCGATCAAGGTCATGCTGCCCCTGGTCAGCAACGTCATGGAACTGCGCCAGACGCGGATGATGGTGCATGACCTTTGCGAGGATCTGGACGAAGAGGGCATCCGTTACGACCGGAACCTGCAGATCGGGATCATGATCGAGGTGCCGAGTGCGGCCCTCATGGCAAGGACGCTGGCCACCGAGAGCGCCTTCTTCAGCGTCGGCACGAACGACCTGATCCAGTACACCCTCGCGGTCGACCGCGGCAACGAACGGGTCGCCCCGCTCTACAACGGGGCCAATCCGGCCGTCCTGACCCTTATCAAGGCCAGCGTCCGGGCCGCCGCGAACGCCGGAATCGACTGCAGCCTGTGCGGCGAGCTCGCCGGGGAGCCCCTCTTCACCTGCTTGCTGCTGGGGTTCGGCTTCCGTACACTCTCCATGGCTCCCGCGCAGATTCCCGCCGTTAAGCGGGTCGTGCGCGCGACCACGATCGAACACTGCGAGCTCATCGCGAGGAAGGTGGGCTCGTTCGACTCGGACAGGCAGGTGCTCTCGTACCTGCAGGACGAACTTCGAAAGGTCGACCCCGACGCCGTGAACCTCGACGGCTGACGGTCGACGCAACGGAACAGGCGCCCCTCGCGCCGCCCCCCGCTGAAGACCCCCGGGCCCATGGCCCGCGGCAGGACAGCGCCCGGGCGTGCGAGTGGCGCGGGCAGACGGCGGCGATGAACACCTTGAACGGCACCAGCAACGATCACCCGGCACGCGCGCGTCATGCGCTCGTGGTCCGCCATGATCATGGTGACCCATCCGCATCGTGCGGATCCCAAGGAGCGCATCACCCCGACTGCCATGCTGGCCGCGACATCGCGGCAGGACTCACTCATGGCAGGCACGAACGCAGACTCGCACGACGACACGACCGCTGAGGGCCGCAAGCCCGCAGCCGACCAGGCCGACGCCGGCCAGGCCCACCTCCCCACCACGCCGCACGGCGACGCGGATGATTCAACCCATGAATCGGTGCACGGCGCCGAAGATGCCGTCGTCGACCTGACCGATGCCGGTGACGACGAACCGATCGAACCCGATCCCGAGGCGATCGACCGGGTGGTCGACAGGATCGATGCGCAGCCCTCGGCAGATGAACTGCGCACACCATCGATTGGCGAGGACGGCGATGCCGAACTGCTGCCGATCGAGCCGGTGACGGCGCCCACCAACCTGATGGACGACGATGCACAGGTCGTCGCTTCCGACGACGATGCACAGGTCGTCGCTTCCGACGACGAGGCCGGTGACGAGGCTCACGACGAACACCACGACGGCCACGACGAAGCCGCCGAGAAGAGCATGGCCGCCGTGAGCGAGGCCGCCGATCGCACCGAGCGCTCAACCCACCGCCACGGACGCTCGAAGCCCTCGGCCAAGCCGCAGGTGATGATCGTCAACGACACCGCCGACGAGTGCCGCATCGGCATCCTCGAGGAGAACGTGCTGCAGGCGTACTTCGCCGAGCGCACGGCCACGGCCACCCACGTCGGCAACATCTACAAGGGCCGTGTGCTCAACATCGAGCCCGCGATCCAGGCTGCGTTCGTCGACTTCGGCGAGGGTGCCAGCGGGTTCCTCCACATCAGTGACCTGCATCCCAAGTACTTCCCCGGCAAGGAGCGCACCGAGCGCGTGGGCAAGAAGATCCCCCGCCGCGAGCGCCCGCTGATCCAGGATGCGCTCAAGAAGGGCCAGGAGATCACCGTCCAGGTCATCAAGGAAGGCATCGGCTCCAAGGGCCCGACCCTGACCAGCTACATCAGCATCCCTGGCCGCCTGCTCGTGATGATGCCGGACATGGGCCGCGTGGGTGTCTCGCGCAAGGTCGAGGACGAGGATGAACGTCGCTCGATGCGCCGCATGCTCGACTCGCTCGAGCTCCCCGAGGGCTTCGGCTTCATCATGCGCACCGCGGGCTACGAGCGCTCGCACTCGGAACTCAAGCGCGATGCCGCGTACCTCACGCGCCTGTGGGAAGCCATGCAGGCCCGCACCGCGAAGACCAGCGGCCCCTGCGCGCTCTACACCGAGGGCGACCTCCTGATCCGCACAATCCGCGACTCGGGCGATCCGTGCATGAAGGGGATCGTGGTCGACTCGGTCAGCGCCTTCGACCGCGCCACGCAGTACCTCGACGTGGTCGCGCCGGTGAACGCGCCGGCCGTCTACTACTACGACCGCCCGATCCCGATCTTCAGTGCCTTCGGGATCGAGGAGCAGGTCGAGCTGATCCACCAGCGCGAAGTGCCGCTGCCGTCGGGCGGCGCGCTCGTGATCGACCAGACCGAGGCCATGGTGGCGATCGACGTGAACAGCGGCCGCAGCCGCTCGGCACGCGACTCCGAGACCAACGCCTACCAGACCAACATCGAGGCGGTCCGCGAGATCTGCCGGCAGCTGCGCCTGCGCGACCTCGGCGGCCTGATCGTGAACGACCTCATCGACATGCGGATGTCCAAGCACCGCAAGGACATCGAGGCCCGCATCGAGGAAGAGCTCAAGCGCGACCGTGCGAAGGCCACCCACCTGCCGATCAGCGAGTTCGGCATGGTCGAGATGACCCGCCAGTGCATGCGCCCGAGCATGCGCAAGACGCACTACATCGACTGCCCGCACTGCGCCGGTACCGGCGAGGTGCGCATGCCCGACGTGGTGGCGGCCGATGCGCTGCGCCGCATCTCGTTGCTGTTTGCCTACCTGGCCGTGAAGCGCGTGAGCCTGACCGTGACCTCGCGCGTGGCAGGCGAACTGCTCAGCGTGCGTCGCCGTGCGCTGCAGGAGCTCGAGGAAAAGTTCGGCAAGCAGGTCGAAGTCACGATCGACGACCACCTGCGTGCCGACCAGTTCAAGGCCTCGGCCTTCGACGACCGCAACCACGCGATCGAGCTCGACCGTCTGCCGCGCCCTCCGCGCCCTCTGCTGGCCGACCTCTACACCGAGATCCCCGAGTACGTGGATGACGAGGACACCGACGAGCGCGTCAAGCGCCGCCGCCGTCGCCGTCGCAAGCCTGCTCCTGCCGATGCGAACGCCATCCTGCTCGCGGGTGGTTTCGACGACCTCCCGGCCGTGATCGAGGACGAGCGCCCGCTGATGCACGTCATCCGCGAAGCCGAGGAGGACAAGCGCGCCACGCGCAAGTCCGCCAAGGCAGAGTCACGCGATGACGACCGCGATGAGGACGACGGTGACGAGGACGAGCGCAGCGAACGCGGCAACCGCGACGACCGTGGCCGCCGTGGCGGCCGGAAGCGTCGCCGTCGTCGCAATGCGCCTCTGCTGCCGCAAGCCGTGTCGGTGGCCGATGCCGCCGCACTCTGCGGCGTCGAGCCGGCTGCACTGCTCGAGCAGCTCCGCGCTGCGCACGAGGAAGTCGCACCCATGGTGACCGATGGCCTCGAGATGCTCACTCCCGAGCTCGTGGCGGTCGCGCGTCATGTCTTCAACGTTCCGGTCCTCGGCGCGCCGGCCCCAGTGGCCGGCGGCCAGGCCAGCGACGACGGCGCCGAGGGCGACGGTGCGGACGAGGGCGAATCGAGCGAAGGCTCGGCAGGTGCTCGTAGCGAGCGCGCCGAGGGCGATGATCGAGATGACGGACGTCGCAAGAAGCGCCGTCGTCGTGGTGGTCGCAACCGTCGCGGCCGTGATCGTGATGGCGCCGAGGGCGGATCGCGCGACGGCGATGCAGGCCCCGCGGCGGAAGGTGCCGAGCGCGAAGCCACCGACGCGAACGACGACGATCGTGGCGAGCGCGCATCCAGCGATGAGGGCGATGCCGGGACCGATGCCGGCGCCGATGACGCCGGCGGCGACGCTGAAGGCCAGGACGACGGCGATCGCGCCGAAGGCGGCCAGCACGATGGCAACCGCGACGACGGCAAGCGTCGCAAGCGCCGCCGCCGTGGCGGGCGTGGCCGTCGCGACCGCGACGAGCGTGGCCCGCGCAGCGAACGGCGTTCCGATGGCGGTGGCAGCAATGCGCCGGCTGGCGGATCCGAAGGTGCCGCATCGTCGGGCGATGCGGCGGCGCCGAGCGCGCCCACGTCGTCGGCTCCTCCTGAGTCACCGAGCCCCGCACCGACAGCCGACGCAGCAGCACCGGAGAAGCCCAAGCGTCGGTCGCTGTACGGCGCGACCACCCGCCGACTGAAGCCCAGCGAAGCCCCCAAGGGACGGGCGGAGTGATCCGCCATGACCGCGCCGCACGCTGATGCTCCGGCACGCCGGCTGATCGTGCTCGGAAGCACCGGCTCCATCGGCACGTCCACCATGGATGTGCTGCGGCGCTGGCGTGACCACGGGGGGCCACGCCTCGAGGTCGTGGGCCTCGCGGCGCACAGCAACGCCGCGCTGCTCACGCAGCAGGCTGCGGAGTTCGGCGTCCGTCATGTGGCCGCAGCGGCGCCGCGCGATCCGGCGGAACTTTCGGGGTTCACGGCCTTCACCGGCGAGCATGCGGCGCGCGACCTCATCCATGCCATCGCTCGCCCCGGCGACCTCGTGCTCGCGGCGATGGTGGGTGCAGCCGGCATCGCTCCCACGCTTGCTGCCATCGATGCAGGCTGCGACATCGCGCTGGCCAACAAGGAAACGCTGGTCGCCGCCGGTGAACTCGTCATGGCGCGCGTGCGCGAGCGCGGCGTCGCGCTCCTGCCGGTCGACAGCGAGCACAGCGGCGTCTTCCAGTGCCTGGGCAACCACCCCGGCAGCGATGTCGCGCGCATCGTGCTCACCGCGAGCGGCGGTCCCTTCCGCACATGGGATCGCAAACGCATGGCCTCGATCACGCTGGCCGATGCGCTCAAGCACCCGACCTGGACGATGGGCCGCAAGGTCACCATCGACAGTGCGACCATGATGAACAAGGGTCTCGAACTGCTCGAGGCCCACTGGCTCTTCGGCGTGGGTCGCGACCGTCTCGGCGCGATCGTGCACCCGCAGAGCATGGTCCACGCCATGGTCGAGTTCGTCGACGGCAGCGTGATGGCTCAAATCAGCCCGCCGGACATGCGGCTGCCGATCCAGATCGCGCTCGCGCATCCGCGGCGCGTCGATGGCCCGACGCGGCGCGTCGACTGGTCGCAGCTCGGCTCGTTCCAGTTCGAGCCCATCGATCACGATCGATTCCCGGCACCCGGGCTGGCGCTGGATGCGATCGAACGCGGCGGCACGGCGGGCTGCACGCTGAACGCAGCGAACGAGATTGCGGTCCAAGGCTTCATCGATGGCCGGCTGCCGTTCATGGGCATCGCCGAGCTCGTGGGCGAGTGCATGGCCGCCATGCCATGCGGTCCGGCATCGTCGCTCGATGCGGTGCTTGCAGCCGATTCGGCCACGCGCGCGTGGTGCACGGATCGACTCGGTCGATCGGCGGCGCTTCGCGCCTGAATCGGCCCTGGGCGGCACGGGCGTTCCGAACCCCGCCTCCACGGCATCACTAGACTCCCTGCATGGACCTTGTTGGTGGGCTGAACCTCTTCGTCGTCATCCTGGGGTTCGGGTTCCTGATCCTCGTGCATGAACTGGGGCATTACCTCGCCGCGCGTTGGGCGGGGATCCGCGTCGACAACTTCGCGATCGGCATGGGCCCGGTGCTGTGCTCGTGGCGGCGCGGCCTGGGCGTGCAGTTCGGCAGCTCACAGCCCGAACTCTGCCGACGCTTCGCTGCGACGACAACCGCCTTGATTCCCGAGTCGGCGCTTCGCGACGCCGGCCTCGGCGAGACCGAATGGACGCTGCGGCTCCTGCCGCTCGGGGGCTTCGTGCGCATGCTCGGGCAGGATGATGCCGCGCCCAGCGAGGCCCTCGCCGCGCAGGGCGATCCCCGCAGCTACCGCAGCGCGCCGGTCGGCAAGCGCATGGTGGTCATCTCGGGCGGCGTCGTGATGAACATCATCTTCGGCATCCTCTTCTTCATGGTCGCGTTCCTCGCTGGCGTGAAGGCCGAGGCGCCGGTCGTGGGCGGCGTGGCGCCCGGCTCGCCCGCGGCGCGCGCCGGGATCATGGCCGGGGACCGCATCGAGTCGATCGACGGCACGCCCACCGCGACCTTCACCGATGTCATCCTCGGTGGCGCGATGCATGTGGGCACGCAGCCCTTGACCATCATGGTCGATCGTGGTGGCGAGCGCCTCGAGCTCAAGGCCGTGCCCGAGTACGAGGCTGCTGCGGGGCTCCAACGCCTGGGCATTGCCCCAGCCGAGGGAGTGTCACTGTCCGCGGATCGACAGAGCATCCCGCTCTTGCACCAAGCCTTGATCAGCGCGGGCTTCTTCGATCGCGCGCGTGTCCAGGGCGCGCCCGCAGGCTGGTTCGAGTGCGCGGGCGACCGCGCGGCGTTCGTACGCCAGTGGGGTGGCGCGACGCTGCGCACGATCGATGGCCGCGATGCGACGAGCGCTGCAGGCTTGCGCGTCGCGGCGCAGGCCAATGCTGGCGCGCAGATCATGACCACGTGGGACGTGACGTGGGGCGGCGAAGCGACCTCGATCTCGGTCGCGCTCGAGCCCATCGCCGACCTCGAACCGATCGTCTACGCCGCCGGATCGAGTGCGGGTGCCGCCGATCTTGAACTGGGCGTGGCGGGCCTCGTTCCCTTGGTGATGGTGCGCGATGTGCTGCCGGGAAGCGCGAACGCCGCGATCCTCAAGGCCGGCGATGCGATCCTCGCCGCGGGCGATGAGTCAGGCCCGCGCATGGATGAGTTCCGTGCAATCATGGCCAAGCGCGCGGGCTCCGTCGTGCCGCTCGTCGTCCTTCGCGATGGCGAGCGTGTATCGGTCGACGCACGCGTCGATGGCAGCGGCCGTCTCGAGGTGATGATCGGCTACGCCACGCACCTGCCCTTGATCGCCGGCCCGATTGAGTCGACGCAGGTCGGCGAGGCGATCGAGAGCACGCCCGCTGCAGGGCTGGGTCTTGTTCCATGCAGCACGGTCGTGGCGGTCGGCGGCGAGGCTGTGCGCGACTGGGCCTCGATCCGTGGCGCCATCCAGCGCGCGCTCGCCACGGGATCGCGCTCGGTCCCGATCACTGTGCGCATGCCCGGTGCGGGTGATGCCATCGTCAACGCCGAACTGCGCTTCAGCGATGCCCAGGCGACGACGATCGCAGCCCTCGCCTGGTCGAGCCCGATCGGCCCCGAGTGGTTCGAACCCTTGATGGTCACGATCAGCGCCAAGGGCAATCCGCTGCAGGCGGTCGCGATGGGCTTCAGGGAAACGCGCAAGCTCGCGATCATGACCTGGCTCACGATCGACCGGCTCGTTCGCGGCACGGTCGCCGTGAAGCAGCTGCGCGGGCCGGTGGGCATCGTGCAGATCGGCACGCAGGTCGCCGATCGCGGATGGACCTACCTCGTCTTCTTCCTCGCCGTCATCAGCGTGAACCTGGCCGTGCTGAACTTCCTGCCCCTGCCGATCGCCGACGGCGGGCACATGTGCTACCTCGTGTACGAGCGCATCACCGGCCGCGAGCCGAGCGTGCTCTTCCAGAACATCGCCTTCCTCGCGGGCTTGCTGCTCTTCGGCGCGCTCTTCGTGGTGACCTTCTTCAACGATGTCGCCAGGCTCGTGGCGGGTTGACGAAACCAGCGGCTGCCCGCGCGCGAAGCCCCCGCCATGGACCAGCCCGTCTCGATCGTCACCGGCGCCGGCAGCGGCATCGGCCGTGCCACCGCCATCATGCTCGCCGAGCGCGGCCATCGCGTCACGCTCGTGGGTCGCACGGCGCTTGCGCTCGAGGAAACTGCGGCCCTCATCCGCGAACGGGTGCCGGGTGCCACGCTCTTTCCGTGCGTCGCCGATGTCTGCGATCTTGACCTGGCTGCGATGGTCGTCGACCGCACGCATGCCGCCTGGGGCCGCATCGATTGCCTGGTGAACGGCGCGGGCTCAGCGCCGAAGGCGCCGATCGAGGCGACCGACGAGGAGCTCCTCGAGAACACCTTCTACGTCAATGCGTTCGGCCCCGCGGCACTCATCGCTCGCTGCTGGCCGCACTTCGTGCAGCAGAAGTCAGGCTGCATCATCAACATCAGCACGATGGGCGCGTTCGATCCCTTCCCGGGGTTCTTCGTCTATGCGGCCGCGAAGAGCGCGCTCGATTCGTTCACGCGCAGCGCCTGGCGCGAGGGGCGCCGCCACGGGATCCGCTCGTTCTGCATCAATCCGGGTGCCGTCGAGACCCGCATGCTGCGCCAGAACTGGGACGAGAAGATCATCCCGCCGGCCAAGACGCTGCAACCCGAGGCCATCGCAACGGTGATCCTCGATTGCGTCGAGGGCCGCCGCGACGCCGAAGCCGGGAAGTCGATCCCCGTACCGTCGCCGTGAGGCGCTCGCTCGACTCAGTGCAAGCCCCGCTCACAACCGCCGGCGCGCGCCGGTCGCGCGCTGCATGTCGCGCTTGGCTTCCTTCTCCTTGATGTGCTCGCGCTTGTCGCCCTTCTTGCGGCCGAAGCCGACCCCCACCAGGACCTTCGCGCGGCCCTTCGCGAAGTAGATCTTGAGCGGGATCAGCGAGGCCCCCTTGGCCTTCTGCTGGGTGGCCAGCTTCTCGATCTCGCGCTTGTGCGCGAGCAGCCGCCGGACCCGGGTCGGTGCGTGCTGGTGCTGGGGCAGTGCCTGGGGGTACTCCGAGATGTGGACCCCGTGCAGCTCGAGGCTGGCGGGCGTCGCCTTGGCCATGACGAAGCCCTGGTCGAGCTGGACCTGGCTGTTGCGGAGGCTCTTGACCTCGGTCCCCAGGAGCTCGATGCCGCATTCGAGGGTGTCCTCGATGGCGTAGTCATGGCGCGCCCGTCGGTTCTCGATCGTGGGTTCCCGGGAGGTGGAGCGCTCCTTGGCGGCCATCGGGCCAAGGCTACCCCTGAAATGCCCAAAAAGTGCCCGCTGGTGGTCGCCAAACCCGGTCCTGCGGGCAATACTCCCTGAGTCCGGATCAGCGGTGCCCCGGACAGAGACCCCACGACCGGCATCACCCTGCCGGGTCTTTCAACCCACGGAGAAACGAATGCGCCCCACGCTTGGATTCGTCGCCGCACTGACCCTGACTCTTGCGCCCACCGCCCTCGCGCAGGTCGGTCAACTCCCCCGCACCAGCCCCGCCGAGGCCCGCAACGCGTTCCTCGAAGCGAACGCCGGCACGGGCTTCTTCATCAACGATCATGGCAACCTGACCCGTGTGTACGGTCGCGCGTTCAGCCAGGGCAACAGCCCGGTCGCGAGCGCCGCCGCGTTCGTCGCGCAGCATGCATCGATCTGGGGTGCCGATGCATCGCAACTGCTCCCGATCGGGCCGTGGGGTGAAGGCGAACACATGATCCCGCTGATGTGGGATGCGGTCACCGGAACCTACGACTTCTCGCTCGTCGGCTACACGCAGGCCGTGCACGGCGTGCCGGTCTTCCGCAGCAGCCTGCGCCTGCTCGTTCGCAACGAGGCCGGCTTCCCGCTCGTGCTCGCTTCGAGCGATCTCAAGGACTTGGGCAACTTCCCCGAGACCGTGAAGGCCTTCATCGCCGTCGGCGCTCCGCTCGATCCCTCCCGCTACGCGAGCAAGCTGCAGAAGCGGCTCGCCGCGGCGGCGGCCGACGTGCCCGCCGAGCTGGTGATCTTCGCCGGCGAGGACGACCTGAAGGTCGCGCCTCGTCTGGGCGTGAAGTTCATCGTCGATCGTGGCGTTCCGGGCGACGCGGACCACGCGCGCCTGCTCTACATCACCGACCCAACCACGGGCGAGGTGCTCTTCGAGGAAGATCAGATCTGCTACGCCGATGCCACGGGCACGGTGTTCGGCCAGGCTACCTCCGGCTTCCAGGCCGACGCTTGCAACGTCGAGAACTCTGCCCCGTTGCAGTATGCGGGCGTGTCGATCGGCGCCACCAGCGTCTTCGCCGACGTGAACGGCAACTACGTCATCCCCGGCCAGACCGGTTCGGTCACGGTCACGAGCACGCTGGCGGGCAAGTACTTCAAGGTGTTCAACGCTGCGAACGCGAATTCCACCCCGACGTCGACGGTGACCGGCCCCATCAGTGCGCAGCTGAACACGATGTTCAACTCCGACAACCTCGTCGAGGCCGCCCGCGCCGAGGTCAACGCCTACCGCCACGCCAACATCGTTCGTGACTTCGCGCTGGCGAACAACCCGTCGTACCCGACGATCGCGAACCAGTTGAACTTCTCGATCAACGTCCAGGTGAGCGGCAGCTGCAACGCCTTCTACAACGGTTCCTCGATCAACTTCTACCCGGCCGCCGGCGGCTGCAACAACACCGCCTTCAGCACGGTCGTTCACCACGAGTTCGGCCACCACATGGTCGCCTCGGGCGGCAGCGGCCAGGGCGCGTACGGCGAAGGCATGAGCGACTGCATGTCCCTGCTCATCAGCGATGACCCGCGACTGGGTCTGGGCTTCCAGGCCTGCAACACCGGCATCCGCAACGCCGACAACACCTGCACCTACTCGGCCACCGGGTGCAGCTCGTGCGGCAGCGCGATCCACAGCTGCGGCCAGCTCATCTCAGGGTGCGTCTGGGACACGCGCGAGGCACTTGGCGCCAAGTACGGCAGCGCGGCCGGTCTTGCGCGCACGAGCCTGCTCTGCGTGAACAGCATCCCGCTGCACACCGGCACCACGATCGCGGGTGACATCACCATCGACTTCCTCACGCTGGACGACAACAACAGCGACATCGCCGACGGGACGCCGAACTACAACGAGATCAACGGTGCCTTCACGCTCCACGGCCTGCCCGGCCCGGCGCTGCAGTTGCTGGCGTTCTCGTTCCCCAACGGCATCCCGGCCACTGTGTCGCCCGCAGGCACCAGCACGCTGGCCGTGAACGTGGCGCCGCTCGCCGGTACCCCGCAGCTCGGCAGCGGCACCTTCTTCTGGCGCAACGGCGGTACGGGCTCGTTCACCGCCGTGCCGATGATTCAGGGCGCATCCAACCAGTACACCGTGCAGGTGCCTGCCACCACGTGCCTGAGCAACGTCCAGTGGTACGTGTCAGCCGCGACCACCAGCGGTTCGACGGTCACGAGCCCGAGCACCGCCCCGGCAGCGTTCTACAGTTCGCTGAGCGCGAGCGCGGTCGACCAGGTGATCTTCGACACGATGGAGACGAACACCGGGTGGGTGGTCGGGACGCCGACCGACACCGCCACGTCCGGCCAGTGGGTACGGGTAGACCCCGTCGGCACCTTGGCCCAACCCGAGAATGATTACGGTGCGGGCACGCTCTGCTGGGTCACCGGCCAGGGCGTGGTGGGTGGCGGCAACGGCGCGGCCGACATCGATGGCGGCACGACCACGCTCACGAGCCCGGCCTTCAGCCTGGCCGGCTACGAGGACGGCATCCTGTCGTACGCGCGTTGGTATTCCAACAATGCCGGCGCCGGACCGAACGAGGATTCCATGCCGATCGAGATCAGCAACGACGGCGGTACCACGTGGGTCCAGATCGAGCTGGTCACCGAGAACCTGAACGCATGGGCCCTCAAGTCATTCCGCGTTGGTCAGTTCGTGCAACCCACCGCGTCCATGAGATTCCGGGTTCTGGCACGCGATCTGGGTACCGGCTCGCTCGTTGAAGCTGGCATCGACGACTTCAAGGTTGAAGGTGTGGCGTGCTCGACAGCCAACCCCGCTGACCTTGACGGCAACGGTGCCGTCGATGGCGGGGACCTCGGCCTGCTGCTGGCCGGATGGGGATCCTCCTCGCCCGACCTGACTGGTGATGGGCTGGTTGACGGCAGCGACCTCGGCCTGCTCCTCGCTGCCTGGGGCAGCTGAGCACGTCCCTCCTGTGTGTGTTTCCAGCGGGCTCCGGCATCTGCCGGGGCCCGCTGTGTTTATCGGGACAGCATGCCGATCGAACTCATCAACGCCTGCCCGCGCTATACTTGCCGCCCCTGCTTCCTGCGCATGTGGCGAAATTGGCAGACGCGCCAGCTTGAGGTGCTGGTGGGGCAACCCATGGAGGTTCGAGTCCTCTCGTGCGCATTGACCGTCGCGGATCCCGCGACGGTCTTTCTCTTTTCGAGTGCGGCGTCCCGCGCCGCAGGAAACCAAGTGCGGCGTCCCGCACTGACCACATGACCAGCCTTCCCGTCACCACCGAACCAACGCTGCGCGTGAACGAGGTCTTCCACTCGATCCAGGGCGAGAGCACCTGGGCCGGCGTGCCGATGGTCTTCGTGCGGCTCACGGGCTGCCCGCTGCGGTGCCATTACTGCGACACGAGCTATGCCTTCCGCGAAGGCACGACCATGCCGATCGCTGCGCTGCTCGAGCGCGTGCGTGCATTCGGGTGCCCGACGGTCGAGTTCACTGGCGGGGAGCCGCTCGCCCAACGCAATGCCTTCCTCGCCATGGCCACGCTCTGCGACGAGGGCTTCACCGTGCTCGTCGAGACGAGCGGCTCGATCGACATCTCCCCCTGCCATCCAAGCATGGTCCGCATCCTTGACCTGAAGACACCAGGCAGCGGCGAGTCGGATCGCAATCGCTGGGCGAACCTCGCCGACCTGCGTCCTCGCGATGAAGTGAAGTTCGTGATCACCGATCGCGCCGACTATGAGTGGGCCCGCGAGCTCGTGCTGCGCGAGCGGCTGCACGAGCGCTGCCACGCGGTGCTCTTCAGCGCCGCTCACCGCCAGGCCGGCGACGCCGACATCCGTGGCTGCGAAGGGCTGTCGCACCGCGCGCTCGCCGAATGGATCCTTGCGGACCGCCTGCCCGTGCGGCAGCAGGGACAGCTCCACAAGGTCATCTGGGATCCATCGACCCGAGGGGTCTGACCCCTCGGCGCCAGATCAGTAGACCCAGCCCTCGATGAGCGCTTGCTTCGGCGCGACCGTTGGTGCGGGTTCGAGTGCCAGCACCAACGCATCGAGCAGGTCACCTTCCTCATCGGCGATCGCCTGCTCGCCCACCGACTCGGGCACGACCAACCCGGCGCGCACGGCACGGGAGAGAATGTCCTCGCGGACCTCACGCGGACGATCGCCCTTGCCCTTGTAGCCCTTGTGCGGCCAGCCGCGGCGCTGAAGGTCGCTCGATGGGCAGCTCTCGCACACCACCGTCTGCATGCCCTTCGCGCCGGCAACCACTGGCTCGAGGCGAACACCCGCCTCCGCCAGCGGCAGCAGGATTTCGCAGACGAAGGTCCACGTCTGCTTGAAGACGCGCAGGTTCGTTGGAGGCATCGGCGTGCTGAGTTCGTGGTCGCATGCACGCCTGGGCTCCTGCCGCGTCAGCGTGCGCAGGCCGCTGCGCCAGTCACGCGCGCCGGCAAAGCCCGCCATCCAGTCGGCACAACCCTTCCAACCGCTCACGCCGGCTTCCTCGAGCGTGGGCATGGCGAGGCCCATTGGCGCATCGATTCGCCAGAGGTGCGGGCGACCATCGGCCGCGCTGGCGCGGATGCGTTCGAGCAGGCCCTTGCGATCGGCGCGCTCGACCTGCACCGGCGTGGTGCGACCATGCCGCGTGGCGATGCGGATCTTGTGCGCACCGCCGGATTCGGCACCGCTGAAGTCAACGCCATGGATGATGAGCCAACGTTCCATCCCGCCGAGCCTATCCACCCGGGAGCAGGGTCGTCGCGAGGCCTGAAGCCATGATCGGCTTCGAGGGCACGGAAGAGGGTGGTCAGTTCATCGAACCGCAGCTGCCGGCATTCTTGCCGCACGGGCAGCAGCCGCCAGTGTGCACATGCGTGCTGCCGACGGGCGAGCCGCCCACGCCGAACACGCTGTGACGCCGCTTGAAGGTGCGACCCTTGCCGGCAGGATCCTCGACGGGTCCGTCAGCGTCCCTCATGGGGCGAAGCAGCTCGATCACCTCGCCGTCCTCGATGCACTCGTACTCGTACAGGGGCATGCGGATCAGGATAGGCGAGGACGATGGTCGAGCGAAGCATCGTCACGGCGGTTGCGACCAGGCTTGCCCTTTGGCGCAGCGCCGCGCGTGGATGCGCCACCGCGCCGATCGCCACCCGAGCGCGAACCCTTCGCGCCCTTGCGGTCACCATCCCGTGCACCCATCACGCCCCGCGCGCCATCCCGCGTGCCGCGCGGCGCGGGCTTGGCGTTCGGTCGCGCCTCGCCGCGAGGAGCGGCTCGCGGGGCCCCATCGCGCGGGCGCGACGCGGCGCGGCTGCTGGCTGGCCCCCGCTCGGCACCGGCTCTCGCCGAGCCCCGCTCGGCACCGGCTCTCGCCGAGCCCCGCTCGGCGCGGGCCTTCGCTGACAGCTCGCGCGTGCGCTGGGCACGGCGCTCGAGGCGATCGCTCTTCTCGTTGCGACGCGATGCGTGGATGCCGCGTCGCTTGCGCACAGGGGCGCCGCCTTCGTTGCGTTCGGCACGCTCGCGACGACGATGGATCGTGGCAGCATCCGCGAAGGCGTCGCGCCGGACCTGATCGAGTTCCTCGGCGGTGAGGTCGCGCCACTCGCCGACGGCCAGGCCCTTGAGCCGCAGCGGCCCCATCTTCACGCGGCGCAGCTTCTTCACGGGGTGACCCAGCGCCAGCAGCATGCGACGGATCTGGCGATTGCGGCCCTCGAAAAGCTCCATGTACAGGATCGTTTTCTGACGGTCACGCGCGATCACGTCGAGACGACCGGCCTTCGCCTTGCGACCGGGGCCTCGCTCGCCATCACTCAGAAAGACGCCGCGCTCGAGTCGTGCGAGATCCTCATCCGACAGCTGGCCCGCGACCGTCACCTCGTAGCCCTTGTGCATCTCGTAACGCGGATGCGTCAGTCGATTAGCCAGTTCGCCGTCGTTGGTCATGAGCAAGAGGCCCGATGAATCCATGTCGAGCCGGCCGACCGGGTACAAGCGCAAGCCGCTCGGATGCTCGACCAGGTCCACCGCGCAGGAGCGCCCTTCCGGATCGCTGTTTGTGCAGACCACACCCTTGGGCTTGAAGAGGAGCACATACGCCACCCGCGAGTCCCGGCGCACGCGACGACCATCGGCCACAACCTCATCCTTGGTCGGGTCGATCCAGGCTGGAAGGCTCGCGACCAGCGTGCCGTTCACCTCGACAAGCCCCTCGGCGATCATCTCCTCGCAACGGCGGCGGCTCGCCACGCCCGCATCGGCAAGGAACTTCTGCAGACGGACGCCGCGTGCGGCGTCGGTGAAGGGATGGTCGGCCTTGGGCATGCCCGCAAGTATGACCGCTATCCTCGCCGCATGCACGACGAAACGCTGCTCATCCTCATGCTCGCTGCGCAGGATGCACCCACCGGCACGCTCGGCACGGGCCAGCGGATCGCGCCCGCAACGCCTGAAGCTGCGGTGCTCATCGATCCGTTCGCGGCCGGCTCGATCGTTGGCGATGCCGTCGCCGAGCACCATCTCGCGGAACCGCTTCGCGCCACAGCCGGGTTGATCCGCCGATTCGGCATCGAGCGGCGCGATCCCAACGACTCGCCTTGGGTGGTGCGGTGCTTCGACGAACCCTGGCTCGTGGCGGACATCGCCCGGGCCACCACCGCTCCGATCCGCTCAGGCTTGCCGCCGATGCAGAGCCTTGCCGTGACCGCGGCCCAGGCACTCGGCCAGCGCTTCGAACCATCGGCCGGTCAAGGCACGCTGCCCATGGCCGACACGCAAGGAGCGATCTTCGCCCTGGATTTCCTCGCCAACGGCGCGCGCGTTCATCGAATGACCCTGCTCGACCCTGTGCTCGAGCGGCTCGTGTGCGATCGAGCCGAGCTTCGCCAACGCGCGATCGGGCTCGCCGAGCGCAGCGCCAAGTCGGTCATGCTCGACGGCCCGGAACTCGAGCGGGACCTGGCGCTGATCCGCGCGAGCACGGCAGCGGGATGGGCCGCCATTCCGGCGCTGCTCTCGCACCTCGACGCGGAACTGCCGCGCGGCATCGACTGGGCCGCCCAGGAAACGGCGACGATTCCGGAACCGCTCACCGGCAAGCTCGATGGCGCGATCCTCGCTGCCGAAGTGATCGATGGCCTGGGCTGGGTCGTGGTCGGCGGCACGGGCCCCAATCGATACGACATGGACGCCATCGCTGCCGTGCTCGATCCGGCGGGCGATGATCGGTACACCTGGGGAAGCGGCGCTGCCATGGATTCGGTGATCGTCGACCTGGGCGGCAACGATCGCTACGAAGGCGGCGCCATCGGTGGCCCAGCATCGGGCATCGCCTGCCTTGCCGCCATCGATGACCACGGCGGCAACGATCACTATCGCGGCGGCCTGCTGTCGATCGGTGCCGGTGCATTCGGCGTCGGCCTGATCCGCGACCGTGGCGGCGACGATCGCTACGAGGGCGGTGCGTGGAGCATCGGTGCCGCGATGTACGGAGCGGGCATCCTGCTCGATGAAGGCGGCGCCGACGATGTTCGCGGCGGCACGCTCTCGCAAGGTGTCGGTGGCCCTCGCGGCATCGGCGCGCTCATCGATCGCGCCGGTGACGATCGCTACATCGCGGACTTCGGTGCACCAAGCGCGTACGGCACGCCCGCGACCAACCTTGCGTTCAGCCAGGGCGTGGGCTACGGATTCCGTCGCTTCGCCGCAGGTGGCATCGGCATCCTGTTCGATGCCGCCGGTGACGACCGCTACGAAGGCGGCGAGTTCTCGCAGGGCGGCGGCTACCTTCATGGTCTGGGCGTTCTGCACGATGCAGGCGGTCGCGATCTCTACCGCGCCGATCGTTACAGCCAGGGGTTCGCGGCCCACATGGCCTTCGGCGCGCTGCTCGATGATGCGGGCGACGACGTCTACTGGGGCCGCACGGCAGCCAATCAAGGCGCCGCATGGGATGCCTCGAGCGCGGCGCTCGTGGACGCGGCGGGCAACGACCACTACCGCGGCAGCGTGCTTGCGCAGGGATCCGGCGCGATGCAAGCGATCGGCATGCTGCTCGATCTGGCCGGCGACGATCGCTATGACGCACCCGGCCCATACGCGCACGGCGAGAGCGGCAACAACACCTACCACTGCGCGACGGGCGTGCTCTCCTTCAGCCTCTTGCTCGATGCCGGCCCCGGCGCCGCGCGGATCGGCGATGCGCAGGCCACCGGCACCACCGTCACGGGCTCGGCCAATGCAGAGCAGCCCTGCGAGAGCAGGCTGCATGGGCTTCGCATCGTCACGCCGACACCCGTGGCATGGCCCAAGCTCCCCTCGCCCTAGCATGCCACACGTGCCCGATGCCGATCGCTCCCTCGTCACGCTGAAACCGAGCCTCAAGGGCACGGCGAGCTTCCTGGTCGCGTCATGGCGCCGATTCCGCACGACGGATCCCGCCGAGATGGCCGCCGCGCTCAGCTTCCGCACGCTCTTCAGCCTGTTTCCCCTGCTCGTGGTCGCCACGCTGCTCACGAGAGCGATCATGGCCGACCGCTTCGAAGCATTCGTCGGCGGGCTGATCACCGAGGTCGGCTTGGATGACCTGCAGATCGGTGACGATGGCGCCGTCGCCGGTGAGTGGCTGCGCGGCCTGGTCCGCGATGCGGCAGGAATCAACCTGTCGGGGCTCGGCCTCGTGGGCGGAGCTGCGGTGGTCTTCTCCGCGATCTGGCTGCTCGTGGCGATCGAGCGCAGCTTCGACCGCGTGGCCGCGACCAACGTGCGTCGGACGCTGCGCCGCAAGCTCCTGGTGTACTGGACCGCCCTCACGCTCACGCCGGTGCTGCTTGGCGCCGTGCCGCTCGGCGTGAAGCTGGGGCTGTCGATCTCGAAGTTGGCCGACTTGATGCCGGCCTTGGCCGATTTCATCAGCGGAACCACCGGGTTCCTCTCGATCTGGGCGCTCCTGTTCGCCACCTACGCGTTCATTCCCAATCGTCGTATGTCGTGGAAGGCAACGCTTGCGGGCGCGCTCGGTGCCGCGCTGGCGATCGTTGCCGGCAAGGCCGCGCTCGGCTCGCTCGCCGCACGCAGCTTCGGGGCGAGCAAGCTCTTCGCGAGCCTCGGCCTGCTGCCGGTCCTGATGTTCTGGATCTACTTGATGTGGATGGTCGTGCTCTACGGCCTGCACCTGGCGGTACTCATCGACTGGACCCTGCCGCGCCTGCGCGTTGGGGCCCTGCGCCATGCGCGATGGGAAGCCATCGACGATCCAGGACGCCCACGAGCCACTGGCCGCCGACGGACGCGGCGCGTCCGCTGATCAGCGCAGCACGAGCGGACGGGGCCGATCGACTCATGGTGCGGGAGGATTCGCCCGCACCGTCACGGACTTGGGGTGCCCACGGGCAACGACGGCGAGGGCATGGACTTCGCTGGGGCCTTCGTCTCGGGGTTCTTGGAGGTTCCCGCTGCCTCAGGCACCGGTCGCCCGTCGATGGACCACGACTGGGCGGCACGCACGGCATCCGTGCGCTCGGACTCGGGAATCTGCTCACGCAGCCAGAGCACGTACGACCGCTGCACGGACTCGATCGACCCGAAGCACGATTCGAAGATCGCCTCCGGTGCCTCACCGGGCTTCGCGTCGCGGCATGCTGCGAGGAAGGCCTTGAACTCCGCGGGTCGCTCGAGCATGCACCAGCGCACGAGCATGCAGGACTGGGCGTAGAAGTCCTCCTGCGCCTGCAACGCGGTCTGCGTCCCGCCGCCCGAGGGCAGCACGCGGGTCGTCACGAGGAGACGGACCGGCATCAGGCCGTTCGCCAGGAGCGCCTTGCGGAACGTGCCGAAGCGTTCATCGCGCATCGAAGCGGGACCGCCCGGCCGCCGCACGTCATCGGTCTCGTAGCCCACCGCGAGTCCTTCCGCGAGCCAGAGCGGATTGAGTCCCGTGGGCGACTGCGCGCCGCACTCGAAGAGCATCTGGTGGGTGGCCTCGTGCACGACGACGACCTTCAGGCTGTCATCGACGGCGGCTTCGCGCTGCGCGCGCTGCGATGCCAGCTTGGCGCGGGCCTGGTCGACCTCGCGCTGCGCGACGGCGGCCTCCTGCCGGCTGAGCCGGCTTCCGCGCATGCGGTTCACGGCATCCTGCCGAGCCTTGATCGCGGCTTCGTTCTTGGCGATGGTGGCATCGGCCGCACGCACGGCATCGGTGCTCTCAGGATCGAAGAGCTGCAGCCTCCGGCCCGACGGCTGGTAGTAGCCCAGCGTGGTCGCCAAGGTCTGGCCGTCCACCTCACGCGCGAATCGACGGAAGGCGCCCTCGTCGGAGAAGAGGATGGCCAGATGCCGCATGCCGGGATCGGTCGCCGGCAAGCCGCGCTGCGCCAAGTCAGCCAGCAGCGCGGCCCTCGTGCGCTCGAGCGCGTTGAGGGTGTTGGCGATCGCCGAAGGCGGTGCATCCGACACGACCAGGAAGTGATCCGAGGTGTGGCGCTCGGCCTTGGGCATGTAGGCCGCCAAGGCATCCGGGATCGGCGGCGTGGCCACCGCGGCCACGGGGTCCTGGGCCAGCGCCGCCAAGATCAGGACAAGGGCGTACAGCATCCTGTCGTTATACGCGCAGTGCTTGGATCCATGTTCGCCCCGCCTATCATCGCGCGAATGCATCGCCCGGCGATCCTCCTCTGCTGTCTCCTGCCCTGCGCTGGCTGCTACAAGCACGTGGTCCGGACCTCCGGTGACCCGAGCATGCCGCGGCAGACCTACGACCCCAACGTGGATGACACCGAGCCGGGCTTCTTCGATCAGCTCTTCTGGGGCGATCCCCCCGCTGGGCAGGATCCCGTCGAGTACTACCGGCTCAAGCGCGCCGGCAAGGACATCCCGCCGACCCGGGTGCCGCAGCCACTGCCCACGCCGCCGCCGGTTTCCGCGCCGACGAACACCGGAAACGGCGCAAACGGGACCACGCCCTGACCGGGCGCGGGCCCGATTCCGGGCATAGACTTCGCCACTCTCAAGGACGAACTCACCATGGGCATTGAAGCAGCTCTCCCAACCGACAGCATCCTGACGACCCAGCTCCAGCGCGTGGTCAACTGGGCCCGACGCTCCAGCGTGTGGCCCATGCCCTTCGCCACGGCGTGCTGCGGCATCGAACTGATGGCCACCGCGTGCAGCCGGTTCGACCTCGCCCGCTTCGGAGCCGAGGTCATGCGCTTCAGCCCACGCCAAGCGGACCTCATGATCGTGGCGGGCCGCGTGAGCGTGAAGACGCTTCCCGTGCTCCAGCGCATCTACATGCAGATGGCCGAACCAAAGTGGGTGATCTCGATGGGCGCGTGCGCCAGCACCGGCGGCGTGTTCGATACCTACGCCGTCGTGCAGGGCGTGGACCAGTTCATCCCCGTCGATGTCTACGTCCCCGGCTGCCCGCCGCGCCCGGAAATGCTCATCGAGGGCATCATGGCGATCCAGCGGATCATCGACGAGGACCAGCTGCCGCGCGACCCCACCGGCAAGCGCCTGCCGTTGAACATCGCGCTCGAGCCGAACTACGTGCCGCGGCCTCAGCCGGTGCCGGTGACCGTCGGGATCTCCTGACGGATCCCGGCCACGAAGGCCGCCACGCGCTCCATGCCCTTGATGATCTGCTCTTCGCTGCACGCGAAGGAGAACCGAACGTGGTCGCGAGCGCACTCGCCGAAGTCCTCGCCGGGGACGATCGCCACCGCATGCTCCTCCAGCAGCGCCTCGGCAAAGGCCTGCGCCGAATCGAGCACGCGACCACCCGCCGTGCGACCACCCAGGAGCGAGGCCACCGACGGGAACGTGTAGAAGGCCCCTGAACTCGGCGGCGCGACCAAGCCGGGAATCGAGGCCTGCAGCCGACCGATCAGCTGGGCGCGGCGTGCAAACACCGCCCGCATGCGTTCCACCTCGGCTGCCCCGTTGGTCAGGGCTTCGACGATCGCGGGCAAGGCGAAGCTCGCGATGGAGTTGGTCATCTGGCCCTGCAGCTTGATGGCCTCGCGCGCGAAGCCGCCCCGGTCACCGGGCGCGCACATCCAGCCGATGCGCCAGCCGGTCATGGCGTAGGCCTTGCTCATGCCGTTCACCGTGATGGTGCGGCCGGCCAGGCGCGGGTCGCTACCGATGCTCCAGTGGGCGATGCCGGGCGTGACCTCGGGGTAGACGAGCTTCTCGTAGATCTCGTCGCTGATCACCGTGACCTGCGGATGCCGCGCCAGCACATCGGCGATGGCACGCATCGAAGCGGCAGGCAACGTGATGCCGCAGGGATTCGACGGCGAATTCAGGATGATCCCCACGGTGCGCGGGGTGATGGCGCGCTCGATCGCCTCGGGCCGCACGACCAGCCCATCCTCGAGGCGTGCAGGCACCTCCACGCACCGCGCGCCGGCGAGTTCGACCAGCGGGCGGTAGCTGACCCATGCCGGGGTCGGCACGATGACCTCGTTGCCGGCGCCACGCTCGATGAGCACCTGCAGCGCCAGGTAGATCGCATGCTTCGCCCCGGCCGTGATGGTGACGTGCTCGAACGAGCAGTCGATGCCGTTGTCCGTCCGGTGCTTGTGCGCGATCGCCTCGCGCGCTGCCCGGTCGCCCGGCGTTGGTGCGTACTTGGTTTGCCCAGCCTCGAGCGCGCGGATCGCGGCGCGCTTGATCGGCTCCGGCGTGTCGAAGTCCGGCTCGCCGACGCCGAAACCCACGACGTCGACGCCTTTGGCCTTCAGCGCCGCAGCCTTGGCGCTCACGGCCAGGGTCGCACTTTCCTTCATGCCCGAGATCGCGCTGCTCACCTGCATGCACCCAAGCGTACAGGCGGAAGGATGCGCTCCGCCCGCTACACTTCGACCCATGCACTTCGACGCACATGGCCCCGTGCTGGCCGACCTGGAGGCGCGGATCAACGCCATCCGCGACTCGCTTTAACTACCCGACCAAGGCACGAGAACGCGACGAGCTGACCGCCCGGATGAACGAGGCGGACTTCTGGAATGATCCCAAGCGCGCCCAGTCGGTCATCGCCGACCTGAAGGTCAAGCGCGCCCAGATCGAGCCGCTCGAGGAGGTCATGAAGGGCCTGGAGGACGCGCAGGTGGGCTACGACATGGCCAAGGAGGCCAACGACGCCGATCTCCTGGCCGAGATCGACGAGTTGCTCTTCGGTCTCGTGGGGAAGATGGAGAAGGTCGAGCTGCAGTCGCTGCTGAGTTCCAAGCACGACCATCGCGGCTGCTTCGTCACGATCCAGGCCGGCGTGGGCGGCACGGAAGCCAACGACTGGGCCGAGATGCTCGAGCGCATGTACCAGTACTACTGGAACACGATGGGCTTCAAGGTCGAGGAAATGAGCCGGACCTACGGCACCGAAGTCGGGATTTCCGAGGTCTCGTACGCCATCCGAGGGCCGTTCGCCTATGGCTACATGAGCTGCGAGCATGGCTCGCACCGGCTCGCGCGCGTGAGCCCCTTCAACGCGGAAGGCAAGCGCCAGACCAGCTTCTGCACCGTCGACGTGACCCCTGAATTCGAGGAGAGCGACCTCGAGATCCCCGAGCGAGACCTCGAGATCGTGCCCTTCGTGCGCGCAAGCGGCCCGGGTGGGCAGAACGTCAACAAGGTGGCGACGGCCATCCGCGTCACGCACATCCCCACCGGGATCCAGGTGGTGGCCAGCACTTACCGTGACCAGCCGCAAAACCGCAAGCAGGCCCTGAGCGTGCTGCGCTCCAAGCTCGAGCAGCTCGAGCAGGAGCGTCGCGATGCCGAGATCCTCGCAGCCAAGGGCGGCAAGGTCGAGCGCGGCTGGGGCACGCAGATCCGGTCCTATGTCTTCTACGACAACCGCGTGAAGGACCACCGGACGAACTACGAGGAGGGCAATCCCCTCCACGTCTTGAACGGCAACATCAAGGCATTCGTCGACGCTGAACTCAAGCGTCGGCGCGCCGAGCGCGAGACCTGACGGATGCTCGCGGCGCCCTCCGCACGGCTGGTCTGGCCAACGCTGGCCGTCCTTGCCATCGCGGCGGGCCTCGCTCTCCAGCTGCCCTTCGTGGTCCCGGCCACGGTGCACCGCGACGTGGCCACGCTGTTGGGCCTTGCCGTCATGGCCTTCGGCTGCGTGGTGGCCCTGCCGCGCCAGCCGCTGTGGAGCCCACCGAACCTGGTGCTCGGTGGCGTGCTGGTCCTGGGTGCACTCCTGGCTGCACTGCTGGCTGATCAGCCGCTTTCGGCGAGCGTGGCCCTGCTGCTGCTGGGTCTCTCGTCGCTCGCCTCGTGCCGATCGCGCTTCGAAGGCCGCATGGTCGCGGTCCTGCCGGCCGTGGCGCTGGGCGCTCTCGCCCTGGTGATGATCCTTGAGCCCTGGCACGACCGTCCGCTTCGGCACCCGTGGCTCGACTTCGTGGGCGACCTGCCCCTGGTGGCCGAACTCGCCTTGTTGCTCGCCGCGACTGCGGCGATCACGCGATCTTGGTACTTCGCGGTGCCACTCTCGGGCGGCATGCCCGGCTGGTTCGGGCTGCTGTGCGGTGCCCTGAGCGCAGCGCTTGCCGTTGGCGGGTGGCAGTTCCTGCAGGACACGGAACTGCGCAACCAACGGAACCGCGCCGCCGAGCACGAGCTCGCGCTCGAGGTGCTGGTCCGATCGAAGTTCGAACTCAACCTCAAGGCCTTCCAGCGGCTGGCTGATCGGTGGACAGGCCGCGCCTGGCTCAAGACCCCTGCCATGCAGCAGGACCTCGATTCCTACGCGCGTGATTTCACGGGCATCGTCGGCATCGCGATCCTCGGTCCTGACCGGACCATGGTGGCTGCCTCCTGGGGCAAGCGTGCGCTGCCGCTCGAGACGCCCGCGATCACGATGCTGGTCCAGGAGTGCCTGGATCGCGGCACTGCGCGTTCAAGTTCACCGATCGTCGTGGAATCGTGTGCGCATGGGGTCATTGCCATGCCGTTGGCGCTCGGCTCTGATGCGGGTACTGGAGTCCTGGTCGTCGACCAAGAGCTCAAGCCCACGCTGACGGACCTACTTGGGAACTTCGTCGGCACCTTCGAGGTCGAGATCTACGACGGCTCGGCGCTGCTGTTCGAGCTCGATGGGGAACCCGGCCCATCCCTCAACGGACCGGGAGCCCATGGTGAAGTGATCGGCCGCCCGTGGACCTTCAAGGCCCAGCCGTACGGTGGCGGGTCGACCGCCGACCAAGGCCCGCTCCCCTTGGTGCTGCTCGGCAGCGGCCTGCTCAGTGCGCTGCTGGTGGGAACCACCATCCTCTTCGCGCAGTCCTCGGCACGTCGCGCCCGCGCTGCACTTGAGGCCCGTGGGCAGCTCGAGGCGCTCCTGGATGCGACAGACCAGGTGGCGATCATCGCCACCGACCTGAGCGGCGACATCACGGTGTTCAACGCAGGTGCCGAGGCGCTCACCGGTCGTCGCGCGAACGAGGTGCTCGGCACCGAGACGCCGATCTTCATGCTCGCGCCGGATGAGCGCGAGACCCTGGAGCAGGACCACCCCAACCTTGCCTTCCGCGCACTGATCGATGCGCTGCGCGGCGATCGAATGCACCTGCACACGTGGACCGTGCAGCGCCCCGATGGCGCCATTCGACGGGTCTCGATGGCCGCGAGCTCTTGGACCGGCCCCGATGGCACGCCACTGGGCCACCTGATCGTCGCCGTGGACATGACCGACCAGGTGGCCGCCCTCGAGGAAGCGACGTCGGCACGCGAGAACGCCGAGCGCGCCAACGCCGCGAAGAGCCAGTTCCTCGCCAACGTCAGCCACGAGATCCGCACCCCGATGTCGGCCATCCTTGGCTACGCCGATGCTTTGCTCGACCCGGCGACCTCCGATGTGGAGCGGGACGAGTGCGTGCGCGTGATCCGTCGCAACGGCAATCACCTGCTCGGCATCATCAACGACATCCTCGACATCTCGAAGATCGAGGCCGGTCGCATGACGGTCGAGCGCATCGAGGTGCGCCCCGTCCAGCTCATCGATGACGTCGTGGCCCTCGTTCGTGGCCGCGTGCTGGCGAAGGGCCTCGATCTGCGCGTGGAAGCCGATGCCAGCGCCAGCGCCCTCGTCGTCACCGACCCGCTGCGCGTGCGCCAGGTGCTCATGAACCTGGTTGCGAACTCGATCAAGTTCACGGAGTCCGGCTCGGTGTCGGTGCGCGCGCGGGTGAAGACCGAGGGTGCTTCGAGTGAGCTGGAGTTCATCGTGTCCGACACCGGCATCGGCATGAGCGAGGAGCAGGTCGGTCGGCTCTTCCGAAGTTTCGAGCAAGGCGATGCATCGACGAGCCGCAAGTTCGGCGGCACGGGACTTGGGCTGGCGATCAGCCACAAGCTCGTTGAGTTGCTGGGCGGATCCGTCGACGTGACGAGCGCGCCTAGCGTCGGCAGCACCTTCACCGTTCGCATCCCGGTCGGGCTACCCGGGGCGATCGCGCAAACCCAGTCTCTCGCGGGCTGCCGGATCCTGCTGGCCGAGGATGGTCCGGACAACGCGCGCCTGCTCGCTGCGCTGCTGCGCAAGGCCGGTGCGATCGTGACGGTCGCCAATGATGGCGCCACGGCGATCGACGCCGTGGAGAACGCGGGCATCGGTGGCTTCGATGTCGTGCTGATGGATCTCCAGATGCCCGGGGTCGACGGCTACGAGGCTTGTCGTCGTCTGCGCGCACTTGGGGTGGTGTCTCCCATCATCGCCCTGACCGGCAACGCGTTCGAGGAGGACCGCGACCGCTGCCTCGCCTCGGGCTTCGACCAGTACGCGGTCAAGCCGATCCCTCGCGACCAGTTGCTCCAGCTGTGCGAGGACGCGATGAAGCGTCCTCAGGGCCCTTCCGTCGGCGGCGGCTAGACTCGGACACCCCCGGTGGGGTGGCAGAGTGGTCGAATGCGCCGGTCTTGAAAACCGGTAAGCCCTTCGGGGCTTCGCGGGTTCGAATCCCGCCTCCACCGTTACCATGTGACCCTTGCATCGCACGACTGCGGGGCCGAAGCCGCCGCCACGTGCCCGCCTGCGCGAGGAGCTGGATGACCGAGACCGAGTCCATCCTGCACCGTGTGGCCGAAGGCGACCAGGACGCCATCAAGGAATGCATGGAACGGTTCAGCGGCCTGGTCTGGTCGCTCGCACGGCGCCTGGCCGGCAACGCCGCCGAAGCCGAGGATGCGGTGCAGGAGATCTTCATCGACGTCTGGCGCAGCGCGGGGCGCTTCGACCCCACGATTGCCAGCGAAACGACCTTCATCGCCATGATCGCACGACGACGGCTCATCGACCGAGGCCGTCGCCGCGCGCGCAGGCCGGAAGTCGCGGCGATTCCCGAGACGATCGAGTCGGATGGCCCAGCCTTCGATCCGGCGGAGGTCGAAGAGGCCGCCAAGGCGGCGCTCGCCGCGATGGAGCGCCTGCGACCCGAGCAGCGCAAGGTGCTTGAACTCTCGATCCAGTTTGGAAGAAGTCACGAGCAGATCGCCGGCACGACCGGCCTGCCGCTGGGCACGGTGAAGACCCATGCACGCCGCGGGCTCATCCGCCTGAGAGAGATCCTGGCCGAGGAAGGCATCGATCCGCCGCCGGCTGACCAGTAACCCGCGCGGCCAGCTCCGTTGCGGATCGGTCGTGATCGACAACATCGATTCGCCGTCGACCCGCGGCGTCCGTACGATTCATGCATGGTGATCATCCCGACCGTCGTTGCGGCAGCCCTTTCAGCCGTCACCCCCGCCATCAGCGCCGCCGATGCCAACCGAGGCCTCTGCCGCTACCCCGACGTCAGCCGCGACTCCATCGTCTTTGTCTACGGCAACGACCTCTGGCTGGTGCCCAAGTCAGGCGGGCTCGCGCGCCCCGTGGCCAGTCCAGCGGGCTTTGAAGGTTCGCCCCGCTTCAGCCCCGATGGGCAGGCGATCGCGTTCCGTGCGAACTACGACCAGTCGCTTGACCTCTACACCATCCCGGCCGCGGGCGGCATCCCCGAGCGCGTGACGCATCATCCGGCTCCTGAAGGCCTGTGCGACTGGACGCCCGATGGAAAGGGTCTGGTCTTCATGACCGGCGCCATCGAAGGCCTCGACCGCGCGCAGAAGCTCTACACGATCCCAGCGACCGGAGGCCTCCCCTCGAAGCTACCGGTGCCCTACGGCACGAACGGCGCGATCGACCGGACCGGCGAGTGGCTCGCCTACACGCCGCACTCGACCGACAATCGCACGTGGAAGCGTTACCGCGGCGGCATGGCCACGGATGTGTGGATCATGAACCTGAAGACCGGGGAGAGTCGACGGATCACTGACTGGGAAGGCACCGACACCCTGCCGATGTGGCATGGCAACAAGGTCTATTACCTGAGCGATCGCGGTGCCACCCAGGGCCACGTGCTCAACGTGTGGAGCTACGACCTCGAGACGCGCAAGACCGCTCAGGTGACCACGCTGGATACGCACGACATCCGCTGGCCCGCGGTGGGCCCCGACGATGCGGGCAACGGCGAGATGGTGTTCCAGCATGGCGATCGGATCATGCTCCTCAACCTCGGTTCGGGCATCGCTTCGGCGGTGAACATCGAGGTCCCCGGTGACCGTGAGTCGCTCCGGACGGCGACGGTCGATGCGGCCGGAACGATCCAGGATGCAAGCCTTTCCCCGAGCGGCAAGCGTGTCGCCGTCGTCGCCCGCGGCGACATCTGGTCGGCACCTGCAGAGAACGGCACGCCCCGCAACCTGACCCGCACCGACGGCATCTTCGAACGAAGCGCATCATGGAGCCCGGATGGAAAGACCATCGCCTACTTCAGCGATGCGACCGGCGAGTACGAGCTCTGGACCATGCCCGTGGATGGCAAGAGTGAGCCGCGACAGGTGACCAAGGATGGCACGTGCTTCCGCACGAGCATCGCGTGGGCACCCGATTCGAAGCACGTCGTCATCACCGACAAGACCGGTGCCATCGACCTGGTCAAGCTCGAGGATGGCTCCGCCCGGCGCATCGACCGCGACCCCGAAGCGCGGCCCGTCGGCGTGTCGTTCAGCCACGATTCGCGCTGGATGGCCTGGGCGCGCTCCGACGACGACAGCGAGATGGAAGTGATCTTCCTCCTCGACACGACGGATGAGGGCGCGAAGCCCGTGCAGGTCACCAGCGGCTACTTCAACGACGGCGATCCGGTCTTCGACCGCAAGGGACAATGGCTTGCCTACACCAGCCAGCGCAACTTCGTCCCGACCTACAGCGAGTTCGACACGACGTGGATCTACGGTTCGTCACAGGTGTTGATGGCCGTCCCGCTCAAGAAGGACATGGCGCTTGCGTGGCTCCCCAAGAGCGACGAAGAAGGCCAGAAGGACGAGGCGAAGCCCGCCGCCGGCGGCGAAGGCGGTGCACCCGCTGCCGGACCGGGTGGCGACGGCAGCCGTCCCGCAGGTCCCCCGCAGGGTGGTCGCCGCCGCCGCGGGGCCGATGTGCCCGAGGTCGGTCTGGATTCGATGATCGACGATGACGACGACAAGAAGGATGACGACGAGAAGAAGGTTGCACCCGTCAAGGGCGACCCTGCGGGGACCTGGACATGCACGGCCAAGGTCGGTGAGCAGTCGTTCGCGTTCACGCTCGTCGTGACCATGAAGGACGGCGTCGTCACCGGCACCATCACGTCGCAGAAGGGCAACGGCGACGTGACGGGCACCTTCGACGCTGCCACCGGGATGCTGTCCCTCAAGGGCAGCGTCGACGGCAAGCCCGTCACGCTCGAGCTCAAGCTCGACGGCGATGCCCTCTCGGGCACCGGCACCGAGCAGGGCGAACAGCCGGTCACCGCCGCCGTCACGGGGACCCGTGACGGCGCGAAGGACGGTGAGGGCACGAAGGACGGCGAGGACGCGGCCAAGGGCGACAGGAAGAAGCCCGAGCCCAAGCGCGTCGAGATCGATCTCGATGGCTTCGAGGCCCGCGCGATCGAACTCCCCGTGGCCAAGGGTTCCTTCGGCTCGCTCGGCTTCAACGACCGCAACGAACTCATGTTCGGGCGCGAAGGATCGGTGCGACTGCTTGACCTGAACGATGCGAAGCCCACCGAGAAGGCCGGTCCTGCCGGCATGCGCTTCGACGTCTC
>Ga0315905_10000582_pt1 | contig 39392 bp, 65 predicted proteins | sample LakEriMetagenome_5_FD_203522 | JGI IMG/M metagenome (GOLD analysis project Ga0315905, IMG submission 203522) | Freshwater fungal communities from buoy surface, Lake Erie, Ohio, United States - Buoy 4 MA121 | ecosystem: Environmental > Aquatic > Freshwater > Lake | place: USA: Lake Erie, Ohio...
AATGTATACACCGAAAGCGAATCAAATGCAATTGTTGGATTCCTTGGTGAAATGTCTTACCGTGATGTTGCTCACATTTTTGAAGCAATGCCGAAAATGGTTACTGAGGTAACAGAAACCGAAGGCCCAAAGGATGAGGCTTCACAGGCTAAAGCTCAAGTTGCAGAAGAGCAAACCGCCTAAAATTTGTAGATGACTCCAAGAATTAAGCAAAAAGTAGACACATTCGTCTCAATACTGGAGAACATCTCAGATCTATCAGCAGCGTCTACCCTGAAGGTAGGAGCCATTGCAGTCCATCGGAAATTTCAAAAGATTGCTTCTTTTGGTTACAATGGCTCTTACCCAGGCGCTTCTGTCAATCCGCAAACAGGAACTGAGGAAGAATCGCTAGAGCCGGGAGGCTCGGGCTTTATACATGCGGAGGTAAATATGATAGCAAAGTTCCGTGAACATGATCCGGAAAATTACATAATCATTCTTACCCACTCTCCGTGTAATGTATGTTCAAAAGTATTAGTCAATGCGGGGTTTCGATGGGTGTACTGGATAAAGGAATACCGTGAAACTTCTCACTTAGAACGGCTTAAAGATTATGATGTTCTCTCAGGAGATATCAATCAGCTGTATTACGACTACTACAACCACATAAAATAATTTTGTTAATAACTTGTTGCCAAGAGATTTTACTCTATGGTTTTTTTGTATTATTTTTATCCTATCAATAAAATAATTATGAACAAAACATCTGCACTGCAAGAATTAGGAATGGCTTTCTTTACAAGCCGCTCGGAAAGCGATTTTAATCGAATTTACCATCGCATGAAACCCAGCATTAACTATTACCTTCGCGAACTCCTTCCATCTCTTGATGATCGCGAAGAAGCGATGGCAAATACCTTTGCAAAGGTTTGGACAAAGATACACATGTATGATCCGTACTGGAATTTCAGTACTTGGATCTACAGAATAGCCAGAAACGAGGCGCTACTTATGCTTCGTCATACTCGTAGAAATTATTCTTTGCAAGGCATGGAAGAACGAGGCGTAAACATGGATTCCAAAATGGTTTCTCAAATGCCTAAATACGAATTGGAACCCGAGAACTTAAATGCCGCCGACGCGCTTTACGATTTTGCTATTGAAGAGATCTCAAAGCTACCAGAAACCTATCGCATAGTCATGGAAAAGCGCGAGATCGAAAAGAAAAAATACGAGGATATATCTACTGAACTGGGGTGGAAGCAGAATACCGTAAGAACTCGAATCCGCAAAGGTCGTGAATTGCTTCGCCAGTCGCTCATGGAAAAGTATCCTGAGTTTGTTAGAACCTATGAAGAACAAAAAAATTAAAGAATGAGAAAGTTCTTTTTTGATGTCAAAGCATTCTACCTCATTCGAAAAGAGGTGCGAAAGAGAAGAAACTCTCCTGACTGGCAGAGATTCAGTCTTCGTCATGACTGGCTCTACCGAATGTACACCGTTGTCAATCCAACAACGGCGGACAAAGGAGACGACGAGCAGATGATAACCATGAAAACGCTGGATCGGATTGCGCCAATCAACAAGTACATAGCTTCTATGGGTTTGGCTGAGGTGCTTTCTCTATCAGTGGAGAAAATACCTGACACCGATTCTCATCTAGTGGTGTACTATCAGATCTACAAGTGGTTTACACCTTGGAGAATTTTCAGTCGACTCTTTTTTCTAATCTTGGGAACCGTTTTGCTTTCCATTTATTGGAATGAATTATTGTCCCTGTTCTCCTAAAACTTTTTGCACCATAAGAATATAACACATAAATAAATTCAATCATGTCAAAGAAAGAAAACGAAATGCCAACAATGAAAGTAATGAAAGCTGATGAACAAAAATCTGTTTCAAAACTTTCTAAAGAGGAGCGCATGCAAATGGCTGGCGAACTTCAAAAAGAAATTGATTCACGTCAAAAGGAAATTGAAACCAAGTACTATATCGTGCAAGGCGGAGCTGCTGCTGGTGAAAAGCTTCTAAATTTTGTAAAAAATGAAGCGCAGTGGAAATTCACCGAGGCTGTAGGAATTGTTGAAATGACAAAGGAAATTCAAAAAGCTATTGACAAGGCAAAAGATGGAAAGGATCTCTTTCTTCAGGTATTGCCTTTGGAAGCTCTCTGGTTCTTCATTAACAAAGTTGAAGGTGTTGGCCTGGAAAAGGCTACATACTTCCATGAGAATTTGATTAAGCCGGTTGGCGAAGCTCTTTCCCGAGTAAAAAATGACCGTGAAAAAATCAATGAATTGATGATGCGTCAAGGATCACTCGAAGCTGGTGCTGATTTTGAAGCCGAGCCTGCTTCGAAAAAAATCGAAATGGAACATGAATCTGCTCACTAATCCTAAAGCTCCAGTAATTTTGCTGGTTGTCATTCTGCTAATGACAACTCTGAGCACTTGCAATAGCTGTTCAACAAGCAAAAAAATTACTCGTTTGAAGAACGAGGTGGATAGCCTCCAAACAGTAATTTTGCAAAGGCCTACTACTGAAGATGTTGAACGTCTAACAAAAATTGAAGGTCTCCGTTCTTCTAAAAGAACTCTTTATGATTGGAATGCTGTAGTAAGAACTGCAGTTCGGCCAGATGATCGTATGAACGAATACGATCAGGAGATTAAGTCGCTCGAAAAGTAAAGCCATCTCACAACTTTTGCGACATCTCAGGAGAGGACTTCGGTCCTCTCCTTTTTTATGTGTGGATATATAGATAGAATGCAATAAAAACTTTAATTGAATGAGCAGAAGCAAAATTACAAATGGATTCATAATTGGCACCTTCGTGTCTCTCTACATTGTAGTCAGCCTCATATCTACAATTCACGTAATCGACTTTTTCAAGCTGAGTAACCCAGATTGGCTAGCAATTTCGCTTGCGATTGCCTTTGAAATAGGAGCTGCTGCATCACTCGCCGCTCTTGTAGCTCTAAAGAAAATGTCAAAGTGGATGGTATGGGGAGTTTTCATTATTCTTGCATGCATGCAGATGATGGGAAACACCTTTTACGCGTACACACACCTACACGATTACCAAGGTTGGATAGAGCTATTCGGTCTAAACGAGGAAGAGACAATTTACCAAAAGAGAATCTTGTCAATCATCAGTGGAGCAATACTGCCACTGATTGCTCTTGGATTCATCAAGTCTCTTGTTGATTACATACGTCCAGAAGAACTTAAATCTGAGAAGCCAGCTTCTCCAAAAAAGCAAGTGGAGAAAAAAGAACCGGTTGCAGTAATTGAAGAACCAATCCTGGATGAACCTGTAGTTGTAGTTGAAGAACCCGTTGAGGAAGCTGTGGAAGAGAAACCGCCAGTGGAGGCACCAAAGCCTGTCAAGGTTTCCAAGCCAAGAAAAAAGAAAGTTGTAAAGCCGGAGCCAACTCCTGAACCTACAATAATAATAAACAAGCCAGGAAGAAGAAGACCCGGCAACCCCCAGGTAATTCCTGGAGTAAACTAACCTAAATGAGATGTCAGTAAAACCCAAACTTATTTGTCCTCCTGATTACAGCATCCTGTCTCTTCGTTTTACCGAATGCAAGAAAATAGGAATAGTGAAAGGTATCACTACGTTATTTGCGTTCGACCTTAGCAATTTTTTCATACCTGTAACAAACTTTTCTGAAAGAAGATTCACGGTTAAAGCAGGCCAAAAGAAAAAACTTGATATCGGGGATCTTGGAGTAAACTGGCCTCTTAAAGAGAGCTACACTTTTGTATACACAGATCCAGGTGTATCGGATCTTACTGAACATACGTTTACGATGTACTCAGAAGATGGCACGCAGCTAGAGCAGATTAGCTTTACTGTGGATGCTACTGTTGATGGGTATGCAACTTTTGCTGAAGCGTTTGCTTCAGCTCTTGCCGCCAACACAGCGCTTGCTCTTTTACTGTCGGCAACCTATGGACCAGCTGACTCACAGGTGACAGTAGTTGCAAAGACTGAAGCCGTGCGTTACAAATATCTTCTTGAATACGACACAGAAGCCTGGGTGTCAGGGCCATACCTGCATCCAGGAACGCTGGTAACAAAGGACTATAAATATCCCGAAGGTAGAGTACGCGCAATATTCCTCTATGCAGATTATTCCAAGGCGGATACCAAGACTTGCGGCTGCACCGATCCTTCCGGAGAACTGCTTTCAAACGTCAAAAATTTCAAATGGGTGTGGGATAGCGATTACGCTAAGAAGCAACCGACTGCGAAACTCACTGGTGTGCTGGTTGATTCTGACGCAAGCATTCTCGCTCAACAGAATCTAGATGGAAGCCAAACTTTTAAATGGCTCACTACCGGAAACGCTGCTGCCTACCACATCGAGGTTGGAGACCTTGTAACTCTGAATACTCTGACTAATAACCCGTACGGCTATATCACAAACATTGATGGCTATTTCATTACGGTAGATCGTCAAGGATTCGGAACTGGTTTGGAAACCGACCAGCTGGTGAAATCGTATGCGCCAGCCGGAATTGAATGGAGAACTGCTGGCGAGATGCTGTTTATTAGCGGAGGCCAGGACGTATATGACGAAGATCGGCTATACACAGAAACAATTTGGATTCACAATACTCAAAACTATGATGTTCCGTTTACGGCAATCATTGTTAGCTAAAACAAAGAAAAAAACAAAATGGTAATAGGAAGAAAATTCTGGCCTCTTGAAGGTGGCGTGGACTACAGGCCATCATCAAACCCGCCTACTAAATTCATAGCCTCGACCAATGGCACTAACGTTATTTCAAACGTGTCTGCTACTGATATTGCTGCAATGACTGCAATAACGGCAACAAATTTAGCGGTAGTTGGAGCCGGTTTTGCTGCAAACAATCTGATAACAGCAATCGGCGTAGACAGCATCACTGCCACTGATGCAATGCCTGGTGTTATTCCCGGGGCAAATTTCATTTACTATGATCGCACTCGCCCTTGCGCTGGGCAAGACCAAGCTATCTCAGCAGTTCTCTGTATGAACAGCGGAGCCCTTGAATTTTATGACACTTCTGGAACTCTTGTTGTTTTTGCTGCAGGCGTATTAGTACCAGGCGCTGTTTACTATTTTCAAATAGGCGAAGTAGTTACCGCTACTCTTGGAGATTATTTAGGTTACGCTCCATACTAAAAAACGAAACAACATGGTAATAGGACAAAAATTCTGGCCGATTGATGTGGGTGATTATCGACCGTCATCCAATCCGCCAGTCTCATTTAGAGGAGATCTTGTAATGGGATCAAGTGAGATCCAGAACGTAGATCCTGCTGTTATCAGCGCGCTTAACGCCTTCCCGGTGTGGCCTGCTGTGGTGGGAGGTGGAGTGACCGCTATAAATAGAATTGACATTGTAGGAGCTAGTGGAACTTCTATAACATTCGCAAGCGACCCGCCGTTTCCTCTAACATACGAAGTGATTGGCGCAAATTTCATATACTACGACGCATCTCGTCCTGCAGCTGGTCAAGATCAGCCGATACAAGCAATTGTCTGTGTTGATGGGACCAATACCGCAATCGACTTTTATGATACATCTGGAACTCTGGTACAAATACCTGATGGGGTACTTGTTCCTGGAGCTGTATACTATTTTGAGATTGGAATCGTTGATTCCGTTACGCCTGGTACTTTTGTGGGTTACGCACCCCACTAAGATTAAAAAAACCTATTGGCCATGCAAAACTATAACAAGGCCATTAACCGAGTACTTGAATCAATTGACTGGAGAAAAATCAAGTCATATCATGCAAAGCTCGGAATCCGCTGGGAATATAAAGTAGACAAGGAAATTGTCTACAAAACTCCTTCAATACCAGAATTGAGGTCAGAGCTCAACTCGATCTTTCAACACATGGTAGAAGAAAACCTGGATTACATTTCTTATGGAAGCTGGGTGATCTTCTGGGATCGCGAATCAACAGGAGATGTGAGAGCCATTTTTAGATTAGCGGACTTTTCTTTTGAAGACTCACAGTCTGCTGAGATGACAACCTCACCCGAAGAATTAAAGATAGCTCTGGAAAAAGCTCTGCAAAGCGAGAACTATGAGTACGCTGCGCAACTTCGCGATGAGATAAATAATAGGAACAAAAATGCCAATAACAATATCCAATAGAAACGTAGGTAGCGGAAATGGATCGCTGTTGACTCCGCTTGTCGCGAACAATCCTGCGTTCAAAGTGCAGATACTTCCGGTAGACGGTAGGCTCGAGCAAAAGCCCTTTGCCAAGAATGGCTCAGAAGAAATCAATGCAATTAAGGTTGGTAATTCTGTCAGAGGCGATGTTGTAAACAGCGAAAAGTCTGTGAAAGGAAAAGTCTTGCAAATCAATCGTCAGAACGGAGAAGTAGTCTCCTATAAAGTCTTGACTGACGAAGGCGAAGAGGTGTTAATAGATCCAACCTCAGCTGTAAAATACATTGAACATGGCGAAGAGGTCGAAGCCACCGGTGGAATTGACGTAAACAAAGCAGTTCCAAAAATTAGCAATGAGTCTTTGATGGTTCTGAGCTATGAAAATTGGCTCATGGAAAGCCGCCGCTAGGGCTTGTTGATTGCTGAGCCAAGTGCTCTCTTAGTAGGTCTAACTCCCGGCTCTTCTGATACTCATTTTATACACCTTTGGAAAAAAGTTTTCTGTGTTAACAACTTTTTGCCTAAAAATTTTCAATAGAGTTCTTTTTGTATTATTTTTATCTTATGGAAAAGGCAATCAACATACAAAATCGAAAAGCTCGTCATGAATACTTTTTCTTGGAAGAGTATGAAGCAGGAGCGGTTCTTCTTGGCAGTGAGGTAAAAAGCATCAAAGATGGAAAGGTTTCTCTGGTGGACGCGTACTGCTACTTTGACAAAGGAGAACTCTGGCTGAAATCAATGACCGTCACACCGGTAGATCAAAACTATACACACGAGCCACAGCGGCTGAGAAAACTCTTGCTGCATCGGCACCAGCTTCATAGCCTAGAAAAAAACTTGGTCAGCGGCACTACCATAGTTGTTACACAAATCAAATCCGTAAAAGGCCGCATAAAATTCTGCATCGCGCTTGCCCGCGGAAAGAAGAATTATGATAAGAGGGAAGACTCCAAAAAACGCGAAGCACAAAAAGAAATAAGATATGAAAGCAATGCACGTTAAACCTCAATCAACAGACTGGAACGCTAGTGCAATCGCCAAGAATTGCGTACGCGTCTTAATTAATGAAGATCTCTCTATTGAAGATCTGCATCTAAAAGTCTTGGGGGAAAACCGCCAAGTCCTGCTGGACATGAAGCCGTCCACACGAGAGATTTCAATTTGCACTTATACGGGAACTCCTACATTTGTAGAGCTTGTAACCCCTTATGGTACGAGCGTTCAGTACGTAGTAAATTCCGGTGGAGACCGATACCCTGCGTGGGATCCCTGCCTCAATTAAAATTGTTAATAACTATAGGCCCAGAGATTTTTTTCTCTGGGTTTTTTGTATTATTTTTATACTGTCAAATTAACTAATATGGAAATCATTAAAAAAGACTTTACAATCAGTAGCAATCATCCCGACTTGGAATTGCTCTGTCAGATCACAAAAACCTCTCCCGATGATTTGCGTGGATCTTCCCATGGCGGATCTGAACCATACGAATCAAACTATATGAAGGTGTATTCTCTTCGTTACTGGGGACCAGCAAGCATTGCAGAATTGGAAAAGCAGATTGAAGAAGTCAACAAAAAAACTTCCAAATATAACTTTGTTCTTGATGGAGTAAGCGATTACGAAGTGGAATGGGACAACGACCGCACATGGCCAGCATCTTTTGGTTTTAAGTCTATTGAAAAATAATTCTAAATTGAAGGCCTAGTTGTTAACCTGGCTTCACTGGATTAAAACCTTGTACATCAATTTACATATAAATAGTAAACTATATTCAAAATGTCCAATATCACTAGTGGTCACTCTATGACCTACAATTTATTAGGAAACAACTACCAAGTTCACGTAGTAAAAAATGAGTACCGCAATGGAGGAACCGCAATCCAACTTGTGGATGCCGAGGACGGTATGCCGTTTGCAACCGCAACCATCTGGATTGAAGGTCTTGCCAAAGATGAAGTAGCAATTAAAGACTACTCCGAAAACGTCGGTATGCTTTCGTTTCTCTTGGAAAACGGAATCGTGGAAAATCCTAGCCGTATAGTTGACAATGGATTCGTAAACATACCCGTATGCAAACTGAAGTAATTCCTTACCACCAAAGAGTTGGTTACGCCTGCATCAACATGACGTTGTCTGCAACTGGAATTATGACTAACCGTGATGCAATCAAGCGCACCTTTGAAACCAAAGGTCTAGCTCACATCAGCAAACTTGCTCTTGCCAATGTCATTGATCTGGAAAAGATCGTGCATTGGAACGAACAGAACGGCTTTAAGTTTTATCGAATCTCTTCAGGTCTCTTTCCATGGATGACTGAGTATGCTTTCGAAGACTTGCCCGACTGGGAAGAAATCAAAGTGGTTCTTCGACGGATTGGCAAAGCAGCTTCCCGAGCAGGCAGAACTGGTCAGCGGTTGGAATTTCACCCCAGCCACTTCACCATATTGGCGTCACCTAATCCAAGCACGGTAGAAAAATCTATTCGAGATCTCGAACAGCACAGTCGAATCTTTGATGAAATGGGATTGGAGCCTAGCCATTGGAACTGCTTGAACATTCACGTTGGCGGAGCTTACGGAGATAAAGAATCCGCTGCACAGCGATGGTGCGAAAACTTCAATAGGCTTTCCGACAATTGCAAAAAACGAGTGGTTGTAGAAAATGACGACAAGGCAAATATGTACAGCGTGGCTGATTTGCACCGACTCATTTATGAACGCGTAGGTGTTCCCATCACCTTTGACATTTTTCACCACACGTTCTGCACTGGTGGTCTGTCTGCTTATGAGGCAGCCAACCTGGCGGCAAGCACTTGGAAGGATGCTCCATTGGTTATTCACTGGTCGTCTTCTATGAAGCTGTATGAAAACACCGAAGCCAAATCGGTTGCGCACGCGGATTACATCTACGATGAATTTGAGGACTGGGGAACCGGCGGCTGGTTTATGTGTGAGTCAAAAGCAAAAGAACTCTCGGTGCTGGAATACTGGAAACAGGGAGCCCGACCACAAATTCTTGTTAACACGGAAAAACATCGGTGAACTCTTGAATATAAACAACATGGGAAAGCGATTAAAGGAAAAAGAAATAAAAGAACTTGCCAAAGAACTTGGCATTGACTCAAAAGTTGAATTTGCTAATCTAAGAAAAGAAATGGAAGGAGAATACCCAATAATGTATGATGGACATTTCCACATGGAAAAAAGCGTACTGCGTGAATACGGAAAGCCACGCTCGCTGCAATCAGCAAATCCTATGCAATGCTACCTTAGTATGTGGCCGAAATTTCCAGACCCATCGGTGTTGGAAATTGTTACTGCTGAAGGAGAAACAAGCTATGTAAAAGTTTTTGAGTATCTTGCAAGCAAAGGTTGGACAATTGCCTGGAACAATTCCTCTTATAGAACAAAGGAAATGGAGAGGTTTACTCAAATCTTTTTTCTCAATAAAGATCTTCCAGGGTATATGATTGAAATGTGGCCGGACTGGTCTTTGGAATCTTCAAAAAGAAAAAAGAACTACAAAAAGATTGAGGCCGAAAGTTTTCCGGGTTCGTTAACTCCTAACAAAAACTATAAAATGACGGAAGGAGACTCCATGAAAGTCGACTCCATCACAATGTTTACGCCAGCTAGGACCAGCCCATATTGGAATGCAGAACCTATAGAGGAACTCATTAAATTTCTGGAAAGCGTTGAAAAGCCCAGAAAAAATGAAGACGCGGAAGTAAGCATTATTGTTACACGAAATGGAAACTATGATATTAAGTCGTTTTCGCTATCAGAAGCCAACACTTCTTTTATCTTACCCGACCTCCACTACGGAGAAGGCTTTGAAGAATTTCACAATACTTTGATAAAGCGTTTGGACGAGGACAGCAAAGGCTTGGTTCTCTTCCATGGAGATCCGGGTACGGGAAAGACTCAGTACATACGTCACTTGTTAAAAGAACTCTGCGGAGCAGATAAGGCGGTACTCTACTCACCACCTGCAGTATCCGCATCTTTGGCAGAACCTGCCATGATCAATTTCATTAGTGATTGGATTATGGGGGAACACCGGGATTGCATTCTGCTAATCGAGGATGCCGAACCTCTTCTTGAAAGCCGCAGTGGTGGCGTTGATGGACGAAGCACCGGTATTAGCAATTTGCTTAACATCACTGACGGTATTCTTAATGACATCCTTGGACTGATGGTAATTGCAACTTTCAACATTGAAATCAGCAAAATTGATCCTGCTCTCTTGCGCCCGGGCCGATTGATAGCCCGCAAGGAATTTAAGAGAATGGATGAGTTACAGACTGAAAACCTGGCAAACGCCTTAGGCATGGAAGCCCCGGACATTGAACTGAAAAAATACCCTATCACACTGGCTGAGTTTTACAATAATAGCAAGGCCAAGAATGTAATCACTCACGAATACAAAGAAGGCAAACGTAATTCTATCGGATTCAAATAGTTAAACATATGAAATACCCAACCTCAAAAAAGAAAGATTCAGTTTTTCAAAAATTTGTAGACTTCATCAATAACGAAACACCTACTGTCAAATGCGAAATTGTTGAAGAATGTGTTAGCCCTAATGAAATAGGGTCAAAATATCTCTATGATCTTACACCTCGAGAAAAAATCTTAAATGTATGTAGTAACATCGATGGCCTAAGAAAAGAAGTGAGTAAGCAAATACAGAGTCAAGCGGGCAGACTAACTCGTGAGCAGACATATCGCCTTTGCATGTACCGCCGAGAGTTAAAGTACCTCCAGTCTCAAGAAGTCTTTTGATATATAGTTTACCAATTAACCAAGTTAACCGCGTTTAGGCTAATTAAAAAATTATGATCCATGGATAGCTGTGACAGTACAACCGCGCAAAAGACTGAACCTTCCACGTCCGCGCCCCTCAACAATAGCACTTCTACTAGCAACGTTTTTCAACCCTCTTGGGTTCGACGTGCTATTCGCTCTTGTTATGAACTTGACCAACTCATTTCTCGCAACAGATCTTATCTTCTATTGCGCTTCAATCCTCTGCTTCTGCTTATACTTCTTTTTGCTGAAGCGAGAGAAGAACGAGCATACACATAGAAAATAGCTGTTGTTAACAATACCACTCAGAGGCCAGGCCTCTGAGTTTTTTTTATGAAACTCTTTTTATGCATTGAATATAACATATAATGAAACAACCAAAAAAACAAACCTACAAAAGTTGCCTTCCAAAGGTATGGAAGATGCTAATGAATTATTGCAAACAGGTGGAGTCGGGCGTCGAAAAAAGCCGCTCTAAATCACTCGGGCCAATGTCATGAAAAGCGAAAGAACTGAATTAGAGATAAAGCTCGCTCTCATGGAAGAGCGCATTAAAAAACTTGAGGCTTCTCTTGTAAGTCAAGCCAAGCTGCTGCGAGAGCACAGCACGTATATTGTTCATTTAAGAAAACACAACAAAAAAACAAAAATTAACTCATGAGCAAGACAAAAGAAAACCTAATGTATGCAGGCCTTATCGTTGCATGGTTTACATTTCTACTTACGGTACTCTCTATTGTAGGCACCGTCTAAAACTCTGACCGTTGAAGACACTCTATCAGAACGGTGATAAATTCTACTTGGTGATTCGTTCTATTCCTCATCACAATTTCATGAGGAAGGATGGAAGCATAGTGGCCGAAGCCTTCAATGGTTGGAAGGAGCACTTGGGAGCAGATCACGTTCTCAAGAACTCAACGCACTTTCTCTTTTGCCATTCCGTACAGGATGTAGAATACACCGTGCTTGAAGATTGTTAATAACTTGTGGCAAAAACATTTTACTTTGTGAAACTTTTGTATTATTTTTATACTATCAAATTAAATATAAATGAGAAAAGAAAATTCCCTGTTCGACAAAGTAGTTGGTTACATCAACTCAATTCCAGTAGGATCGACCTACAAAGTTTCTGATATGCTCGATGCCACTTCCCCCGAGGCACGCAATGCGGGAAGGAACTGGTGGAACCGCGATCCTTTCTACCGCAACCGCAGTTATCAGTCAATGCTAAAGCGTTGTGGATTTATTGAGAACGTAAAGCGTGGCGAGTGGAAAGTTCTACAAAACATTCCACACTGGTTCTCTTTATCCGACGCGCAAAAAATCGTTGGATGGACTGGCGACGTTGAAGAACGCAGAATTCTGCTCAACAACATTCGCATTTACAATGAACTTGAGAAAGAATCGCAAATCACACGCATGTTTCCGAATGCTATCATGGAATCTTACGACAGTCTGATAAAGGAGATGGAGCGTCACGAAGCTTCTGAAAAGACCAAGAAGAAGAAAAAGAAGAAAGGCAAGAAGGTTGCAAAAATGTCAGCCTCTTACGATTCGATGTACGCAAAATTGGAGATCATAGAATCCACGCTCGAAGTAATCAGCAGCAGAATCCAAGAGATCCGTGAATACTACGAAGAGAAGTACAGCTAATGAAAGGCCGGATCAGAAATAGAGAAGGCCTGTGGATTATTGAATTCGTAAGTGCATGGGATTGCTGGGCAATCCCAGGAGAGATTCCGCTAGCCCCGCAAACTTTGGAGCAGATTGGAGAGCGCGAAATTCAAAAGTACGATGGCAAAACTGTCGACTTTAAATTTGCGTACTATGATTCTGCTGGTAGAGAATTCAACCCGCTAAAAGAAAACTGTCCAAACTGTGTATGGTATGGAAAAGTAATTGAAACCGAGAATGACGAAAATCATATTCCTTGATATTGATGGAGTGCTGGCTCTTCCCAAGCAGTTTCACACAAACAAAGAAAAACTATGGAAGCGTGATCGGCATGCGTACGGTCTAGGAGTTCCATACATGTTTGACGAAAAATGCGTTATAGCGTTTAACCGCTTTTTGCTAATGAATGCAGATGTGAGTATTGTTCTCTCTTCTGACTGGCGTAAACATTTTTCACTGGACACTTGCGAGCTCATATTCAAAATCAATGGCGTAGCTAAATTTCCTATCGCATTTACGCCACAGCTGTCGCCTGCCGTTCCTGATGAAAGCCTTGAAAGCATACGCGTTCGAGAAATCAAAGAATGGCTAATCACCAATCCGTTTGCTATATGGTGCGCCGTTGATGACATGGATCTTTCCGAACTTGGAGATAAGTTTGCACAGACCGACTACCGCATGGGGTTTGGACAATATGGATTTATTGAAAAGATGGAGTACGCGCTGTACCCTAAATATTGTTAATAACTTTAGGTCTTAAAGTTTTTTTCTTTGAAACTTTTGTATTACTTTTACATATAACAAAAAAATTATTTTATATGACAACACATATTAAAAAGAAACATCGCATTGCGATTGAATCTCTCTGCATTTCAATGAACCTGGTAGATGCTACCACAGAAACCATGCATAATAATGGTTCAATTCGTTTGTGGGATCCAGTTTCACAAGTTTACTATTCACTTCATGAGTCGGGATACATTCGTAGATGGATTCCAACAAGATCTGCCTGGTATGCAAAAACTACTTACAAAGCATATCAGCTAAATTTAAGAAACGACTCCTACAATTGGGGCTCTCCTATAAGCATACCAATGGGAATGGACGAACAAATCGTTACTCTCATTAACGCCATTCCAAAATATCGTAAAACCATTTCAGAACGTCCTTTCTAAAATGGGAACCAACTACTACCGCATACCAACTGAAGAGGAACTTCAAATTCGAAAGCAAAAGCTCTTAAAGCAAATTTCGGAGATGGATGTATCTCCTCGAGCCGTTATTCAAGGTTTTTCTATAGAAAACCCGGACAGCTGGGATCGTATTTCTCCGTGGGATGAATTTACCAAAGAAACAGAAATCCATCTGGGCAAGCGTTCCGGCGGCTGGAAGTTCTGTTGGAATTTCCACGAAGAGAAGTACTACAACAGTAAGGAAACCCTAGAAGCTTTTGTAAAGAGCGGCAGAGTGGTTGACGAGTACGGGACTGAAGTTTCTTCGGAAGCTTTTTTGCAAATGGCGTATGAATGGTGTACCGAAGGCTGGGACAGCCAAACATACTATCAGGAACACCCTGGATCTAGAATTTCATGGATTGACTATGAAAAGAATTCAGATAGATACATCGATGGATTGAGAATCTCTTCATCGGTAGATTTTTCGTAACAACTTTAAACAAAAAATATCATGACAATCTTCACTTACATTTTTGGATTTTTTGCAACCTTCATGGGCTTCACGGCTCTAAATTACAAAGTAGATCCTGGCAAAGAGATGTCCATGCCAACGATAGTCATCTCTTGCATTGTATGGCCTATCACATTAGGAATCGGTTTGGTTGCCGGCGCGGTCAATGGATTTATTAGCGTCTATAGGAATTTTAGAAAATAATGGCAAAGAAGGAACAGACAGTTGACGTAAAGAAGGTCATGCTGGGAATGACTGGCGAAAGGATTGTTGCTCACCTATTGAGAAAGCAAGGACACATTGTGGAGGAATCGCTTGATCCGTTTGACACGGAAAAGGATATGCTGATGGATGGCCTAAGAATTGAGGTGAAAACACAAGTACCTTTTCTGGTTGAAGATTCTTTTGCAGTAAGCCCTTCGCAGCTAAAGAAGATTTGCAATAGTCACAGGGTGTATTTCCTTTCTGTTCCGCCTTCTAAAAATGCAGATCCAAACAGCGGCTGCATATATGAGCTTGACACTACGCAGGAATTCAAATGCCACCGAAGGGTGGTAGCCAATGGCAGAGAAACTATCTGCATTCCTCGTAATCAAGATCATATAAAGGTCATTGGCCGGGTATCGGATCCTAAATTGCTTAATACTCTAAAACAGCTTTCAACATCATACATATAAAAATGAGTAGCAGAAAATCAATCATTGTTATTTCTTCTCTTATTGCTTCTGTTTGGATAGCAGCGATAGCATACGCAAAAGTTGAGAAGAAAAAAGCATCTCTAAAGAAAAATTCAACTGAATCGAATTATTATGTGATTGACCCAGATAGCTGTGGTTACATCGTATGCTGTATAGAATCTATTGAAGAATGCGATACAACTCCGCCTTTACATAGACTGTACATATCCGATTGCGGAATTCCTTTTTATTCCTACAGGAATTACAATGTAGGCGATAGCGTAGATTTCTACAACTCAGTAAAACACTAAATAGTTTTCTTACATGGAATTGCTGAACACGCATCCAATTAAAAAATCCGACCTGGGTTTTCACGGTAATCTTTTCGGTGGCAAACTTCTTGCCTGGATTGACGCCGCTGCCGCGGGTTATTCTATGCAGCTATGTGATACTCCACGAATGGTCACAGTGAGTATTGACAAATGCAATTTTGAGAAGCCAGCCCGAGAAAGCCAGTTGCTCAAAATCTATGGTCATCCTAGCGAAATTGGAAACACGTCAATAACTCTGTACCTTGAGGCACGGGCTCACAATGTCTATACTGGGAAACAGACTATAGTTCTCAGAACGCACATTAAATTCGTTCACATAGACGAGGAGGGCAACCCGATTCCTATTGGAGAAAAAGGCAAAAACAGGGTAACCCGACTTATAGAAAATAAAAATGAAAATGGAGAAACCAAGTAAATTTCTAAAGCAGTTTATAGCCATTGCGGCTTTAAGCGCATTGCATTTGCATTCCAGCTCACAGTGCACTGGAAACATCACGTACACGCTTGACACGCCTCCTAATCCAGACAACACATATCCTCCAGGTGCAGTGGTGGAATTGTGTGTCACACAGGATGGTTGGAACGGAAACGCTCAAGGATCAAATTGGTTTGAGGGATTTGGCCTAGAACTGGGAGTTGGCTGGGAATCCGCGGTTCCCACAGCAGCTCCGTCAGACGCCGAGGGCGACGCTAGTGGAACCTGGATCTGGGTTGAGTCTGTGACATCCGACGCAACTGGTTTAACCGCAGGCCCTGGATATTTCTTCGAAGGCCCACAAGGTGCTACTGATGGAAACCCTGGAAATGACTGGGGAGACTACTGCATGATGGGGGATTGCATTTGGAATTTTTGCGTTTCGCTAACAGTAGCAACCGTTGGGGAACCTTTAGATCTATCAATTGGTGTCACTCCTTATTCAGATGGTAGCATGGGAAGCTGGGGTACAGAATTATGCTTTGACCCCGAAGTCCCTATCTTTGGAGGAACAATAGGATGCCTAATAACAGGATGCACCAATCCCGTGGCTTGCAATTTCAATCCAGCCGCTGGGTGCGATGACGGCAGCTGCTCTCTACCTGGATGCACCGACCCCGTTGCTTGTAACTATGATCCAACTGCTCTCTGCGACGACGGAAATTGCACTTACGGTGGATGCACAGATATTGCTGCTTGCAATTTTGATCCTACTGCTGGCTGTGATGATGGCAGCTGTGGTTACTTTAGTATGGGAGACATAACGCACAATTTTTTGCCATGTCCTGATACAACTTGCACAGGTTCTGAAGTAAATTATGCGGTCACTGGAAGCGAGCTCTCTATCTATGATTGGCACATAACTGGTGGTGGATTAGTTAGTACGGACTTAACGTCAAGTTGCGAAATAAGCTGGGGCGATATTCCAGGAACATACACGGTTAGCGTTCAAGAAATGACGCCTCAGGGATGCGAAGGAGAATTGAAAACTTGCGAAGTAGTTTTGGTGGCTCCTGAAATTCAATTTGATAGCTCATATCGAATCTGCTACAATCAAGACGTCAAACTGCAAGCCAGTCCACCTGGTGGATCTTGGTCAGGAGACTACGTAAATGGAAACACATTTCTTGGTACACAGCCCGGTGTACATTGGCCTGAGTATCTGGTCAACATTTACGGCTGTGATATTACAAAAAACATCGACGTGACTGTGGAACCTCTGTATGAAGCGCCACGCATAACGTACACAAGAAACGAACTGGATCTCTGCTTTGATTCCCCAACTCAAAGGTACCTGGCGGATGACAACAGAAGTGCTGAATACTTTTGGTCGATTGACAATTCTTTGCAGTTTGGCAATAGTAACATTCTCACAGTTGAATGGTATGATACTACAAACACCTACGTAATAAGTTTGTACGGCATTGATGCAATCGGCTGTCAGAGCTCGGCATCAGAAATAACTGTTCAAACAACTTCTTGCGAAAGATTTTATGCTCCTAATTCTTTTACGCCAAACGGCGATGGTATCAATGATGTGTTTAGGATAGTGGCACTTTCTGCGTACTATCCAAAGATGATTATTTACAATCGATACGGATCTCCTATATATGAATCCAGCAGCCTTATTTGGACAGGCGATTGCGGCTCGGGCTATTACCCTCCAAATGATGCTTACAACTGGGTAGTAACATACAGGGATAGAAACGGATTTGGAAAAGAACAAAAAGGAGTTGTAACGCTAATAAGATAAAACAACAGAAAGTTATGAGTAATTGGATAGAAACACAATATCTTCATTTGTTAGAAGATATTTTAGAAAAAGGTGTTGAAAAGAAAGATAGAACAGGTACTGGTACCTTATCAGTATTCGGTAGACAGATTCGTCATAAGATGAGTGATGGGTTTCCATTGCTAACAACTAAGAAGGTGCACTTCAAATCAATAGTAACTGAGTTGTTATGGTTTCTAAGAGGCGATACTAATATCAAATACCTTGTTGATAACAATTGTCATATTTGGGATGGCGACGCTTACAAAAACTATTTGAGCATCATTGAAAAGAACTCAGGAGTAAGCCCGGTGTCTAAAGAAAAATTCATTGAATTGATTAGAAACGATGAACAATGGGCTAAATCGTATGGGGAACTGGGACCAATATATGGTAAGCAGTGGAGAGATTGGAAAACCTTTTTTACACAAAAGCAAGGATTGGACCAAATCGCAAACCTAATCTCTGAACTCAAAACAAATCCAGACAGCAGACGATTAATGGTTAATGCTTGGAATGTAGGTGAATTAGACCAAATGGTTCTTCCACCTTGTCATTATGGATTTCAAGTTTATACAAGAGAAATGTCAGTTCAAGAAAGACAGAAGTATGATAATCATTTCGATAGTTTAATTGGTGAATACCCAGACCATCATATTACATTAGATAAAAGAGGAGTACCTCGTAGAGCAATTTCTTTAATGTGGAATCAAAGGTCGGTAGACACATTCCTGGGTTTGCCTTTCAATATTGCCTCTTACGGATTGCTGTTAGAAATAATTGCCAAAGAAGTTAATATGGTTCCTGATGAGCTGGTTGGAAATCTAGGAGACGTACACCTGTATAGCAACCACATAGAACAAGCCAAAGAACAAATCGGTAGAGAACCTTACGATCTCCCAAGTCTGGAAATCAATACGGAGTTTTGGCAAACCGAAAGCGGAGAATGCGGAGTAGGTCCGTTAAAGACTAATCTAACCGGATTTGAAATAGGTGACTTTACTCTTAAAAACTACCAATCACATCCTGCAATTAAAGCTCCACTAAGCAACTAAGATATGAATAACAAAAAGTCCAATGATAGCATAACTCTTCTCAACTACGAAGGCCCAGTTCTTTGGGCAGTTAGCCGTGACACCGGCATAGCCGTTTACGACCAGTGGTCAGAACTCCTGGAAGTTTTTAATGTACACGATTTTTGTGCTTTTATTGATGGGGAAATAACGGTTCGGGACAGCCGTGATCATGTCTGGGTATACACAGAAGAAAGTCAAAATGCCAAGCCCAGTACAATTCGACTTTACAGTTTTTTAAGCGACTGGTTTACAAAATAAAAAGGGGCTTTCGCCCCTCTTTTCGTTTTACGAGAAAAACTTACTTTGCAAATTTAGTAACCTCTGTTCGGTCTTTGTAGATCATGTGAATGATATACATGCCAGAAGGAAGTTCTTCAATAGTTTTAACTCCTCTAATAGGTCTTCCTGCGATTGTGTAGAACTTCAATTTTGGTTCTTCATAGAGTTCAACACCGTCTGTTGAAGTAGCAGTAGTACAAGCAATTTTTGTAATAGGTAATAGCGCTGTGTTATTTGCAGTCGAACCGTCAGCAACTCCATTGACTGTCAAAATTTCAACCTTTCTAACTCGGGTCTGTCCATTTTGAAATACATTGTAAGTTGTGTTAATGCCGGTGCAATTTGCCAAACACACTCCGTGGTATATCGGATTTGACATTCCGCCTGGAGCGATGTTAAAGCCTCCAAGCTGCGTGCTGTTCCAATTGTTTGTGCATGTGTAATATGACGGAATTCCAGGCTCGCCGTTAGGGCAAACTTCCCAGGTAACTCTCCATGTCATTGCAGTAATAGTAGTTGTGCCTACATTTTTAAAACGGTATCCAACGCTTACAGAGTTGTTGCACGTGGTGACAGAAGGCAGCAGCCAAAAAACCTGTGCGTCGGTTCCCGCAGATCCTGGATTGGTTATGTTGATAGCAACCGCGCAAGTGTTATCGCCCGAAGCGGTTTCGGTCACCGCTCCATCAAAATTAACCCTGGCTAAAATGTATTTAGTTCCGGCGGCCGTTCCTACATTAAATGTTATGTTTTCATTTTGATTTGCTACTCCTCCACCTACAAATGATGTGTCACTACCGAGAATTACATCGTCGGTAGACCACACATTATCATTTGAAAGTCTGTATTGTAATTTAGGAGCAATAGCAGTAGCTGTTGATGCAGAAGTTCCTTGAGTAACATTAAAGGTAACAGTGGATCCAATAAGTGGATTTGAATTACTAATTGAGCAATTGCTTATCAAGATATTGTGAACTGTTGGAGGTGGAGTAGTTCCACTTCCAGCAGCCTGGATTGCAGCCTTTAAATTGATTCGCCCGTAACCTAACTCTACTGAACGTGTGCTTAGTGGCCAGCTAGAATTTAAAGCGTAAGTGTATCCACCAACTTTATCAGCCGTGGTTGCTAGTATCTGCCAAATTTGCGATTCAGTCAAATTTGGATTTTGATAAGCAATTAAGCCTGCGGCTCCGGCAACTAGCGGACAGCTAAAAGATGTCCCACTTACTGTTGCATAATTAGAAGACGTGTTATATCCAGCCGATCCGTTTCGGTCGGTTGAAAGCACTGATGCGCCAGGTCCACTAATGTCAACAACATTTCCGAAATTACTAAAAGAAGCTCGGAGATCTGAAGAAGTGGTAGCACCGATTCCGTATACGTTAGAGTACCATGCAGGATACTGCTGAGACGTACCAGAACTACCGTTACCAGTAGAAGCGCAGATTACCATTCCCTTTCCCCCGCGCGCTTGCGTTTTTGCAGTTTGGAATGCTTGTTCCAATGTTGCGCTATAAGTAGATCCTCCGTATGACATTGAGATAGCGGAGCATCCTTGCGCAATTGCAGCATTAACAGCATTGACCTGAATGGCAGCAGTCGTTGAAAAAGAGCCTCCCGCAAATACAGCGCTCATGATGTTAACGGCTAGCACTTTCACCTTGTTGTTTCCAATACCAGCAATTCCTATTGAATTGTTGTTGATGGCAGCAATCATTCCAGTACAAGCTGTTCCGTGCTTATCATCAAGATTTACGAATGCTCCATTTGATGCAGTGTTCGTGACAGCATTGAAAGGCGTAACTAAATTTGAGAAGAGATCTTCGTGTAAAAGTTCAACGCCACCGTCAAATACCGCAACAACAGTAGGCTGATTTGTAGTACTCAACAAGTCCCACGCCTCATCAGCGTCAATGTCTCTATCAGTTGAGCTTCTCCAATTCCACTGAGAACCAAACTGAGGATCGTTAGGAATGTAGTCACGTTGGATAGTGTAGACGCTATCGAGTTCAACGATTGAAAAATGGCCTGAATCTTTAGCACGTTTTTCGAAGTTTTTTCGATTGCCTTTATGTTCCACAATATAGACATTTACTTTGTCTAGGTGTTTCAACATTTTTACGTCGCCCTGTTCCATAAAGGGCTTGAGATCTTCTGCTTTCTTCCCTTGCTTGGGTGTGAGCAGATAGTGGTAATTTACATCCTTTGAAAGGTCCTGGCCAAAAGAGACGAGAGCCGCTAACAAAAAGATGGCTAAACCAAGTAGTTTTTTCATTTTGTTTTTGTTTTTTGAGGTTTTGAAAAAAGTATAGGCTGTTGCACAATATAAGTAGATCAAGTGCTAGCTAAGGAATTCAACATCAGTAGGTTGAAAAAATTATTTATACATTCTATATATTCTGCGGTTAAGATTCACGGACAGACCTTAAGTGAATTGATATATAGACTGTATATTTGTAGAGCCTTTACGGCTCATATGATACTTATTCAAACAAAGTTTAATTAACTATGAAAATTTATCCATTGTGCATCGCAATTATTTTGCGCGCGGTTTTCTTAACGCTGTCCGCTCCCGTGTTTGCTCAATGTGGAAACATTGATTTTGAAACCGGGACATTCCAAGGATGGCAAGGAACCACTGGAACATGCTGTCCAGTAGACCTACCAAATAATGGCGTCATATCAGGTAGACACACTATCATGTCGGGCAATGGAACCGACCCCAATACTTGTGGACAAGTCCCTGTTGTTTCTCCCAACGGCGGAACTTATTCGGCAAGGCTAGGAAATTCAAATACCGGAGCAGAAGCCGAAGGCTTAAGGTTTGATCTCCTTGTGGATCCTGCCAACCCTCTGCTTGTTTATGAATACGCGGTGGTATTTGAAGATCCTGACCATGAAGATTCCGAACAACCAAATTTTCAAACGCGCATTCTATTAGAAAATGGAGACACCGTAATTTGCACAGAATACCGTGTAACTGCAGCGTCAGGCATTCCAGGCTTTGAAATGTGTCCGATGGCTAGTGGCATCAACGTTGCTTACAAAAATTGGTCTAGCGTTGCTGTTGATCTCTCTGCGTATGCAGGAACTACAGTCACACTTGAATTTGTAACAGGGGACTGCTCTCTAGGTGGACACTTCGGATACGCGTATATTGATGGAATTTCATGCTCACCGCTAGAGATTAACACCAATTATTGTGCAGATGATGATTTCGCAACTCTCACAGCGCCTCCAGGTTTTTCTTTCTACTCATGGAGTACTGGAGATATCGGGCAAACCATTTTAGTTGATCCTACCGAATATCAATACGTAAGCTGCCAGCTTGTTTCATACAGCGGTTGTACTATAGAATTGATTACTGACATTACGCCAGTAATTGTTAATGTAGATTTTGCTGCGGCGGATGTGTGTCATGGATCTCCTGTAAATTTTACAAGCACCGTTTCTATTGTAAACTCTACAATTGAAAGTTACTATTGGAGTTTTGGCGATGGCCAGACATCGTCTCTACCTAACCCTACTCATAATTATACAGCTCCGGGAACTTACAATGTAAGCCTAACAATAACTTCGGAAAGCGGTTGCTCAAATATGGCGTATCATACTGTGCACGTCAATCCAATTCCTACCTCATCATTTCAGCCTTCAGCAACCGCTGGTTGCCAGCCATTGGTAGTGAACTTCAATAACAATTCGACTAATGGATATTCTTGGTACTGGAGTTTTGGAGATGGCACTCATTCAACAGAACAAAATCCAATCCACACATACATTACGGCTGGTACTTACATTGCAAGTTTAACTGTGACATCTGCCGCAGGATGCGTGACAACACAAAATGCATCAACAACTATCACAGTCTATCCGGTACCTACCTCAGGTTTCATATTAGATCCTATGGAAACTGATGAGCTCTCGCCTGAGGTGACATTCACTAACCTTTCCAGTGGAGGTACTTATTATGTGTGGAATTTTGGAGATGGAAATTATAGCACATTAACCAATCCGGTTCATAACTATGACCAATGGGGAAATTACACTATTACGTTACAGACTACAAACATCAATGGCTGTGTTGCATACTCTCAAGGAACGGTAGTGATAAAGCCGGTTTTCACTTTTTACGTTCCTAATGCTTTTACACCAAATCCAGAGGATCTAATAAATGGAGTATTTGCAGGAACGGGCACGCATTACAAACAAGTGAGAATGATGATATTTGATCGATGGGGAATAAAGATATTTGACAAAACCTCAGAGGAGCCACCTGCATGGGATGGCACTCTTGATGAGATTGACTGCCAAATTGACGTTTATGCATACTTAATATATGTGACCGACAAAACAAACTTCATTCACGTTTTTCGTGGAAGTGTTTGTCTGTTACGATGAAAATAATTTATCCAGGAAATGAGAACACTGCTATTATTAGCTTTAATGACATTGTCATCTGTGATACATTCACAAAAGCTCTATACGCTCTATTTTACTCCGCACCAAACCAATGTCTTTCCAGAGGGATTGAATTTAAATAGGTCAGATCAGTACTACCAGATGGAAATGCGCGGCGACACTTTGTACATTTGGAATAAGGCTCTACAGTTTGTGGTTTACAAAAACCAAACAGAACTAAGCTTTAACAATAATCTCGATGGATTGTACAAGTCGGAGCTACTAAACATGGATCCGCACTACTTCATAATCTACTTTGAAGATATGAAGTCGTACTACTTCTTTTTTGAGCTCTTTGATTGGATGCCTTTCCCAGATTCACCTTATATGTACTCAGTACAACAAACGACTAGCATATTTACAAATATGCAATAACCAAAAATAAACTAAAAACAAAATGCAATTATTTAGAAAAGGCTTCCTTATTATAGCGGCCTTGCTTTTGAACAGCATCATATTTGGACAGTATGCTGCTTCGCTGGACACAACATTCCAGCCAAATTTGAATGGCGTGCCTTTTGCTTCTGCTGGGTATGTCAACTGCGCAGGTATAGAGGTTGCAAATGGATCCATTTATGCAGCATTCTCTGCCTCGGAATCTATTCCAAAAATTCGCAAATATGATTTGTTTGGAAATGAAGACGCTACGTACATGTCAAACCATATGTCTACATGGAGCAAAAACTTTGCAACTTGCTACATCGAACCGGAAAGAAATACTGATGGCAAAGCAAATGGCTGCTTCTTTGTAGGCGGACGTAGCACTGCTAATGAAACAGGAGTACGACTTGTCAATAAGGTAAAGGCGGATGGAACTCGTGATGCAAACTTTGTTTGCCCTTATCCAAGCTGGATTCAAGTCTCAAGAGCTGGTTTTTATGATGAATCAACAGGAACATTTTACTATGCATTCGGCACAACAGGAACACAGGTGTTGGTTTCGTGCAACGGAAGCACTGGAGCAACTTATCAAACTCTAGCGCTGCCAGTGGGTGATATACGACTTATTCGACGCATCCCTGGCACCAACTCTCTGTTAATTGGTGGAGACATTGATCTAACGTCAGGAGGCAATACCTACAAAGGACTTGCCTGCGTTGACATCAGCACGTTTACTCTTCAGCCAATTCCCGGCGTGACTGACAATTCATCAACCGCTGTAGTATCCGATGTAATCTTTGTAACAGAACAAGACTGTGCAGGGGTTTCAACAGGAGAAACTATTGCGTACGTTGGCGGGTCCTTCGCCTCTTTTGGTTCGGCTCAGGGGCTGAAGGGCATCGCCAAATTTACTGTGCAACCTACAGGTGAGTGGGTAGTAGATCCCACATACAATGCAGGATGTAACGGCTATGTGGCAGATCTCTGCTACTACAACTGCCAACTGATTGCTTGTGGAAACTTTGCAGGCGCCAGCTCTAAACGTCCAATAGGATCCAACCCCGTTGATCAATTTGTTTGCAAAGTGGTTGCTTTTGACAATGGAGTAATCAATCCGGAATTCATAATCAACAATGTAGGATGGGGTCTTGGTTCTCCTATTCTTACGGATGGTTTTCTGTCAAACCTTTATGGACAAGGTGCTGGACGTTGTATGGCAATCCAGGATAGTCCTGATGGAAATTCTAAATGGGAGATTCTTTTAGGTGGAGCTTTTCAAAGCTACATGGCTTGGCCAATCAGAACAGCAAGAGTTTCAAGACCTCTGATAGCTCGTCTCCAAGGAATGAGCACGGTAATCAATCCAGACTTTGATTACGAGCTTGTGTTTCTAGGTGATTACAATTATCAATTCAACTCTACAAATGAGCAGCCTGTAGCAGGATGTTCGCTGTGGGAGCTGTACGAATCTCCAGATGGACAAACCTGGAATTTGATTAGAACTGAAAGTGGAGAATCGTTTACCGACAATACGCTTTTAGTTTCTACTTGGTACCGCATTAAGAGAACTTCACAGACATGCGGAAACTTCTGTAGCGCAAGTTACATTTTTACAAAGGAAATGAATGAATGCACTGTGAGCAATCAAGGTACAGCTCTTCGTAGCCTCTACGCAAAACCCGAAATACCTGCGATTCCTATGGAATCAAAGGAGAGCAATGGTCTCACAATTTATCCAAATCCAGCCAACTCATTTATCAACATTATAGATGAGCTTGGCGGAGAATACAAATACGTGAGTATCTACAATTCAATTGGTAGCAAAGTGCTGAGTACAAACTACAACAGTTCAATGAAAACGGTTGACATCAGCAGTTTGCCAAATGGTGTATACACTGTGTTGGTAACCGCCGATGGCAAAACTGCCAACAAGGAGTTTGTGATAGAGAAGTAGTAAAAATTCTTAGTGAACAAAGGCCCGGAGTTTTCTCTGGGCCTTTGTAATGTTTAACATACAGATAACCTTTCCTTAATACTGAGATAACATTGAGGTTTTATATTTACATATCAAATTTAATCAATATATGAACTACTCAGAATTAACCACAGCATTAGCAAATTCATTCGCAAACTTAAGCGATAGCGATTTGCGTTCACTCAACTCTTTCCTGGTAGACGAAATCAACAGCCGGGTTCGTCAAAAACGCGATGCAGTTCGCTCGTCAGTAAAGGTCGGAAGCCGAGTAAAAGTCAAAGATTCAAGATGCGCAGGAAAAGTATACGTAGTTGAAAAGTTCACCGCTAAAAACGCAGTATGCCAACAAGTTGATGTGGAATCTTTTTCTGCTAACGGGTTTGCTCTACCTAATCCTAGAATCCGCGTTACTACAACTCTTCTGGAATTGGCGTAAAATTATTTTTAACATTGTAAACTCTTTACAATCACCGGTATTACTTTTATCTTATACAATTAACTGATATGGTACAAGGTTCATTCAAATCAAAAGACGGCTTGGTTATCAATTTCGATCCAACCGCAAAGCTCGAAGTTGAAATACGTAAAAACATTTGGTGCGAAACCTCCGCGGATCTTTTCCGCTCTTGGGGAGGTGGCCGCCGCATTAATGGAAAACCTTTTGTTAGCCGGGTGTTTTATCTACACACCAATAACATAGCAACATCTGTTGAACAATTACAAACTGTCTAATATGCCTCCAGAAAACTACACACTCAATCTTTCTGAAAAGAGGACCATTAGAAAATCTGAACACTCAGAAAAATTTGCCGAACTGCTCAATCAATTGATCAAGATCTTAGAAGATGAGCACGCTAAAAAAGAAGAATATGAGCTGTGTGCTAAACTACGAGATGCACAGCTGTCTGACGAAATCACTGTTGAGTGGAATAGTCACGGAGAAGTCGTAGGAATTATGCCAGTAACTAAAACATCTAAATAACATGGGAGTAGACATTTCAGGAAGAAACCCTGTGGTTCGTGGAACCAAGCCAGAAATTGATTGGGACAACGCAACCGATGAACAGCAAAAAAAATACTTTGAGGCGCGTGGAAAATGGCACCAGGAAAATCCGGGAGATTACTACCAGGCCAGCTGGTGGGGTTGGCGTCCACTTGCCTCATTGATCGAGGCGGTCAATGAGGAAAAAGGCCTTGGAATTGACACTAGCCGCTTTGGTTACAATGATGGCGCTGGTCCCGAAGACCAAGAGACTTGTAATGCACTTGCCGATGCAATGGCGGAAAAGCTCACTCAGCTCATACTTGATAACCCTGACCTTACCGATGACGATGACAGTATCTATATTGTCTTGGGTTCTTGGGTTGATGAGAATTCCTCGTTCATACACTCGTCAATCGGCGATAAGATCACCGAAGGATTTGAGCGCGGGCAAATGTTAACGCGCCCGGTAATTACCAAGGACGGAACTATCGCGTACTCGGCACACTCAACCAGCCTAGGTAGAATTAAGAAGTTCATTGGTTTCTTAAGAGAATGCGGAGGGTTCCAGATATGGTAATAACATACGCCAAAACTTTTTTCTTACTTGTAATATAAACTAATATGAAAGCAAACATTTACTTAGATGACGTACGTACTCCTGTAGAGGATGCGTGGACAATTGTTCGAACTTACGAAGAATTTGTTGAAGCTGTCCAAAAACTTGGATTGGAAAATATTGATAACATTTCGTTGGACCACGACTTAGGCGAGTCTGCTATGTCTGAATACCATACCAATGTTAGTCCAAACTATAAGTTGGACTATGCAAACATCAAAGAGAAAACTGGTTATGACTGCGCAAAGTGGCTGGTAGATTTTTACTACTCTAAACAGGATAACCGTGACCGTGCAACTAAAAAGAATGAAGGTATTGACTTTCCACAAGTCTATACGCATTCAGCAAATCCTATTGGTTCTGCCAATATCATGGGCTACATCAATAACTTTTTGATGAATGAAGGCCAACCGCAATTATGCGTCCGTGTTAAAATTGATCACACCGTAAACCATTAAATTTTATGAATAGCACAATTGTAAAGAACATCCGCAAGGCGGAATCAGAAATCATTGAAATTGAAAAGAACATCATGTGGCACGAGCGCGCTCTACGCCATCGAGGTTTTTCTAACTACTCTGGTCTGATGACTCGAGAAGAAGTTCAGGATTCTCTGGAGCGCCGCAAAGGTCTAAAGTCATTCATTCAAGAAAACCGCAAAACAATTCGCACAAATGGAAAGTAACTTTTATCCCGAAGAGGTAAAGACATGGTCTAAGACTCTTACTGGCTTTCTAACTGAAGAAGGCTTTTTTGAAGAATACGGAGTCAATCCTAAAATTGGTGTGCCAGTCATGGAACGTCGTCTCTGCGAGTCGGTCCTTCCAACATGGCTCAACGATGGCGAAATGACAATTTCCGAAGATAACCTTGAAAGCATTATGCGCACCACCGTAACCGAGGCGTTGCTCATTGGTCTGAAAGGCAAAGGTCTTATCGACAGTGTTGAAGATGCGGAAGGCGAGGAGGTTTTCTTCCTTACTTCACAAGGAAAAGAAGTTGCAGAAATCTATAAGCAAAATGAAGTGTAAATGTGGATCTATTCTACATCAAGTGAGAATTGATGCCGGCTACAAGTCTTGCGTCAACTGCTCTACCGAGGAAAAGTGGGGTGTGGTTAACATCACATACCATAAGACTGGTAACACAGTTGAGATAGTGAAAGACCGTGAGGCAGCTGACCGCATCAATGCAATGGCTCAAAGAACGGGGTTTGGCGTAATGAAAGGTTTAACCGGAAACTACGGCAAGTCACGAATAAAGGAATCCGCTCCCGTAAAAGTTCTACCCGATAAACCAATAGTTGACCGGGTGCTGCAAAGAACTCCTCAGCACACCGACTGGGAATCTGTTGGCAAAGAGGCTATGGAGATTTTTGAATCGCGTGGAGCGGATTCAGCGATTGAGTTTATTCACAATGCGCAATCCTTGAAAAGGATATATCGTAATGAAGTAGAAAAATTAGTTCAAATCATCAATCACATAAAATGAAAAAGAAGGAGATCGCAGTTGGCGATAAGACAGTCACAGTCACAAGCGAGAATCAACAGTATTTTGAAGGCAACATTGTAGTTACCGATCCGTGTTACTTCATGCCCGAAGAAGTTTGGGATGCACTTTGCGAAAAGGTTTGGTTCCCAGAAGGAATCACAGATCCTCTATCAGAAGGCGGAACCATCTACTACGATGGAGCAACTATTCTTTACAGCTCTACCGCACATGGCGATGGAGGATATCGAGTAAACGAGGCACATAGCGGAAACGACGAATTTGGAGTTGACAGCGGTACCATGTGCGTAATCACTCAAAAGCACTTCAAACTCATATCCGATGAAGTACTTGCAAAAGGCCTGTATGCTACAGTGGAAGAATTTTCTGGCGATGTGTACTTTGAAGATGGCAATTTTAGAGGAGACCTGACAGCTATCACCGATGGATCTGATGGCGATGACGAAGAGGACGACGAACACATTGATTGGCTCGAAGAAGATGATGATGAAGATATCAGCTGGGATTACGACAGAGACCAAGAAGACAACTATTAAAATAATAACTGTTAATAACTTTAGGCCCAGAGATTTTTATCTCTGGGTTTTTTGTATTATTTTTATACTATCAAATTAAAATTATTCAACTATGGCAAACAGCATTAAACCATTCGAAGTTATTGAAGGAAACTTAAAAGCCGAAAAGGACACCGGTGATTTTGGTGGTCCTAATATGTGGCGATTGCACGTCAAAACAATTCGTGGTACTTGGCAAAACATACAGTGGTTGAATCACTACGCAATTCAAGCACTTTTCAAAACAAGCCTTCCGGAATACATTGAAGAAAAACGCGCCAAATACAAATTAGCATAATGGAAAATACTCTTATTCTACTTCGTGGTTTGCCTGGTTCTGGTAAGTCCACTGCTGCCAAGCTGTTCGGAACGGGACACCACTATGAAGCAGACAAGTACTTCATCGATCTCTTCGGCCGATACTCTTTTGATCCTTCAAAAATTAAGGACGCTCACGATTGGTGCCGTCGCAAAACAATGGAAGCCATGAAAGCTGGTCAGCCAACTGTGGTTGTCTCCAACACGTTTACACAGGAATGGGAAATGGAAGCCTACTACCTATTGGCGGAAGAACTGGGCTACCGAGTGGTTTCCATGATTGTGGAAAACCGTCATGGCGGAAAGAACATTCATGATTGTCCGGAAGACAAAATAGAAATTATGAGAAACCGTTTTGAAATCAAGTTATGATCAACAATCATAGTCAATGATAAACTATAAAGAAACACTTGATGAGCTCGTCAGAGAAGGTTGGCTGATCTCGCAAGTCCACCCTATGCTGGACTTGACAATCTACAACTACTCTCAGAAGACACAGTACGAAGGCTACTGGACGCCCGAGACTCTTGCGGCTCGCGGGCTGGTTCTCAACAGCAAAGGCCGAGTAGTCGCTCGTCCGTTTCCCAAGTTCTTTAATGCCGAAGAGGTAGATTCCAAAGAGATTCCGATACTTCCATTTGAGGTATATGAAAAGATGGATGGCTCTCTGGGAATCTTCTTTTGGTACGCGGACGATGACTCTGAAAAGCTCCACCCGGTGTTTGCCTCGCGCGGATCTTTCACTTCTGAACAAGCCGTGAAAGGCTGGGAACTCTTACAGAAGCTACCGTACCACGATCTCCACGTTGGACACACTCACCTGTTTGAGATCATCTACCCAGAAAACCGCATAGTAGTGGACTATGGAAAAGAGGAAAAATTGGTACTTCTTGGAATAATCCATAACGGTGGTCGGGAGGTACCAAGAGAAAACATAGAAGAACAACTAGGTCACTCCTTTGAATTGGTAAAGATATACAATATCACAGAAAATTGGAGGTCTCTAAAGTCACAGAATGAACCCAATAGAGAAGGCTACGTCATAAGGTACTCGAATGGCTTTCGAATGAAGGTGAAATTTGAAGATTATGTGCGTCTCCACCAGATTGTCACCGGGACTTCAAACATTGCAATATGGGAAGTCCTCAAGACTGGCGGATTGATAGAAGGAATGCTGGATCATGTACCTGATGAGTTCTTTAACTGGGTAAAGTCTACTGAAGCCTCCTTAAGGTCTGCTCACGAGAACTACTTATGGGAGGCGCACGAAGAGTACTTTCAAATCCAAAGGGCTCTAGGATCCGACGCCACTCGCAAAGAACTTGCCTTGGAATTTCTTAAGACCCGGTTCTCGGCCATTATGTTTAAATGGCTTGACGGCAATTCGCAAGCTGCCACCAAAATTGCATGGGACGCAGTTCGTCCGCCTTACGCAAAAGCATTTTCAAATCAATCTCTAAACACATAAACCATGTCACTGTTAGAAGCACTCGTTAATCAAGGGCACAGCATTTCCGATGCCCGTGAAATCATTCAACATATGAAGGCGGCTGTAGCCGATGGAGAAGATCCAGAAGAACTCCTCTACGCGGAAGGGCTTGAACCCGACTATGTGATGGACCTCCTCTGGTAATTGTTAACACGCAAAAAACTCAGTTCACTCAAAGTATATAAGAACAAATGATAAATCAATCTAAATACGTTAAACCAGCAATAGTAATTGCGTTGGTTGTTTCAATCGTGTCCCTCGTTTCGTATGCAATTACCAAAGAAGCGGAGTCTTACCAGTATACGATCTCAGACCAAAAGCATTGCTACCGCACCAATGAGTACACTGAGTATGAGGACGGCTGCATCACATTTGTCTCTAATAAAAGACAAGAGCAAATTATGATCTGTGGACAATACACAATTGTTACTAACCCCTATTATGTACCGCAATAATGTTTTTGAATTGATAACAATTCCTTAACACACTATATTTTTTTCTACGGATCTTTTGTATTATTTTTATACTGTCAAATTAACTGATATGGACAGTACATCTACAAAGCGAAAGAAAAGGTCTGACAGAACACACCTGGTCTATAAGCTTACAAACACGGTAACCGGCGAAGTATACATTGGAATCACGGTTTCTACTAGCCGTGCATATCATCGTTCACTTAAAGAAAGATGGAAGCGTCATGTAAGCCGCGCGCTGCTTCAATCACACGAATGGAACCTTTGCGAATCCATCCGCCAACACGGACCATCTGCGTTCACACGAGAAATCGTAAAGCTGGTTCGCGGAAAGGCTTCTGCCCACGCTATGGAAACTTCTCTTATCCACGATTTGCGTCCATCGCTAAACAGTACGCTTAAAACTTTTGCAAATTGTTAATAACTTATAGACCATTGTAATTCTATTACAACCAGGTTACTTATATTTACATATCAAATTTAATCAATTATGGAAATAACTGCAGCAAAACAAACTTTCAAAAAGGTATCTGACATCGAGGTACCAGAAAAACTTTTTCAAACCATCAAAACCGAATCACCGGAATTGGACAATGTCCTCTCGGAAATCGGTGGATTGGTTCCTTCACAAGTGGTGCTAGTTACGGGTAACCCAGGATCGGGAAAGACCACCCTCTGCGCGGTGGTAGGTTCTCGCATCGCAGAAAAAGACGACCGCCCGGTAGTCTTCCTCTCTTACGAAATGTCGGACTTTCAGTTAAAGCTGCAAGCCAAAAAGATTGCAGGGTTTGACACGCTGCTCGTCAGCACACACGAGTTCCATGTTCAACCCGGAGGTATCGACCTCCTATTCCAAGCGCTGGACAGCCTCAACCCATCGATGGTAATCGTCGACTCGCTGCAAAAGATGGCTTCCAAAATGTCTGACGGACCGACCCGAGGACAGATTGTTCTTGTGGAACGCTTTACCAAGTGGGCCAAGAAATCTTTCGTACCGGTAATGCTCATCGGCCACAACGACAAAGGCGGAAACTACTCGGGACCAAGCTTCCTCAAACACGAGGTGGATTCCCATATGACAGTTTGGTTTGATTCAGAAATCCGGGAGCGTCTCTTTTCCATGAGTAAGAACCGCTTTGGTGGAAACATGGAAAGTTATTCCTTCCGCATCACGCCCGATGGAGTCTTTATCGGTTCCGAGTGGTGGTCACACGTCGACGGTCAAGGTCCTGACGCGGTCCGTGACATGATCATCGACTACAAGGCAGCGTCATCCGGCGACAAGATCAACTGGGAAAAGTTCAAGGACAGCGCGGAAGGCTTGATCCGTTACCTCAACCAAAAGCACGCCGACCGCTTTGCTGCTCAAACCTTTGTAGGAACCCCTGAAAAAGTCCACCTCACATGGGAAGGCAAGCGCGCAACCTGTGCTTTTAAGACCGGTCAAATCAACCTGGGTCGTAAGTTCTTCGACCGCATAAATGACAAGACTTGGGAATGGGTAGGCTACCGCTCGGAACGTCCGTTCATTCATACACATGTAAAGAACAAGGAGGAAGCTGCCTTGTGGGTAGTCCTTCACGAGTGGGTCCACCTCTTCAAAGGGTACCAACACCACACCAAGAAAATGTGGAAAGAGATCACACGAATTGCAACCGAGGAGTCTTGGTTGTGGAACACGCCGCAAACACAAACCGCTAACTAATAAAATTCATACCATGCTTAGATCAACCAACAACAAAGGATTTCAACTTACTTTTTCTAACGGGATCACCATCAGCGTTCAATGGGGTGCCCACAACTACTGCTGCCGCAGGAACAATAGCGCGGATCTCTTTGCGGAAAAGGACACACCAGTTGTAGAATCTCTCGACGCAGAAATTGCAATCTGGGACAGCCAAGAAGTTTGGCACGACTTTGGTTCCGATACCGTAAAGGGCTGGGTCACCACCGACGAGGTGGGGGAATGGATTGACCGAGTTCGTAGAGTTTCCTCTTTGGAAGAGCTGACGGATAAATAGATTATGGCAAAGCAGATTAAATCGCTATTCATCAGTGATGTTCATCTAGGAAGTAGAGGTTCCAAAGCAGAAGCGCTTTTGGAAGTTCTCACGGAATATCAGCCCGAGACACTCTACATCGTGGGTGACTTCATTGATGGATGGCTTTTAAAGAAGCGTCACTACTGGCCACAGTCACACACCAACGTAGTTCGAAAAGTCTTATCATATACTCGTCGCGGAACCCAGGTATACTACATCACTGGAAACCACGACGATTTTCTGCGTTCATACGATCACCAAGACTTTGGAAACATAACTATCATGGACGAAGTGATTGTGAACGACATTCTCATCATTCACGGAGACCGGTTTGATGGAATCGTAATGACCAGTAAGTGGCTTGCTAAGCTGGGCAGCGTTGGCTACGAGTTCGTACTCATCCTCAATGAGATGATCAAAAAGACTCGAAAGAGACTTGGGATGCGACCTCGTTCTTTCAGCAAATGGGTAAAGGCAAAAGTTCGCAGCGCCTACATGTTCATCAGCTCTTTTGAAAAGGAGCTTGCACATGAGGCAGCACGGAAAGGTTGTCACACTGTGGTTTGTGGACATATACACACGCCTGAAGACAAAATGGTAGACGGTGTAAGGTACCTCAACTGCGGAGACTGGATCGAGAACTTTAGCTACTTGGTGGAAGATGAGAATGGAATGACGCTGCACACTAAAAAAGACGCAGCAGCAAGTGGAACTAAAGCAACGCCTAACCGTGGTCATTCCAGCATACAATGAGGAAGGCTACATTGAAAACATTCTCCGTGATCTCTCTACACAAATTTATGCAACCGGCATATTGGTGTATGTAGCAGACGGAGGCTCTACGGATCGGACGGTAGAAATCTGCAAGTCCGCAGCCGAGGAGTATAAAGAAGAACTTCGAATCCGTGTGATTGAAGGAGGCAGCGTCACTCGCGGAAGAAACGCTGGGTTGGACCGAACCGAGACTGAGTACGTGATATTCATTGATTCCGACGTGAGGCTCACCAATCCATTCCAGCTTTTCAATGTGTGGTATCACCTATCGCCAGGCAAACTTATTGGTGCTCCACTGATTAGCACATCGGGATTGCCTAGCAGCCTGGTATACTCGGCCTTCAACATAGTAAATCGGTTAATCTGCAGAAAGAGACCATTTGCTCTTGGATCTTTCTTTGCCACGCACACTGAGACTTTGAAAGATCTTGGTGGTTGGGACGAGACTATCATACACGGAGAGGACTGGGTGCTCTCGGGAAAGTACTCCACCAAGAAGTACACACCATGCGACTATCCGATTGCGGTGGATGACAGGAGGTTCAAGAGGACTGGCTATCTAGGAATGCTGTGGTTGATGCTAAAATCCGCAATCAAAGGTCCTGATTATATGCGAAAGGACCACGGCTATTGGAATTAGTTTATGCACAAACATCAAATAAATGACAAAAGTATTAGTCAAGTTTAGAACCCGCTCACTCGGAGACACCATTGGAGCAATGCCAGCAGTAGAGGCATTCCAAAAAAGAGAATCTTGCATTGTGTATGTCGACTGTGGTTGGCAAGACATCCTACAAAAATCATACCCATCGCTTTTCTTTACAAAGTTTGAAGAGTCTGCACCTGTTGTCGAGAAGACTATAGAGGTGGACTATCACTTTGAGCATCCACTGCAGGAAGGATTCGCTCGAGACTTGGGATTTGAGAACTGGTCATACCGTCGTCCGCGAATTGACGAATTTCCTGGAGAGAGACCAGTGAAACCAAGATACGTAGTGATAGGTGTTCACACCACCGCTCAATGCAAGTACTGGAACTACCCTAATGGATGGGACAACCTTTGTCGCCTACTTCGAAAAGAAGGACTGACCCCAGTCTGCGTAGACCAACACGCAGTTTTTGGAATTGAAGGCAGCTGGAATGAGGTTCCTAAAAGCTCAGCAGTGCGCCGTCTCAACAACACCATTCAAGAAACTATGAACTACATCAAGCATGCGGAATTCTTCCTGGGAGTCTCCTCAGGACTTGCCTGGGTAGCACACGCCATGCAAAAGAAAGTGGTGATGATCTCGGGAGTCACCGAACCATGGAACGAGTTTGAAGAAGACTGTGTTCGTATCATCGACCGCTCGGTATGTAATGGCTGCTTTCATAAACCAAATGAACTGCCGTTCGATTCCGGCAACTGGAACTGGTGCCCTCTGCACGCAGGAACTCCTCGACAGTTTGAATGCACCAAAGCAATCACGCCCAATAGAGTATTGGAAGAAATTCGCTCCGCAGGCTGGTTATAAAGTTAACATACAGATAATGTAGAGTTAATAATGAGTTAACACTAGTGTATTACTTTTATACTATACAATTAACTGATATAGATTATGCGTACCTACGGATCAGACACATACTTCGAAACGCAAGCAGCTGCATTGGCTGCAGCATATGAGGCCACGGAAAAGCGAGGCTACACGGTGGTGGAACCCGAATACTTGTGGACTGAACACGTCTATCACGGTACTACCACCACATACAATCTACCGCTCCGTTCCAAGAAGAATGGCAATATTGCAAGAAAGAGATTGGTAATCTCGCTCTATCGAATGGACAGTGGACGATACGAACTCACACACTATTTTTCATAACATGGACTTAGCAAATCTGCGCTTTCGCGCCCAACAAATCATTAAGGACCACCCGCACTTACGCGATGAAGTGGTCGACCTCTTTGAACTCGCAGTCTCGGAAATCGAGGAAGGCGGCTCGGAAAGAACTGAATGTGAACGAGCACTCTCAGACATGGAAGAACTTCTCACAGAAAACAAAAACTCATAATATGCCAAAGATCATTTTAGAATTTGACGGCTTTGAAGAAGCCAAAGAGGCGCGCATCGCAATGGACGCTCAGAAGTGGAAAGACGCGGTTTTGGAATTTGACCAGGAACTTCGAACTGTCACAAAATATGGAGCGTCTCTCATCAATCGTAATATGGAAGCTTCAAAAGAAGAGACTGAGATGGCCGTGTACTTGCGGGATCGACTTCGTGAGATTCTTTTTGACGAAGGATTGACCATGGAATAAAAGCTTTTTTGCGATCTTAAGAATTAATTGTCTACAAACAATCTAAATCAAATAACTATGAATCAAAAAGGTGTTTTTTCTCGCAAGCGCAAAAACGACAGCGATGCTGCTCCCGAAGAGAATTGGTGTCATTATAGCGGATTGCCATCGCCATCGGCTTATCAAGAATGCGCAGATTATGATGGCATGGGTGACTCCAGCAGATTTCCAAAAATCCAGAAAAAAAAGCAATGATGCAAGGTGTACACTAGTAATTATTAACATACAGATAAAGATCTGGTAATAATGAGTTAACACTAGTGTATTACTTTTATACTATACAATTAACTGATATGGTCAATCAACAAACTTTTAGGGAAAGCACATTCTCGGTTCATGAGATCGAATCTTTCTTCTCCTCTATTGAAAAAAGTTTTGCTCGAGCATGCTGGTACGTGGAAATGGTGTACGGCAATGAGTCGGGACGAGTAACCCACTCGGAAGCATCGGAATGGTTCAAGCGATTTTTTCCGTCCAATGAAAACCAGTTCCTCTTCCGACTGATGGAAACTCATTGCGTACAAACAATGGAAATCGCGTAATCTATGGAAAAGAAACTCACCCCCGCTCGACAGGCCATGATCGAGGCTCTTCGCCAAGCCATGGCCGGAAAGACTACTCAGGCCAAGAAAAGCTTGAGAAAAGCAAAAGTAGAACTCAACAAACAATACTCATAAAATGAAAGAGATCACCATCAAAGCTTATGAATTCCATGAACTCAGTGAGAAAGCTCAAAAGCGAGTCCTGGAAAAGTACAGTGACATCAATGTTAACGACGACTACTGGCACGATCCTTACATTGAAGAATTTAAAGAAGACTTAAAGAACTGGGGAGTGACAGATCCAGAGATCGGCTACTCCGGATTTTGGAGCCAAGGCGATGGAGCATGTTTTGCTGGTGGCGAAATTGATGAAGCAAAATTGCTTCAAACCATGCGAGAGTGTAGCTACTTCGACGTTCCCCATTCCTGGCTAAACGCAGCGGTGGAAGGCTCACTGACCATACGCATTGTAAAGTTCAATCATCGGTACGAGCATTCCAAGACTATTCATGCAAAAGTAGATTACATAGGCGAGGTTCTCTCGAAAGATGAAGAAGAAGACATGGAGACTGTTATCACTGGGTGGGCGCAGGACATGTCAGACCAGCTCTACCGCTCACTGGAAAAAGGCTATGATTCTCTTCAAACCGAGGGGGCCGTGATCGAAGAGATCACGGCCCGTGAATGGGTCTTTACAGAAAGCGGCCAACGCATCAGCATACTTGTCTAACCTCAAAAGCAAACGCATAAATCTTTCAAAATCATGGTAGCATATTACTTTTTTATTTCCCTCGTGGCGCTTGCGCTTACCTGGGCACTCGCCGACCTCTTCAAACAGACCGACCGGGACGAAGACCAGGATAAAGGTTAACATACAGATAAAGATCTGGTAATAATGTGTTAACACTGGTGTTTTATATTTACATATAACAATTAACCGTTACAGTAAAATGACACACACGGAATACATCTTAAAGGTCAAAAAAGAAATCACGGAAAACTCAGGTAGAAACGTCTTCCCTGTGATATTCAAAATTGGTGATACGCTTACAGTGGATGAACCTACCTTCCTTAACCTTCAATCCGGCGAAACCCTCGTAAGGTTTACGCAGGAAGGCGCCATTGAATTTGACAAATACAATTTTGAAAACGAGGTCTCTTTTACCACTGTAACCGTTGATTACGGAACTCGCAAACTGGGTCAACGCAAATTAAAAACCGTTAAAGGTTAACATACAGATAACGCTCTGTTAATAATGAGTTAACACTGAGGTTTTATATTTACATATAACAATTAACTGATATGGTAAACACCAATAAAGAAGGAATCAAGGCAGTCATCGAGGCTGCAGCCACCACCTGGGGAATCACAACCGCTGACATTCTAGGTCCCCGCCGAACCGGTCCAATCGCTCAAGCCCGTCAGGCAAGCATGGCAATCTGCTACTGGCAGGGTTACGGAAATCTAAAAGCCATTGCTACCGCTCACAACCGTGAAAACCATGCAACGGTGATTCACGCCTGCAACGCGGTGGAAGCCGACACTCGACTAGACGGCTCTTACAAAGCTCGAGTTCTGATAATCACTTCAAACCTCTAATCAGCATGATAACAAACGAGCAATACCTGGTACAACGCTTCGCTGAGGCACTGCAGCAGTACAACAGCAATGGAGACAACGCGCACAGAAAGTACTGGGCGGGCGTCACCGACACTTACCAAAACCTGCTGAACGAGGCCTTTCCAGGCTGGGCAGATCCAGGGACAGTGGGATGGCACGTCCTCAATGGCGGAATGTCTTATGACGCGGCTCTTTCCGCTTGGAACTCCTCAGATAAAGAGGAACCGGACCACCGCTCCACCGAACGCGATCCCGAGGCCCGTCACTGGAACGCTGTGACTACCTGGGCCGAGCGCCATTCGGCCGTTGACTGGGATTACTCTAACGACTACGACTACTAATTACTATAAATTGTTAATAACCTTTTTCT
>Ga0315905_10000583_pt1 | contig 39391 bp, 38 predicted proteins | sample LakEriMetagenome_5_FD_203522 | JGI IMG/M metagenome (GOLD analysis project Ga0315905, IMG submission 203522) | Freshwater fungal communities from buoy surface, Lake Erie, Ohio, United States - Buoy 4 MA121 | ecosystem: Environmental > Aquatic > Freshwater > Lake | place: USA: Lake Erie, Ohio...
CCCTCAGCAAGATCTGTGAGTGCAAATTTGTGTCCGAGCGGAATCGCATGGTTGAGCACCGCGGTGCCTTCGGTTCCTTCCTTCACGGAACGACCGTGAAGAGTTCCTGGTTGCAGATCTGTCATTGCAACAGCAACATTGTCGCCATCATGATGAAGCAGATACTGCGGTGGAGTTATTGCCATATCTACACATGCCTCTCTTCGCATATAAATGGGTAGTGGTCTGACCTCTTGCGGGAGTCTAGGACAGTTGAGCGTGTTTCGTCTACCCCCCTGCCCAAATTTCTCTCAGTGGTCTAACCTGTTGCCATGAAAACAGAGCTTCGGTACGGCATTATCGGCGCGGGCAGCATGGGCCGTGAGCACATTGAGAACATCAAGGTCATGGGTGGAGCGGTGGTCACCGCTATCAGCGATCCCCATAAACCTTCTCAAGAAGCCGCCCTTGCCTTGGCACCAGGTGCCGCCGTTTTCACTGATCATCGAGCATTGCTGGATTCTGGATTAATCGATGCTGTTGTTATCGCTACCCCAAATGACACACATGCTGCGGTCTTAAAGGATGCGCTCGCAACAGATTTAGCTGTTTTCGTTGAAAAGCCTCTTGCAACTACGGTTGAAGATTTGAAATCGATTCTTGCCTGGGATGACAAGCGAAGTGCCATGACTTGGATGGGACTTGAGTACCGATTCATGCCACCTGTTGCCGAAGCGATCGCCCGAGCACATGAAGGCGAAGCCGGAAAGATTCATCAAGTTTCAATTCGCGAACACCGCGAGCCTTTTTATCCCAAGGTTGATAACTGGAATCGTTTTGCAGAACGTACGGGCGGAACCTTGGTTGAAAAGTGTTGCCACTATTTCAACTTGATGGACATCGTTGTTGGAGAAACACCAGTTCGTGTCTTTGCATCTGGCGGTCAAAGTGTTAATCACTTAGATGAGAAGTACGATGGCAAGCAAGCAGATATGTTAGATAACGCTTTTGTAATTCTTGAATATGCAAACGGCACTCGTGGAATGTTAGATCTGTGCATGTTTGGTGAAGGAACATTTGATAAAGAGATTCTGACAATTGTTGGTGATGAAGGAAAAATCGAGTCTTTCTTACCTTCACAAGTTTTGCGCGCTTCTCGCCGTGAATCAATTGGAAAACTTTCAGGTTGGAAGACTGGTGCCGCACGTACACCGGGTAGTGAACAAAAGATTATCCATAACTTCGATGTAAAGTATTTGGGCCACCACTATGGTGCTTCATTTATCGAGCACACGAAATTCCGTGATGCGATCTTGAACTCGACTCCAGCCGAAGTCACTTTGAAAGATGGCGTAACTAGCGTGGTTACAGGCCTTGCTGCTCATAAGAGCATCGATGAAGGCCGCGTTGTCGAAATCAAAGAGCTCTGGGGTTAATGCACAAAGTCATTCTCGATACCGATATCGGTACCGATGTTGATGACGCACTGGCTTTGGCAGTTCTTTTGGGCTCAAAAGATGTTGATTTCATAGGCATAACGACTGTTTATGGTGATGTCTGCCTGCGCTCTCAAATTGCTATGAATCTATGTTCTATGGTGAGCAGAGAAATTCCCACATACATGGGCGAAGATAAAACCATTTCTGGCCGCGAGGTCTGGATGTCTGGTTCAGAGGGAAAGAACTTTAAGGATTTAGATTCATTTACGCCTCAACCTACGTCAGCGGTTGATTTTCTGGTAAACACAGTTGATTCCCAACCCGATTCTATTGATGTAATTGCGATTGGACCGCTAACAAATATCGCACAAGCAATTGAGAGTGATCAAGATTTCGAAAAGAAAGTTAAGCGAGTTTGGATTATGGGAGGCGACTTCACTCAATCTAGAGTGGAACATAACTTTAAGTGTGATGTTGATGCGGCCAGGATAGTTTTAGAATCAAGTATTCCAATTTCGATCTTAGACTTACCTAGCTCTCAGAAAACCATCATTCGAATGGACGAGATCGAGCAGATTAGAAATGCTCCGGTGTTCGGAACAATTCTCTACACAGAAATCATGAGTTGGATTGAACCTAGAAATCAAGACTGGACGATTCCCCATGATCCGATCGCGGCTTTAGCTCTATTAGCGCCTGAGTTTTTTGAAACCTCGCCAGCCGGAAATGTGCTGATTGATCCTGAAGGCATGAGTTTTTGGAGTGAATCAACAACAGGTAATGTGGTGCTCTTAAATCCAGTTCAGCCAGAGTTAGCAGTACAAAGAATGATTAAACTAGTTACCAACTAGTCCAAGGCTTTGCATGGGTGTCAACAATCTCTGCTAACAGTTCTAGGCGTGGAATAGAGATTTCGCGAAGCGCTTTTGGAATATCTGGTGAACTGACAATGTCTGCCCACACCGCACGTCCTGCGAGGAATCCGCTGGCTCCACCCATGGCGCAAGCCTTAACCGCGTCATTGAAGAATGGTTGCTTCACGCCATTTGAAAGAACTACCCACGGTGAACCAATTGCTTCTGAAATTCTGTCGGCATTCTTTGTAACTAGGTTTAAATCCCCTTCACCATGGAAAGGAACCTCTGCTTTGTAAAGATCTGGCTTCCATGCTGCGGCTTCACGTGCGGCGATAATCAACTCTTCCTCACGATTAAAACTGCGAGAAGAATCTGTTGGTGGCTTAACGATAATTTCGATAATTGATGGAAGACCAGATATTTCACATAGTTTGTTGAAATCTTCAACTAACTTCGCTCGCACATCTGGTGATTCATCATTGCGCCACAAGACTAGAAACTTGAGTCCAACGCTTCCGATATCACGCATGCGAATTGGATCAACATCTGGATCTATTGCCGTATCAGTTGCTGCGCCACCTGCAGGACCTACTAACAAATCTGCGGCAGCAATTAGTCCACATCCGGTGTTGAGCGCTTTCTGATCGATAATCGCATCGATTCCAAACTCTTGATCTACTAATAGCGCTGATGCAAATGGTGAAAGCTCACGTGCAACATCGACTTTGAATTGAGTGAGTTGTGAATCAGGAACTGGGGTGCTTTGATGTGGAGCAAACATTCCGCGTAGCGCTTCTCTTTGATCTACGGCAACCATTGCTAAAGCACCTGATGGTCTTGCCAAATTAGTTAGTGGTTTTCTCATCAGTGTGCCTCCAGGTAAGCGTTCAGTTCAGAAGTAGTTGGAATCTTTGATTGACCGTCTAGGCCGCGACATGAAAGTGCGGCTACAGCATTTGCTCTACGCATTGCTTCCTGTAAAGGATGTCCCTGAATCAGTTGAGCTACTAGAGCTCCATGAAAAACATCTCCGGCACCCAGCGTGCTTGTTACATCGACCTTGAATCCGGGAGCTGATACCAGCCCAGTTTCAGGTGAAAAACCTGCGCTGCCAGCTGATCCTTGAGTAGCAACAACTGTGTTTCCAGCCTTCATCGAATCATTTTCTAAAGCAACGGCAAGATCAACACCTGGATAACGAAGTGCCATCTGGCGATCGGTTGGAACAAATAAGTCGACAACTATTGGATCAAAAGTTTCAACGCCATATCCCGCATCAAATGAAATCTGTGGCCCCTTGCCTCGAGAAATCCCCGCTTCATCTAACCGCTTCACGCCGACATGATCCACATGCACCCACTGCGCAGATGCGATTAATTTTTTAGCGGCATCATTCATGGCTGCCTGTGTTACAGGTTGGCGAGTACTAATCGCACGCGCACTGTGTTCTTTTGAAACAACTATGACGCTTCCTGCCGTAGGCGTTGTCCCAATTGAAATACCTGAGGTATCTACACCTTCTTGCGCAAAAATACGTAAAACTTCTTTGCCATCTGCATCATCACCAATTGTTCCAACTATCGCACTTCTTATCCCAAGACGGCTCATTGCAACAGCAGCGACAGCTGCAGGTCCACCGCCGGCACGAGAAATTTCATTAGCTAAGACACGCTCATCTTCCCCAGGATATCTATCTACCAATGCAACCGTGTCCATGGTTATAACGCCCACACACACTGCTTGAATTGAACTCAATTGTTCTCTCTCAATTTTACGTCTGCCAAAGCTGTTGCCCGTGCGCCTGATATATGTTGAAGAGTTAAGGTAGAAGCTAAGACTCCATTGCCATTTTCGATAGCAGTTAAAATCTCATTGTGCTGATTTCGTGATATTTCAGAACGACCTGGTAAACGCAATGTAGTCTCCATAGACATCTTCATTACGTCTTGCAAGACATTCAGCGTCTGATTAATAAAGCGGTTTCCAGCAATGCCAACAATTGTTAAATGAAACTTTGCATCCAACGCTTGCAGCTGGTCAAAATCAACTGGCTTGATAGATGTGACTGTATCGATCTGATTCAAAGTAGCGCGCAGTAGACGAATATCCTCTTTTGTTGCCTTTTCTGCTGCCCACCTAGACGCTGGGACTTCAAGTACCTCCCGAGCATCGAAGAGTTCATTAAGTCCATGGGTCTTTGTCATTACTGAGGCGCGAAGCTCTTGTGCCACAACTGGTTCTTGAACAAATGTTCCTTGCCCATGCTTTATCTGAACAAGTCCTTGCGCCTGCAATATGTGTAGGGCTTCGCGCAAACTAGGTCGACTTACTTCTAGCAATTCTGCCAACTGACGCTCTGGAGGTAATTTGTCTCCCGGCAAAAGTTTTTGAAGCTCAATCAACTCAACTAATTGGGTGGCGATCCTTGAGGCACGTTTCGGTTCGGAATTTACACTCAAAATACTCAATTTCTAGCCCTTCACGGCACCAGCGGTTAGGCCGGCTACAAAGGACTTCTGCATGACTAGGTACATAACAACCATAGGAATTGACGCGACAAAAACTGCCGTAAAGATCATGCTAAAACTTGTGGCGTACTCACCTCGATAATCCAACAGCGCAAGAGGTAAAGTTTTCTTTGCACCCTCAGTGATGAGTAGCAATGGAAAGAGTAAATCATTCCAACAAATTACAAACAAGAAGATCGAAGTTGCCCCAAGTGCTGGTTTAGACAAAGGTAGAGCTATTGCTCGATAAACCGTGAACTGAGTCGCTCCATCTATTGATGCCACTTCATACATTTCATTTGGAATCTCCTTAAAGAATGAAGTAAGGATGAAAACTGAAATAGGAAGTGTTGCAACGACATTTACCGCGATTAATCCATGATAGGTGTTTGTAAGTCCTAAGTCGTTGAATAGAAGGTAGATAGGAATGATGTTTACTTGACCTGGAATAGCAAGCCCTAGGGAGAACAGGACAAATAAAACTTTTCCTGTCACATTCATCATTCTTGCAATCGCGAATGAAACCATGCTGGCAAGAACTAATGTAATTAATACTGAAAGGGAAGTTACCAACACGCTGTTTTTGAAATTTGTAAGGATTTCACCATCATCCAAGAGACGTCGATAATTGTTCAAGGTCCAATCAATGGGTAGAGCCAAAGGGCTATCGTAGATTTCTAGGTCAGTTTTGAATGTACCCAAAACAACCATGGCGGATGGAATAATGATCAGCATCGAGAATATAGCGAGGCCGAACCACCTAGAAATTTTATAAATCATACTCAGTACCTCGTCCTTAAAATTCTCTTCTGCAATCCGGTAATCAAGAAAATCATGACCACCATGATGATTGATTGCGACGCCGCGTAACCAAACCTAAACTCATTAAATGCGGTTTGAAAAATCATCGTTGTTAAAATCGAAGTTGTATTGTTAGGCCCACCCTGTGTCATTGCATAGACCAAGTCAAAAGCTTTGAAGGATTGAATGGTTGTATAAGCAACTACTACAGCGCTCGTTGGAAGAGCCATCGGCCATGTCACTGATTTGAATTGCTGCCATCTACTTGCACCATCCACATTTGCTGCTTCATACAATTCGGCGGGGATTTGTTGCAGCCCCGCAATATAAATAACCATCATTTGGCCTGTATGAAACCAAACTTGCACAAAAATAATGGCATACAGAGCAGAATTTTCACTCCCTAGCCAGTTGAGGGCAAATGAATCAAGCCCAATTTTCTTAAGAGTTGTGTTTATCGCTCCATAATTTGGATCGTATAAAAAAAGCCAAATCATTGCTACTGAAACTGAAGACAAAATCGTCGGAAAAAAGAACAAGGTTCGAAAAAATAACGTGCTCCGGGTATTCTTCACAAGGTATGTAGCAAACAAAAGGGCGAAACCTGTTTGGAAAATCACTACCCAAAACATAAATTCAATGTTGTTCCCAAGTACTTTTGTTGCAAGATCATCATTTGTAGCCAGTTTTGTGAAATTATCCAAACCCACAAATTCTGGTTTCTCAATCCCATCCCACTTTGTTAGTGCATATCGGAAGTTGTTGAGAACGGGTATCAAGAAGAGAAATACGTAGAGACTGATTGCAGGCAAAGACATCCAATAGAGAGCCTTCTTTGAGCCCTGAATTGAATGACGCTTTTTGCGGGAAGGTCGAGCAGCCCCACTAAATTTCTTTAGGGGGCTGCTCGCCATCTTTGAATTGAGAATGATTAACCTAGCTTTTGCTTAATCTGCTTGGAGTAATCTTCTAGAGTTGCATCTATTGGCTTACCGCCAACGATTGCGATCAATGCATCTTCCATGAGATCGCGAACACCCTGATTTAGCCACAGGAATCGTGGAGCCAATAGAGTCTTCTTTGATTGCCATACAGATGTATTAACTAGATCTAGATTTGTATATGTTGCATTTAGCACGTTTACGTGCTGTGAAGTTCCATTTGCATATATAGATGCAATTTCACCTGTAACCATGAATGAGATAAATGCACGTGCAATCTTTTGATCAGTTGAACTTGCATTCTTGTTCACACTCATAATGAATGTATTGTTCTGAATTCCAACATACTGTGGCTTCTCGTCTGTTGTAATTAATGAGAACAACTGCATTTTTCCAGTCATAGCTGGATTCACGGTCTTGATCGCACCCATTTGGAATGAACCTGTTGGGATAACAGGTGACTTTCCTGTTGCAAATAGGTTGATCGCTGCTGCATCAGTTACGCCTGTTGCATTGTCTGGGAAGCATCCTGCGTCTGCCATCCTCTTGTAGCGTCCAGCCATGTCCTTGAACCATGCGCTTTGAAGGTCAGCTTTTCCAGTGTCAATGTCTTCAATTCGCTTTTGAAGCGTCGCATAATCTGGAGCGCTATTCATAAGCATTGAGTTGAGCATCTGACCAGCATTTGGTCGGAAACCGCCTGACCAGGCTAGGGGTGTGTAGCCAGCAGTTCTAGCAGCTTTGCACCAAGAAAGCAGTCCCGTGAAGTTCTTTGGTAGTTCCCACTTTTCCTTGGCAAAAATTTCTGTGTTGTAGACAGGGTTGTTGAATAGATAGTGCAGAGGAATTCCAAGCTGCTTACCTTCATACCTACCTGCTGTAAGTCCCGTAGCAATAACATTCTGACGAGTAAAGCGCTCACCACTTAGATCTGTCATCATGTCACCCTTTGCAAACTGAACAAATTGTGAACCGCGGAAAGTTGTGAATATAGCTGCCTTTGGATTTGATCTAATTCTAGAGAAAGCTAGATTTGTATAATCTCCGGACGGCATCGTAACTTGCTTAACTTTTGCACCTGGGTTGCGTTGTTCAAAGAGTTCAATAATCTGATCAAACACTTTTCCATCTTCGGCTCCGCGCCAGTGATGGAATTCAATGCTTCCCTTAGGTGCTCGCAATGCAGCAACTGGTACGCCATATGTACTAGCTAGTCGTACGCGCTGCCACGTTAGTTTTCCTTTTGAATCTTCCTTACAAACAAGTGAAGTTGAGCTTGTTCCTGTGTTTGCGCCTTCTTCTTTGCAAGCCTTACCAAAAACTTCTCCAGCCGCAGTCGCCGATGGAAGTAGTGTTGCAACAAGTGCAAACGCAATTGCTGCAGCAGCACTGATACGACGAGCACTGAAGGAATTAGTTCCTTTAGTTTTCATTTTTATCCTTGCTTTCGAGGGTCGGTTGTTGTTGTTTACCATTCTGTGAGGGGTATCCCTAACATCTTTGCCATTTGACGAATACCTGGTCGCACATCGATCCACGAGATGACCAAGTGGTGCGGGTATCCACCAGTGACTATTCCATTCACTAATGCAGCGGCATCAGGTTGAGTGATCACCGATGCTGTATTGCCTTGGAAGTGATTGGGAGCTGGGATTGATTCCCCTCGGCTCACAACCATGCGTAAACCCGTGCGATTGCTCGGATCTACATCCCGATCAATGCGGAACAGCGTTACTGGTCCAGTCTTGAGCGGAAAATTGCCTGCAACGCCAAGTTTGCGATTGCAGTGTGTTGATTGGGTTGCATTCTTTGGATCAGCTGCAAGTTTTGTTGCTGCCGAACCACAGTGCCATAAACGAACTAAACCTTTTGATGCATCTAGATCAACAATATCTACAAGATAGTTTTCATCTGACCCAAGAGCTTCGCACATCATCATTGTTACTGCGCCCAGAACATCGCGTTCACATGTGGTTACTGTGCCACGGTCTGCAAGTCGGCCTAAAGATGAACAAATGCAAGCTCCCATTTCCGTTGGGAATTCTGGCCAGCAACGAATTGCAATCGCATCAAGTAATTCGTCTTCGCGCCATTTATCCAGTGCAACTTCGACGCCATAAACTTTTTTAGCTTCGTCCACATTTACTGATGCAAGTGAAGGCTGAGCAGCAACTGCGTTTGCATATGCAAGTTCACGAGCTTCTTCCTTAACTTCTGAAATCTTTCCGAAAGCATCATCAATTGTGATCTGACGAATATCTAAACCAAATAGCGAGCGAATTTGTTGGGCGTCATAAACACAAGGAGTAAAACCAATTGGAGCTTCACCAACAGCACCAATCTTTTTTCCCTTCATCCAATCAAAAGCTTTTTGTGCATCCGCTTCACTGCCAAGTTCACCGGTCACATTTTCTGGAGTTGATGCAGCCGGTAGTTTTCCTGCGAGCGCATCTCTAATCGCTGTCCGCACCTGTGGTTCGCCAGCGTTTCCATGAATATGGCGAATAGATTGTCCAACATTCATTAAAGCATGTGCTGCAAGATTAACTCCACACATTGAATTCAGCTTCAAACGTTCGCCAACTTCGCCAGGTTCACGCATTGACCATCCAAGTACAGGGCCTTTAACTTTTCCTAAAAGTTCTACTGCTGGAGATGCATCAGAAAATGAGGCCATAAACAAAATGTGTAGGTCTGCATCTGGAAGTGTGACCGCTGAAACGTCTTCTACCGTCATCACTAACTCTGCTGGTCCGACCACAGTTGCACCTAAGTCAATTAGGAGATTGCGGGCACTATCGAAATTTGCCTGCGCATGTGCGAGATCAAAGGTAGGCCGCGCCAACGCGACAAGAGCAACAGTGCTCATAAAACCTCCAGTGGTAAGACCTCTTGGCAGAGAGTGCCACCCCCTTCTGTTCAAGTCAATGCCATCTGGGTATGTTTACCAAAGCGTTACAGTCAAAATCGCACCTGTTCAACCCGCCTAACCTACGATTTCGGGAATGGGAGATCAATGAGTTCGCGTTTAGTAGTTCTAGCTGAGCCTGCTGATGTCTACAAGGCATTCGCTGAGGACCTTGCTGGTGAGATCAAGGCCGCTAACGCGAAGGGCAAGACTCTCAACTTAATCCTACCGATCGGCCCAATTGCACAATATGCCATTCTCGCCCGAATTTGTAACCGGGAGAAAATTTCCTTCAAGAATGTTCATATATCCCTGATGGACGAGTACTTAGATTGGCAAGGAAGGCCGATTCCTCTTGAAGACCCATTGAGTTTTGAAGCCGCTTTCGAAGAATTCCTTGCTCAACTTGATGAAGAACTTAGACCTTCTCGATCTCAATGGGTGGTTCCAGATCCTTTTGATATTCAAAGAGTTGAAAAATTTTTCGAATCAAAAGGTGGAATAGATATTTGCTATGGAGGGGTAGGGGTTCATGGTCACATTGCATTCAACGAGCCTCCTGTTAGTCGATATGGAAAGATTTCATTAGCAGAATTTTCCGCATCAAAAACGAGGGTCGTAGTTCTAGCACCCGAAACTTTTGTGATTAACGCTCTACGTGCAAAGGGTGGGGACTTTAAAGATTTTCCAACATTGGCTGTGACCATAGGGATGGAACTAATTCTTAGTTCAAAGAAAATTCGATTGTTCTGTGATGGTGGCACTCGACAGCAGGAAGCCATTTATCGGTTTGAGAATGGTGATGTAGACGTTAGTTACCCAATTTCTATTCTGCGGCAACATCCAGATGTCTTACTCACCGCTGATGAATTGAGCGCATTGAAAGCTTCTAAGCGTGGATAAGTTTTGGTTTCAATCTGCAGTTTTTGCGGGAAAAATCCATTCTAAAGTTCAGATTAATGTCGAATCTGGAATTATTCATGAAATTAATGTTGGTGTAGAAAAAAGTTCTGATGATTTAGCGTTTGAGAACATGGTAATACCTGGCTTCATTGATACTCACTGTCATGGTGGTGGAGGCTATTTCTTCTCTAATGAAGATAGCAAAAAGGTTGAATCTATTTCAAAATTTCACTTAGACAATGGCACCACGACCCTCTTTGCTTCATTGGTCTCTGAGGATGTCGCTACCTTAGAATCTCAAGTCAGGCGATTAGGTTCGCTCTTGCCATTATCGACCATTGAGGGCATACATTTAGAAGGACCTTGGCTTTCAAAGCACTTTAACGGTGCTCATGATCCAAACAATCTACGAACACCAGACCACACTGAAATAAGAAACTTGCTTGATGCATCAGATGGAAAGCTTCTATCTGTAACTATTGCACCCGAGCTCGACCATGCCATAGAGATAATTACATTACTCGAATCTTTTGGTGTAACAGTTGCGCTCGGTCACACCGATGCTAACTCGGAACAAACTTTATCTGCTATCAACGCAGGTGCGAGAGTTGTGACACACTTCTATAGCTGTATGAGGCCGATTAGTCATCGAACATCTACGTTAGCCCTTGAATCTCTTTACAACGATCAAATTTATTTAGAGTTTATTTTGGATGGCAGCCATATCCAAAAGAAAGCAATTCAGCTTTTACTTGATGTCGCGAAAGACAGATTGATTGCCGTCACAGATGCAATCTCTGCAGCAGGCATGCCAGATGGCGAATTAACCCTTGGTAATGTTTCTGTCATAGTCAAAAATGGAATTGCAAATTTAAAGGGAAGCGACTTATTAGCCGGAAGCACCTTGACCATGAGAAGCGCTTATAAATTTTTAATGGACAATTTTGAAGTGAGCCATGTAGATGCAGTGGCTTTCTTTTCAGGTAATCCAGCCAAGATTTATAATCTAGAAAATGTAGGAAGTATTGAAGTTGGGAAGCGGGCTAATTTTGTAGTGGTTAACTCCAAGAATGAGGTTGAAACAGTTATCCTTGAAGGAAAAGTAGTTCCATCTAGTTGAAATCTGTGCAATTACTAAACAGATACTTTATTTCTGGAGTATGAAAGCTCTACTCCGACCATTGACCTGGAAAGAGGGCCAATCTGGGTCCACCGAGAGCATTTTTACGCCTGAATCCGTGGCCACAATGGTGTCTTCAGCCTTCCATCCCTTACCCGTTGGGTTCCAGGCAATCGGCTGATTATTCGCAATCAAGCGTGAACTGGTCTGGTTTGCCGGCCAGTCTCGTGGCAGGAAGCCCGTTGGGCCACCTTGGTGATGCTTGGTCCACTCATCGGCATCAAAGCCATTAGCTGGATAAGCGGCAATGGATGCATTAATTGGATCTGAAAAGGGCGCGCCTACAACTGTTGCATCTAGCAAAGCGGCTTCCACTTTATAAATAGATGTGTAATCAGAGACCATCTGATCTGTTACTTCACCAAAAGTGACGATGCGCGTAACGGATGCAATCAATCCTTTGCGCTTTGCACAAATTGAAGCAGATACTCGATTGCCCACTACCGCATCCGTTGGAAGTGGGTGTCTAAATTTATGAACACGGTCCTGCCCCGCAACGCCTAAAAATGCAATTTCCAAATCGGCTTGCCATAAGGAATGTGTAATCAATCCAGCAACATCAATTTCGCGGTCTGAACTTTCAACCTGCTTCATGGCATTTCCTAATGCAACTGCTGCATCAACACAAATTTCCTTAAAGCGCTCAAGATCTGAATCGATGAGCGAAGCACGAATCATTTCGACTTCTACACCAAGATCAATTCGATCAGCACCTGGTTGATCACTTCCGACTTTTGGTCCAGTTGGAAGCAGAGGGTCGCGACCTTCAGACCACTTAATTGTTTTTACGGATACTTCGCTGGGAAGTTCTTCAGCAATTAATCGTCGTGCTTCAACAACATTAGTAATAGCTGTTGCAGAATCCTGCGTAATGATCAAATCAAAGCAGGCCATATCAATTGTTGTTGGAACATGAGCACGGCCTGCGATCGCCCAGGCAAGGTTTGGATTGCGGCGCAGAACAAAGTTGTCTAAGCCTTTTTCTTTCATTAGCTCGCGAAGTGGTTGCAGGCGTTGATTAAATGCGCTCATAGTGGCAATTCTATTCCCCACTCCTTGCGGACAAGGTCAAAGGCCGGTGGGATAGAAGAATTGATTTGAACTGAGGAGGCTGCCCACTGGGTCGCTATCAATAAGCATTCTGAGGGATCTAATTCGTTTGCGAAGGCTGCCAAATACCCAGAAATGAATGCATCCCCTGCGCCAGTTACATCGATTGCATCGACTTTCAAGGCTGACTGCTGAAGCTTCTGCTTCTTTGAATAGTATCGAGCGCCATTTAGGCCATCGGTTAAAACAATCTCATCAAACCGATCTAGATGATCTTCTGGATTAACGCCACTTGGAATATCTGAGACCGAACCAATAGCTAAATGTGCATGACTGACATTCGCATCCACTATTGCTGCTACTCCAACCACTGTTAAACAACCTGATGACTCTGCTCGCAGAAGGTCACTTAAAAATTCTTCTCTCCACAAAATAATGGCAACCACGTCGCCTTTTGAAAATGGCACATTGTCCATTCGCAATTCGCGCAAGTATGGCTTTGTCATCGAAATGATTGTGCGCTCAGCTTTGTCATCAATCAAAATAAGAGCGTTCGAAGTTGGTCCATCTATTTCTGTGATGATTGAATGCTTAATCTCGCTCTTATCCAAGACTTCACGTAATTTCTTTCCATTGTCATCATTACCCAGGTAGCCAACAAAGTTTGTTTCTACTCCGGTTGTACATAGCCCTAACGCAACATTGGCAGAAGTCCCACCAGTTCGTTCTTCAGTTCTGATTGAGTTCATAAAAGTTCCTGGCAATGGGAACTTTTCAACATACACAACAGTGTCAATTGCTATCGGTCCCTGCACCCAAACTCTTTTACTCATGAACTTTCACCAACATTTCTGCGCACACCATTAAATCATCCTCGATTTCATCCCAAGCAACATCCTCAATCCACGGAATTGAATAGAACTCTGCTTTCTCTGGCCACCTAGCTACAAACAGTGCCCCAGATAAAGCTGCGACAGTATCTGTGTCTCCACCTAATGAGCATGCTAAAGCAAATGCTTCAGCGCAATTGTTCGCCTTTTTCACAACCCAAACAACTGCTTGCAAAGTCTCAAGAGGATCCAAAGAAATACCACTTGCAGGTGGAGTCCAGTTTGAGTAATCCGGGAGATCTTCACCTGCAAATAAACCTGCTGCAATTTGCGCACACTCAATCGCTTTTGGAGATTTATGAGTTACTTCCACTAAGGCCTTGATCCACTCATCGCGATTTTGATTCAAGTACATCCCGCATAGCGCGGTTCGCATAATTGCACCATTGGTCTCCCCAATGACTCCACGCTCTCCTGATTTAACCTCTAACCCAAGTGCAGTACGTGTTGTTGGGCCAAGTCCGCGCAGTCTAGGAACTGCCTTGCGCAACTGAGCTAAGAACTCTTCGGCAGCTTCTCCCGGTGACGACTTTTTTAATGACTTTATTGTTAGGACAGAGAGCAAAGTGTCATCGCTTACCCCACCTAGTGGCCAGCCTTCTTTTGGTAACAATTCCTGAGGAATAACTTCTGGAGTTTCTTCCATGAATTCGTAGAAAACTCCGAAAGCATCACCTGCTGCATAGGCCAATAGCGGCGTAGCAATCTTTGGAAATTCTCTCACTACAGGCGTCCAGCTTGATGTACCCGCTTTAGGAACTCTTGCGTCTTTGGATTCTGAGGGTTATGCAATACCTGCTCGGCGGAGCCACGCTCGACAATGTTGCCTGATTCCAAGAAGCAAACCTCATCTGCGACCTGTGTTGCAAAGCCCATCTCGTGAGTTGCAAGAACCATGGTCATTCCATCGCTCTTCAAATCACGAACGGCGCTCAACACTTCATTTACTAAAACTGGATCTAGCGCAGAAGTAACTTCATCAAGGAGCAGCAACCGAGGGCTAACTGCTAATGATCGAATAATTGCCACGCGTTGCTGCTGTCCACCACTAAGACGATCTGGGTACTGATCAGCTTTATCGGCTAGATCAAAGCGCTTCAGCAAATGCATCGCGTGGGAATTAGCTTCATCTTTGCTCTTGCCGTGAACTTTGATGGGCGACAAGGTGATGTTCTCTAAGACGGTCTTATGTGGAAACAAGTTGAAAGATTGAAAAACCATTCCAAGCCGACGACGGACATCATCAACATTAATCAATGGATCAGAGATCTCTTTGCCGTCCAAGAAAATTTGTCCATCATCAATAGATTCCAGCAAGTTGATGCAACGCAGCAAAGTCGATTTACCTGAACCAGATGCGCCAATCAAAACAGTTGCTGTGTGTTCTGGAACTTTCAGGGATAAATCTTTCAGAACAAGTTCGGTGCCGAAGGATTTACGAATGTTTACAAGCTCTAGGACATTACTCATTAGATCGCACCTTCGGAATTCTGAGCGCTAGTGCGTTGTCTGATGGCACGATCTGTGTAGCGGGTCATTGGAATCGTGATGAGCAAGAACAAGATCGCTGCCACAACATAAGGAGTGTAATTAAAGGTGCGGCTGGCGTTGATTTGAGCCGCCCGAACTGCATCAGTTACACCCAAAATTGAAACCAGACCGGTGTCCTTTAGCAGCGAGACAAAGTCATTAAGCAGTGGTGGAACTACACGGCGGATTGCTTGAGGCAAAACAACAAAGCGCATTGTTTGCCCCGAAGTTAAACCTAGTGAACGTGCTGCCGCGCGCTGACTTGGGTGGATAGATAAAATTCCGCTTCGAATAACTTCGGCAACGTATGCTGAATATGTCAGAACTACTGCAACTGTTCCCAAGAAGATAACGTTGCTAGAAACACCTTTAAGTCCAAGTGCTGGAACGCCAAAGCCAACTAACAAAATGATCAAGATAAGTGGTGCGCCACGGAAGATATCAACGTAGGCAGTGGCTAAAAATCTAAATGGAGTAAGTGCTGGAGACTTTGTTGTGCGCATCAGGGCTAGACCTAAAGCAATTACTCCAATTGCTGCTCCCCCGATAAAGGTGAGCTGCAAGTTAATCCATAAGCCCTTTATGACTGTTGGAAAAACCTCTTTGCCGTATTCAATATCAAAGAAAGTTGTCTTGACTGTTTCCCAACCTGGGCTAGTCACAAGAATTACAAACAATGTACCAAGTACAAAAATAGAAGAAACCGCAGCAATACCTGCTTGCTTGCGGCTAATCCTGCGCCGTGACTTACGGCGTTCTAATTCACGTGAGCTTGGCGACCACGCAGAGCTTTGTTTCTCTGACATGGTCGCCAAACTACCGTCTTTACTTCTTAGTTCCTATTACGGCTTCAATACAGGTGCGCCAGCATCAGTTGCTAGCCACTTATCTGTAATTGCTGCCAATGTGCCATCTGCAGTGATTGCATCAACCGCACCAGATACACATGAAGTTAGCTTGCTGCCCTTAGTGAGCAAGAGACCGAACTGGTCGCCTGTTCCTGTTGATGGCAACTGACCAACGATTAGACCGTTTGGAACTTCAACGCCTGCTAGGTAGAAAGCAGTTGGTAGATCTACAACGAGACCATCAATCTGCTTGTTCTTCAGCGCTGAAACACCAGCTGCGTTGTCATTGAATACCTGAGGTGTTGAACCAATCTGGTTTTCAATCGCATCTAGTGATGTTGTACCAACAGCCGCACCAAGCTTTGCTCCCTTAAGTTCTGCAAGAGTTGTCTTTCCTTCGATCTTGCTTCCCTTGAATGAAACGATTGCTTGTGGTGCTGTGTAGTAAGCAGATGAGAAATCAACAGCGTTCTTGCGCTCTTCTGTAATTGAGAACTGCTGCAAGTTGAAGTCGAAGTTCTTTTCTCCTGGTGTTACAGCTGAATCAAATGTTGTACGAACCCATGTGACATCTGCTGCATCAAATCCGAGTTGCTTTGCAACTGCGTATGCAACTGCGCCTTCGAAACCATTTCCGGTCTCTGGTGCATCATCAATGATCCATGGGTAGTAAGCAGGCTCGCCAGTTGCGATTGTTAGCTTGCCTTCAGTAACAGTTGCAAGATCTGCCTTTGCACATGATGCTGCTTCAGATGTTGATGAATCTGATGATGCACATCCTGAAAGTGTTAACGCTGCTGCAATTACAACAGCTGTAAAAATTCCGAAACGCTTGTTCAACGTAATCTCCTAAAGTGTCAGGGGATCATCACTAACTAAACTAACTAGATCAGAACAGTTAGTTAGACCCACGCTTGCCGATGATGTTGGCTATCGGCCTGGTCTTCACCCGGAGCACCCCGCCGCGGTGGAGGGTTGCCGTCCAGTTAGCCGGGGCTTGATGCTGGAACTCGTGACCACTGCAAATGTTATTGGTGGGTATCCAGGTTGTCGACTTGCAAACAAGATGCAGGTGAGCCAACGGAAAATAAAGCTGGTGGCGGGTGAAGGATTTGAACCTTCGAAGGCAGAGCCGGGGGATTTACAGTCCCCTCCCATTGGCCGCTCGGGCAACCCGCCAAGGTCGAACAAGTAGTGCGGCAATTATGGATAGTGCGAGGGGAAAGGATACCTTAGGCGGGTACACGCACAAAATGCGTTTTTAGGGTGAAGGAGCCATCACTATGGCAGCAGATAGCAGTTTCGACGTAACCTCCAAGATCGACCGTATGGAGCTGGATAACGCCATTAATCAGGCGGTTCGAGAGATTGAGACCCGCTTTGATTTCAAAAATACTGGTTCAAAGATTGAACTTGAAGGCGACAAGGTTTTGATTGAAGCAGACACTGAAGAACGCGCAAAGGCGGCTTTGGATGTTGTGAAGGACAAGATGATCAAGCGTGGAGTGTCACTGAAGCATTTAGACGCAGGTGCGCCACAACTATCTGGAAAGATTTACAAAATCGCTGCGCCTTTAAAGGAAGGCATCTCAACTGAGAATGCAAAGAAAATTGCAAAGATGATTCGTGACGAAGGTCCAAAGTCAGTTAAGACTCAGATTCAGGGCGATGAACTTCGTGTTACTTCAAAGAGTCGCGATGATCTGCAGGAAACGATGGCCATGATCAAAGATGGTGGCTGGGATTTCGCGGTTCAATTTACGAACTTTAGATAATTGAGTAAAAATAAGCTCGGACTTTTATTTGGAGTAAGTGCCTACTCTTTATGGGGGGCATTTCCTTTGTACTGGCCACTGCTTGAACCAGCTAATCCCCTAGAGATTGTTTCTCACCGAGCAGTATGGACCTTAGTTTTTTGCTTCATTGTGTTGACTGCAACAAAGGCACTTAAATCAACGCTTACAACTTTGAAACGTCCAACTGTTGCGGTGAAACTATTTCTTTCTTCCCTTTTAATTTCCATTAACTGGCTTGTATACATCTGGGCTACAAATAATGAGCACGTTGTAGAAGCTTCTTTGGGTTACTACATCAACCCACTGATCATTATTAGTTTTGGCGTAATTTTCTTGAAGGAAAAAATGCGGCCTCTGCAGTGGGCTGCGGTTGCAATTGCGACTCTTGGAGTATTGGTTCTAACTTTTGATTACGGTCGCTTACCGTGGATTGCGCTAGCTCTAGCGGTCTCATGGGGCAGTTACGGCCTTATTAAGAAACAGCTAGGTCTGGGGGCACTTGAAGGTCTTGCGATTGAAACCTTTATCTCTAGCTTCTTCTATCTGGCGTACCTGATTTATATAGGCAATCAAGGCACCGGCCAGTTTGGCCAAAGCTGGGGCTTAACGGCACTCCTAATTAGTGCAGGAGCAGTAACTGCTATCCCGCTTCTGTTATTTAACGGCTCAACCAACCGACTTCCTTTTACGACGATCGGTTTATTGCAATACATAACTCCAACGTTGCAATTTTCGATCGGTGTGTGGGTGCTTAATGAAGATATGCCAACTGCGCGTTGGATTGGTTTCCTGATTATTTGGGCAGCGCTAGTGGCTTTAGCTATTGATTTGATTAGGTCAAGCAGAACGGTCGATAACAGCGTCGCATAGCGACATCAAGGCACCAGTTGCATCATTAATTGGCAATGGGCCCAGAGCGCCGCGAGCCTCTTTTGCCACTTGAACTAGTTGCTGACGAGATTCATCTAAAGCTTTGTGGTTTCGAAGAGCAACTAAAACTTCTTGAACCGTTGTTTCGTCTTCAATTGGCGCACTGAGCAAGCGCTTGAGTTCTGCATCTGCAGGATCCGTTGATCGCATCACATTGAGCGTAACCAGTGTAGGAACGCCTTCGCGTAAATCTGTTCCAGGAGTCTTGCCTGATTGATTTGATTCACTTGCAATATCGATCACATCGTCTGCTAGTTGGAAAGCAACACCGATTTTTTCGCCAAAGACAGTTACTGTGTCAGTTATTTCTGTGGGTGCTTTGGAGATCATTCCACCGTAGCGCGCAGAGGCAGCGATTAGCGAACCTGTCTTATCTGCAACAACCTTTAGGTAATGTTCCAATGGATCTTGACCAGGGTTAGGACCTTGGGTTTCCATGATCTGGCCAATCACTAAACGCTCAAATGTTCGTGCTTGTAAGCGCACAGCTGCAGGACCAAGATCAGCCAATAGATCGGAAGACTTTGCAAAGAGAAAATCTCCAGTCAAAATTGCAATCGTGTTTCCCCAACGCATGTTGGCACTTTCAACTCCGCGACGAAGTGGAGCTTCATCCATAACATCATCGTGATACAAGGTTGCAAGGTGTGTAATTTCGCAAGCAACTGCAGCGGCAATAACGCCTTCGGCATTTGAATCACCGTATTGAGCGGTTAAGAGGGTCAATAATGGGCGTAAACGCTTGCCGCCAGCGGCCACAAGGTGGTGGGCAGTCTCATCAACAAAGGGATATTCGCTACGAGTGTGGCTGCGCAGTAGTGATTCCACTTGGGCCATTTGGCTTACAAGTTGCGTCTCTAACGCTGGCGCAACGTTGGGAATGCCAAATGTGGACATTAGCGAATGAAGATAGCTAGGTCGGTAATGAAATCAAGTACTGGAGCTGGGTAAACACCCAATACCAATGTGATTACCGCCGCGATAACAATTGTTGCGCGGGTAAGAATTGATGGAACTTCAACTGCTGTTCCATCTTCTACTGCATCTGTGAAGAACATCAAGACAATCACGCGAATATAGAAGAATGCTGCGATCGCACTTGATAGAACACCGGTGATAACAACAGCCGTTGCACCGTTTTCATAGGCTGCAGAAAAGATGGAAAACTTTCCGATGAAACCACTTGTAAGTGGAATTCCAGCAAAGGCAAGTAAGAAGAGCGCAAAAGCAGAAGCTGCAAATGGTGATCGCTTTCCAAGACCCTTCCAACGATTCAGATCTGTAACTTCACCTGATGAGTCGCGAACCAATGTCACAACTGCAAATCCACCAACTGTTGCTACACCGTAAGCAAACAAGTAAAAGATCGATGCATCAAGTCCGGCTTTGTTCAGCGCGATGATTCCAGACAACAAGAAACCTGCATGAGCGATCGATGAATACGCCAACATGCGCTTTACATCGCGCTGCGAAATTGCAACAAGTGAACCCAAGAGCATGCTGATGATTGCGATCCCAGAGATAACTGGATTCCAGGACCACTCTGCATTTGCAAAAACTGTGTAATAGATTCGAAGCATCGCGCCAAATGCTGCAACCTTGGTTGCTGCGGCCATGAAAGCTGTAATCGGAGTCGGTGCACCTTGGTAAACATCTGGTGTCCAAGAATGGAATGGAACTGCGCCAACTTTGAAGAGCAAACCAATAGTTAGAAACGCCATACCAATGAGCAATAGAACATCATTTCCAGCCCCACCAACTACTGATTCGCGGATTCCAGCGAAGGTCAGTGAGCCTGAATAACCGTATAAATACGCGGCTCCGAAGAGGAAAAAGGCCGATGCAAATGAACCCAAAAGGAAGTACTTGAGCGCTGATTCCTGCGAAGCCAAACGGCGTCTGCGTGAAAGTCCTGCCATTAAATACAGCGGCAACGACAATACTTCGAGGGCCACAAAAAGCATGATCAAATCACTTGCTATCGGGAAGATCATCATTCCGGCGATAGCAAAGAGAGTAAGTGGATAAACCTCGGTTACTTGGTTTCCAGCTTGTGCGGCTTCACGCTCTTCATCCGAACCCGGAAGAGCTGCTGCCAGTGGAGTGAAGTGCTCTGCGTCTGCAATCAAGAAAATTGAAATAATTGCAATAATCAGAATAGAACCTTGGATCAATACTGCAGGACCATCAATAACTAATGAACCCATGGCAGCTGTTAATGATTGTTCTCCGCGAATTCGCCACAACTGCATCAAAGCCAAGATCAGAGTTCCAAGTGAGAGCGTTAGCTGAATTACTGGGCGGCGAGCCTTGGATGCAAAAGCTTCAACAAGTACGCCAATCAGTGCTCCACCCAGCACAATTAAAATTGGTGACAGCAGTGTGTAGGAAAGAACCGGTGATGTAAATGTCGTCATTACTTGCCCCCATTGGTTGGTGCAGGATCAGTGAAACCCATTTCTGAAACCACATGCTTAGCTGCAGGGTTAATCACATTTAATAGTGGTGATGGGTAGAAGCCCAAAACAACAATGATTGCAATGACTGGCGCGATTACTACCTTTTCACGCAGATTAAGATCCTTCAGGTTCTCATTTCCTGCAGTTGTTGGGCCATGTAGCGCTTTTTGAACTGGAATCAAAATGTACAAAGCAGCCAAAACAATTCCGAAGGTAGCAATGATTGCGTGAACTGGATAACGCGTAAAGGTTCCAACCAAAACCAGGAATTCACTAACAAAGCTGGAAAGTCCTGGCAGTGCCAAGGATGACAAACCTGCGATGAAGAAGCTCCACGCCATTACTGGAGTGATTCGTTGTAAGCCACCAAAATCGGCAATTGTTGAAGAACCACGACGGGCAATCATCCAGCCAGCTACTAGGAATAGTGCTGCTGTAGAGAAACCATGGTTAAACATGTACAAAATCGCTCCGCTTTGGGCCTGGCTTGTCATCGCGAAAATACCCATCGTGATGAACCCGAAGTGCGAGATCGATGTGTAGGCGATCAAGCGCTTAATGTCTTTTGCACCAATTGCTAAGAAAGCACCGTAGATAATCGAGATAACGGCCAAAACCATAATCACAGGTGTAAATGTTTTACTTGCTTCCGGGAACAAAGTGAGGCAGTAACGGATCATTCCGAAAGTACCAACTTTATCTAGTACACCAAGTAAGAGAACTGATGTTCCTGGAGTCGCTGACTTTGCTGCATCTGGCAACCACGTGTGGAATGGCCAGAGCGGTGCTTTGATAGCAAAGGCAATGAAGAAGCCAAGGAACAAGAGGTTCTGAGTTGTAGAACTCATTTCAAGTTGTGACAACTTATCAAGATCAAAGGTATGTCCACCTTGATCTCCAGACATGACGTACAACGCGATGATGGATGCCAGCATCAACAATCCACCAAATAGTGAATAAAGCAAGAACTTAACCGCTGCTGCAGCACGTTCTGCGGTGCCGTATCCACCAATCAGGAAATAGACCGGAATCAACATTGCTTCGAAGATTACGTAGAACAAGAAGAGATCGGTTGCAGCAAACACGCCAATCATCATTGTCTCAAGGACAAGGATGAGAATATAGAAAGTCTTTACGCTCCAACGACCACCATGTGCTTCATCCCATCCAGCAAGCACAACGATTGGCGCAAGAATTGTTGACATTAAAATCAATACAAGTGCGATTGCGTCTACACCTAGTGCGAAGTTAATGCCAAAAGTTGGAATCCATTCATATTTTTCTACAAACTGTAGATCGACATTGTCGCGCTGGAAGCCAACAGCCATCGCAATTGTTACCGCCATCACGACAAGAGTTGTTCCTAACGCAGCTTGCTTGGCAGCTTTCTCATTGCTCTTTGGAAGAGCGGCAATGATGGCTGCTCCGGCCAAAGGCAGAAGCATCAATAGTGATAACCACTTCATTATTAAACCACCACCCAAATTGCTGCGATTAGCGCAATTGCGCCAACCAAAATCATTGCCGCATAGCTTCGAACATAACCATTTTGAAGCCGACGCAGCGCTGATCCTGAACCCATCGCTACTGAACCAACACCGCGAACTGCGCCATCAACAACGGCTTCATCGGTTGCAACTAATGTTGTTGTCAGTGCTTGTCCTGGGCGCATAAACACCGCTTCGTTGAATCGATCCTGCATCAAGTCTTGACGAGCAATCTTGGTAAAGATTGAAACATCTTCTGGCGCAGTTGAAGGAACATCGGTACGCGCATACTTAAAGTATGCAATCGCGACTCCGATTGAGACCATTGTTAAGGCAAGGGCAGAAACCACAATTGGTTCAAGAAGATGCTTCTGGTATTCCTCGCTGTGATTAAACAACGGGTGTAGCCAGTTTTCTAAAGCATCACCGCGATGAAGTAGATATCCAGATGAAACTGAACCAATTGCAAGAATTGCCATCGGCAACCACATCAACCATGGTGATTCATGTGGGTGAGCATCTTCATCCCAACGCTTTGTTCCGGTAAAAGTAAGGATCATTACGCGGGTCATATAGAAAGCTGTTATTGCTGCACCGATCAAAGTTGTTATTCCAAGAATAATTCCCTTGGCACCGCCTGCATCAAATGCAGTTTCAATAATCATGTCCTTTGAATAGAAACCTGCAAATGGTGGGACACCCAAAATCGCAAGATAGCCAAGACCGAAGGTCACAAATGTAATTGGCATGAATTTACGAAGTGCGCCGTATTTGCGCATATTTACTTCATCATTCATTCCGTGCATTACAGAACCTGCACCTAAGAACATTCCAGCCTTAAAGAAACCGTGTGTTAACAAGTGCATGATCGCAAATGCGTAACCAACTGGACCTAATCCAGCAGCCAAAGTCATATAACCGATCTGCGACATTGTTGAAGCTGCCAAAGCTTTCTTGATGTCATCTTTTGCGGTACCAATGAGTGCACCAAACATCAAAGTAATTGCGCCAACAATCACAACCAATAACTGCGCAGTTGGTGCGGCATCAAACACAAAGTTTGAGCGAGTAATCAAGTAAACGCCGGCGGTAACCATAGTTGCAGCGTGAATAAGGGCTGAAACTGGAGTTGGTCCAGCCATCGCATCGCCTAACCAAGCTTGCAACGGGAACTGAGCAGACTTTCCAGCAGCGGCAACCAAAAGCATGATTCCCATACCGGTTAGCGCTGCTTCTGATGTGTTGTTTACCTGTTCTTGAACTCCAGCAAAGGAAACAGTGCCCATAGTTGCAAAAGCGATCATGATTGCAAAAGACAATCCCATATCGCCAACGCGGTTCATAACAAAAGCCTTTTTAGAGGCGGTTGCATAGGCAGGCTTTTGATTCCAGAAACCAATAAGAAGGTAAGAGGCAAGACCAACGCCTTCCCAACCAACATAAAGACTGAGGTAGCTATCGCCCAACACCAAAACCAACATAGCTGCAATAAACAGGTTGAGGTAAGCGAAGAAACGACGACGATCTTTGTCGTGAGACATGTATGAGATCGAATATATGTGAATCAAAGTTCCAACGCCGGTAATTAGCAGAACGAAACAGATTGAAAGCTGATCTAGCAATAAGCCTGCATCAACTTTGAAATCACCTACGTTGATCCACTCAAATAGCTTTTGCGAAACTGGACGTTGCTCAGTTGGGCGATCGAGCATCAGCATCAATTGGTAAAGACCAACACCAAATGCCGAAGCTGACATCGCAGTTCCAAGTAGGTGACCCCACTTATCTGTGCGACGTCCACCTAGAAGAAGAAGTGCTGCACCTGCCAGTGGCAGTGCAATCAAATAAACCAATGAAGTTGAGGTCGTCATTGTTATCGCTTCAACAAACTTGCATCATCGACAGATGCTGATTGGCGTGATCGATAAATAGCCACAATGATTGCAAGACCAACTACTACTTCGCAGGCAGCAACAACCATGGTGAAGAAAGCCATTACTTGGCCATCTAGGTTTCCGTTGATGCGTGAGAAAGTCACAAAAGACAGGTTTGCCGCGTTGAGCATGAGCTCAATACACATAAATACAACGATCGCATTGCGGCGTACAACAACGCCGACAGCGCCGATAGTAAAGAGAAGCGCTGAGATGTAAAGGTAATTGGATGCATCCATTTACTTCTCCTCCTCAATCTGGGTATTTACTTCAGAAAGATCAAATTTCTTGTAATCCAACATATCTCCGCGTGCTTCAAGGCTTGCGTTAACCGATGTTGGTGCAGGAGTTCCATCTGGAAGAAGTGCTGGAACATCTACTGCGTTGTGGCGAGCATAAACACCTGGACCTGGAAGTCCGGCGGCACTTGCAAGCGATGTCCCACGGAAACGATCAATTGAAAGTTGACGCTGAGTTGGGCGAGCTTTAGTGCGGTGAGTATGGGCAAGAACCATTGCACCCATTGCAGCGGTAATCAGTAAAGCTGAGACAACTTCAAACGGGAAGACATACGTTGAGAAAAGTGACACCGCAATTCCTTCAACATTGCCGTCAGCATTTGCTGCAGCCAATCCAATTGCATCACGGCCTAACGTTGCTCGACCCAGAAGTGCAACCATCAATCCACCAAAACCCAGTGCTGCGGTGATTGCAATTGGTCGAAGGCCCGCGATTGTTTCGGTTAATGAATCTGATGAATCAACACCGACTAACATCAAAATAAAGAGGAAGAGCATCATTACTGCGCCGGTGTAAACAACTACTTGGACAATTCCAAGGAAGACTGCATCTTGTGCGATATAAAAAATTGCCAAAACAACCATGACAAATGCCATCAAGATCGCTGAGTGAACAGCTTTCTTAACGAGCAGCATTCCAAGAGCTGCTACAACTGCCATTGGCCCAAGAATCCAGAACATAACCGCTTCCGGTTGTGCTGTTTGGCCAACTTCTAAAGCTAACTGCATCATGACTGAATATCCCCCGGGTTTTTAGCCTGTGATGGATGTGCACCCTTCACATCACCGTTGTAATAATTTGTATCGTTCATATCTGGATACATTGGATGTGGCGGCATAAGCATTCCTTGGCGCAACGGAGCCAATAGATCCTGCTTTTCAAAGATCAACTTCGCACGAGTGTCATCTGCAAGTTCGTACTCATTTGTCATTGTTAATGCGCGAGTTGGGCAAGCTTCAATACACAGCCCACAGAAAACACAGCGCAGATAGTTAATTTGATACACCTTGCCGTAGCGCTCACCTGGAGACATGCGGTTTTCTTCAGTGTTGCTTTCGCCTTCGACGTAAATCGCATCTGCTGGACATGCCCACGCACATAGTTCGCAACCAATGCACTTTTCTAAACCATCTGGGTGACGATTAAGTTGGTGACGACCATGAAAACGCTCTTCAGTTGGTGCTTTAACTTCTGGATACTCAACAGTTAGTGGCTTCTTGAACATCGTTGAGAAGGTAATCCAAAATCCCTTCATGGCACCAAAAAAGCCCACTGAAGGTGTTTGTTCTACTTCATAAAATTCCACATCATTAATGCCAAGATCTTTTGGCTTTAACGGTTCGAGGTTTTCAGCCACGGTCGCCCCCTAGGTTTTTTGAGACATTGATAGTTGAAACCTCCATAGGTAATGAAGGAACTGCAAATGTTGGTTCAGCTTTATTGTCGCCTTCAGGGATTGCTGCTTCTTTTCTCTTCTTCGAATTTTCGAAGCCGATGTTAACCGCCATGATCAGAACAACAACAGTGCTTGCAAAGGCGATTACTACTGAGCGAGGCGCACCCTGAAGTGAGAGAACACGCAAAGTTGCAACAACCAAGATCCACAGAATCGAAATAGGAATCAAAACTTTCCAACCAAACTGCATGAACTGGTCGTAACGAAGGCGCGGCAGCGTTCCACGTAGCCAGACGAATACAAAGAAGAAAGTAATTACCTTGGCAAAGAACCACACTGCGGTAAACCATCCACCCAGCCAAGCTTCAGTAAAGCCCAGCCCTGGAGGCGCTTTATAGCCACCTAGGAACAAGGTGGTTGCCAGTGCAGATACAGCAACGATGTTTACATATTCGGCCAAGAAGAAGAGTGCGAACTTTAATGATGAGTATTCAGTGTGGAAACCACCAACAAGTTCACCTTCTGCTTCAGCAAGGTCAAATGGAGCACGGTTAGTTTCACCAACCATAGAGATCGCATAGATAGCAAAGGATGGGAAAAGAACTACCGCATACCACCAAGAAGATTGCGCAGCAACGATTTCTGATGTTGACATTGAACCTGCATAAATAAACACCGCAACAAGTGAAAGTCCCATCGCGATTTCATAGGAAATAACTTGAGCACTTGAACGAAGTCCACCAAGAAGCGGATATGTCGAACCTGAAGACCAACCTGCCAAAACAATTCCGTAAACACCGACTGATGCAACTGCCAAAATATAAAGAACGCCAACTGATAAATCTGTTAACTGCATTGCTGTTTGGCGTCCAAACAAATTAACTTCACCAGTAATTGGAATAACTGCAAAAGCCATAAAGGCTGCGGTTACGCTGATGATCGGAGCAATAACAAAAACAATCTTGTCGGCCGCTGTCGGAATGATGTCTTCCTTGAGTGCAAGTTTTACACCATCAGCCAGTGATTGAATCAAACCAAATGGGCCTACACGGTTTGGTCCTGGACGCTGCTGCATGCGACCAACGATGCGTCGCTCACCCCAAACAGACAACAGGGTCGCCACTACGCAGACCGCGAAAACAAGCAGAGCTTTGACTGCAATTAGCCAACCTGGATCTGCTGCAATTAGCTCTGCATTTGTCATGCTTTCACCACCGTAACTACTGCGCCATGTGCGACGCCTAGGTTTACCAACAATTGAGAACCTCGTGAATTACGAGGTGCCCAGACCGCATCGTCATGAATATTTTCAACAAGAGCTGAAAGCGTTACAGAGCCTTGGGCAGTTGAAATCTTGAGCTGATCTCCATCAACCACGCCCATGGATTGAGCACGCTTTGGAGAAATAACCGCAACTGTTCTGCGAGCAGTACCAGCTAGATGTTCTTCTCCTTCTTGCAAAGTTCCTAGATCTAACAAACGACGCCATGAAGTAATCAATGCTTGATCTGCATTAAGGGCCGGTTGTGGTTGGGCAGAAACTGAATTCAGTGTTGCGCGAGTTCCATCCCATTTACCAAGAGATGCGATTTCTTTAGCTGCTGCGGTTACTGTTCCAAGATTTAAGGAGATACCCATCTCATCAGCGATCATGGAAAGTATTCTTAAGTCGCTGCGATTGAGTGAATCTGCAACCGCTGCATCAAATGAGCGAGCACGACCTTCCCAGTTAAGGAAAGAACCAGACTTTTCAGTAACAGCTGCAACTGGAAGTACAACATTGGCACGTGCAGTAACTGCGCTCGGTGCAATTTCAAGTGAGACAACAAATGCTTTATCTAAAGCAGAAAGTGCTGCTTGGCTGTTATCGCTATCTAATGGATCAACTCCACCAACAAGTAGTGCGCCGATCTGACCTGCGTTAACGGCATCAACGATCTGCGATGTTGAACGACCAACTTCAGATGGAATTGATTCTGTGTTCCAGGCAGCTGCGATATCAACACGAGCTGCAGCATCTGTTACTGGACGTCCACCTGGCAAAAGATTTCCAATTGCGCCAGCTTCGATCGCACCACGTTCGCCTGCGCGACGTGGAATCCATGCAAGCTTTGCACCAGTTGAATCAGCAAGGGCTGCAACTGCGCTCAGCACGCCAGCGCTTTCAGCTGCGCGTTCTCCAACAAGAATTACTGACTTATCAGTTAACTGCTGTGCGGCAATCGCTACGGCTTCTTGTCCCGGAGCAACCTTTACAAAATCTGCCTTTAACTTGTCTACGGCAATTGATTCCTTGGTGCCGATTGAAACTACCTTTAAAGCACGCTTGCGGAACTGCTTATTGATGCGTAAGAAAACAATTGGTGATTCTTCTTCTGGCTCGAAACCAACGAGAAGAACTTGATCCGCCTTATCAATGTCACGGTAAGTTGTAGCTGAACCAACAACACGTGCGGCAATGAATTCACGTTCTTCATCTGAAGAGAGACGTGCGCGGAAATCAATGTCATTTGTACCCAGCGCAACACGAGCAAACTTGCTGTATCCATATGCATCTTCATGTGTTGCGCGTCCACCAACAAGGACTGCAGCCTTTGCAGACTTAAGTCCTTCGGCAGCAACAGCTAGCGCTTCTGGCCATGATGCTTCGACAAGTTCTCCGGCAGCGTTACGAATCATTGGAACTTTAAGACGATCTACCGCTGTTACATACTTAAATGCCCAGCGACCCTTATCGCAGTTCCATTCTTCGTTAACTGATGCATCTTCTCCAGCTAAACGACGCAAAGTCTTTCCACGACGAACATCTGTGCGCATATCGCAACCAGATGCACAGTGCTCACACGCTGATGGTGTTGATACTAAATCAAATGGACGTGCGCGGAAACGGTAAGCAGCACCAGTAAGTGCTCCTACTGGACAGATCTGAACAGTGTTTCCAGAAAAGTAAGATTCAAAAGGTTGGTTTTCGTAAATACCAACTTGCTGCAGTGCTCCGCGCTCATTCAAGGTAATGAATGGATCGCTAGCAATTTGTTCAGAAAAACGTGTGCAACGAGCACAAAGAACGCAACGCTCACGATCAAGAAGTACTTGTGAAGAAATATTGATTGGCTTTTCAAATGTGCGCTTAACACCTTCAAAGCGAGAAGAACCTTGGCCATTGCTCATCGCCTGATTCTGAAGTGGGCACTCGCCACCCTTGTCACACACTGGGCAATCAAGTGGGTGGTTTACAAGCAAAAGTTCCATAACTCCACGCTGGGCTTTTTCAGCGACAGGTGAAGTTAATTGAGTCTTTACGATCATTCCCGTTTCAACAGGAATCGTGCAAGAAGCTTGTGGCTTTGGAAATGCGCGACCATTGATTTCAATATCAACTAGACACTGACGGCAGGCACCAACTGGATCTAGCAATGGGTGATCACAAAAACGTGGAATCTGGATTCCAAGTTGTTCTGCCGCGCGAATTACTAGCGTTCCCTTTGGAACTGTCACTTCGAAACCGTCAATTACGACGGTGATCATCTCTGAAACTTCAGTACTCAACTTATGCACCTGCCCCAACAAATAATGTTGATGCAACTGGATCAAATGGGCATGAACCATTTGTTACGTGTGCAATGTATTCATCGCGGAAATACTTAATTGACGATGTGATCGGGCTAGTTGCACCATCACCAAGTGCGCAGAATGAACGGCCCATGATGTTGTCGCAAAGGTCGAGCAACTTAGCAAGATCTGCTTCTGTTCCCTTTCCTTCTTCAAGATCACGAAGAATCTGTACCAACCACCACGTACCTTCACGGCACGGTGTGCACTTTCCACATGACTCGTGCTTGTAGAACTCAGTCCAACGAAGGACCGCGCGAACAACACATGTTGTTTCATCAAAGATCTGAAGTGCTTTAGTTCCAAGCATGGAACCAGCTGCTGCTACACCTTCGTAATCCAGTGGAACATCAAGATGTGCATCGGTAAACAAAGGTGTTGATGACCCGCCTGGTGTCCAGAACTTCAACTTATGTCCTGGGCGAACTCCACCTGCAAGATCCAAAATCTCGCGAAGTGTGATTCCAAGAGGTGCTTCAAACTGTCCTGGATTAACAACGTGACCTGACAATGAATAAAGGGTTGTTCCCTTGCTCTTTTCAGTTCCCATTGATTGGTACCACTCGGCACCATTCATCACGATCGCTGGAACTGATGCGATTGATTCCACGTTATTTACAACGGTTGGACGGGCATAAAGTCCAGCAATAGCTGGGAAAGGTGGGCGCAAACGAGGCTGTCCGCGGAAACCTTCTAGTGAATCAAGAAGCGCTGTTTCTTCACCGCAGATATATGCGCCTGCACCAACGTGCAAAACAACATCAATTCCATTTCCAAGAATTCCTGCTGCGTATGCATCTGCAATTGCTTGATTAACACGACGAGCAACATGTGTGATTTCACCGCGAATGTAAATGAATGCATGCTTTGCACGGATTGCGTGACAAGCGATGATGCAACCTTCAATTAAGACGTGTGGGTTAGCCATCAGCAAAGGTGTGTCTTTGCAGGTGCCTGGTTCAGATTCATCTGCATTTACAACTAAGTAGTGATCTTTGTTATCACCTTGTGGAATAAATCCCCACTTCATGCCGGTTGGGAAACCTGCGCCACCACGACCGCGTAATCCAGAATCCTTAACAAGTTGAATAACCGCATCTGGATCCATAGCTAACGCTTTTTCAGCAGCCTTGTATCCGCCATGACGCTTGTATCCATCAAGTGTGAATGAATCTTTATCATCCCAATGAGCAGATAAAACCGGTGCGAGCTTTGTCATTACTTGCCCTCTTTCGAAAGTTTCAAGCCAAGCAAAGTTGGCTCACCAGCTTGCACGCCTTCGTGTGCAAGTCCGTCATTTAAACCAGCAAGAACTGCAGATGCTTCTTTGTAAGTAACTAAACGATTTGGTCCACGTGTTGGTGGCTTTGGATTACCTGCGCGCATTGAATCAACTAATTCTTTTGCTGATTCGACTGTCTGGTTGTCGTAAAACTCCCAGTTAGCCATCACGACAGGTGCGTAATCACATGCAGCATTACATTCGATATGCTCTAAAGAAACTTTTCCATCAGCAGTTACTTCATCATTGCCAATTCCTAAGTGATCCTTCAGTGAGGCAAAGATCGCGTCTCCACCCATAATCGCGCACAAAGTGTTTGTGCAAACACCCACGTGGTATTCGCCCACAGGTGTTGGCTTGTACTGGGTATAAAAGGTAGATACAGCAGTAACTTCAGCGGCTTCGAGCTCTAGAAGCTGTGCAATAACTTCGATGCCTTCGTTGGTTACATAACCAGCTTTTGCTTGAACATAGTGAAGCAAAGGCATGATTGCAGAACGTGAACGTGGATATCGCTTGATGATCGAATCCATGATTTGTAGATCTTCCGATGAAAATGCCATTAGCGATCAACGCCTCCCATAACTGGATCGATCGAAGCAACTGCACCAATGATGTCGGCAACCATTCCACCTTCACTCATTGCAGCTGTTGCTTGCAAATTGTTAAAGGATGGTTCGCGGAAGTGAACACGGTACGGCTTGGTTCCACCATCTGACACAACTGAAGCACCCAGTTCTCCGCGAGGAGATTCGATTGCAACGTATGCCTGACCAGCTGGAACATGGAAACCTTCAGTAACAAGTTTGAAGTGGTGAATCAATGACTCCATTGATGTGCCCATGATCTGGCGGATGTGATCAAGTGAGTTACCAAGTCCGTCGCCACCAAGTGCAAGTTGCGCGGGCCAGGCAATCTTCTTATCTGCAACCATAACTGGTGCACCTTCAAGCTTTTCTAGCTTGTTTACGCATTGTTCGATGATGCGAAGTGATTGTTCTAGTTCGTTCATACGAATCAAGAAGCGACCATATACATCGCAAGTATCGGCAGTCACAACATCGAAGTTGTAGTTTTCGTAACCGCAGTACGGCTGAAGCTTACGTAGATCCCAAGGCATTCCAGTTGATCTAAGTACTGGGCCAGTGATTCCTAGAGTTGTACAGCCTGCTAGATCTAAGTAACCAATTCCTTGTGTGCGCTTCATCCAAATTGAGTTACCAATCAAAAGCGTTGCGTTGTCCTTGAAATTTTTACGCATCAACTTAACGCCATCACGAATCTTGGTTAACGCGCCTTCTGGTAGATCCTGCTGGACTCCACCTGGGCGGATGTACGCCATGTTCATGCGAAGCCCAGTAATCATTTCGAAGATTTCTAGAACGGTTTCGCGGTCACGGAAAGCAAAGAACATAGGGCCCATAGCGCCTAGTTCTAGGGCTCCTGTACCCAAAGCAACCATGTGTGAAGAGATACGGTTGAGTTCCATCATCATTACGCGAATAACACTTGCGCGCTCTGGAACATCATCTGTAATTCCCAAAAGCTTTTCTACTGCAAGGCAATAAGCAGTTTCATTATGCAAAGGCCCTAAGTAATCCATTCGCGTTACAAATGTTGTTCCCTGAGTCCAGCTGCGGTATTCCATGTTCTTCTCAATACCGGTGTGCAGGTATCCAATTCCGCAACGAGCTTCGGTAATTGTTTCGCCTTCAAGTTCTAACACTAAACGAAGTACTCCGTGAGTTGATGGGTGCTGAGGACCCATGTTAACTACGACGCGTTCTTCTTTAGTTGCGCCAATATCTTGAACTAGTGCATCCCAATCGCCACCTGTAACGGAGAAAACTTTTCCTTCAGTGGTTTCACGTGATGGTGCATATGGATCAAAAGTTGTCACTTGTAACTCCTTCTTTCACTAGGAGGTGGCGTTGTTGCGCCCTTGTATTCCACTGGAATTCCACCAAGTGAGTAATCCTTGCGTTGTGGGTGACCTTCCCAGTCATCTGGCATCAAGATGCGAGTTAGACCTGGGTGACCATCAAAAATGATTCCGAACATGTCAAAAGTCTCGCGCTCGTGCCAGTTATTGCCAGCCCAAACTTCAACAACAGATGGAATATGAGCATCTGCATCCGGAACAGAAACCTCTAAACGAATTCGTTGGTTCTTTGTCATTGAAAGAAGTGGGTAAACGGCATGCATTTCGCGGCCTGTTTGTTCTGGGTAATGAACTCCATTAACACCCATGCACATTTCAAACTTCAACTTGTCGCGAAGAATCATGCAAACTTCAACTAACTTTTCGCGCTTTACATGAAGAGTTAACTCGCCACGATCAACAACAACGCGTTCGATTGCATCAGAAAACTCTGGGTAAGCGCGCTCAAGATCGTCGGCAACTTCATCAAAATAAGAACCGTATGGACGCTCAGAAGAGCCAAAATTAACCGCTTGGCGAACTAATCCGCCATACCCAGATGTATCGCCGGTGCCCTTTGCACCAAACATGCCACCTGCTTGATCATTAAGACTCATTACGCAAGTAAGCCCTTCATCTCATGAGTTGGTTTTGCATTCATTGCAGCAAGTTCAACTTCCTTGATGACCTGAGCGCGGTTTGCACCAAGCTTTGTATCGCTAATTTGTTCGTGCAACTTTAAGATCGCATCAAGCAACATTTCTGGACGTGGTGGGCAGCCTGGAAGATAAATATCAACCGGAACAACGTGGTCTACACCTTGAACAATTGCATAGTTATTAAACATTCCACCCGAAGATGCACATGCACCCATTGCCAGAACCCACTTTGGTGCAGACATTTGATCGTAAATCTGACGCAATACAGGTGCCATTTTGTTTGATACGCGACCAGCAACGATCATCAAATCCGCTTGGCGTGGGGATGCACGGAATACTTCGCCACCAAAACGAGCAATGTCGTACTTTGCAGCTGATCCAACTGCCATCATTTCAATTGCACAACATGCAAGACCGAAAGTTGCTGGCCAGAGCGAGTTTTTGCGCATGTAACCTGCGAGTTTTTCAACAGTGGTTAAAACAAACCCACTTGGGATTTTTTCTTCAAGACCCATTTTTTAGTCCCATTCCAATCCGCCGCGGCGCCAAACGTACGCAAAAGCAACAAAAACTGTTGCAATAAAGATGACCATTTCAACCAAACCAAACAAACCAAGAGAATCAAAAGCAACTGCCCATGGATATAAAAAGACAATTTCAATATCAAAGATGATGAAGAGCATCGCAGTTAAGAAGTACTTGACGGGAAATCTTCCACCTTCTGCAGCTTGCGGTGATGGTTCGATTCCACATTCATATGCATCTAGCTTTGCTCGGTTGTAGCGCTTTGGACCTGTCAGCGCTCCTGCAACAACTGAGAAAATAGCGAAGCCAAAACCGATCGCCCCTATCACCAAGATTGGGATGTATGGATTGGATGTGGATATCACGGTCGAAATCCTAAGGTGGAAAGGCGTATGCCCTCGACCGCTAGCCCTTAATCCCGCTGTGAACTGCAACAACACCAAAAGTTAGGTTTTTCCAGCTGACCTGGGTCCATCCTGCCTTCTCCATACGAGCGGCTAGGCCCGCCTGATCTGGCCAGGCCCGAATGGATTCAGCCAAATAGACATAGGCATCTGGGTTGGAGGCGGTCCGCTTGGCAATTGCAGGCAGCAGGCGCATTAGGTATTCGGTATAGATGGTGCGAAATGGACGCCACGTTGGGTGGCTAAATTCCACGACCACCATTCGGCCCCCTGGCTTTGTGACTCGGCGGGCTTCGGCGAGCGCCTTGTCGAAATCTGCCGTATTTCGTAGGCCATAAGAAATGGTCACAACATCAAAGCGATCTGCTTCAAAGGGCAGGTTCAGGGCATCGGCCTTGGAAAAGTTCAGATACGGACGGGCTTTTCGCCCCTGAGCCAACATTCCCTCGCTGAAATCTGTGGCAAAAACGGTGGCCCCAGCCTTGAACAAGGGTTCAGATGAAGATCCAGGACCTGCGGCCAAATCCAAGATCACCATTCCAGGAGCTGGAGCGATGATCTTTGTTGCCGCTTTGCGCCAGGCCTTGGTTCGGCCCAAACTCAAAAGATCATTTACTAGGTCATACCGCTTAGCGACTCCATCAAACATAGCCGCAACTTCATCGGGGTCTTTATTCAAATTAGCGCGGGACATGCACATATTCTCCCTTGAAGTAGGCTCATCCACAACTCAAGGCCACATCAACACAGGCACAACAACACAGCCACGATTTAGAGGAGCGCTCTTCCCCAATGGTTCAACTGGTTCCGGTAACAACGACCCGCCTTGGCGAGCATTTGCCGTTGTTGGATTTACTTCCAGATACTCAACCTCTTGCATGGGTGCGCAGCGGTGAAGGTTTAGTGGGTTGGGGAACATATGCAACGACAACAGTTAGTGGCCCGCACAGATTTGCCGATGCACGTCATTGGTGGCAAAAGCAGTTAGAAAAATTAACCGTAAACAACACAGTGCACGGAAGTGGCACAGGCCCAGTCTTGTTTACTTCATTTTCGTTTTCACCCGAAGATGTGTCAGTGCTTGTGATTCCGCAAGTTGTTGTTGGAACAAAGAGTGGCAAGTCATGGATTACCTGGATCGGTTCAGATTCACAGCCTGGTTTAAAAACTACACCAGATCATTTTTCAAATGGTGAAATGAAATGGGATGAACAACTACAGGCCAACGAATTATGGAAAGAAAGAGTTGCAACAGCTGTTTCAAGAATTCAACGGGGCGACTTAGAAAAAGTAGTTCTTGCCCGCGACATAACCATTACATCAAGCAAAGCTATTGATCCACGTTCTATTTTGAACAAGCTTGCGTTGGAATACCCAACAACCTGGAAGTTTGCGATCTCGGGCTTAGTTGGAGCAACCCCAGAACTATTGCTACGCCTTTCAAGGGGCATGATTACTTCACGTGTTCTAGCGGGAACAATTAGCAAGACCGGCGATGATGCAAAAGATCTTGCTCTGGCAGGCTCGCTCGCCCGTTCTTCAAAAGATCTTGCTGAACATGAATATGCGGTTCGCTCAGTTGCCGATGCCATCGAACCATTTTGTTCTTCTACAAATGTCCCAGAATCTCCATTTGTATTACACCTGGCAAATGTCATGCACCTTGCAACAGATGTAACTGGTGCTTTAGTTGAAACGCTGTCACATGTTGACGCTTTTACAATCCTGGAACAACTTCATCCATCTGCCGCTGTGTGTGGAACTCCACGTCCACAAGCTGCCAAGTTGATCGCTGAAATAGAAGGAATGCCAAGAGGTCGCTATGCGGGGCCGGTTGGTTGGATTGACGCTGCCGGAGACGGCGAACTTGGCATTGCATTGCGTTGCGGGCAGATAAACGGCGATTCAATTCGAATTTTTGCTGGGTGCGGAATCGTAGATGGTTCAGATCCTGAAGTTGAGCTAGCTGAAACTTATGCAAAGTTTGCTCCAATGCGAAGCGCGCTTACATAGAGTTCAAGGCTTCATAAATTGCTTTTAAGTTCTCGGCATTACTTTCTCGGTTTGGAACATCACAAACAACAACACTGATTCCAGAAACTAGCGCCTTAACTTCGGCTTCTAACTCTTTGATACTCGAAATGGTGCGTGCAGATATTCCCATTGATTTAGCAATTTCGGCTGGATTAAGTCCGTGCGGAGTTCCAAATACAGTTTCGAAACCTTGTGAGCCTCGTTGAGGCAACGTTGAAAAAATGCCGCCGCCATCATTGTTAATCACAACAAATTTGCAATTAACTTCTTCTTTGGTGATCAAGCCCGTTAGGTCATACAAGAATGAAAGATCGCCCAAAATTGCAATAGTTGCTTTGTGTGAATAAGCAATGCCGAGTGCGGTAGAAATATTTCCATCGATTCCAGCTAAACCTCGGTTGGCATAAGTGTGAATTCCACTGCGTGGAACCGCAAAACCTTCAAGATCGCGAATTGGTCTAGAGGATGAAACAAACAAAGCTGTTTCATCAGGAATTGCTGCAGCAATTGTTCGCGCAATGACCGCTTCATTCCAACCATCAAGAGAAGCAATCAGTTTCTTAGTTCGCTCAGAAACTTTGTTCCAGGTTGCAACCCATTCATCGGATTGAATGACGCCTTGCAATTCCGGAAGCGAAGTAAAAATACGATCAGCTTGGCGATCGGTATCAACAGTTGCTGTGCGAGGATCTACGACATATTCAATTGGACTTAATTTGATAAAGGCATTTATTGAACGTGAAAGAGTAGTACGGCCAATAACCAGAACAGATTGCGGAATCAAAGTGCTTCTAATCTCTTGTGAAGTTAAGAAAACAGAAGCATGTGCGATTGCATCAGGAAATGACAAAGGATCTTCGGCGATAACCGGCCAGCCCAGAGTTTTTGTGAACTTGGTGATTTCTTCTACTGAAAGTCCTGCACGATCGTGACCAATAACAACTACTCCACGTGCTCCTACTAAGCGCAATGTGCCTTTCTTGCTTCGATTTTCGAAACGCTTTGGAGCAACAATGATTTCAGAGACCCAATCAGATGAATCATCTGGAAGCAATGGCTCATCAAATTGAAGATTTAGGTGAACAGGACCTAAGCGCAAACTATCTAGGGGTAATTCCATTGGGTAGACAGGACCATCAACATCTGCAAAGTATCGGACCGCTTTACCGAAGATACGAGCTTGCTCTGTTGTTTGGTTAGCACCTGTTTTGCGCAACATTGCTGGTCGGTCGGCAGTTAAAACAAGCAATGGAGTATTTGTGTGATGGGCTTCAAGAACTGCTGGGTGATAGTTAGCCACTGCTGTGCCACTTGTGCAGACAACTGCAACAGGTCGACCCGTAGCTTTGATGATTCCCAAAGCAAAGAAAGCTGCGGTGCGCTCATCGATTCGCACATGAATTTTAATTAATTTTTGTTCTGCGGCGGCAAAAAATGCTAGTGATAAAGGAGCGTTACGAGAACCAGGGGAAATTACAACATCTGTGATTCCTGATTCAATTATTTGGCGTACGACAACGCGCGCTAGTGAGGTTGAGTTGTTCACTTCAACAGCTCCGCAGTTCTCATAATCCGATTCTTCCACCATTCGAAGCGATCTGGTGCCACATCTAATCCGTCTAGCTGTGGTTCAAAATCAGAAATTTCGATCTTTCCGTCAACAATTGGCAAGTGAGCCACATCGGCTGCAAGCAGTGAACCAGTTCCAAGACCACAATCAAAGTTCATTTCCTTGAATGAGGCAGCCAGCATTAAGCCGTAATTAATTCCCACCGCACTTTCGAGCGCACTTGAAATAACAACAGGTAAGTTGTGATGCGCTGCAAGAGCATGGGCACGTTGAATGCCACCTAATGGTTGAACCTTGAGCATTAAGAAATCAATTGCACCTGATAAATCAATTTCAAAAGGGTTAGGGGCTTTACGTAGAATTTCATCACCAACGATCTTGACTGAAGTTCTGGCCTTTAACTCCCGTAGTTCTTCAATCGTTGCACATGGTTGTTCTACATATTCAATCGCACCAACTGAAGTAAAAAACTCTTCAGCTTGCGCAACGCTCCACAGTCCATTGACGTCAATTCGTATCTTTGCTGTTGGTTGCAACTGGCGAATTACATTAACTCGCGCCAAATCTTCAGCTAAATTGCTGCCTACTTTTACCTTAAAAGTTTTTACTCCAGGAAAAGAATCAACAATTGCCTTTAATTCTTTCGGATCATTAAGCGCGGGAATAGTTCCATTCACCGCTACTGATGAGCGATATGGCTGTGGTTTGAGTGTCGTCGCAGCCTCAATAGCGCTGGCAAGCCAAGGCGCAGATTCTGCATCGTCATATTCGAGAAAGGGAGAAAACTCCCCCCATCCATGTGAACCTTTAACAAGTGCAACTTCACGAACAGATATGCCGCGAAAATTAGTTTTCATCGGCAGCGCAATTACGCGCAAAGTGTCTAGAAGTTGTTGATCCATAAATTAGGGACGCTTAGGGAATTTCCCGAAGTCAGGCTTTCGCTTTTGCTGGTAAGCATCGCGACCTTCTTGTCCTTCTTCTGTCATGTAAAACAAAAGTGTTGCATCGCCGGCTAATTGCTGAACTCCAGCTAAACCATCAGTTGCTGCGTTCAAACTAGCTTTCAGTAAACGAAGCGCCATTGGTGAATTGCGAAGCATTTCGCGGCACCAAGAAACTGTTTCGGCTTCTAGTTCGGCAACAGGAACAACTGTGTTTACCAATCCCATATCTAGTGCTTCTTGCGCACTGTATTCACGGGTCATAAACCAAATTTCACGCGCCTTCTTTTGGCCAACATGTTCAG
>Ga0315905_10000585_pt1 | contig 39339 bp, 37 predicted proteins | sample LakEriMetagenome_5_FD_203522 | JGI IMG/M metagenome (GOLD analysis project Ga0315905, IMG submission 203522) | Freshwater fungal communities from buoy surface, Lake Erie, Ohio, United States - Buoy 4 MA121 | ecosystem: Environmental > Aquatic > Freshwater > Lake | place: USA: Lake Erie, Ohio...
ACACCAGTTTTGGGTGTCTATAGCAGCACGGTCCACCTCTTCCCATTTCGAACAGAGAAGTTAAGCCTGCTTGCGCTGATGGTACTGCGATTTTGATCGTGGGAGAGTAAGTCGATGCCGTTTTTTACAAGCCTCACAGTAATGTGAGGCTTTTTTTTTGACCTTACTGGCCCTTCCCAATAGCAAAAATTGTAGGGATTTTTGATAAGTCATATGCTTTTTCGCGCCAATCAATGACCGTCATTGTTCGGATAGATTCTGAAGGAAATGTAAGATTGGAAGCAATGCACAATTCGGTGAGATCACCAAGTTCATTCAGTAAATCTTCAAGTACATTCATATTTCTAAAAGGGGTGTCCATGAAAAGATGTGTTGTGCCATTTCTTTTGGTATCCATTTCAAAATCGCGCAATTTTTTAATGCGTTCTTTGCGCTCTTTGGGTAGATAACCATGGAAAGAAAAGTGTTGTCCGTTGAAACCACTACCGATCAAAGCCAATAAAATGGAAGATGGCCCAACGAGCGGCTTGATTTGTATACCTTGGGTATGTGCCAGATGTACCATTGCTGCTCCAGGGTCAGCAATACCTGGGCATCCTGCTTCTGAAATGATACCTACGTCAATCCCTTTGATCAGGAACAACAGTAAATCCATGAGTTCGGATTCTTTCGTGTTTTTGTTGACAATTCGAAAAGTGCAGTCATCTATTGGGAAGTTGCGATCCATTTTGCGCAGTAAACGCCTGGCACTTTTTATTTCTTCCACAGCAAAAACGCGCAATTGAATAGCGCGTTGGCATACTTCTAACGGAATGATGTCAGCGGTGCTTTCACCTCCTAATGTATTAGGAATGAGATAAATACAACCTTTTTGCTTATTGTTCATGTAGGTATTTTTGAATAAGTGCATCGGTAGCTTTGTCTAGAAGTTCATAGACTTCTTCGAAATCTTTTTGCGTACCGTAGTATGGGTCTGGCACTTCTGCAGCCTGACCAGGATAGAGGTAATCTAATAAAAAGTGAACCTTGTTAATTTCTTCGTTTGAAGAAGCCAAGCGGATGACATTTTGATAATTAGACTTATCCATTACTAAAATGAGATCGAAATGTTGAAAATCTTTGGCTGTAAATTGTCGAGCGCGTAAGAAGTCAATTGGCGTTCCGTGTGAGGCCGCGGTTTTGATCATGCGTAAATCTGGCGCTTTTCCAATATGGTAGTTTGCCGTACCCGCTGAATCTACGGTAAAATTGAGTTGCCGTTCTTTAATTTTACGTAAAAGTAAACCGTCGGCGAGTGGTGACCGGCAGATATTGCCAAGGCAAACCATAAGAATTCGCTGGGTCAAAAGAAAATTATTGAATGGTCAATTTCTTTTCGAGCTCTTCGAGGTAATGACGGAATTGTTTGTCTGTCTCGGATAAATTAACCACCGTTCGACAAGCATGCAGCACGGTTGCGTGGTCTTTACCACCGCAGTGCGCACCAATACTTGCTAGTGAAGACTTGGTCATTTTTTTGGAGAAATACATAGAAATCTGACGTGCCTGAACGACTTCGCGCTTGCGTGTTTTTGATTTGAGCATTTCAATCGGAAGATCGAAATAATCGCAAACGACTTTTTGAATGTATTCAATTGAGACCTCGCGTGCGGTACTGCGGACAAATTTGTCCACCATTTGCTTGGCAAGTTCTAAGGTAATTGCTTTTTTGTTCAACGACGCTTGGGCTAATAAGGTGTTCAGTGCGCCTTCGATTTCTCTAACGTTAGTATTAATCGAGTAGGCAAGGTATTCAACAACTTCACGTGGAAGTTCGATACCGCTACCATACATTTTCTTTTCAAGAATAGCAATTCGTGTTTCTAAATCTGGCGTGCCAAGATCGGCAGATAGACCCCATTTGAAACGCGATAGCAAACGCTGTTCCATGCCCTGCATTTCTACTGGCGCTTTGTCAGAGGTCAAGACGATTTGCTTGCCGTTTTGATGTAAGTGGTTAAAGATGCTAAAAAAGACATCTTGGGTACGTTCTTTACCTGCAAAGAACTGAACGTCATCGATGATCAAGACGTCGATCATTTGATAGAAATGAACGAAGTCGTTGGTGGTTTGGTTTTTAATGGCATCGATGAACTGATGTGCAAATTTTTCTGATTGCACATACAAAACGGTTTTGTTCGGAAAACGCTCTTTGATGGAGATACCAATTGCATGCGCGAGGTGCGTTTTACCAAGACCAACGCCGCCGTAAAGTAATAGCGGATTAAATGCTGTCCCGCCAGGCTTGTTCGCTACGGCAAAACCCGAGGCGCGCGCCAAACGGTTGCACTCCCCCTCGATAAAGTTTTCAAAAGTGAAGTTGGGAATCAGGTTGGATTCAATATTCACCTTTTTGAGTCCTGGAATCACGAACGGGTTGCGAATTTGCTTTTCGTCTACATTGATAGGCATGTTGACGGGCGCATTCTTCAAACTACTGGAGTTGTTTGTAGGAAGTTTAACTGTATAAGGGCTTCGTGATTGGGTGTTGTTCTCCATCACGATGCTGTACTCTAAAGTGCCGTCCTGACCAAGTTCTTTCTTGATGACTTTGCGCAAGAGTGTGATATAGTGCTGCTCAAGCCACTCGTAAAAAAAGTGCGACGGAACTTGGATGGTAAGAACTTGACCCTCCAATTTGACTGGGACAATAGGTTCAAACCAAGTTTTAAAGGCCTGTAAAGAAATGTTATCTTTGATAACTTTTAAGCAGGACTCCCATGCACTTTCGTGACTTGTATTCATAGTTGTTAGGTTGTTCTCGTTGTTTGTAAATAATCGTGAGACCACGACATTTGGGTGAAATAATGAGAGAACAAATATTTACATAAAAAAGTGAAAAAAAAAGTCCTTAGGGTATTGCTTATTAAAAAAAAAATACTTGTATATAATATTTATTTAATAAAGACTTAAATATCCCAGTCCTTGGTAAATTTACGATAGAAGAGTGATACCCACAAGTAAATAAACTTCAAAATCAAAGAAATGTCAGAATCTTCTCAATTGTCTCAACTTGAGTTTTCAACAAAAATTCGTGTTCGTTATTCAGAAACGGACCAAATGGGTTTTTGTTATTATGGAAACTATGCGAGTTATTTTGAAGTGGCACGCGTAGAGGCGCTTCGTCAAAAAGGGATTTCATACAAAGAATTGGAGAATTTAGGCATTCTCCTACCTGTCAAGAAGTTTGAGATCACCTATTTGCAACCAGCAAAATACGACGACTTGCTCGAAATCAAAACCCGAATTATAGAGTTAGCAGGCGTTCGTATCGGATTTTCCTATCAAACTTACAACGACGACGGACGATTATTAAACGAGGCCTACACGCTTTTGGTATTTGTTAATGGCCAAACACAAAAACCGATGCCCATACCTGAATTTATCTATGCACAACTTACCTCCGCTTTATGAGTGTTTTTGAATTCCAGCTATTTGATGCTGCACAGCGCAAACTACAGTACCAAACCAGAAATGGAGAAACCCGACTTGGCGATCACTTGAGCCGTCAGGATTTGACGAAGGCCAAATATGTACTCATTGGCATTTCAGAAAATGCGGGTCCTCAAGCTAATTTGGGCCGCGGCGGCAGTGAAAACGCGTTTCAAGCCTTTTCAAAAGTATTTTACCACACCCAGGTTTATCCGAATGCCCCTATTGAAGGGCTAGCGCTGCTTGGTCATATTAAGCAATTGAAGCAACCCTTAGACCGGCCAGAGGCTTGTGCCTATGTGGAGGAGCTCGACACCCTTCTTTTTGAGACACTCAATAAATACGTACTGCCTGGGCAGATTCCTATTGTAATTGGCGGCGGCCATAACAATGCCTTGCCTTTAATGCGTTGGGCGGCTCAACATCAAAAACTAAGTGTGGTCAACATCGATGCCCATGCAGATTTGCGTCCTACAGATAAGCGTCATAGCGGCAACTCGTTTTCATTTGCGCTTCAAGAAGATTTATTAACCCAATACGGTGCTTTTGGACTTCACGAAGCTTTTAATAACGCCTTTATTCGAGACCAATTAACAGATACCCGAATTATTCATCGTTTTTTTGAGGATTATTTACAAGGCCCTTATCAACTCAACGACGATGTCTTGGGTTTCATGCAGCACCAAAAAAATCCAATTGGATTAGAAATCGATATGGATGCTATCGCTATGATGCCGAGTTCTGCATTCAGCCCCTCTGGTTGGTCGCTCGATCAAATGAGGTCTTTATTGCTCAAAATTGGTCACCTAAATGCACAAATTGCATATTTGAACTTAACCGAGGCCGCCCCGCTCGACGAGCGCGAAGATTTGGTTGTCGGAAAAGCGCTGAGTTATTTAGTGCGTGATTTTTGCAGTTCTCAAAAATAAAAAGAGGCTCCGAAGAGCCTCTTAAAATCAACCTGTAGCAAAGTTAATTTGGAGTTCTCGTGTACGTCAAAAGTTTAAAAAAGTTACAACGAATTAACATCTGACCCTTGAAAAAGTTATTGTACCCACAATAACAGTGTAATAACAGCGTCTATTTTTGTGGAGCATGGATGCTCAAGCAACAATACAAGCGTTGGTCCGCCTCATTGATGACCCTGATGAACTCGTTTTTCAGCAGGTCCGTGACGAACTCATGAAGTTTGGGCCAGATGTAGTACCTGTCTTGGAGCAATCTTGGGAACAAGATTATTACGGCTTATTATTTCAGGATCGCATTGAAAACCTCATCCATGATATCCAATTTGAGGCGGTCAAACACCAACTCAATTCATGGCTACAGTCTCCGGACAAAGATCTATTGCAAGGCGCCATGGTTATTGCGAAATACCAATACCCCGGTTTGGATGACACGCAAGTTTTTGCGCAAATACAAGGTATCCGCAGAGATATCTGGTTGGAGTTAAATGACCACCAAACCGCATTCGAACAGGTTAAAATCTTTAATCGAATTTTCTTCGGGATGCATGGTTTTCGGGGCGATACCCAAAACTACCACACGCCCGCACATTCATACATCAATAACGTGATCGAACGCAAGAAAGGCAATCCGCTTAGTTTGTGTGTGCTGTACAGTATCATTGCCCAATCCTTGGACTTGCCAATTTACGGCGTGAATTTGCCCAATCATTTTATTTTGGCTTACATGGATGATCGGCACAGTTCATTGCATTTACAGAAAGAAGACAACTACGGTGTTTTATTTTACATCAATGCGTTTGCTAAAGGAAGTATTTTCGACGCAAACGAAATCAAGTCCTTTTTACAAGGCATCCATTTGCAGCCAGATAGAAGCCATTTTGAACCTTGCTCAAATTCGGCCATTTTAAAGCGGATGCTCACCAATTTAATATACGCTTTTCAGCAAGCGGGCTCGGCGCAAAAAGTTTCAGAATTACAAGAATTAAGAAGCCTGATTCCGTGAGTTCCATCTCGCTTTTCTTTGTATTTTTGACTAAAATAATTTCATGTCTGAGAAATACAATGTTGCTGAGCGCTTTATGCGTTACGCGCAAATAGATACCACCGCCGACCCCAACTCCACTAGCTTTCCTTCTTCCGCGAAACAACGCGACCTCGCACAACTATTATACAATGAATTAATCGATTTGGGGCTTTCAGATGTTGAAATTGATGAATGGTCTTACGTTTTTGCGACGATCCCATCAAACGTGAGTCAACCCTTACCGACTATTTGCTTTTGTTCCCACATGGATACCGCTCCGGATTGCAGCGGTACAGACGTGAAGCCCATTTTACATCGCAATTACAACGGGCAACCAATTACCTTACCCGACGACCCTACTCAAATATTGCGTACTGAGGACCATCCCTATTTGCTTCAAAAAATCGGTGATGACCTCATTACGGCAAGTGGCTCAACCCTTTTAGGTGCCGACGACAAAGCAGGTGTAGCCATCATCATGGAATTGGCGGCCTATTTACAAGCACATCCTGAAATACCGCATGGCAACATCCGCATTTTATTCACACCTGACGAAGAAGTAGGAAGAGGCGTGGAGCAACTCAATATGCAAAAACTGAATGCAGATTTTGGCTACACACTAGATGGTGGCCCACTCGGCGACATCGAAGATGAAACTTTCTCTGCAGATGCAGCGACAGTCACGTTTCATGGAGTAAGTGCACATCCAGGCTATGCAAAGGGTAAAATGATCAATGCCATCAAATTAGCCAGTGAATTTGTAGCTTCATTACCTAAAGAGGGCTGGTCACCAGAAACCACTGAAAAACGCCAAGGTTTTGTACATCCCACTTCTATTGAGGGCGCGCTCGAAAAAGCAAGTGTGCAACTGATTCTGCGTGATCACGATACAACATTAATGCAAAGCTATCCGGAAAAGCTCCGCGCTATTGCCCAGCAGGTTGTTGCTGCTCATCCGGGCGCTCGTTTTGAACTACAAGTTCAAGAGCAGTACCGCAACATGAAAGAAATTCTCAAAGATGTGCCATTCGTTGCTGACTATGCCGAACTGGCCATGCAAAAAGCGGGCCTTACGCCAAAGCGGGCCATCATACGCGGTGGCACCGATGGCTCCAGGCTTTCATTTATGGGTTTACCTTGCCCAAATATTTTTACCGGTGAGATGGCCATTCATTCCAAACTCGAATATGTCAGCGTACAAGACATGGAGAAAGCCATCGACACACTCGTAGAACTCGTACAAATTTGGCAAACGCACCCATGGACGCAAGCTTAATAATCAAAGATATACAGGCCAATAAATTTGCACCCTTGTATTTTTTACATGGTGAAGAATCCTATTACATTGACCTGATCTCTGAGGCAATTCAAAAAAATGCGTTAGCCGAACACGAAAAGGATTTCAATCAGACAATTCTATATGGCAAAGACACCGATTTGCTCGCTTTACAAAGTGAGCTCAAGTCCTATCCAATGATGGCTGAGCGCCGTTTAGTAATGCTCAAAGAGGCGCAAGATTTCAAACAGCTCGACGCACTAGAAGCGTATGCTGAGTCACCTACACCAACCACCATTTTTGTGGTCTGTTACAAAAACAAATCCTTCGATGCCCGCAAAAAAATACTGAAGAGTTTTGCCAAGAACGGCATCATATACAAATCAGACAAGATTCGTGATTACCAATTGCCAGACTGGATTGCAAAATATGTGCGCTCTGTTGGCCTGCAAATTAATGGAAAAGCGACCATGCTTTTAGCAGAATTTTTAGGAGCAGATCTCGGTAGAATTACCAATGAAGTAGAAAAATTGCGCATCGTGTTAGGGCCCAATGCCAGCATTACAGATCAACACATTGATCAACACATTGGTATTTCCAAAGACTACAATATCTTCGAATTGGTCAATGCAGTAGCGCAAAAACAAGCCGATAAAGTCTTCAAGATTGTTCAATATTTTGAATACAATCCGAAGGCAGGAGAACTCGTTGTAATTATTCCTGCATTTTTCAAATTGTTCTCCCAACTGATGCGTATTCACTTTACCCCAAATAAGTCAAGAGAGGGCATTGCCAGTAGTCTTGGCGTGCATCCTTTTGTGGCAGGAGAATTACTGGCCAGTCGTCAGCACTACGATCCAAAGAAAATTGCAGCGGTAATTGCGTTGTTACACGAATACGACCTCAAGGCAAAAGGAATGGGCAATAGTCAAATGAGTAGTGCCGAATTATTGAAAGAATTGGTTTTTCAAATTTTGTACGCATGAGTCTGTTTTACGCCCCTACACTCCAACAGGATGCTACTCATTACCAATTGAGTGAGGAGGAATCCAAGCACTGCATAAAGGTACTGCGGATGCAAGTTGGCACCAGTATTGAACTGATCAATGGTCAGGGGCTCCAGGCGTTTGCCGTACTTGAAGATGCGCATCCCAAAAGAGCTATCGTTCAAATGACGTCTCGTCATTTTCATCCGCCAACACCGGCTTTGCATATCGCTATGGCGCCCACCAAGCATATGGATCGCATTGAGTGGTATCTCGAAAAAGCCACAGAATTGGGTTTATCGAAACTTTCATTTCTGAACTGTGATCGTGGCGAACGCAAGCAAGTAAATATGGAACGCTTAGAAAAAATTGCGGTATCTGCCATGAAGCAATCTAAACGATTTTATTTGCCACAATTAGTAGACTTACAGCCATTTGAAGCATTTATTGCCTCCTATCCGCAAGGTTACATTGGGCATTGCGAAGAAAGTTCCAAAATTGGACTCAAAGAAATCAAGGCTGGCCTTCCTTTTTTAATTGGCCCAGAAGGAGATTTTTCAAAAAATGAAATCGAGTTGGCTAGGGTTTCCGGATATCAAGCGGTGGATATGAGCGCATTTAGATTGCGAACCGAAACCGCAGCGTTGCTTGCCACAACAGCCTTGCTACCTTAGTGCTTTTTGATGTATTGGCAGACTTTAAACGACGCTTCGTGTTTTTCGTTTATAGGCTGCTCAAACAATACGGTTTTCTCATAATTGTTGTGATCGAAGTCCGGAAAGAAAGTATCGGCACCGTAGGTTTTATCGATATGTGTAATGAACATGTTCTCCACGAGGCCTGTGTTTAAAGCCAATTCATAGATTTGTGCACCACCAATAATAAAAGCTTGTTGATCCGTGGCTAAAGATAAGTTTGACAAGCAGTCCTCGAGGGATGAAAACACCAAACAACCCGGTGCTTCAAAAGCTTGTTGTCGACTTAAAATGACATTGGTTCTGCCCGAAAGTGGCCGGTATTTTTCAGGAATGGAATCGTAGTTTTTTCGGCCCATAATGACGACGTGTCCTTTTGTCGTTTCTTTGAAAAACTGCATGTCGGCGGGTAGGTTCCACATGAGGTCATTGTTTTTTCCAATGCCGTTTTTTGCGTCGACAGCAACAATAAGGGACAGTGCAGTGATCATACTGCTACAGGGGCTTTAATGTGAGGGTGTGGGTCGTAATTAAGCAGCTCGAAATCTTCGTAAGTAAAATCGAAAAGATTTTTTACTTCAGGATTAATTTTCATGGTTGGCAGCGGCCTAAAATCTCTTGTGAGTTGCAGTTTCGCTTGCTCAATATGATTGCTGTACAAGTGCGCATCGCCGAGTGTATGAACGAATTCGCCTGGCTGAAGGCCGCAAACTTGTGCGAGCATCATGGTGAGTAAGGCATAGGAGGCAATGTTAAATGGAACACCAAGGAAGGTGTCTGCACTGCGCTGATACAGCTGACAACTGAGTTTGCCTTCGGCCACATAAAATTGAAAGAAAGCGTGGCATGGAGGCAAAGCCATTTGATCGATAAGACCGACATTCCATGCCGAAACAATCATGCGCCGAGAATCTGGGTTGTTTTTAATTTGATCAATGACTTGTGTAATTTGGTCAATTTGACGACCGTCCGGAGCTGGCCAACTGCGCCATTGTGAGCCATATACAGGCCCAAGTTCACCGTTGGCATCGGCCCATTCGTCCCAGATACTGACGCCGTTTTCTTTGAGGTAAGCGATATTTGTCTCACCTTTAATAAACCACAGTAGTTCGTGAATGATGGAGCGCAAGTGCAGTTTTTTTGTGGTAATACATGGAAATCCTTCCGAGAGATCAAAACGCATTTGGTAACCAAAAACAGAAATGGTTCCGGTTCCGGTGCGGTCTTCTTTGTGCACGCCGTGATCTAAAATGTGCGAAAGGAGGTCGTGGTATTGTTTCATGTACAAAAACTTGCGTGAGTACGAAAATAGTAATTATTTTAGCCTCATGAAGCGCACCAGAGCCCTCTTTATCTTGCTTTTTATCATAAGTTTTACACAACTGAATGCGCAGGCAATCAAACGAAAATATAGAGGTGTCTATCTTGGTGCGATTCCTCCATATGAAATTAAAATTGGACAAGATACCCTCGTTGTTTCAGCGACTAGAATAGAAATCTATTTAGACCGTGATAGCCTTTATCTTGAAATCGGAAAGTATCGCTATGCCTCGACTTATCGGCAAGAAAAGGTTGAAGATGAAATTATATTAATCCTAGAACGAGAAAATTCTGGCGTCCCAGAGCAACTGATTTTAGATCCAAAGAATAATTCAATGACGCGAAAAGGCTTGTACCCTCAGCCCGATGCTATTTTGGTTCGAAAGGGCAAATTACCGCGCAGGTAGCCAAAGACTAAAAGTTGTGCCTTTTTCAAAGGTGCTTTTAGCATCGATTTTTCCTTGATGTGCCTCTATGATGAGTTTGACATAATACAGGCCCAAACCAAATCCTTTGACATCGTGAACATTTCCTGTCGGTACGCGATAAAATTTGTCGAAGATGAGACGGAGGTCTTCTTTTTTAATTCCGATTCCGTTGTCTTGAATTTCGATACGGTAACCTTCTTTCTCCGCTTTTAACGTGATGTCAATTTGCGGCGCATTCTTACAATACTTCACCGCATTATCTACTAAGTTGAAAAGCACGTTGGTGAGGTGAACAGGGTCTGCAAAAACCTGTGTAGTTTGTGCTTCTTTGTGGATGGTGAGTTGTCCGCCTCCGGTAGCTTGGTTGAACTCAAAATTTTCTTTGACATCGTCTAAAATGGCGTCTAATGATACTTTTTCCTTGTTTAATATGACTTTGTCTTTGTCTAATTTGGCAATATTGAGAACGCGTTCAACTTGTTGCTCTAAGCGTTTATTCTCTTTATAAATGATACTCGCATATTTGCGCATGCGGTCGGGCTCTGCGTCATCTTCTAAACGAAGCAGCAATTCGCTAGACAAGCTAATTGTAGATATTGGTGTTTTGAGTTCGTGGGTCATGTTGTTGATGAAATCGTTTTTAACCTCAGATAAGCGCTTTTGACGAATGATGATTCCGAGACTAAATGCAAAAAAGACCACCACAAAAACCACCACAATAATGAGGTAAATGAGTGGTGAAAAACTCGATGCAGCCTGAATTTGATCTAATTTAAGATTCGGAAAATAGACCGTAAAATAATGACCATCTTTGGTCAGGTTTAGGCTTTCGGGCGTGATGCCTTTGATGGATTGCGCTTTTTTGGCATAAATCGAATCGCGGTCAAAAGTATAAAGTCCAGATAACGCAATTGAGTCCGTAAAACAATCGTAGATTCCGAACAAGAAATCTTGCTGGATGTCCTGCAGATAAAATTCTTTTTTGAGAAGTGTCTCTAAATAAAAGGGTTGGATTTCGTCGCTAACATCGACTGTGTAGTGTTGGTAGCTAATTTGTTTGATGGCACCATAAACGGCACTTGGGTCCTCATTTTGGTTGATGGATATAAGCACATTGCGCAAACCTGCTCGAGCTTGTTGGGCAAATTCGCGCAGGTTCAGGCTGTCTTCTCTTTGCTGAATATCAATGTATTCTTGTTGTAACTGACGGGTGTTGTGGATCCATACAAACTGAACTATCAGAATGCTAAGTATGGAAAAGATGCCAAGTATGGCTACCGCATTGACCGTCTTGTTTTTCATTCAATTAAAAACCATTAACGCCATTAACGGTAGTATATTTCAATACGTTTTTCTTTTCTGGGTGAATACGGGCAAAGGCAGATTGAACGGCTAGCGTGCCTTCATGGAACCCACACAAAATGAGTTTGAGTTTATTTTCGTAGGTATTGACGTCGCCAATGGCATAGATACCCGGAATATTAGTGGAGTAATCCAATGTATTTACTTTGATGGCACTTTTTTCGATTTCCAGACCCCAGTCGGCAATAGGGCCAAGACTTGGTTTGAGTCCGAACAATGGAATGAAGTGATCTGCTGTAATGGTGCGCTCACCCTCTTTTTGATGGGTAATGATAACTTGTTCCAATTGATCTGCGCCAGCCAAACCAGTAACTTCGGCTTCAGTGACCAAATCGATTTCTCCGCTTTCAGCCATATCAATAACACGTTGCACTGAGTCTAGGTGCCCACGGAAAGAGCTGCTGCGGTGCACCAACACCACGCGCTTGGCAATTTTTCTTTCGGCTAAATAAATCGACCAATCTAGTGCGGAATCACCACCCCCTGCAATGACACAAACTTTATCTTGGTACATTTCTGGGTTGCGTATGATGTATTCTACACCTTTATCTTCGAAGTCAGTTATATTTGAAATAGGCGGCTTTCTTGGTTCAAATACGCCAAGACCACCTGCGATCATCACAATTGGCGCTTTGTGCGCTGTTCCTTTTACGGTTGTAACAATAAACTGGCCATCTGCGTCTTTATCGATTGTCATGGCGGCTTCGCCTAAAGTAAAGCCAGGTTTAAACGGCGCGGCTTGCTCCATGAGGTTATCGATGAGTTCCCCTGCCAAAATAGACGGAAAACCAGGGATATCGTAAATGGGTTTTTTCGGGTAAATTTCTGAGCATTGACCACCTGGTTGTGGCAATGAGTCAATAAGGTGACAGCGCAACTTGAGTAAGCCCGCTTCGAAAACAGTAAATAGGCCAACTGGGCCGGCACCTATGATGATAATATCCGTTTGAATCATGTTGTAAAATTAATAGGCTGGGAAAATAGGTTTATTATTGAGGATGTCCTCTATGCGTTGCATTACCGTTGGGGTAAGCAATTCTTGAGCACTAAGGGCTTTCATATTTTCTTGGAGTTGAACCAATTTGCTGGCGCCGAGAATGACGGTAGATACGTTCGGATTCTTGAGGCACCAGGCCAAACTCATTACCGGCAGACTGAGGCCAAGTTCTTTGGCGAGTTCGGTAAGCCCGAGGACTGCTGTAATGCGCTCTTGCGTCAGGTTGCGCTCCTTGAGCCATTCTAAACCTTCCATTCCTAAGCGTGTTCCGTCCGGGAATTGATCATTGTATTTGCCACTGAGAATACCAGAGGCCAATGGAGACCAAGTTGTGGTGCCAAGTCCAACCGTTTTGTAAATCTGTGAGTACTCTACCTCTACTTTGTCACGTACGAACATATTGTATTCTGGCTGTTCAACGATGGGGCCAATCAAGTGATTCTGTTTGGCAAACATATGGGCCTCCATGATTTCTTGCGCGGACCACTCAGAGGTTCCCCAATACAAGATTTTGCCTTGCATGATGAGTTGGTGCATGGTCCAGACGGTTTCTTCAATTGGTGTCTGTTTGTCAGGTCGGTGGCAGTAATAGAGGTCAAGGTAGTCTAACTGAAAACGCTTGAGCGCTGCCTCGCAGGCCTCTATCAAGTGCTTACGGCTCAAGCCTTTTTGCGTGGGTAGTTCTCCACCGATTCCAAAAAACGCTTTGCTACTCACCACATAAGAGTCTCTGGACCAACCTTTTTTCTTGAGGATGGCACCCATTACTTCTTCACTTTTGCCACGTGCATATATTTCGGCGTTATCAAAAAAATTGATGCCTTGTGCGTAGGCGTAATCCATTAGTGCTTCGGCGGTGTCGTCTGAGATTTGTTTGCCGAAGGTTAGCCAGGAGCCAAGAGAGAGTCTACTTACTTGTAGGCCACTTTTGCCCAGGTTATTGTATTGCATTTCCATCATTTGTAATTGCTATTTTGCGTTGTTTGTGTTTCCATATGCCGTTGGCCAACACCACTGTTAAAATCATGGCGGCTCCCCAATAAAACGAAGTTTGCAGCAATTTGTGCTCTTTGAGTAAAACAATTGCCAATAAAATGGTATAAATCGGTTCTAAATTAATGCTCAAGGATACGCTAAAGGCGCCTAATCTTTTGACAATATCTATTGTGGCTAGAAAAGCAAACGATGTACAAAGAATACCTAAAAAGAGTAACCAATAGAAATCCGATGAGGTCATTTCGAATAATTGTAAATTCCATTTACCTTGACTGACAAAAAAGAAACTCAGTGCAATAAAACCCGTACTGAGTTCTGTAAGGCTCAGTCCGGGTGTCTCGGTTTGCTGCGCGAGTTTACCATTTGAAACCGAGAAAATTCCAGCACAAAGAGCTGACAAAAGCCCAATGCCAAGTGCCTTGAGTTCTTCTCCTTTGAAATCATGGGCAACAAAATAAATACCGCAGATCACCAATAAACCCATTCCAAATTCTATCCAAGAAAATTTTTTACCCATGATAAGCGGTTCTAGCCAAGTAACGTGAAGGGTGGTGGTGGATAAACAAAGTATGCCAAGTGATGCCGTCGAGAGTTGAATAGAGGAATAGAAGGTGATCCAATGCAGGGCCACAACCAAACCAACTAAAATGGAATAAACCAATGTTTTGCCTTTGGGCAAAACCATTTTTTTGCTTAAAAACATATAAACTGCCAGCGCTAGTGCGGCAATCCAAAGGCGGTGCCAAACAATGAGCAAGGCATCTAGTTCAATGAGTTTGCCCAATATACCGGTAAAGCCCCACATGAAAATGATGAGGTGCAGCAAGAAATGATAACGGTACTGTTGGAGCAATTGCTTTGTGTAAAATGATTAACGTTTCTTAGACCATTCGGCAATCGATTTTTCATTGGCGCGCACGTAGGCGTCGTCGCCATCAGCTTTCGCTGCCTCTATCGAGATTTTAGCCGTTTCGATTGCCCCTTTGTAGTCGCCATTGGCGGCTTGCAGTTGTGCTTTGAGGCGTGTCATCCAGTAAGCGGAGTTGCCACGCATTTCTACGGCCTTGGTTGACCATTCGAGCGCTTTTTTGAGGTCTAAGTTTTCATTGAAATAATAGGTGGCTGCCGCATGGTAATCGTTGGCGCTTGGGCCAGCCATTGTTTTGTCGATACTCGCTAAAACTTTGGCTTTGGTGTTGAGGGTGAAAGGCAAGCTCACTTTGGTGTTTTCCCAAGTAATGAGTAAGGTACCGCCATTGTTAGAAAGCGCATCTATCTGAAATGCCAGGTTTTCCTGGTAATCTTGGAGTTTTTGAACACCTGCAGTTACTTGTAGGCGCACTTTTGTAGGATCCCAGGGTTCTGGAAGACCCCAGTTTGAATAATCGGTATAAAAGTAGAGTTCCCAATTCGTTTGCCCTGGTTTGGCAAATAGGGCATAAGTGCCTGCGGCAAGGGTGTCTTTGCCAAAAATAAGTGCTTCTGAGGTGGTGATTTTGGTATTTTCGTTGGCTCCCAAGCGCCACATTTGCCCATAGGGAATGAGGTCACCAAAAACAACCCTGCCTTTGGCTCCAGGCCGAGCATACTCGATTTGAATGTCGGCTAAACCAACTTTTTGTTGAAGTTTTGCAGCTGGACTCGCTTTCGGGGTTACGACCTGGGCACTCAATATTGAAGCCACACCAAGTGCGAAAAATAAAATAACTTTTTTCATAACTTTTATTGTTTAAACAAGCTGTTTGATGGTATGTTCACCGGAATGGTGAGTTCCCAATTTGGCCTTAATTTAATTTTTTCAGGGTAAATAAATAATGGTTCGCATCTAGTCTTGGCCTCGAGATCTATGGCGTCCCATTCCTGATTCTGATTGAGGTCCTTGATCAAGCGCAATTCGTAGAGCCCGGCTTCTAAATTTTCAATGGTCAGCAAATTGGCTTCTACTTTTATTTTTCGCTGAAGTGACTCTCCTAAATAAAGCGCCACGAGTAAATCTGGTTGAATGGAGTCAAATTCCAAAAGAAACGAACTAAGTGCAACTTTAGTCTGGCTCGTATCAGCAAGGCTCGGGTTGGTTTGCTTCAAGTCAGTGGAATTCGCTATTTTGTTTTTTGGCTTTGACAGCACGAAAGATAGGGTGTCATTGAACGCCGCATTGAGTAAGATAGGAGCAAAAAATTGGTCTTGGCTCTCTTTTGCCGCGCAGGCACCATCTTGATCTTCATCGATAAATGCTTTGGCAAAATAGGTGCCTTCCTTCAATCCTTTTAAATGAAGCTGACCTTTGGCATCAAAGCGTCCAAGGTAACGCGGTATTTTACTGGTGTCAGAAACGTAAAGCGCCAACTGAATAGGCGTTTGTTTGTTGCTAGGGAAGCATTCTTTTGCCTGCGCCATTAGTTCTAAAGAATCGAGTGTTTTCCCCGTTGAAAAGCGCCAAGTCATTAAAGAGTCGTTGCCTTCGGTGAGGTCTTTGATGCCGCCATTACTGGTGAGTGTGTAGGTGGTGTTGGCCTGAAGCGGATCTAAAAAAGAAATGCGTAAGTTCTTGCCTTTAGTTTCAAATTGCAAACGGCTGTCTGCAGGCATGAGCGTAATGCGCTGCTGGGCTTGATCTAATTTGATGAATTCATCAAAAATCAACAATTGCTCTTGTGCATTGACGTTACATTGTTTGTCGGAAATAGTTTGACGCAAAACCCTTGGTGGCGTTGTGTCTGTTTCACCGCCGGTAATGGTACCCACTTGCGCGCAAGCGCAAAGAAGTAATATGCTTACAATAGCCCAGCGAACCATGTCATGAGTTTTTCGATTTCTTGTTGGTCCGTAGTGTCGAATGTGGACAGTTCTGTGCTGTCGATATCGAGCACTCCCCAAACTTCTTGGTCCTTGAATATAGGAACAACAAGCTCACTCTGGGATAGCGCGCTGCAAGCAATATGACCCGGAAAAGCCGCTACGTCTGGCACTAATTGTGTTTGTTTTGATTGCCAAGCGGTTCCGCAGACACCTTTGCCAAATCCAATGCGCGAACATGCAATTGGGCCTTGGAAGGGGCCCAGCACGAGTTCGTTGTCTCGGACAATATAAAAACCAATCCAAAACCACTCAAAGGCCGCTTTGAGCGCTGCGCTAATATTAGCCATGTTGGCAATGGGGTCTTTCTCCGAGCCGATTAAGGCCTCGAGTTGAGGTAGTAGCTCAGCGTAGCGCGTAGATTTATCGGTAGAAGTAAAAAAAAGTTGTTCGGCCATAATGCTTTTACAAATTTCACGTTTTTAAAGCGATTGACAATCTTTTACTTTGTATTTTTCCGCTATGAACAAACAACTCCAATTCGAAAAGATCCTTTTTTTAGATATTGAAACGGTGCCACAGGTCTATACCTACGAAGAACTCGACGAAAAGTCAAAATCGTTATTTGAGGCAAAAAACCGCTTTCAAATCAGCCCAGAGAAATCTATCGAACAGCTTTTCAATGATAGGGGAGGTATTTTAGCTGAGTTTGGCAAAATTGTGTGCATTTCCGTGGGCATGCTCCGAGAAAACTCCTTTGAAAAAACCATTCGCCTCAAGTCGTTTTACCACGACGACGAAGAAACGCTGCTGCGTCAGTTTAAACAGCTGCTAGACGATCATTACAACACCCAGTTTCATGTACTTTGCGGACACAACAGTAAAGAATTCGATATTCCATATATCTGTCGTCGGATGCTCATCAATGGTATTGCTTTGCCAAATATCTTACAGATTTCAGGAAAAAAGCCCTGGGAGATCAATCATATTGACACCATGGAACTCTGGAAATTTGGCGACTACAAGACATTTACCTCCTTGTCATTGCTCTGCCATGTAATGGGCATACCAACACCCAAAGATGATATTTCTGGTGCCGATGTGGCCCGTGTCTATTACGAAGAACAAGATTTAGAACGGATCATGATTTACTGCGAGAAAGATGTCGTGGCACTTATTCAGCTTTTCTTGCGTTTACAAGGCGAGGCGTTGGTGGATGAATTCAATATTTCATCGGCAAGCCAAGCCTAAAAAAGAAAACAAAAAAAACCTGACACGATGGTCAGGTTTGTGTGAGTGATACTGGATTCGAACCAGTGACCCCTACCCTGTCAAGGTAGTGCTCTAAACCAACTGAGCTAATCACCCGGGGAGTGCAAAGATACAAGTTTTTTTGAGCATGCAAAGTCAATAGTGTGTAGTTTTACATCAGAATGAGTCACGACAAAATCATATTAGGCATCGATCCAGGAACCACCGTCATGGGGTATGGGCTCATTTATGTGCAGAAAAACCAACTCAAGTTGGTCAACTTTGGCGTCATTCAATTACACAAACTCCCGACGCACCCAGACAAACTAAAGCGTATTCTAGAGCGGCTCAATGGAGTAATTCAGGAATATAAACCAGATGAAATGGCCATTGAAGCGCCGTTCTTTGGAAAAAACGTTCAATCAATGCTCAAGTTAGGCCGCGCTCAGGGTGTGGCTATCGCTTCGGCACTCAATCACAACATGCCTTTCGAAGAATATTCTCCACGTCGGGTCAAGCAAGCCATTACCGGAAGCGGCAGTGCCTCCAAAGAACAAGTAGCTGCCATGCTTCAAAAATTGCTGAACTTTCCAGAAATGCCGAAATATTTAGATGCCACCGACGGTTTAGCTGTAGCGGTTTGCCATCATTTTTCGAAAGGAATCGGAGAACACAACAAAGCAAAAGGAGACTCCTGGACCTCATTTTTGTCGCAAAATCCTGAAAGATTAAAGAAATGACAGCGCAAAAAATTATGGTGTATACCGATGGCTCTTCAAGAGGTAATCCGGGTCCGGGAGGTTTTGGGGTCATTTTGTCTTTTGGCACCAAACAAATGGAGCTTAGTCAGGGATTTCGACGTACCACTAATAATCGAATGGAATTGCTGGCGGTAATTGTGGCGCTCGAACACATCAAAAACCGGAACTACACCGTCGTGATTCACTCAGATTCTAAATATGTCATTGATTCGATCACCAAAGGTTGGGTTTTTGGCTGGGCAAAAAAAGGCTTCAAGGATAAAAAAAATCCTGATTTATGGCAACGCTATCTAGCGCTGCATCCTCATTTTAAATTAGAATATGTTTGGGTGAAAGGGCATGCGGGGCATGCACAAAACGAACGCTGCGATGAACTCGCGGTGCAGGCAGCCACGCAAGCAGCCCAACACATCGATACTTGGTTCGAGGCGAACCCGAGTTAGTTTAGAGCAGAATTGAGCTGTACCAACGTTCGATTTCAGCTACACTCTTGCCTTTGCGCACAGCGACGTCTTCCAGTTGTTCTTGGGTAATCTTTCCAAGTCCAAAATATTTGGCGTCAGGATGCGCAAAATACCAACCGCTCACTGCCGCTGCCGGCCACATCGCCAGCGATTCGGTTAAAGAAACCCCAATTCGATGGGTTGCATCTAGCAGTTTAAATATACCGATTTTCTCTTGGTGATCTGGGCATGCAGGGTAGCCTGGAGCCGGCCTAATACCGCGATATTGTTCTGCAATTAATGCTTCGTTTTCGAGTTGCTCGTTGGCGGCATAACCCCACGTTTTTTGTCGAACCTCGGCATGGAGATACTCGGCAAATGCTTCGGCGAGTCGGTCGCAAAGCGCCTTGATCATAATGGAGTTGTAGTCGTCGTGTTTGGCTTCAAATTGTGCAATGTAATGTTCTATCCCGATGCCGGCCGTAACCACAAACGCCCCGATATAATCTTGAATTTGTTGTGTTTTTGGGGCTATAAAATCAGCAAGTGCAAGGTTGGGCTGCCCCGCCACTTTTTTTGTTTGTTGACGAAGCGTCAATTGTGTGTAGAGGATGTTTTTTGAGTTCGGATCGTAAATTTGGATATCGTCTCCATCGGCATTTGCCGGAAAAATACCGCTCAAACCTTTGCACTCAATGATGCGTTCTTCAGTGACCTGAGCAAGTAATGCTTGGGCATCATGAAATACTTTACGAGCTGCATCACCTACTACTTCATCATTTAAAATTTGTGGATACTTTCCATGTAGGTCCCAAGTTTGGAAAAAAGGTGTCCAATCGATGTAAGGAATGAGTTCGTCAATTTGTGGCGTATGCATTTGCACACCAAGTTGCTTTGGGGTAGCAATGGTCTGTGCATTGAAATCAAGTTGAAGGCGGTTGGCCCGAGCTTGTTCTAAAGAAAGTAGTTCCTTGGCAGCTTGGTGTTTGGCATGGTGCGCCCTGATTTTTTGATAATCTGCGCGCAGGGCACTTAGAAAATCGGTTTTTTTGGCACCTAGTAAACTTTCTACCACGGTTACAGATCGCGAAGCATCGAGCACATGAATGACAGCCCCAGAAGGATAATGTGCTTCGATTTTTACAGCCGTATGGACTTTTGAGGTGGTGGCTCCACCTATTAAAAGTGGAATGCGCAATCCTGCGCGTTCCATTTCTTTGGCTAAATGAACCATTTCGTCGAGCGATGGCGTAATGAGGCCACTCAAGCCAATTGCATCTACATTTTGTTCAATAGCCGTTTGAATGATGACTTGAGGCGCAACCATGACCCCGAGATCAATGATTTCGTTGTTGTTGCAGGCCAAAACCACCCCAACAATATTTTTTCCGATGTCGTGGACATCACCTTTCACGGTGGCCAATAAGATTTTCCCTGCAGCTTCTTGTTTGCCGTCTTTTTCAGCCTCTATATAAGGTAGTAGATAAGCAACTGCTTTTTTCATGACCCGCGCCGACTTTACCACTTGTGGTAAGAACATTTGTCCACTGCCGAATAGGTCACCGACCTGATTCATGCCGTCCATGAGTGGGCCTTCGATGACTTGTATTGGTCGTTCTACGTTTTGGCGCGCTTGCTCGACATCTTCTTCAATATATTCGACAATGCCTTTAATGAGTGCGTGTGCCAGGCGCTTTTCTACGCTTTGTTGACGCCATGCCAGATCAGCAGTTTGTTGTTTGACTTCTCCCTTAACGGTATCGGCAAATTCGAGAAGACGTTCGGTGGCGTCTGGTCTGCGATTGAGCAATACATCTTCTACGCGCAACAGTAATTCTGGTTCAATTTCCGAGTAAACTTCGAGCATACTGGGATTGACAATCCCCATGTCCATGCCGTGAGCTGTAGCATGAAACAAGAACGCAGCGTGCATGGCTTCTCGCACTTTGTTGTTGCCTCTGAACGAGAACGAAACGTTAGAGACGCCACCACTAACGTGTGCGCCTGGTAAATTTTGGCGTATCCATTTGGTCGCTCGGAAGAAATCAACGGCATTGTTCGCGTGTTCTTCCATTCCGGTGGCCACTGGAAATATGTTCGGATCAAATATGATGTCGTCTTTTGGAAAACCCACTTGATCCACTAGAATCCGATACGACCGCTCGCAAATTTCGATTCGGCGCGCATAGGAGTCTGCTTGCCCGTTTTCATCGAAGGCCATGACAATTACCGCCGCGCCAAATCTTCTGATTTCTTTGGCTTGGGCAATGAATACTGCTTCTCCTTCTTTTAATGAAATGGAATTTACGATTCCTTTACCTTGGAGGCATTTGAGACCCGCATGAATGATTTCCCATTTCGATGAATCGATCATAATAGGAATGCGTGCAATATCAGGTTCGGCTGCGAGTAAATTTAGGAAGCGCACCATGGCGGCCTTGCCGTCAATCATGCCTTCGTCCATATTGACATCTAAAATTTGTGCACCGCCCTCAACTTGTTCGCGTGCCACGGCCAATGCCGCTTCGTAATCACCGTCTTTGATCATGCGCAAAAACGCGCGCGAACCTGTGACATTGGTACGTTCACCAATATTGACAAAATTGCTGTTTTCATTGAGGACAAGCGCCTCTAGACCTGCTAATTTTAGCATGTTAATGATTCCATTTTCTTGGTGAATACTTAGATGCAACTGCTGCAATTGCTGCGATGTGTTCAGGTGTAGTACCACAGCAGCCTCCAATAACATTGACCAATCCTTCTTGTAAGAATTGTTCTATTTGTGAAGCCATTGCCGCTGGGCTTTCATCGTATAGGCCAAATTCATTAGGCAAGCCAGCATTCGGATGTGCGCTTACTGCAAATGGCGCTTTTTGATGAAGGACCTGTAAGTAGGGACGCATCATGGAGGCTCCGAGCGCACAATTGAGACCAATGCTCAGGAGGGGCATATGGGAAAGCGATATCAAAAATGCTTCGGTTGTTTGCCCAGTGAGTGTGCGGCCCGATTGATCTGTAATGGTGCCGGAAACCATAATTGGTAATTGCATGCCGTGTTTTTCAAATACTTGATCACACGCATACAGTGCTGCTTTGGCATTAAGGGTATCAAATACAGTTTCAATCAATAAGATATCTACCCCTCCATCGATAAGCGCCTCGATCTGAAAAGCGTATGCCTCAACGAGGTCGTCAAAACTAACTGCCCGAAAACCCGGGTCGTTGACATCCGGAGATATGGATGCGGTTCGGTTGGTAGGGCCAATTGAACCTGCCACAAAACGAGGCCGATCTGTAAATTCTAAAGTAACTTCTTTGGCAATTTTGGCACCTTGATAATTGATTTGGTAAACGGCGTCCTCGAGTTGATAATCTGCTTGGGCAATGGTTGTGCCTGAAAAAGTATTGGTCTCGATGATGTCGGCACCCGCCTGAAGGTAGGCTCTGTGAATTTCTTTAATGATGTCTGGTCTAGTGATGGAGAGCAGGTCGTTGTTGCCTTTGAGCGGTAAAGGATGGTCTTCAAAGGCACCTTCTCTAAAGTCAAATTCTTCGAGTTTATGCCGTTGGATCATGGTGCCCATGGCGCCGTCCAGGACGAGAATGCGTTGTTGAATGGCTTGATTTAATGCGCTGTTGGTCATAATTTGCTTGGCGAAAGGTAGAAACAGCGCGTTTCAACTTATCTTTTCCCAGTAGGGATCGGATTTGGCACCTTTACAAAACTGTGAGGTTGCCAAGGTTTCATAGGGCCTGTCCCTCCACCTTTCTGTATAAGTTTATTTTAATGAACTGCTACAAAGTTAAAGCTTTTACGAACTACAAAGGCAATCTGTATCTATTTGCACCGAAATTTTCTAATGCGCCAAGTAATTCAAGTTCAAATAGGTTGCTACTTAAAAGGGCTACTGGTTTGTTCAATGCCAAAACAAGCTCATCTATGGTCCATTGGTTCTTCATTTTAAACCGATTTAATAACTCAATTTGAAGCGGAGAGTACCGTTCTAGATCCGAATGATTTGCGGTTTGTGAAGGCGTAGTCCAATTCATAGTTTGGAGCAATTGCGAGGTATTGGTGAGCAAATGTGCCTGTTGATTTTTGATGAGGTCATGACAGCCTTCAGATTGCAAGTGGTGAATTGGCCCAGGAAAAGCAAAAACTTCGCGGTTGTAGTCATTTGCCAGAGTGGCGGTAATTAATGAACCTCCATTTCTCTTGCTTTCGATGACCACTACCGCATCTGCTAAACCGGCAATGATTCTGTTGCGCATCGGAAAATGCATGCGGTCGGGTTTGGTGCCGATTAAAAATTCTGAGAGCAAACCGCCAGTTTCTAACATGGTTAGGGCAAGTTTTCTATTTGCAACCGGATAAATACGATCGATGCCGTGGCCGAGTACTCCAATTGTTTGTATTCCTTGTAATAAACATTGTTCATGGACACAAGCATCTACACCTTGGGCCAAGCCACTGTATACAATGATATCTTTGGGCAGCTCGGAAATGAAATCTATTATAAGACGAAAGCCGTATTCGGTTTGCTGACGCGTACCCACTACCGCAATGCACCGCTTCTTTTGCCAATCGATGGGATGCCCTCTGTAAAAAATGCCAAGTGGTGCATCCGGACAATGCCTTAATTTTTCGGGGTAGCCTGGGTCTGTTATAAAATGATAATTCAGTTGTTCATTTTCTAAATATGGAAGCTGAGATTTTGCCCTAAGCAGCGCACCAGACCGATCTGTTTTTTCTAGTTGTGCTATAGGGATGCTTGTCAATTGATGCAATACAGTGAGATTCAAATCAAAAAAATCTTTTGGATGCGCGAGTAATTTGAGCAGACGGCGTGCCCGAATAGGGCCTATTCCGTGGAGTTGAGTGAAGGCAATTTGATAGAGTTGGTCTTTGTTTTTCATAATTTTTCTTAGCTTCGGATAAAGTTAGACCGAACCATTTGCAATGCATTCAGTAATATTTACGACATTCTTCTTCATTTTTTTCACACAGTTCTTTTATGCGCAAGACCTCACAAAAGACTCCATAAAAATCAAAGACGAAAAAGGAGTTGTGGTGAGTGCAGCGCGCTTTGAAAAAAACATAGAGCAAGTCAATATTTCGATGGAAGTGCTTCGGCCCGAACTCATTGCCAATAAGGGTTTTTCAAATCTAGAGCAGGCCGTTGGTCAAAGCCCAGGGGTTTTTACCATGGATGGTCAAGTTTCGATTCGTGGCGGTGGGGGTTATGCTTATGGCGCCGGAAGCAGGGTATTATTGGTTTGGAATGGCGTTCCAATGCTGTCGCCTGATATTGGCGATGTTAAATGGAATGCGATTCCAATGGAACATGCTGCTCAAATCGAAATCATCAAAGGCGCTTCTTCTGTTTTGTTTGGCAGCGGCGCCCTCAATGGCATCATTGCCATGAATGAAAAAGAAGCGCCTTTAGATGGCGCACTTTCAGTTAAAGTTCAAAGCGGTATTTATGGCTCTCCAAAACGTGCCAGTATGAAATGGTGGGGTGCGCCACCTACATTTGAGCTCATAGATGTGTATGCAGCCAAACGCAAAAACAATCATGCATTAACGCTTGGGGTGAATGCCTTTCGAGACAAAGGCTACCGCGAAGGCGATCACGAATTGAGGGCTCGGATTCATGGTACCTACACCTATTTTTCGACAAAAGTACCTCAACTCAAAGCGGGTTTGTCATTTCATGCACAGGCTCAGGAAGAAGGCGTATTTATATTGTGGCGCAACGATTCCATGGGCTACCAGGCGCTGCCCAACACACTCAGCGAACAGCGCGCAGTACGCTTGAGCGTTGACCCCTATTTGCTATTCGTGTCCAAGCATAAAACCAAACATGCCTTGCGAACGCGCTATTATCTAACTACCACTGGCAACGGCCTCGTATATGTCGATGCCTCACTTGGTCAGCTTTATTATGCAGATTATCAGGCTACAAAAAAGATAAAGAACTTCCAACTGGCCTTTGGTGCCACTTCAAATGTCAGTCAGGTTACCAGTTATATTTTTGGCAACCATTTAAGTAAAAACTTCTCTGCATATCAACAAACTGATTGGTCAAAAGGTAAGTTTGACATTCAGGCCGGACTTCGCTTGGAATATTGCCAACTCAACAAAGCAACTCCTGAGACCATTTTTGATTGGGGGCCGCTTCAACTTCCTGTATATCCAATCTTACGAATAGGAAGCCATTATGAACTTTCAAAAGCAACACATTTGAGGGCCTCTATCGGGCAAGGCATTCGCTTCCCTGCTGTTGCTGAGCGTTATATTTCCACAAGTGTAGGCGGACTTCGTATTTTTCAGAATCCCGATCTTCAGGCTGAGCGCGGTTGGGCTGCTGAATTAGGCCTTAAACAAATTGTGCGTATCGGTGATTGGAAAGCAATGGTTGATGTTGCCAGCTTTGTCAATTCGTATAGCAATATGACCGAATTTGCCTTTGGCGTCTTTAAACCCGACACAATGGCTTTTTTACAAACAACGAATCCGAATGCCATCAACTATTTGTACAATTGGGTTGGTTTTCAAGCACAAAATGCAGAGCGTGCGCGCATCACAGGTATAGAATTTTCAATGAGTAGTTCAGGGCATATTGGCGAACTTGAAATCCTGAGCTTATTGGGCTATACATACATGAATCCGATTAGTCTCAATACGGACCCATCTTATGTGGCTACCTTCTCGGACACCACAAGTTCTATGCTTAAATACCGATTTAAACACCTTGCTAAGGCAGACATTGAGTTCAATTATAAAAAATACGGAATTGGCTTTTCTGGTCGCTACAATTCGTTTATGCGCAACATTGATATTGCTTTTGAGGATGGTATTCTTGGAACAGAAATCTTGGTGGGCATGGATCATTACAGGGCACTTTTCAATAGGGGAGTGCCCGTTTTTGATATTCGTTTGAATTATGCCTTTTCACAGGAATTGAAATTTAATTTCATTGTCAATAACCTCACCAATGCCGAATATGTAAGTAGGCCAGGAGCCATTCAAGCGCCGCGCAACTTCATGGTTCAATTGCAATATGCGCTGTAAAAATACGGACAACAAAGTCCGTGAAAAGAGTTAAATTCGCCCTAACCAAGCTACTATTTATGCGTTTACTTTTATTCCTTTTTCTGACCCCAGCACCTATTTTACTGGCTCAAAATGTCCAAATAGAGGTCTTAGATGCGCAAACCAATTCCCGCGTTGAAGACGCCTCCGTCCATGTCAAAGGTGCCGCTCCAATCAAAAGTAAGAACGGCGAACTTTCTCTAAAACCCGATGCTTATCCGTTCGAGTTTGTTGTAAAAGCACCCTTTTACCAGCCCGCTACCATTCGCCTTACCGAACCAGGAAATGGCGTGTTACAAGTTCCATTGATTCCTCAAATCAAGGATCAAAAAACTGTCGTCGTTGCTGGAAAGAGACGCCAAGCCATTGAAGAAATACCAGTTTCCATGGAAATCTTAAGGCCTCAACTCATCGACAACAAAGGCATCACCGACCTAGAGCAAGCAGTGGATCAAACCCCGGGCGTTTACACCATGGACGGTCAAGTTTCTATTCGCGGTGGCTCCGGCTTTGCCTATGGCACCGGTAGCCGTGTGTTGTTGCTATGGAATGGCATGCCTTTACTTTCTGGCTACGCCGGAGACACTCAATGGAACGCTATTCCAATGGAACAAGCCAGTCAAGTAGAAGTCATGAAAGGGGCGGCTTCTGTGCTTTATGGGAGTGGCGCGCTCAATGGCGTCATAGCACTAGCCGAAAAAGAGCCTACACTCGAACCCGTAACCAAAGTAAAAATGCAATATGGAATTTACGGTGCGCCGCGCCGTAGTTCGCTCAAATGGTGGGAGGTCCCACCAATGAACCAACAACTAGAGGTTTTTCATAGCCAACTCAAAAAGCGCTTTGGTTATACGCTATCTACTACCGGCTTCCACAACGACGGCTACCGAATCGGAGAATCGGAATACCGTGCAAGAGTTTCGGGAACGCTTTATGCCAAAGCCATCTTGGATAAGCGCCTTAAGGCGGGTTTAGGGTATAATTTTCAGGTACAGAAAACCGGTAGTTTTTTAATTTGGCAAAATGATTCTTTGGGCTACACACCAAGTGGCTACGGCGACACCACCGCTGGCGCCTCAACACTAAGCTATAATTTTGGTCAAAGGTTGTTCATTGACCCTTACGCCAAATATATTGACCAACACAACAATGTCCATTCACTAAAGACCAGACTTTATTGGGTTTCAAACGAGAACTTGAGCAATGCAAGTCAGAGCAACGCGGCAACCATTTATTATGCAGATTACACCTTTCAACACAAATTCGGAGCGGGTAGCACACTAAGTTCTGGCCTAACAGCCATTCAAAATGTGGTCACTTCACAACTTTTTGGCAATCATCAGTCTGAGAACTATGCCGCATATTCTCAATTGGAGTACCACAAAAACAAACTCGACCTCAGTGCGGGTTTGCGTCTTGAGTACTTTGAAATGGACAACAACCCACCAGATTCTCAATTTCAATTGCCATGTAAAAACAAACTCACGGTTCCAGTTTACCCCGTCGTGCGCACGGGCCTGCACTATGCGCTCAAGCCCTTCACGCACTTGCGCGCAAGTCTTGGTCAAGGTATTCGTTATCCAAGTGTGGCAGAACGTTTTACTCAAACCTCAGTTGGTGCACTCAATATTTTTCCAAACCCTGCTCTAAAGCCCGAAATTGGGTGGGCTGGTGAAATTGGCATCAAACAAGGTTTTAAAATTGGCAACTGGAAAACCATGCTGGACGCTGCTTTTTTTATCAACCAGTATAGCAACATGATGGAGTTTTCTTTCATCTATTACAATCCCATTACCCAGCAACCGCTCAATCCGCTCAATCCTTCACCTGAAGACATCGAATTTTTGACCAGCGGTGCCTACAACGTTTCTGATTGGGTTGGTTTTCAGGCTCAAAATGCTGAAAAAGCGCGTATTTCAGGTCTTGACCTCTCTTTTAACTCTTCGGGCCAATTAGGTAAGGTTGAACTGATTTCACTCATTGGCTATACATACATGAATCCGATTTCTTTAAATAGCAATCCTCAATATGTCGCTAATTTTTCGGATACCACCACCAATATGCTCAAGTATAGATTTAAGCATTTGGCAAAAGCAGATATCGAAGCCAACTATTCAAATTGGAGTTTTGGTGCCTCCATGCGTTACAACAGCTTTATGCGCAACATCGATCGTGTCTTTGAAGAAGACCTCGACCCATCTTTAACCTCTGCGGTTTATATTTTGCCTGGCCTAAAGGCTTACCGTCAGCAATTTAACCGTGGCAATTTGGTTTTTGATGCGCGCCTGGCCTACACGCTCAAAGAAAACTATCGCTTGTCTTTTATTGTCAATAACCTATTTAATGCTGAAGTCACTTCGCGCCCAGGAGATATCCAAGCGCCCAGAAATTTTATCATCCAAATACAAGCTCATTTTTAATGAATGTTTTAGGTATCATACCCGCTCGTTTTGCCTCCAGTCGTTTTCCCGGCAAGCCACTTATTGATCTCAAAGGAAAGTCAATGATACAACGTGTCTACGAAGGAGCACTCAAAGCCACCTTGCTAGATACCCTCGTTGTCGCCACCGACGACCAACGCATTTTCGATGAAGTGCAGCGATTCGGCGGCCGTGTCCTAATGACCCAAACCTCACATCTGACAGGCACAGACCGCTGTGCAGAAGTCCTTTCGCATTTTCCCGATCACGACGTCGTGATCAACATTCAAGGAGATGAACCCCTTGTTGCCGCTGAACAACTCGATCAATTATTGGCAGCGTTTCAAGATCAAGAGGTGCAAATTGCAACAATCGTCAATCCTGAAGTTACCCACGCTGACCTCCAAAACATCAATCGGATAAAAGTCATTGCTAACGCCCGTCAAAATGCCATTTATTTCTCTCGAAGTCCGTTACCCAATATGCATTATGCCAAGGACCCTCAATTCCCATGGTTGCGCCATATTGGCTTATACGCTTACCGTGCCAAAACACTTCTAGATTTAGCACAACTGCAGCCCTGTGCATTGGAACAAGCTGAGTCTTTAGAGCAGCTACGTTGGCTTTATTATGGCTATCAAATTCGATTGGTGTGCTCTCATATCGAGACCCCAAACATAGATGTACCGGCCGATGTAGAAAAAGTGCTGCCTTTTTTGTAATCTGCACAGACTTTCGTAAGTTTGTTAAATGCAGGGTTTCGAAGACATCATCATACAATTACTCTTACGCCATAACTGCGTTATTGTTCCTGGTTTTGGTGGTTTTGTAGCCAAACAAGTTGCCGCAGAGTTAGACCTTCAAAACGGCCTGATTTCGCCACCCAAAAAAGCATTGTTGTTTAACCGTTTCCTTCTAGCAGATGACGGCTTATTATTATCCGAAATCTCTCGTCTGAACGGTTTATACTACGAAGAAGCCAAAAACCAACTCCAAGCCTACACAGACCAACTCCAAAGACAACTACTCGGTGGTCAGTCTGTTCAATTTCCGAAATTAGGCACCTTTTCTCGTCAACCAGATGGCCAACTCCTTTTTGAACAAGATCGCTTTTTCAATTTGTTATTGTCCTCTTATGGCCTTGGAAAACTCAGTTTTGTACCTCAACAAATAGAGATTAGTGCAGAAAAACCTGTAATTAGCCTTCACGAAAAACCAGTTCGCCAAATTAGTTGGGCCAAGGTAGCCGCAGCGGCCTGCCTTTTACCGCTTGGTTTCTATTCTTTCTGGATACCGACGCAAACAACAGCCCTACAGTCTGGCCTAATTAGCGTCAATGATTTTAATCCGTTTGAGCCGGCTCAAAAGCCGAGCTATCAAAAAAAGACATTTGACAAAGCGTCCAAAACTGAAAGTGAAAAGTCGCGCCTTCATTTTAAGTTCGCTTCAAGCGCACACATCGAAGCTTACGAATGGCAACCCGGCTTCACCTTAAACGTGCGCGTACCAGCTCTTCCCAAAAAGCCACAAACCAACACAAACACGCCAGCACCGCAAATCGTTGCAAGTGCCCCTTTTCATTTTATCGTAGGCTGTTTCTCCAATTTACAAAACGCGCAAAACCTTCAGCGCAAATTGCAACGAGATGGTTTTAATGCGTTATTACTTGAAAATGGACCACTTACCAAGGTAAGTGCAGGTGGTGCCAATGATCTGTCCGAACTCCAACTCATTCAGCAAAAAGCCGCGGCTCGTGGTCTTCAAGGCTGGGTATTCAAAAACTAAAAATAATCATGAATAAAACTTTCAGCTTTCTACTATCCATCGGGATCAGTACTTCTATGCTATTTGCCCAAACAACCAATGTTGAAGGCAGCAAGTATCAATTTAAAAAAGTCGTTCACCTCGATGCAACGCCAGTTCAAAGTCAAGGGCAAACAGGCACTTGTTGGTCCTTTTCCGGGACTAGTTTTTTTGAATCTGAAATCCAAAGACTGGGCGCCAAAACACCTGTTGTTTTATCTGAAATGTACGTGGTGCGCAAGGCATACGAACTGAAAGCCGAAAAATATATCCGTATGGATGGCAAAATCAACTTTAGCGAGGGGGGCGCCTTTCACGACGTGCCACTGGTTATCGAAAAGTTTGGCATCGTTCCCTATGAAGTGTATACTGGTTTGAACGGAACAGATAAATACAACCATGGTGAAATGTTCAATCAGCTCAATACCATCATGACTGATATCGTTTCCCGATTGGGTAGTCCGGAAGGCGTCACCGACGAATGGAAACGCAAATTTAATTCCATGCTCGACATGGGAATCGGAAAAGACGTTCAAACTTTTGAGTATAACGGCCAGCGTTACACTCCAAAATCCTATGCGGCTTCTTTAGGGCTTGACATGAAAAACTATGTTTCTTTGACTTCTTTTACCAATCATCCAATGTATGCTGAGTGCATGCTTGAAATTCCAGACAACTGGGCCTGGGGTACCAGCTACAATGTCAGCATGGATGACCTCTTTGATGTCACTGTTTCGGCCTTAAAAAATGGTTACACTATTGCATGGGGTGCAGATGTTTCCGAAAAAGGATTTAGTTTTAAAAACGGACTAGCAATTGTTCCGGCAGACCCTAGCATGATAGAAGTCCAAGGTAAAGACGATAAGCGTTTCAATGATGCCGGAGCCGAGCGCAAGTCGAACGCTTTTTTAGAGCCAATGAAAGAAATGGCAATTACACCAGAATTGCGTCAAAAAGGCTATGACAACAAAACGACCACAGATGACCACGGCATGCACATCGTTGGTCTCTACACAGATCAAAACGGCACGCGTTACTTCTTAGTCAAAAACTCTTGGGGTACCAGCAATTTGCCTAAAGGTTACCTCTATGTTTCTGAAAACTACTTTAAGTACAAAACCATTAATATTTATTTGCATAAAGACGGTATTCCAGCAAACGTCAAGAATAAAATAAAGTGGTAAAAAGTCTTTTGGCCTTATTCCAACTTTTGGAATGCTTTTTTCGCCAATAGGAAAAATTTTACACCATGAGAAAGTTCTTTTTTATTCCTTTTGTTGCGCTCGCTATTTTGTCTTGCGAAAAATGGCGCACTGGCCGTGAAATCATGAGCATTCAAAGTGCCAAAGTTGAGGCCGCATTCGATGAAATGACGAATATTTCGGATCAAGCCGTGACCGGCGAACTGGTTTACTACAAAAGTGGCGTCGTTATTTTTACTAAGCCTGGTGACAAACCCCTATTAACCAAAACACCTTGTAATGTCATCATCACACTAGATACCCTTTCTACTCCGCACAGCGTTACCGTAGATTGGGGCAATACCAATTGCGATTGCAACGACGGCAAAACCCGCCGCGGTAAAATCGTAACTACTTTTACTGGTCCGTATTTAGCACAAGGCACCATTCTGACGCACACACCAATAGACTACTACGTTAATGACATTCATATTGAAGGCACCCGAACCGTTCAAAACATGGGGTTAAACGCCAGCAACCAGCCCTACTTTAACGTCGAAGTTGATGGTTTTTCGACTTTTCCTACAGGTGAAACGCTGAGCTATATTTCATCGAGAGTACGCACTTGGTCGGCTGGTTTTACTACCCCGCTTTACCGCTGGGACGACCAATATCAAATTACAGGTTCTGCATCTGGTGACCATTCCAATGGCAATAGTTATAATGCCATTATTACCAATCCGCTACAGATCAATGTCGGATGCGGCCGGCCAGTAAGTGGCACTATCGAACTCACTCCATCAGGACTTCCCACACGCATCATCGATTACGGAAGCGGCGCTTGTGACCTAACTTTTACGGTCACCGTCAATGGAAACACCTATACATTTAATTAGTAAATAATTGAAAATCAACAAGAAAAGTGTTCAAAGTGTCATTTGAACACTTTTTCTTTTTTATTGTTATTTTTGTAACAGTTACAATCTTAAAAATATGAAAACAGTAGGTGTAAACGGATTTGGTCGAATTGGTCGTTGTTTTACAAGAATTGCTTTACAAGATCCTGGAGTCAATGTTGCGCTTGTCAATGATTTAGCAGATGTAGCAACACTCGCTCATTTATTGAAATACGATAGCATCCACGGGCCTTTCGGTTTGTCATTTGAAATCCAAGGAAATACCCTTCAATTTGAAAATGGGAAACAAATTGTTTTCATCAGTGAGCGTAACCCAGAACTTATTAATTGGGCAGCGTATGGCGTTGAGGTTGTAGTTGAATCTACTGGTCTGTTCTTAACGCGTGAAACTGCCTCCAAACACCTTGTTGGTGGTGCCAAACATGTCGTTATCAGCGCACCGGCCAACGATGAAGACATCCCGTCAGTTGTGTTGGGTGTCAATGACCACCAAATAGATTGGTCTAGTCCGGTTATTTCCAACGCTTCATGCACCACAAATAACGCCGCACCAATGGTCAGCGTCTTAAAAGAGGTCTTGAACATCGAGGTGGCCTATATTTCGACTGTACACAGCTACACCTCAGATCAACGCTTGCACGATGCACCTCACAAAGATTTACGTCGGGCACGGGCTGCTGCAAACAGCATCATTCCAACCTCAACGGGTGCAGCAAAAGCCATTACAAGAATTTTTCCAGATTTGAAAGGTAAAATTACTGGTGGCAGTTTTCGGGTTCCGGTTTCAGATGGTTCGGTAACAGAAATGACGCTTGTCACCAAATCAGATATTGATGTGGCTCAAATTAATGCGGCAATGAAGGCTGCTGCTGCAGGTCCTTTGAAAGGAATTATGCAATATACAGAAGACCCAATAGTTTCTGTAGATGTACTTGGTAATCCGCACAGCGTTATTTTCGATGCTGGACTCACGACCGTTTTTAATGGTCTTATTAAAGTGGCAGGCTGGTATGACAACGAAGCCGGTTATTCCAATCGTTTGGTCGACGTCGTCAAGCGCTTTTAAGCGTCTAAAGCCGCCATACCCGGAAGTGTTTTGCCTTCAAAGTATTCTAGCAGTGCACCACCGCCCGTACTCACATAACTCACTTCAGAACTGAGCTCAAATTGTTGAACTGCAGCTGCGCTGTCTCCACCGCCAATTAAACTAAATGCACCATTTTTAGTCGCATTTGCCACAGCAAAGGCAACTTCTTTGGTCCCATTCTCAAAAGCTGGCATTTCAAAAACACCCATTGGACCATTCCATAAAATGGTTTTGCTTTGTAAGAGCACTTCCTGAAAAGCTGTTCTTGCTTTTGGTCCAATATCCAATCCCATCCAGCCGTCTTCGATGCAATCTGAGTCGACAATTTGCGTATTGGCATCTGCGGCAAAGCGGTCGGCAGCAACTGTGTCGATGGGAAGGTGAATTTGCACGCCCTTAGCTTGTGCTTGATGAAGAATTTCTTTACAAGTTTCAAGGCGTTCGTTTTCGCATAAAGATGCGCCGATTTGTCCGCCCATGGCTTTGAAAAAGGTGTAGGCCATTCCTCCACCAATGAGGATATGATCTGCCCGTTCTAGTAAGTTTTCTACAATGAGTACTTTATCTGAAACTTTTGCGCCGCCAACGATGGCTGTAAATGGCTTTTGTGCCTGCAACATGACTTTTTGCGCATTTTCAATTTCTGCTTGCATGAGCAGCCCGGCCATTTTATCATTCGGAAAAAAGGAGGCTAATTGCGTAGTGCTTGCATGAGCGCGATGCGCAGCCCCAAATGCGTCATTGACATAGCAGTCACCATGAGCAGCTAATTTTTGCGCAAATGCGAGGTCGCCGGCTGTTTCTTCTTTATAAAACCGAACGTTTTCTAATAACAAGACCATTCCGGGTTTTAAAGCTTCACTCAAACCAAAAGCCTTGTCTCCTATACAATCATCGGCAAATAGTACTTCAGTGCCTAGTACCTCGCTTACTTTAGCGCAAATTTGTGCCAATGAAAAAATTGCTTCAGGACCATTTTTAGGTCTGCCAAAATGTGACAACAAGACCACGCTTCCTCCATTGTCTAGGATATGACGCAAGGTGGGCAAGGCCGCCCGAATGCGTTTGTCGTCGGAAACCAAACCAGTCGTTTTATCTAAAGGAACATTGAAGTCTACGCGGACTAACGCACGTTTGTTTTGAAAGTCGTAAGATTGAAAGGAAATCATAGGTTGGGTGTTGATTGATTTATTGTTTGTGAAAAAGACTACCGTTGGCTTGAGCTGTCGGCATAATCGTGATGTCAGCGATACTGACATGAGGTGGTCGGGTTACGATAAAACTTACAGTTTGCGCGATGTCTTCAGCCACTAAAGCTTCAAAACCATCGTAGACACTTTGAGCTGTTTGCGCATCTCCTTTGAAACGCACCAATGAAAATTCGGTTTGGGCCGCACCAGGAGCAATATTACTTACTTTGATTTGATAGGGCAATAAATCGATACGCAATGCTTTTGACAGCGCATCTACAGCATGTTTGCTCGCGCAGTAGACATTGCCACCTGCATAGACTTCTTTTCCGGCAATGGATGAAATATTGATGAGGTGACTATACGGATGCTTCTTGAGTAATGGAATGACAGCATGACTCATGTACAATAAGCCTTTTACATTGGTGTCTATCATGCGGTTCCAATCGTCAGAAAGGCCGGTGTCTAATGGCCCGCGCCCAACGGCTAATCCAGCATTATTGATTAAAATGAAAATGTTATTGGCAATTTCTGCTGGTAAATTTGCGATTACTGTTTGGACCGCTGCTTCGTCACGCACGTCTAAAGCTGCTGTATAAACGGGGGTTTGGTCGAGTTCTTGGCGCAGCGCTTCCAAGCGCTCTGTTCGGCGGGCCAAGAGCACTAGTCCGTAACCTAAATCTTGGAGTGTTTTTGCTGAGGCGGCACCAAAGCCGGAACTTGCACCTGTAACGATAGCATATTTCATGCTGCAAAATTGACAAAAAAAACGCAGTTGCTTGTCAAATTGGCAGTATTTCGTGCTTGGCATTTTTATTGTCAAAGGCAAGTATATAAAAAACGAAATACAATGAAAACAGGTCAAATTCATGTTCAAACGGAAAACATTTTTCCGATTATCAAAAAATTCCTTTACTCGGATCACGAAATTTTCTTGCGTGAATTGGTTTCAAATGCCGTAGATGCCTCTCAGAAACTCAATGTTTTGGCTAAAAATGGCGAGTTTAAAGGTGAAATCGGCGATCTTAAAGTAGAGGTTTTGTTAGATAAAGAAGCCAAAACCCTTACCATCCGAGACAACGGTATCGGTATGACTGCCGAAGAAATCGATAAATACATCAATCAGATTGCATTTTCTGGCGCCGAAGAATTTGTTGAAAAATACAAAGGCAAAGAAGGCGCAGAGCAGATCATCGGTCACTTTGGTTTGGGCTTTTATTCGGCTTTTATGGTTGCTGAAAAAGTTCAAATTAGAACATTGGCCCGATACGAAGGTGCTCAGGCGGTTCAATGGGAGAGCAATGGTTCCCCGGAGTATGCTTTAATTGATATTGATAAAGAAAGCCGCGGAACAGATATCGTTCTTTACATCACTGAAGAGTCGGCAGAGTTCTTGGAAAAGCAACGCATTCAGGGTATCCTCGATAAATACTGTAAGTTTTTACCAATCCCAGTCTTTTTTGGTACCAAAACAGACTACATCGATTCTCCGGAAGGCGAAAAAGACGAAAAGGGAAATATCAAACGCGTTTCCATAGAGGTGCCCAATCAAATCAATAACCCGAGCCCCGCATGGACCAAAGCCCCGGTTGATCTCAAGCAAGAAGACTACGATCAATTTTACAGAGAGTTGTACCCCATGACTTTTGAGCAACCGCTCTTTCACATTCATTTGAATGTGGATTATCCTTTCAATCTTACGGGTATCTTGTATTTTCCTAAAATCAAGGAAAACGTTGAAGTACAGCGCAACAAAATTAACTTATACAGCAACCAAGTATTCATCACAGACAGCGTTGCTGAAATCGTACCAGAATTTTTAACGCTATTGCATGGCGTCATCGATTCACCAGACATTCCATTAAATGTATCGCGTTCCTATTTACAAAGCGATGGTAATGTCAAGAAAATCTCTGCCCACATCACCAAAAAGGTAGCCGATAAACTGGCAGAAATGTTCAAAAAAGACCGCGCTGATTTCGAAGCCAAGTGGCCCGATTTACAAGTTTTCGTACAATACGGAATGTTGTCTGAGGAGAAATTTGCCGAAAAAGCCAAAGAATTCAGCTTGTTTAAAAATTCAGATGACCAGGCCTACACCATTCAAGAATTTATCGATAAGGTCAAGCCCCTCCAAACCGATAAAAACAATAAAACAGTATTGCTTTACACCCACGATACCGAAGAACAATATGCTTTTGTCAAAAAAGCCAAAGAGCGCGGTTATGAAGTATTGGTTCTAGAGGGCCCGCTTGCACCACACTGGATCTCTAAACTAGAGCAAACCTTTGAAAACATCAGTTTTGCACGCGTCGATGCCGACAGCTTAGACAAACTCATCCAAAAAACAGATGAAATCCCGTCTAAACTTACCAAAGACGACGAAGAAAAACTCAAACCACTCTTTGAAGCCCAAGTCAACAAAGAAAAATTCACGGTGCAATTCGAAAGCATGAGCGAACAAGAAGCGCCCATTATTATTACGCAGCCAGAGTTTATTCGTCGTATGATGGAACAGCAAAAGCTAGGTGGTGGCGGAGGTTTTTATGGCGCTTTCCCAGAAATGTTCAATCTAACGGTCAATGCCAACCATCCGGCAATTGCTAAGCTATTAGGTCAAGAAGCGGAGGCGCAAACAGAAAGCACCAAGCAATTAGTTGACCTCGCTATGCTTGCGCAAGGCTTGTTAAAAGGTGCCGCTTTGGATGCTTTCATCCAGCGCAACATCGAACATATTGCATAAATGACTAGCTTTGACTACGCTTAAATTCTAGATTTTGTATAAATGGATCTTGGGCATTGGCGCCCTCCTTTTGACCCGAAAAATTGGTCTGGCCTTTCTAGGTTTTGCCATCGGCTCACTTATCGACCAGTATCAACAAACGGCCAAAAATGGACAAGCAGGTGCTGGCCAGGGCTATGGCCAAGATCCGTTTGAATTCTACCGCCAACAAAGTTCGCGTTACGACCTCCCAACGATGCTCATGGCGCTTTCTGCTGCAGTCATGAAAGCTGACGGCAAAGTATTGCGCATCGAGCTCGATTACGTCAAGAACTTCTTTTCTGCCCAGTTTGGCAAACAGTTCAATGCCACCCATCTGCAGACGCTCAAGCAATTTTTAGATGCCCCGAGTATTCCTTTGCAGGATATCTGCCACGACATCCGTTCGCGCATGACCCAAGAGGTACGCGTTCAGCTCGTTCACTACCTGTTTGGAATTGCTAAGGCAGATGGCGATGTCGGCACCGCAGAACTCAACGTGATCTCCAGAATTGCCACTATGCTTGGCATACCAGCGGTCGAATTTGAGAGTCTACGCAATATGTTCTACCGCAATGTCGATTCCGATTATAAAATCTTGGGCATTGATGAGAAAGCCACCGACGACGAAGTTAAAAAGGCCTATCGCAAAATGGCTGCAGCGCATCACCCCGATAAAGTGGCACACATGGGCGAAGAATACCTCAAAGGAGCTAAAGAAAAATTCCAACAAATTCAAGATGCCTACGAAGCAATTAAAAAGCGACGTAGCATGAAATAAAAAAAATATGTCCGATAACCGTTACCAACAGCGCGGCGTTTCTGCCGGAAAAGAAGACGTTCACAAAGCCATTTCTAAGCTCGATAAAGGCTTATTTCCGAAAGCTTTTTGCAAGGTGGTTCCAGATTACCTCACCGGCGACCCCAATTATTGTGTCGTGATGCATGCCGACGGTGCAGGCACGAAGTCATCTTTAGCTTATGCATACTGGAAGCAAACTGGTGACCTTTCTGTTTGGCGTGGCATTGCCCAAGACGCCTTGATCATGAACATCGACGATCTACTCTGTGTTGGAGCCACTGGCCCCATATTAGTATCGAGTACCATCGGACGCAACAAACTTTTGATTCCAGGCGAAGTCTTGGTTGCTATCATCAATGGCACCGAAGAACTTCTCGAAGAATTGCGCAGCTACGGCATCGATATCTATTCAACAGGCGGCGAGACCGCAGATGTCGGTGACCTCGTACGCACCATAATTGTTGATTCAACGGTAGTTTGCCGCATGCCACGCAACAAAGTCATTTCCAATGACGGCATTCGTCCGGGTGATGTTATTGTGGGCTTGGCTTCTTTTGGCCAAGCAACCTATGAAACGGAATACAACGGAGGAATGGGCTCTAATGGCCTTACGAGCGCCCGTCACGACGTCTTTCATCATTCATTAGCCGAGGATTTTCCAGAAACTTATGATAGCTCTGTACCCAAAGACCTCGTTTATAGTGGCTCAAAACGCCTAACGGATAAAGTTGAAGGAAGTCCGCTAGACGCCGGAAAACTGGTTTTATCGGCAACACGCACCTATGCGCCAGTTATCAAAGCTATTTTAGATGCGCATCATGATCAAATCCACGGCATGGTACATTGCTCTGGAGGTGCTCAAACGAAAGTTTTACACTTCATAGACAACCTTCATGTGATCAAGGACAATCTTTTTGAAACACCGCCACTATTCAAAATGATCCAAGCGGAGTCCAAGACCCCATGGCAAGAAATGTACAAGGTTTTTAACATGGGTCACCGCATGGAAGTCTATGTAAGCGAGGAACTTGCGCCAGAAATCATACGTATTTCTGAGCAGTTTGGTATTGCTGCACAAGTGGTAGGAAGGGTTGAAGCCGCAGACCACAAAAGAGTCACTATTCAAGGAGTGCACGGGGAATTTACCTACGAAGGATAAAAAAAATCGAAAAAAAGCTTTAAAAAACGGAATGTTTTTGTACTTTTGCCATCCGTTCATTGAACACATGGTGGGATGGGTGAGAGGCTGAAACCAACAGTTTGCTAAACTGTCGTACGGGTAACTGTACCGCGGGTTCGAATCCCGCT
>Ga0315905_10000586_pt1 | contig 39338 bp, 26 predicted proteins | sample LakEriMetagenome_5_FD_203522 | JGI IMG/M metagenome (GOLD analysis project Ga0315905, IMG submission 203522) | Freshwater fungal communities from buoy surface, Lake Erie, Ohio, United States - Buoy 4 MA121 | ecosystem: Environmental > Aquatic > Freshwater > Lake | place: USA: Lake Erie, Ohio...
GTTCCGTGGAAATCCCCTCATGGTCCAGTTGACCATCGTCTTCTTCAGCATTCTTTTCGTTGTGACGGGTTTCTTCGTCTGGTGGTACCGTTTGTTCCGGCCCCGGGGCTGAAAAGTCCATGGCTCGTCACCACATTTGAAAATTGCCGCAGTCAGGCCTGTCGCCCTGCTACTTGCCCCCCTCGCACACCACCGCCATCACCGTTTCCGAAACCACCGGGTGCCCATCCCGGCTACAGCTGGCCCGGGCCGTCACCTGGTAAACCCCGGGCTGCAGGCCTCCCTTGGCGCTCAGTTTCCACTCCACCGGCCCGTGGCGCCCCTCGGGCAATACCAGCCTTTCGGCGGTCAAGACGCCGCCGCATTCCGCCGGAACCACCAATTCCAGCACCACCGGTTCACGCAAGCTGGCCGACCGCAGCAACTGCACCGGCACCACCGCCGAGCGGTCCTTCCCCAACTCCACCTCGCCTGGGGCCGTCAACTTCAACAGGGCTCCCTCGATCGACATGGTGATCTGCCCCTCCACATCGCCGGTCACCCAGCGTTCCACTCCGCTGGGATCCTTCACTCGGGCCATCCCCACCAGGCCAATCCGCGAGGTGCGGCTGGTCTCCAAACCCTCCGGGAGAAAGACCGGGTAATGCGCCCGCTTCGCACCGGGTTCAACCGTTAGCATCGGCCCCCGAATCCCCTGCCGATGCCGCTGCTGCCGGGCCGCCATGTCCAGCACAATCTGCCCGTTGAAATCCTTGTCCCGTTCCACCGACAATTCAGCCAAATGGGTCGCCCCGCGGTTCACCCTCCGCCCACCATCGGCCTCCAGCGGCTTCACCTTGAAAGGCGGCTTCAGCGTGGTGGCCACCAGCACCTGGTCCAGCGGTGCCGATTCCAGCCTCCACGGGTCCCAATCTTGCCCCTGCATCGCCACGGCCACCCGGTCCAGGTTTTTCCCGTCCACTTTGGCCTGCCCTGTCACCCGCACCAGCCTGGCATCCACCGGCGCGTTTTTGGCCGTCACCAGATCCACCTTCAAACTGTCCGCGTTGCCCGCAACCACCCGCTTGGCCGCCTCCGGTGCCGTCACGCCCTGGGGCAGATTTTCCAAAGACACCGTCACCGGTTCCTTGAACCCCTGCTGACGCACCACCTTCACCGTCATGGCACCAGGGCCCCCGGCGGGGAACGACAGCGTCGCCGGAATCTCCAACCGGAAATCCGGTCCCACCCCCCGCGCCGTCAGCCTGAAAAGATCCGCGGGCCCGGGCTCCATGCCGTTCCTGTCCCGCAGCACCACCTGGTACTCCCCATCGGCCGGCGCGGTGAAAGGCAACACAGGGTTGGCGGTGCCCCCGTTGTCATCCGCGTCCACCAGCTTTTTTCCATCCGCACCCAGCACCTCCAGCTCCAGGTCTTGCCCGCCATGCGGGTTCAAGGCATGGGCGGCCAAGCGCAACCCATCCCCCTTGCGGGCTCTCCAGGAAAACCGCCTGATTCCCGCCTCCAGCCCGCCTGTCCAGTTCCCAGGCGCGCCAATCGCCGTCACATTCGGCCCCTGGATCAACTGCTCCGGGGTATCACCCAGCGGAAAGAAATAAGGAACGCTGGTTCCCTGCGGCGTCTCCAGCCGGTAGCTGAACCGGTCACCCTTGGCCGGAAATTCCACAGCCCTCCGCAAGCTTTCCATCCCGGTCCCACCAGTGGCCAGACCGATACCCCAAAAGGTGACCTCGCGCCTCTCGCCCCGCTTGCCGCCCGAGGGGCTGGCGCTGACAATCCGCGGCCCGTCCGTCACCCGCAACTGGTACCCCAGGCTGCGGTAGCCCTTGTGGTCCACATCATGCACCGCGATGGTATACTTCTTGCCCTTCCGCGCCGGAAAACTCACCACCGGGTCCAGCCCCGCCGTGTCGGAATGTTCCGTCAACACATTCCCGCCCTCGTCGCTCACCCGCAACACCCCGAAGCAGTCCGCCCCCAGCCGCCGTGCCACCAGCTCGCAGGTCATCATCCCGTCGCGCTTTGCCTCCACCAGGTACTGGTCCACCTCCTCGATGCGGCCCAGCCTCCCGCACAGGTGCACCGGCAGCGGCGGCAGCACCTGAGGTCCCTTGCGCCCGTCCTCCTCCAGCACAAAGGGTCTGTCAGAAACCAGAAATTTTCCGGTATCTCCCGCCCCCGAGGCGTTCGCCACACCCCAATGCACCAGGCCGGGAGGCATATCCGCCGGAATGGTCAGTTTCGCCCGCACCTCGCGCGTCAGGTTCGGGTCGTTCAGATAAGCCTTGATGCCCAGCCAGTACGGCGGCTCCGGCATCAGCACCGGCCCCGGCGCCTCCAGCACTTCCAGCTTCAGCCGAGGATCCATGAAGAAAAAACGGCTGTCCGGCGTCAGGTCGGTGGCCGCCAGACGAATTTCCACCGTGGTCCCCGCCTGGCCCACCGGCGGGAAGATATGCCCGGACTCCGGGGCCCGCTGTGCATGGCAGTTGCCAGCGCTTCCAAGCGCTGTCGCCAACAGAATCAACCATCCCAACCGGCGGCCAGCCATCACAGCAGTTCCCGAATCACCTTGCCGCCATTGACGATCGGCACCGGCCTGCCCAAAGGCGTGTGCAGAATCTTGTCCGAATCGATCCCCATCAGGTGGAAGACCGTCCGCAGGATGTCCGACACCCCCACCGGGTCAGCCGTCGGGGCCGATCCGGTCTTGTCCGTCGCGCCGATCACCCGCCCCGGCTGGATGCCACCGCCCGCCAGCAGCACCGTCTGGGTCATCGACCAGTGGTCCCGCCCCGCCTTGTCATTGATCCGCGGCGTCCGCCCCATCTCGCCCATCATCACCACCAGCGTGCTGTCCAGCATCCCCCGCTGGTGCAGGTCCGCCACCAGCGCGCTGAAGGCCATGTCCGCGTGCGGAATCAGGTCCTTCTCCAGGCTGGGAAAACACGAGAAATGCGTGTCCCAACTCCCATGGTCCACCCCCACGAACCGGCACCCCGCCTCCACCAGTCGCCGCGCCAAAAGGGAGCACTGGCCCAGCGAGGTCGGCCCGTATTCCTGCCGGGTTTTCTCGCTCTCCGCCTTCAGGTCGAAGGCCTTCCGCGCCTGGGGCGAGGTCATCAGGTCCCGGGCCTTCTGGTAATAGGTGTCCATCGTGCCCGCCCGGCCCTGCGGCTTCACGCCCCGCTCCAGGTTCTCCAGCACCTGCCTGCGGCGGTTGACCCGCCCATCCCCAAGTCGTTCATCGGCCCGCAGGTCCTTCACCTCGAAATCCGGCTGCACCGGATCCGATTCGATGACAAACGGCGCGTGCTCCGCCCCGTAAAACCCGGGGCCGCCCGCCGTCAAGGGATGCGGCATGTTGATGTAGGGCGGCACACCGCCCCTGGGGCCCAACTCCCTCGCCACCACCGAGCCGATCGAGGGGTACAGGTCGTTCACCGGCACCTTGGTGTTCGCCCCGTCCGCAAAGGCCGCCTTCACCCCCGTCAGCACATAATGGCAACCGGTCGTGTGCCCGTTGTCGTTGTGGCTGTGGTTCCGCAGCATCGTGAACTTGTCGGCGATCTTGGCCGTCCTGAAGCAGTGCTCCCCCACCAGCGTGCCTGGCACATTGGTGCGGATCGGCTTGTAGGGCCCGCGTATCTCCGCCGGCGCCTCCGGCTTCAGGTCCCACATGTCAATCGTCGAGGGCCCACCCTGCAAGAACAAAAAGATGCACGACTTGGCCTTCACCTCTTTGCCGTTGGCCGCCTGCGCCTGCATGCGCAGCAACCCCGGCAGGGTCAGCCCCGGCAACAGACCCGAGGCCCCCACCCGCAGCGCCATCCGCCTGGACACATGGCTGCCCCGCGCCGCGCACCCGTCGTTTCGGTGGATCAACATGGCCATCTCCGCCCGGCTTCCGCCGGATCAATGATTGTAGACAAACTCGCGTGTGTTCATCAGCGCCCACAGGGCGTCTTCCACCGCCCCGCGGCGGTCCTTCCCGGCCTGCCGGAACAGGGCGGCCATCGCCTCCCGCTCGTCCGGCCTCGGCGACCGTGCCAGGCAAGCCAGATACAGTTCCAGCACCACCGCCTCCTCCCCGGCCCCCGAGTCGGCCAGACGCCTGGCCACCCCGATTCTCGACCGGATCTTGTCGTTGATCTCCGGCGCGTTCATCAGGTGCAGCGCCTGCGCGATGCTCGGCTCGTTGCCCCGCTCGCACTCGCACACGCTCACCCGCACCGGCCGTCCGAACAGCCGCAAAAAATACGACGGCATCCGGTTGTCCCACAGTTGCACGGCCCGGGTTCCCTCCGGCACACCCGGGAATTTCTCAGAAACCCCCGTCACCTGGCAGATGGCGTCCAGCAGCACCTCCGCCGGCAGCGCCTTGGGCATGGCGTGGGAAAAATTCTGCTCGTCGGCGCGGTTGGCCTCCATCGCCCCGGCCAGTTGGTAGGCCCTCGAGTTCAGCAGCAGCCGGGTGAACGCCTTCAGGTCATACCGCGCGCCCTTCAAGTGCTCCGCCAGCGCCTCCAGCAACGGCTCATTGCTGGCCGGGTTGGTCGCCCGCAGGTCGTCGAGCGGCTCCACCAATCCCCGCCCGAAATAATGCGCCCACAGCCGGTTGGCGATCGCCTTGGCGAAAAACGGGTTCCCCGCCTCGGTCATCCAGCCCGCGAACACATCCCGCCGGTCCTGCCCTTCGTTGAACTGCGCCGGCGCCGCCCCCAGCGCCCGCGTCGGCTCCGGTTTCTTGGTCCGCGGGTTCTCCAGATCCTTGCCCGCCTCGGTCACCACGCTCACCGCCCCCGTGGGCAATTGCTTCCGCCCCACGCCGGTGAAAAATCCCGCCAGGCCGAAATAATCCGGCTGCCCCCACCGCTCCGAGGGATGGTGGTGGCACTGCGCGCACTCGATCCGCACTCCCAAAAACAACTGGCTCACCGACCGCGCCAGCGCCTCCGGATTGTCCAAAGCCTTGAAGAACGCCGACGGGGTGTCACCGGTGCTGCTGCCACGCGCCGCCACAATCCTCCGCGCGAACTGGTCGTAGGGTGTGTTGTCGCGGAACTGCCGCCGCAGCCACCGCGTGATCGCCACCGCCCCCTGCGGCCCGATCGCGTCGCGGTCCACCCGCAGCAGGTCGCTCCACTTCATCGCCCAGAAATCCGCGTATTCCGGCCGCTCCAGCAGCCGGTCGATCACCCGCGCGCGCTTCTCGGCCCGCTGGTCCGCCAAAAATTCCCGCGCCTCGGCGGCCGTCGGCAGCGTGCCGATCGTGTCCAGATACACCCGCCTCAGGAAGGTCGAATCATCCGCCAAACCGCTCGGGGGAATGCCCAAAAGCGTTAGCTTGTCCCACACATGGCGGTCCACCAGGTTGTTCTCGGCCGGCCTGGCGAATCGGCTCCCGTGCCTCGGCAGGGTTACCCGGCACACCGTCACATGCCCCATGTGCCGCACCAAAATGGCCGCCTCGCCCGGATTCTGTCCCGCCTGGATTCCCCCCCGGCCATCCACCCCGGCGATCGTCGGCGCGTTCGATTCAAACTCCGCCTCCGCCGTCACGCAGTGGCGCTTACCATCCGCGTCCACCGCCGTCACCCGCAACTGCTGCACCGCACCCGGCTCCAGCACCACCCGCTCCGGCTCCACCTCAATCCGCGCCTCGGGCACGAAACCGCCGTTGCCGTCGCGCATCCCCTCGGCCATCCACCGCGTCAGCCGTCGGTGGGGCAGCGACCCCTCCTGGATCTTCCTGCCACCGCCATGGGGAACTTTGGCGATCGCCTTTTGCACCAGCAGACTGTCCCCTGGCGAGCTGGCCAGCACCCGCCGGCCCCGCCCCTCCCGCGTCAGCGCGGCATGGTCGGCTTCCGGGTCGAAACCGAACACGCTCAGCTTGAAACCGTTCTGCCCCTCCGCCTTGCCATGGCACCCGCCCGAGTTGCAGGTCGCCTTGGTCAACAGCGGGATCACCTGCTGCTCGAAGGAAACAGGCTTCGGTTCCCGCAGGCCCGTCACGCGCAGGGCAACGCTGGCCGATTGGTCCCCTTGGCGGATCGCGATACGGGTCTCTCCCTCCGCCACCGGTTCCACCAGCCCGTTGGCATCCACCCGCGCGATGGACGGATCAGACACGCTGTAAGAAGCTCCCCGGGTGAAATCCCGGGCCACACCCCCGGCCTTCAGGGTCACCAGGAACTGCTGGGTCGATTCCGGGCCATCCAGCAGCACCGCCGTCGGACTGACTTGCAACTGGGCGTGCGCGAACCCGGCCGTTCCCCCCAAAAGGGCCAGCACCGTCAACAGCGTCAGCCCCTGGGGCGCGAAACGGGAATCCATCGGGTGCTCCGTTGGAATCCAAAAGGTGGGAAAAAAGCAAAACAGACGGCCCAAGGCGGGCAAGTGGGGCCGTCCAAATGTTTCAAGAAGTATAACCCCTGCCCGCCGTTTGGCAAAACGCCAATCATTTCCCCCGGTCGGTCCGGAACGGCGCCGCCGGCAACCCCGCCCCGTTGAACAGCGTCGCCACCGGATTGTCCGCCCAGGCGTAACGCACCGCCACAGGCTGCTGAATCTCCGGATGGCTCACCACCACCGTCTCCCCGTCCACCCGGGCGTTGCCCCACTTCCATTCCCCATCCGACGCGCGGATGGCAAACCCGCTCCTCGCCGCAGGGTTCAGTTTCAGCCCCTGGTGGGCATGCTTGAATCGCACCACCACCTCGCTGCCCTTCACCGCATGCCCCTCATACAACGGGCCCGAAGGTGCGATCTCCTTCTTGCCATACACGCTGTGCAGGGCCCATTGGGCCAGCCGCTTGCCCACATTCTGCTTGTCCTTGGGGTGGATGTCGTTGGCCTCGCCCAGCTCGAGGGTGATCGCCATGCCGGTGCCGGGCACGGCCAGGCAATCGGTCATCTGTTCACGGACCACCACCCAGCCGCTCTCCTCCACCGGCTTCTCCTGCGCCTTGCGGAAGTTCGGCAATTGCACCCACGCGAATGCGAAATCCTCCGGCGTCGCGATCCACAGCTTGCGCCAGTCGGCGATCATGGTCCGCAACTGAAGACCGTAGTTCTTCGCGTTCGGCCCCCCGGCGTTGTTCTCGCCCTGGTACCAGATCGCCCCCCGCACCCCGTAGGGAATCAGCGGGTTGATCTTCGCGTTGAACAGCACCGCCGGCCGGTGCGTGTCGTTCTTCGGGTCCACAGGCGCCCGAGGCGCGGCCGGCGGGGTTTTCCCTTCCGCCTTCGCCTTCTCCACCGCCACCTTGTGCTTCTCGCGGGCGAGCTTGTGCTGCTCAGCCGCCTTCGCCGGATCCCAGGCGGCCATCCGCTTCTCCCAACTCTCAAACAGCGGCTTCAATTCCGGTAAATCCTTCTGCGCCTCCCAGCGCGTCCACGCCTCCACAGGCGTGCCACCCACCGACGAGTTGATCACCCCCACCGGCACGCCCAGCGCCTGGTGGATCTCCCGCCCGAAAAAATAGCCGGTGGCCGAGAATCCACCCACCGTCTCCGGCGAGCAGACCACCCACTGGCCCTTGCCCTCCAACTTCGGCTCGCCCGCCGGCCCCGATGTCTCCTTGAACATCCGGATCATCGGAAAACGCGCCTTTTCCCGCTCCGCCGGAAAATCCCTCGACTTGTCCACCGTCCAGGCCATGTTCGACTGTCCCGAACCCAGCCACACCTCCCCCACCAGGACATCCTTCACCACCACCTTGTTTTTTCCCTGCACCACCAGCTCGTACGGCCCGCCCACGGGCAGATCTTTGGAAAGTCTTGCCTCCCACCTCCCTTGCGCGTCCGGCGTCACCGTGGCGCTCCGATCCGCCAGGCTCACGGTCACCTGCTCACCCTGGTCCGCCCATCCCCAGATCGGTACCGCCCGGCCGCGCTGCAGCACCGCGTGGTCGCTGATAATCGCCGGCAGTTTCACATCCGCCCGGCCATTGCCGGCCAAAGCCCCGGCCATCAGGCACAAACCCGCTACCACCCTGCGCATGGAATGCCCCTCCAAACCCGTTCCCCGCGATGTTGCCGGCACTTGACCAGCCAAACCGCCCGGTTAGCCTAGGGGACTAGTCTAACCGGCCGCGCTGGCCCGTGCGGTTTCCTTTTCCCTTTCCCCATCCCCGAGAAATTCCATGCGCGTCGTGGTGACCGACCACACTTTCCCCGACCTCGACATCGAGCGGGACGTCCTGCAAGCCGCCGGCGCCACGCTGGTCGCCGCCCAAACCAAGGATGTCGAGGAGCTGAAAAAGTCCGTGGCCGGGGCCGACGCCGTCATCACCCAGTTCGCCCCCGTCAACGCCCAAGTCGTCGCCGCCATGGACCGGGCCCGCGCCATCGTCCGCTACGGCATCGGCTTCGACAATGTCGATATCGATGCCGCCCGCGCCAAAAACATCCCCGTCTGCAACATCCCCGATTACTGCATCGACGAGGTGGCAGACCACACCCTCGCCTTCCTCCTCGCCCTCACCCGCCAGGTCGTCACCCACACCAACAAGGTCCACGCCGGCACCTGGGGCCTCGCCACCCCGCTTTCGGGCCTTCAAGCCCTCTGCCGCACCACGGTGGGTGTCGTCGGCTTCGGCCGCATCGGGCGCGCCGTTGTCCGCCGCCTGGTCGCCTTTGGCGGCAAGGTGCTGGTGCACGATCCCGTTGTCCCCGCCTCCGCCATCACCGGGGCCGGTGCCACCAGCGCCGATCTGCCCACCCTGCTCTCCCAGTCCGACTGCGTCACGCTGCACTGCCCGTCGCTTCCCCAAACCAAAAACCTCATCAACCCCCAATCGCTGGCGTCCATGAAAACCGGCGCCCTCCTGATCAACCTCGCCCGGGGCGACCTGGTCGATCCCGCCGCGCTGGTCCAGGCGCTCGACTCAGGCAAACTGGCCGGTGCAGCGCTCGATGTGTTCAATCCCGAGCCCATCCCCGCCGGCCACCCCATCCTCAACCGCCCCAATGTGATCCTGGCCCCCCACATCGCCAGCGCCAGCGTCGCCGCTGTCACCCGCTTGCGCCAATCGGCCGCCACCCTCGCCGTGGCCGCGCTGCGCGGCGAACCTCTCGGCAGCATCGTCAACGGGGTGACACGATGAGCAGTTGGAACTTTGCCGGGGACCAACCGGTCCACCCGTCAGACCTCGAGGCGTTCGTCCACACCGCCCTCGAACGGGTCGGCCTCTCTCCCGATGACGCCGCCACCACCGCCGAGGCCCTCACCCTCGCCGACACCATGGGTGTTCACACCCACGGCACCAAGCTGCTCGCCGGCTACATCCGTAAACTGCAGGGCGGTGGTTACCGGGCCAAAGGTGCCCCCAAAATCCTGCGCGAAGGCCCCGGCTGGGCCGTGGTCGATGGCGATTCGGCCCTCGGCCAGGTCGGCTCCACCTTCGCCACCGATCTCGCCATCACCAAGGCCAAAACCGTCGGCATCGCCTATGTCGGTCTGAAAAATACCGGCCATATCGGCGCCGCCGGCTACTACGCCTGGCGCGCCGCCAGGCAGGGCCTTTTCGGCATGGTCGTCGGCAACGACATCCCCAGCGTGGCCGCCCCAGGCTCCCGCGGCGCCGTCCTCGGCAGCAACCCGCTCGCCTGGGCCGCCCCTGTGCCCGATGCCGATCCCATCCTCCTCGACATGGCCACCGCAGCCGTCGCCGGGGGCAAGGTTTATGCCGCCCGCCAGCGCGGTGAATCCATCCCCCCCACCTGGCTCATCGGTCCCGATGGCCTCCCCACCACCGATGGCACCCTCTACCCGCAGCAGGCGTCCCTCGCCCCCATGGCCGGCCACAAGGGCTACGGTCTGGGCCTGCTGGCCGAACTCCTCTCCGGCGTGCTGCCCGGCGGTGCCATCACCTGGCAGGTTGGTAGCTGGATGTTCGATCCCCCCTCGCAACCCTCCCTGCACAACGCCGGCTTCATCGTCGCCGATATCCCAGCCATCGCCGATCCCCACGAATACCGCCAGGCCATGACCTGCCTCGCCAACGAGATCCGCCAAACGCCTCCCGCCACCGGCGTGGACCGCGTGTTGCTGCCGGGCGACCGCGAATGGTCCCTCCGCGCCACCGCCCTGGAGGATGGCATCCGCATGCCCGCCGATGTCCGCGAAAAACTCGCCGAGGCCGCCCAGCTCGCCGGCGTCGCCTGACAACACCGCCTGTTGACACTTGCCCAAGGAGATCCGGTCCATGGCCCCCCTGTCGCGCCTCTTCACACGCGCCCTGCCCGCAGCCCTCGGCATGGGCCTCGCCTGCGTACCCGCCGCCAATGCCCAAGGCCCCATCCCCCCCGGCAAGGTGCAAGACCTCTCCCTGCTCGTCGCGCGCGACATGCCCTGCGTCTGGCCGCTGGGCATGACACCTTTCGCCGTCGTCCCCACCGCCACCTTCCCGCGCGCCGGACGCCACCGCGACATGCTCATCATCGATGAGCACACCGGCACCCAGTGGGACGCCCCCGCCCACTTCGTCCCCCCGCCCGATTCAGGCCTGCCCGGCGCCGGGCCCAACGGCCTCATCACCGGCGAGAAGGTCCCCGCCTGGCAATTCTGTGGCGAGGCCTGCGTCATCGATGTCACCGCCCTGCGCGACCAGGCCGAAAATGGCAAGGGTCGCCTCATCGGCCCCGACATCGTCCAGGCCTGGGAAAAACAGCACCGCCCCCTCGGCCCGGGCGATGTCGTCCTCTTCCGCAGCGACTACACCGACTCCTACTACAAGCCCTTCCCCGCCGGCGATCGCTTCGTCGCCAAGGCCCTCCGCAAGGAAACCCCCGGCTGGCCCGCCCCCAATCCCGAGACCATGGAATACCTCGCCGGCCGCGGCGTGATGACCCTCGGCCTCGATGGCGCCAGCATGGGCGCCCTACCCGATATGGCCGTCCCCACACACCAGGCCGGCGGCAAGCGCGGCATGATCTGGGTCGAGTGCGCCACCAACCTCAAGAGCCTGCCCGCCAGCGGCTCGTTTTTCGCCATCCTCGCAGCCAAGCACGCCGGCGGTTCCGGCGGCGAATGCCGCTGCGTCGCCATCACCGATCCCGCCATCGCCTCGGAGCTCATCTCCCGCGCCAAAGGCAAGCGGGTGGCCGACCTGTCCGTCACGCTGCACGAGGACTACCCCATCGTCTGGCCCGGCCGCGGCCCCGGCGAGGAGGGCGGCCGCTATGTCAGCAAGGTCCTCAACGCCTTCTCCCCCCAGCGCGGTCCCTATTTCGCGCTCACCCACCTGTTCGACAGCCACGCCGGCACTCATGTGAACCTGCCCAGCTTCGCCCTGCCGGCCGACACCGCCGAATCGGCCAAGGCCGATCCGGCCGTCCAGGCCCGCCTGCGGGCCTTCGAGGCCAAATTCGGCAAGCTGCCCGCCGCCTCCGCCACCACCGAGGCGATGCCGCTGCACCAGACCATGGGCAACCTGCACCTGGTCGATGTCCGCCCGCTGGCCGGCAAAACCACCTTCTCCGAGGCCAAACCCGCAGGCCCAATCATCACCGTCGATTTCCTCAAGGAGCACGCCAAGGCCAAGCCCTTCCAGCCCGGCGAGATCGTCACCTTCCGCACCGGCCACACCGATTCCAAACTGAAACCCCTCCCCGCCGCCCCGGATAAAGACGCGCTCTTCGTCCTCCCGCTCGAGGGCAAGGCCGAGGGTTGGGCCTCCCCCTCCCCCGAGGCCCTCGCCTGGCTGGCAGAACAGGGCATCCGCTGCGTCGCCACCGATGGCCCCACCCTGGGCGGCGTCGATCCCGATCACTCCCAGCAGGTCGACTGGCAGGCCGCCGCCAAAGGCCTCCTCGTCGTCGAATTCCTCACCAACCTGCAGGCCGTCGAGGGCAAGGAGGCTTACCTCCTCTTCGCCCCCATCAAGATCGAGGGCACCCGCGGCGGTTATGGCCGCGCGCTGGCCATCCTGAAATAAATCCGGTTCGCTCTCAAAACCCGGCCCCGCCAACCACCAGTCAGTTACTGGCAGACCACCGGCTTTGCGCCCCTCATGGGCTCGCCGGATGAGTGATTCCATCCCATGGCACCGCCAGCCCGCGTCATCGCCCGGGCAGCCAAAACCCCATGCCGTATACTCCGTTCTTCCGTCCAACTTTCCCGCCGCGGTGCCCCATGCGCTTTTTCCTGGCAGCTCTCCTCCTCATCCCCTGCGCTCTGGCACCCGCCCTCCGCGCCGACACCCCCGCCGACTGGCTCATCGATCCGTCCCCCTACAAGGCGACAGCCACCCTGTCGCAAGATTCCCGCACCCTCACCCTCTCCAATGGCCTGATCCGCCGCACCTTCCGCCTCGGCCCCAACGCCGCCACCGTCGGCCTCGACCTGCCCACCACCGGTCAATCCGTCATCCGGGGTGTCAAACCCGAGGCCATGCTAGGCATCAATGGCAAGCTCCACCCCGTCGGCGGCCTCATCGGCCAACCCAACCTCGCCTTCCTGCGCCCCGAATGGATCGATCAACTCCGGGCCGATCCAGCCGCCTTCCGCTTCACCGGCCACACCATCGGCAAACCCGCCGAACGCCTCGCCTGGAAGAAGGTTCGACACCACGCCAAGGGCACCCAGTGGCCCCCGCCCGGCGTCGCCCTCCGCCTCGATTTCTCCGCCCCGCCCGATGCCCCGACCGACATCGCCAAACTCAAGGTCTCCATCCACTACGAGCTGTACGACGGCGTTCCCTGCTATTCCAAGTGGTTCACCATCACCAACGCCGGCGAAAAACCCGTCCGCCTCGATCGCTTCTCCAGCGAGATCCTCGCCGCCGTCGAGCGCGTCTCCGAGGTCGATGAACTCACCGACGGCCTCATCCCGCCCAACATCCACATCGAGACCGACATGGCCTTCGGCGGCATGCTCGCCTCCGGGGCCAACCGGCGCTCCTTCCGCTGGCTGCCCGATCCGGAGTTCCAATCCCAGGTCAACTACGAGAAGAAAACCCCCTGCCTGCTCGACATCGGGCCCGACCTCGGCCCGGCGCAGGACATACCCTCGGGCGACACATTCGAATCGTTCCGCGCCTGGGTCATCCCCCACGACGGCACAGACCGCGAGCGCTGCGGCCTCGCCGTGCGCCGCGTCTACCGCGCCATCTGTCCCTGGGTGACCGAAAACCCCCTGATGATGCACCTGGTCGACTCCAGCGAGCGCGCGGTGATGAACGCCATCGACCAATGCGCCGCCGTCGGCTTTGAAATGCTCATCCTCAGCTTCGGCAGCGGCTTCGACATGGAAAACACCAGCCCCGCCACGCTGGCCAAGGCCCAAAAATTCTCCGCCTACGCCAAATCAAAGGGCATCGAGATCGGCAGCTACTCCCTGCTGGCCTCCCGCAAGGTGGGCGGCGGAAACGATGTGGTCATGCCCCCGGGCGCCAAGCCCGCCTTCGGCAATTCCCCCTGCCTCCAGAGCGCCTGGGGCCAAAACTATTTCAAGCGCCTCTACCAGTTCCATCGCCAGAGCGGCTTCACCCTGCTCGAGCACGATGGCTCCTACCCGGGCGATGTCTGCGCCTGCGAGACCCATCCCGGCCACAAGGGCCTCGCCGATTCACGCTGGAACCAGTGGCGCGAGATCCGCGATTTTTACAAATGGTGCCGCGCCGAGGGGATCTTCCTCAATGTGCCGGACCATTACTTCCTGTCCGGCTCCAACAAGACCGGCATGGGCTACCGCGAGGTGAACTGGTCGCTGCCCCGCGAACAACAGGTCATCCACACCCGCCAGAACATCTTCGATGGCACCTGGCAAAAGACCCCGGCCATGGGCTGGATGTTCGTCCCCCTCACCGAATACCAGGGCGGGGGCGCCGCCGCCACCATCGAACCGCTCGACAAGCACCTCGACCACTACGCCCGCATGCTCGACTGCAATCTCGCCCTCGGCGTCCAGGCCTGCTACCGCGGGCCAAGGCTGTTCGACACGGACCGCACCCGCGACATGGTCGCCTCCAAGGTCGCCTGGTTCAAGGCCCACCGCGACATCCTCGAAAGCGACCTCATCCACGGCCGCCGCGCCGACGCCCGCGATCTCGACTGGATGCTCCATGTCAACCCGGCCCTCAAAGAGAAGGGCCTGCTCGCCGTCTTCAACCCCCTCAACCAGGCGGTCACCAAAACCTTGGCCGTCAACCTCTACTACACCGGCCTCACCGATACCGCCAAAATCACCGGCACCGATGGCGGCCCAGGTCAAGCCCTGAAGCTCAAGCGCGACTACACCATCGATCTGCCCGTCACGGTTCCGGCGCAAGGCATGGCGTGGTGGGTGATCGAATGACCCCCGGTGCAGACACCAGGCATCCCGTATACTGGAAATTCCAACCGCAATCGCATCCCATTGGATACCTGCCAATGCCCCGCCGCAAGAAATTCGCGCCAGCCGCTCTCACCATCGCCCTGGCGCTTCTGGCACCACCCCTTGCCTCCGCCCAGGAGAAAAAAGCCCCCGGCCCGATCGAGGGCGAGATGGCCGGCTATCTCCTCGTGCCGCATGAGAAGGTGCCCGAAACCTACAACGCCGGCTTCTCCATGTATGTCGCCGCCTGGCCGCTGCTCGACCGGTATCCCGGCAACCGCTTCCAGACCGGGCTCCTCGGCACCTGGATGTTCGCCCAATACCCGCCCCCCAAACCCAAGGAACTCTATTCCGACATCGAGGGCGGCCTCGGCTGGTGGCGCGACACCCGCTTCGCCACCGAGACACCCAAATTCATCATGGGTGGCGTCACCCTCAACTTCAACGAATGGGCCAACGGCCCCGGAGCCGGCAAAAGCCGCAACTGGGACAAACCCCTCGGCGTCTACGGCGTCGCCCAGCTCAGCCCCTGGGTCCTCTGGCCGCCCGATGGTCTCAACCTGAAGCAGGGCACCAGCGGCGAGTTGTTCGGCTACGGCTACCTGCCCCTGCCGCTCACCAACCCCAAAACCACCACCGCCGGCAAGCCCGTACCCACCGGCGACCAATCCTGGACCCTGTTCCTCAACACCGGCAACTTCAAGGGCCCGGTCAGTTTCTTCACCCCCTACTACTGGTCCTCCATCACCGCCCAAAAGCCCGAGCACGCCGGCAAGTTCCTCGACACCCGCCCCTCCGAGCCCAACAAGGCCATCCAGATGGAGACCCAGTATGTCCCCAGCTACCAGGCGACCGACTCCAAGGGCGTCACCTGGGCCCGCATCGCCCCCACGGCTTTCCCCGGCAACTCCGGCCCCGATTCCATGGTGGTCCACCGCGTCACCGCCTACGACCGCTCGGCCCTGTGGAACTCCGTGAAATCCTGGTTCGACGGCGGCCCCGCCGCCTCCGGCACCATCGACACCAAGGGCTCCAGCCTGCACACCTTCAACAGCAAGGGTGGCTCCACCTGGCGCATCTACCCGCCCAACACCCCCCGCGAGCAGAAGGTCGCCCTCGCTTGGAACTCCTTCGCCAAGCCCGTCGCCATCGACCAGCACACCTACGGCTACCGCTGGAACAGCGATATGGTCACCCGGTCCGAGGGCAAGGGCGGCTCCCTCGTCACCCTGCCGCAGTATTTCCGACTCGTGGAGGGCAAGGACAAGGGCCGCAAGGAATGGGTTGTGGCCAAACCGTCCGAGGTGCCGCCCGAAACCGGCCTCGCCACCGTCGAATTCCAACCGAAAAAACGCCCCCGCCCCGAACCCTATGTCACCCCCGACGATCCCCAAAGCCCCTGGCGCAAGCCCGGCCCTGCCGCCGGCCCGTTCCAGGCCACCCTGGGCGATGGCAGCGTGGTCACCTACCACTGGTACCGCTTCGCCGACCAGCCGGCCCTCCTCCACGCCGATCTCACCCCCGCGGAACGCGAGCAGATCCAATCCCGCGTGGAAAAACTCCACCGCGCCTGGACCCGTGACCGGGAATACCTGCCCCCCCCGGCCGTCGGCAAGCTGGCCGACCTCGACCCCGCCCTTCTGGTCACCCCGCCCAAGGGCATGGAGGCGGGCTTCGTGCCCATCGTCACCCGCCAGGCACCCAAGGCCGACTGACCCGGGCATCTCACGAAAATGTCAAAGAAAAAGGGCGCCAACCAAACGGCTGGCGCCCTTTTTCTTTCCGCCTCGCGGCGCCTGTCACATGTGGTTGATCACCTCGGTGGCGAACGCGCCGCAACCCACTTCCTTCGCGCCTTCCATCAGGCGGGCGAAGTCGTAGGTCACCGTCTTCGCGCCGATCGCGCCGTCCATGCCCTTGATGATCAGGTCGGCCGCCTCGGTCCAGCCCATGTACCGCAGCATCATCTCGCCCGACAGCACCACGCTGCCCGGGTTCACCTTGTCCAGGTTGGCGTACTTCGGCGCGGTGCCGTGCGTCGCCTCGAAGATCGCGTGGCCCGAAACGTAGTTGATGTTCGCCCCCGGCGCGATACCGATGCCGCCCACCTGCGCCGCCAGCGCGTCCGACAGATAATCGCCGTTCAGGTTCAGCGTGGCGATCACCTCGAAATCCTTCGGCCGGGTCAGCACCTGCTGCAGCGTGATGTCGGCGATGCTGTCCTTGATCAGCAGCTTGCCCTTCCACTTCCCGTCGCCATGGGTCGGGGCCAGCTTCAGCACCGTCTCCACTTCCTTCACAATCTTGGCCTTCTGCTCGGGCGTCATCATGTCATAGCCGGGGTCGATCAGCTTGGCGTTCTCCTCCGCGCTGATGCCGGGCTTCGAGTCATTGTTGCCCAGGATCCAGCTCTCGCGCTCGGTCACCACCTGGTCGCGGAACTGGCTCTTCGCCAGCGCGTAGCCCCAGTCCTTGAAGGCGCCCTCGGTGAACTTCATGATGTTCCCCTTGTGCACCAAGGTCAGGCTCTTCCGCTTCTCGCGCAGCGCGTACTCGATGGCCGCCCGCACCAGCCGCTCGGTGCCCGCCGCGCTCACGGGCTTGATGCCCACACCAACCTGCACCGAGTCATTGCCGCCAGCCAGGCCGGCAGCCTGGTTCCAGGCGCCCGTCTTCGCCGTCGTGCCGAAGCGGATCTTGCCGAACTCCTTCGGGAACTCCTTCTCGAAGAAGGCCAGCACCTTGGCGGCCTCGGGCGTGCCGGCGGCGAACTCGATCCCCGCGTAGATGTCCTCGCAGTTCTCGCGGAAGATCACCATGTCCACATTGCCGGGCTGCTTCACCGGGCTGGGCACACCCTTGAACCAGCGCACCGGGCGCAGGCACACATACAGGTCCAGAAGCTGCCGCAGCGCCACGTTCAACGAGCGGATGCCCCCGCCCACCGGCGTCGTCAGCGGCCCCTTGATCCCCACCAGGTAATCGCGGAAGGCGTCCACCGTCTCGTCGGGCAGCCAGTTGTTGAACTGGTTGAACGACTTCTCGCCGGCGTACACTTCCATCCAACTGATCTTCTTCTTGCCGCCGTAGGCCTTCGCCACCGCCGCGTCGAACACCCGCACCGAGGCTTTCCAGATGTCCGGGCCGGTGCCGTCCCCCTCGATGAACGGGATGATCGGGTTGTTCGGCACCGCCAGCTTGCCGCCGGAAATGCCGATCTTCTCGCCGGGGGGAACCTGCAGCTTCACAGCCATGTCTGGGCCTCAAAAATCGCGGGGAGAGTGAATAATCAAGCAGAAAACTTAGTTTTATCGAATCCGGCCGGCCCCAGAAAGGGGCCAAACCGGGCAAATGGCGGGCTTTCGGGCTCGGTCACACGTGCAATTCGGCCGTCTGGCCCAACAGCGTCCGATAGGGGGCCAGGGCCGGCTCCACCTCCTCGGCCAAAAACTCGTCCACCTGCTCCGCCGCCCGGCCGGTGAACGCCCCCTCCGCCATCACTTTGGCAATGTCCACCCGGGCGAACGCCGGGTCGGCCCCCAGGCGCTCCAGCAGGTCGTTTTTCAGCGATCCCTGCTTCAGCGCCTGCGTCACCGCGTGGCTGTGCCGACGGATCACCTCGTGCACCTCCTGCCGGTCCCCGCCCGCCGCCACCGCGGCCATCAGCAGGTTCTCCGTCGCCATGTAGGGCAGGTACCGGTCCACTTCCCGGCGGATCACATCCGGGTTGGCCACCAGCCCGCCCGCCAGGTTCTGCGCGATCCGCAGCACCGCGTCCGCCGCCAGGAACGCCTGCGGGATCGACAGCCTCCGGTTCACGCTGTCGTCCAGCGTCCGCTCCAGCCACTGCGTCGCCGCCGTCTGCGCCGCGTTGGCCGGCAGCGTCATCAGGTAGCGAGCCAGCCCGCACATCCGCTCGGCCCGCATCGGGTTGCGCTTGTACGCCATCGCGCTCGAACCCACCTGCTCTTTCTCGAACGGCTCATCCACCTCCTGCCGGTGCGACAGCAGCCGCAGGTCGGTGCCCCATTTGTGGGTCGATTGCCCCAGCCCCGACAGCGCGTCCAATATCTGCGAGTCGATCTTGCGCGGATAGGTCTGCCCCGTCACCGGGAACACCTTGTCAAACCCCATCTTTTTGGCCACCAGCTTGTCCAGCGCCCGCACCTTGGCATGGTCGCCATGGAACAACGACAAAAAGCTCGCCTGCGTCCCCGTGGTCCCCTTCACCCCGCGGAACGGCAGCGTGGCCCGCCGGTGCGAGATCTCCGCCAGGTCGATCAGCAGGTCCTGGATCCACAGGCACGCCCGCTTGCCCACCGTCGTCAGTTGCGCCGGCTGGAAATGCGTGAAACCCAGGGTCGCCATCTCCCGGTGCCGCCGGGCGAATCCGCCCAGCGCGTGGATGGCGCTGGCCAGCTTCCCCTCCAGCAGCGCCAGACCGTCCCGCATCAAAATCAGCTCGGCGTTGTCCGTCACATAGCAACTCGTCGCACCCAGGTGCAGGATGTCGCTCACCTCCGGGCACACATCCCCCAGCGCGTGCAGGTGCGCCATCACATCGTGCCGCAGCCGCTTCTCGTGCTTCGCCACCGCCGCGAAATCAATGTCGTCCAGATGCTTTTTCAGCGCTTCCAGCTGACTCGGCTTGATCCGCGCCGACTTGCCGTCATCCGCCAGCAGACCCAGCTCCGCCTCGGCCTCCGCCAGCGCCAGCCACAGCCGCCGCCAGGTCCCGTGCCGGTTCTGCGGCGTGAAGATCCCCACCATCTCCGGGCTGGCGTACCGGGTGATCAACGGCACATCCAGGTCGCCCAACAGGCTCGCCATCGCTTCAGACTTGAGGAAATCTTTCATCGCTGACCCTTTTTCACCACCCGCCCCGGCGCGCGACCGGCGACTCGGGAAAAAATCCCGCCGGTGGCACCACCGGCACCAAAACCCGGAAAATTTCCTGCACCGGGGTTGCCCACAGTCCGCCCGGCCGTCCCCCGTGGGGTAGGTTTGCTCCGGAAGGATTTCCGACCTGTCGGGCTACCCGTGCATCCCATGCCCGGCCCGTCAGCACCCCGCTGGAGGAACAGCACCATGCGCCGCACCGTCCAATCAATCATGGGGCTCGTCGTGGCCCTGGGCCTGGTGGCCCTGTCCACCACCGAGGCGAAGGCCCAGGGGGCCGACCCCCGCCTGCCCCGGATGTTCTACTACCCCTACCACTACTTCCCCCACAGCTACGCCCCCAGCATGGGGCCCAAATGGCCGGAGGGCCCCGGGCAACCCTATATGCCCCCGCCCGCCTACATGGCCTACCCGCCCTACAAGGAACCCAACTGGATCTACATGCAGCAGCGGTCCCAGCGCTTCCACAGCGGGGCCCACTTCTGGCTCGACATTTTCTAATCCGCCGGGCCGAAAGCCCATCGTAGCGCAGCCTCCCGCCATCCCCTAGAGTGTCCCTAACGGGGCCCCCTGGGGATCGCGCGGGCTGCCCGCTTTTCCGGGGTGCCCGCAGGGCCCTCCCATGAAGCCAGCCAACACCCAGGCCATCGACATCTCCGGCCCCGTCAGCCGGGTCCTCACCAACATCGAGAAGGTGCTGGTCGGCAAGCGCCAGCAGGTCATGCTCGCCCTCGTCGCCTACCTGGCCGAGGGCCATATCCTCCTCGAGGATGTCCCGGGTGTCGCCAAGACCATGCTCGCCCGCGCCATGGCCCGCTCCGTCGGCGGCTCCTTCAAGCGCGTCCAGTGCACTCCAGACCTCCTGCCCACCGACATAACCGGCGTCAGCGTCTTCAGCCCCAAGACCGCCGAGTTCGAGTTCCGCCCCGGCCCCATCTTCTGCCACACCCTGCTGGCCGATGAGATCAACCGCGCCACGCCCCGCACCCAGGCCGCCCTCCTCGAGGCCATGGCCGAGCGCAAGGTCACCGTCGACGGCCAGACCTACGCCCTCAAGCCCCCCTTCCTCGTCATCGCCACGCAGAACCCTGTCGACCACGAGGGCACCTTCCCGCTGCCCGAGGCCCAGCTCGACCGCTTCCTCGTCCGCCTCAGCCTCGGCTACCCCTCCCTCGAGGACGAGTTCCGCCTGCTCGGCCGACTGCGCAAGTCCCACCCCATCGAGGATCTCCAGCCCGTCCTCTCCGTCGCCGACTGGCTCGCCCTGCAGGAGGCCACCAAGGATGTCCATGTCGATGACAAGGTGAAGCGCTACATCCTCGAGATCGTCCACGCCACCCGCGAGCACGAGGACATCGCCCTCGGCGGCAGCCCCCGCGCCTCCCTCGCGCTCCTCCGCACCGCCCAGGCCGTCGCCGCCGTCCAGGGCCGCGGCTTCGTCACGCCCGACGATGTCAAGCGCATGGTGCAGCCGGTCCTCGCGCACCGCGTCATCCTCCGGCCCGAGAGCCGCCTCCGCAAACAGACCGCCGCCGCGCTGCTGCACGAGCTGGTCTCCGAGGTGCGGGTTCCCTCCGTCCCCGGCCAGGAGGCCCGCGACGCTTTCGCTGACTGATTTTCCGGGGGCACCATGTTCTGGTGGGTGGGCGCGCTGCTGATGCTGGGCCTGGCGCTGGTGCTCCAGTCGGGCCTCCTCGCCTACAGCATGTACGCCCTCGCCGCCCTCATGCTGGTCTCCCGCGCCCTCGCCTCCCGCCGCCTCAACGACATCCACGCCTCCCGCAAACCCCGCTCCCGCGTCCTCGAGACCGGCGAGACCGCCATCATCCGGGTCAAGGTCGTCAACCGCGGCGCCGCCCCCGTCCCCTGGCTCCTGCTCGAGGACCTGCTGCCCAAAAGCGCACTCCGCCACCGCGATCCCTCGCTCGAGATCGAGGGCCGCCGCCTCAAGCTCGTCATGCTTGCCCCCCGCGGCGAGACCGAGGTCAAGTACCGCGTCCGCGCGCTCCGCCGCGGCTACCACCAGATCGGCCCCCTCGTCGTCGAGCACGGCGATCTCTTCGGACTCTACCGCCGCTTCAAGGTTCTCACCGAGCCCGCTTTCATTCTGGTGCTGCCCAAGGTCATCCCCGTCCAGTCCTACGAGCTCGCCTCACGCCGACCCGTCGGCGAGATCCGCCTCGCCCACCGCCTCTTTGAAGACCCCACCCTGCTGCGCGGCATTCGCGCCTACGAGCCAGGCGACCCCCTCCGCCGCATCCACTGGCGCGCCACCGCCCGCACCGGCGTGCTGCAGTGCAAGCTCTACGAGCCCTCCTGCCTCGCCGGCTCCACGCTCCTGCTCGATTTCCATGCCGATGGCTACCACCGCCAGGGCGAGCCCTTCCGGTCCGACCTCGCCGTGGTCGCCGCCGCCAGCCTCGTGGGCGCCCTCTGCGGCCTCAAGCAGCAGGTCGGCATGATCACCAACGGCCGCGACGCCGCCGAGCGCGTCCGCACCGAGGGCTACGAGCTCGAACCCGATTCCCGCGTCGAGGCCCGCAACGCCGGCCGCGAGCCCGGCGTGCGCGAGCACCTCCACCCCGTCGTCCTCCCCACCCGCCGCGGCGAGGAGCAGCTCGCCCGCGTTCGCGAGATCCTCGCCCGGCTCGAGCCGCAGCAGGGCCTCACGCTCGAGCAACTCATCGCCACCGCCCAGGACCGCATCCCCAGGGATGCCACCGTCCTCTGCCTGCTGCCCCGTGTCACGCTCGAGGCCGCCATGGCCATCGGCGACCTGCGCCGCCAGGGCTACGCCGTCAGCGTCGTCCTCATCGCCATCCCCGAGAACGACCTCCCCGTCGCCCTCGCCCGCCTCACCGCCGAGCGCCTCCTCGATGTCCGCCATCTGCGGAACGAGGACCAGATCCCCCTGCTCTGCGGCAACCAGGTCGATCGCTCCAGCCCCTACGCCGTGAGTGTGGAATAACCGGGCCCCTGCCGGGTTGTTGCTAGCCCCCCCGGCGGATCGTAGTATGCCTCAAAGATCCCGGGCCAGATTTCCTCCCCCTTCTTGGTGCCAAACAATGCTCATCCTCCCCCGCCCCGATCGCCGCGCCGCCATGAAAGCCGCGGCCCTCTCTGCCCTCCCCGCCTGGCAACTGCCCGCCCTGGCGGCAGACCAGCCCGCGAGGGCCGGCGAAAAACCAAAGATCGCCCTCATCGGCTGCGGCGGCATGGGCAAGGGCGACGCCCGCAACGCCGCCCGCTTCGGCACCGTGGTGGCGGTCTGCGATGTCGATGCCAACCGCGCCGCCGAGGCCGCCAAGCAAAACGGCAACGCCAGGCAATACACCGATTTCCGCAAGCTGCTCGACACCGAGAAGGATCTCTCGGTGGTGATCAACGCTACGCCCGACCACTGGCACACGCTGGTCAATCTGGCCGCCATCAAGGCCGGCAAGGATGTCTACAGCGAAAAGCCCCTCACCCTCACCATCGATGAGGGCAAGCGCCTGGTGGCCGCGGTCAAGGCCCACAAGCGCGTGCTGCAAACCGGCAGCCAGCAGCGCAGCGACAAGCTGTTCCGCCAGGCCTGCCTGCTGGTCCGCTCGGGCCGCCTGGGCAAGCTCCACACCGTCACCAGCGCCCTGCCCGCCGGCCTGCGGGCCGGCCCGTTCAAGTCCGTCGACATCCCCGCCGGCCTCGACTGGGACATGTGGCAGGGCCAGGCCCCCGCCACCGCCTATGTCCCCGAGCGCTGCTTCACCAACTTCCGTTTCTGGCTCGACTACAGCGGCGGTACGCTCACCGACTGGGGCGCCCACCACAACGACATCGTGCTGTGGGCCATCAACCAGACCGGCCCCAGTTCCATCGAGGGCAAGCGCCTGGCCGAGCCGGTTCCCGGCGGCTACACCGCCCCCTCCGAGTACGAGATCACCTACGGCTACCAGGGCGGCCTGAAGCACATCTGCAAGAGCACCACCGCCAGCACCATCTTCGGCGGCCGGCCCGACAAGCCGGTCCCCCGCCACCTGATGGACCACGGCGTCAAGTTCGAGGGCTCAGACGGCTGGCTGTTCGTCACCCGCGGCAAGATCGAGGCCAGCAAGCCCGAGATCCTCGGCGACAAGCCCTCCCCCCAGGAGCAGGGCGTCCAGGTCAGCGACGACCACATGGCCAACTTCTTCGACTGCGTGGCCACACGCAAGGCACCCATCTGCGACGCCGAGACCGGCCACCGCTCCGTCTCCGTCTGCCACCTCGGCGGCATCGCCCTCCGCCTCGGCCGCAAGCTCACCTGGGACCCCTCCCGCGAGGAGTTCACCAACGACGCCGAAGCCAACACCCACCTCGCCCGCGAACAGCGCAAACCGTGGACTTACGACATCGCCTGAGGCAGCCGGGGAACCGGGCGAATCGTGAAGAAAAAAGCCAACACCCACCCTGGGCCGGACCAAGCCGAGGTCACAAAAGGCAACCAACCGGCGAAGGAGCGGCGTTCAGCCGAAGCCACCCTCCGCACCCTGATCGCCAGGCTCGCCCCCAAGCGGGTCAGGCTGGTTGGGACGATCCGTCGGCACCTCCGCAAGAGCCTACCCACCGCATTGGAGGTGGTTTATGAATACCGCGATTTCCTGGTCATCAGCTTTTCACCAAGTCCCCGGGGATACGAGGGGGTCCTGGGAATCCGGGCCGACCCTCTTGGGGTGAGGCTGTACTTCAACCAAGGCAAGGCATTGGCAGATCCCGGAAAACTATTGCAAGGGTCCGGGAAACAGACTCGTTGGTTAGCCGTGGAGAGCGCATCGTTGCTCAACCTTCCGACGGTCAACGCCCTGATCAGCGGGGCCATCCATCATAGCTCGGTTCCATTTCCAAAAACCGGTCCAGGATCGCTGGTCTTTCGCACAGGGTCCGCCAAAGAAAAGTGATCCTCGAGCAGATGCTCCCCTTGCTTGGCCCGAAGGAACCCACCCAAAACAACAATACTTAACCCAGGAGTTCCCCGACCTGTTTTAACATCCGGGCCCATCCCATCTCTGTCCGGGCGACATAGTCGGCCCACACCGCGTCCATTTCATGGACTATGGTCGCCACGCACCCAGTGGACTCGGGCTCAATGGTCAATGTCACCCGGGAAGGGTTCGCTTCCTCGCTTTCGTCCACAATCCAGGTGAAGGCGATTTTGCGCGGGCGGTCCAACTCAAGGTAGGTCCCCCAGTGTTTGGCTTCCATCCCGCCACGCATGTCGGAGAAGAAAAACTTGCCGCCAACCCGTGGGTCGACCTCAATGCGCGCAATATCCCCGGAGAGGCCTGAACTCTTCAATGCCGCGGCCATCCACAAACGAACTTGCCTGGGATCGAGCCATGTGTCGTAAACCTGCTCGGGAATAACCTCAAAGCGATGACTGACCCGTGCCTCAATTTTGGAACTCATCGGTGTTTCGCGCCTTTTTTCTCGTCCATCAAGATAACCAACGCTCCAGCCCGGCATGGCGACCGGAAAGGGTCCTAATTTTCAAGCCATCGTCTGTATCACCCAGGGGGCGAGGTGACCTGCCTCAAATCCAAGTGCTACCAGCACGCAAATACCATAGCAAATCAGCTATGGTTGCGATGTTATTTGGTTCGCTGTCAGCCACAGAAACCATACACTCCCGCATTCGGCTCACCAAAACCCCGCACCCCCATCAACCACCAACCTCCCGTCCGGCGCTGACAAAAACCCAACCCCAACCACAGCACCTGAACCAGTTTTCTCCTTTTGTCCTCAGGCGTGCCGTGCGCGGCAGTGCACGGGTTCAGCCTCCCCACGGTCACTCACCCAGCCCAGTCAGCACCAGCCCCCAGTCAAAAACCGCAAGCACCCGGCACCGCCATCACGTCCTGGTCTCCCGTCAGCGCCAGAACCCGTGCACTCCCGCGCACGGCTCGCCTAAAAAAAACCCGGAATCCTTTTCTCTCCTACCGGTCATACTCTTGTTTTCCGTCAGCACCAGCGGCCCGGGCGCTCCCGCACCCGACTCACAAAGAAAAAAACTTCGCGTCTTCATGGTAAATAATCCACCTCAAATCTCAGCCACTACGCACCAACGCACAGAAATTTCCACGCAAAATTTTTCCAAAAATTTTGCCAACTGCTCTCTGAACAACGCCACCTGTGCGTCAACAATCCAGGAGTAGTGGAAAGGGAAAGAATCCAGACGGGCTTGCCAGGCCAGCAACCCCCGCCTCGCGCCACCTGACCCCCTCCACGGCGGCCCGGGCCGGTTGAGACCGTTCAACTGTGCCGGTGTCTGATAGCCCTGCCGGATCCGTCGCCACGGTGGCACCGGACCGTCGGCCCGGCTCAACCCTGCGGAGTCAGCACTGATGTTCCCAATGGCTCTCAGCGCCCTCCGCCCAACCGCGCGCCAACGGCGGGAGTCTGGCGCCAAGGGGTGCGACCATTCCGGAACCTTCCGACCCCGGACCCGCGCTCTGGACTCTGTGTTGTTTACCCAGGCGATCCGGCGACACCCGGATCTCTGGCATGCAGGTGGCGCACCGCCAAATCGGCGGCATCTCGGTTGGGGCCCTCTGCCCAACCACCCCCTGGTCCGCTCTTTGTCACATCGGATCGCGATGCCCCGGCAGCACGCCCCGGCCCATCGCGGCACAGACCCGCCAGGGGTATTCATATATTTTTTCCCTCTTCATAAATGGAGAGGGAAATGCCCGCAGGGCAAAGGGTGAGGTCAAATGCTGCATCCCCTCCCGCCCCGGGTGGGGCTGAAGGGGCGGGTATGCTCGCTGGGCACAATTTCAACCCTGAAGGGGTTGTATTTCTTAGCCTAGGGCAAGGTGAGCTCAACGAACCGCCGCCCTAGGTTCAGAACCGCGCCCCCTATTTCCAAAACCCCTCAACCCCCAGCAACCAAAACCCCTCAACCCCCAACCCTCAAACCTTCAATCCCAAACCGGTGGCCCCAACCCCCGGCTCAGCCCAAGGTCCATACCCATGCGCCAACCCTGCGCCCGCCTGCTACTCAAACACGAATCAATAGCCTCCACCCCAACACCCCGCCCAGATCCCAATACCCCACTCCGTCGTCCCGTAGGGACAAACCCATCTCATCGGGCAGCCCGTGACACCGTCACGGGTCCCAACGGTCATCCCGCCCACCACCCACAAAATCCAATACCCCAGAACCAATCCCCCCGTCCCGCAGGGACACCCGAGATTGAGACCGGGATAACATCCCGGGAAAAGCTCCAAACCGGGATAAAATCCCGAATAAACTCAGCCCACAAGGCCCACAAATACGAAGAAAGCCGCAAGCCCTTGTTTCACAAGAACTTGCGGCTTTCTTCTGAAAACTCGGGGCGACAGGATTCGAACCTGCGACTTCTTGGTCCCAAATCTTGGAAGTATCTTTTTATATATCCCTTAGTTTTGTCGGTTAATTTGAATAAAAACCCTTAAAAACAAGCGTTTAAAAATGATCGCTCATAAACACTGGCGACCATTTAGCACCCTCTCGAGGATCTTACTGACAGGCAAATGTAGTACAAGTAGTACATTGCCAAGCCTTGCCAGAGTAAGTTTTGATTCGAAGTGATATCTAAAACAACCTGGCCTCCGAAGGACCAACTTTTTGACCTTTTTTAGGGGGGTGTCTCGGCGGCTCACACGCTATCAGCTTCCATCCAATGGTTACATTTTCTTCTCAGTTCATTTTATTTGGAACACCTGTTCGGATTCAAAACAGTTGGCGTATTGGCTTGTACCGAACTGGCTCCAAGGCGATTGTCACCTGATTTGAATAGCCTGGTGGGCTACCAACCACCTGGCTTTGGGCAGGCATTACCCGAGTCTGGCTGACCCCTAAAAAAAATCCCGCCAGGCACGGCATCCAATGCCGTTGACGGGTTCGGGGGTCACCTCCTCTTTCCGGGTGCGGGCCTGATGTCGCCGGTATGGCACCCCATGCCGACGAACAGCCCAAACACGCAAAAGGCAACGAGAAAGCTCTGGGTGGCAAACCCAAAGGCAACCGCCATCAGAATCGCGCCGTTGACGTACGCGGAATTCAGCTTTTGTCTCGCACCCATGGCAGCACCTACCTTGCCATGGTCAGGGAGGTACGCCACTTCTCGATCAGTTGGGACGCCTGCTTGGAGGTCAGGCGCTCAGGCAGCGTCTGGTAAGCCTGCTCGCACTCCTGCTCAAGATTCCTGCGCTGAGTACGAGCCAGATTCTGCAGGAAACTCAACTGCTTGGCCGTAGCCTGCTTGCCCTGAGCAGTGATGGCCTCTTGCAAAGTCTGCTTCTCGGGCCGGACAACGGCAACCGATTCAATCCCGCTTCGCCCGCAATCGCTATCGCCTCCCAACTCCAGTTCCAGGGACTGACGAACCATCGCGAACAACCTGGAAACCGTCTCGCGCAGCCGCTCTGGCTCCTGCATCAAACTGTTGTCCAGCTCCACTTCCATATGCACGCTGCCACCACGGCTCCCGTAATTGGGCTCACCAACCTTGCGATTCAGACCGACATTAAGCTTCAACATTTAAATTCTCCTTCCAATAAAAAAGCCCTGGGACCACCCCAGGGCTGAACAGCCAACTACAACCACCTGCCGGTTACAGGTGATGTTTTTCGAGCCATGCGATTTCAGCCGCGATGGCATCAGTGCGACGAGCAAACGGGCCAATCTTTGGGCCGCCGCTCACACTGAGGTCTGCCCACCACAGTCCCAAATGGTCTGGCTCGACCTGACTGGCCCTTTGAATCAGGGTCTTTCCCAGGGCCTGCCAGTTGAAACCGTCCGAGTAGATGGCCCTCACGCCGCCAGCTCGATCAATCGAGATGATCATGCGACCGCCTCCACGGACCGAATAATCCGGCGACGGGGCCGGTCCACAAGCATCGATTGCAGGGCGGTTTCTACCCTGCCAAGCTCTGTTGCGATCTCCTGGCGCAGCCCACCACTCTCGCGCAAGTTCTTGGGACTGACCCCACCGAGAACACCCTGCACCTGGTTGATGAGATTTTCCAACTGGTCTGCTGATGCACCATGGAGGGGCAGTTGCCGGAAGCGACCAAAGAACTCGCGCAGGTTTTCAACCGCACTGTCCCTGAATACCTTGCGCTCGCCGGAACCATCATCAGTTAATCGCTCGGCCAAGTGACTGACAATGCCAGCGAACTCTCCCGTGACCGCCTGCTCGGCCAACTCAACGGCTCGGTCAAACCGCTCGCTGATCCTTCGCTGCTCGCGGTGATAAAGCCCAGGGTCAATGGCCATGAGATAGGTTGGCGGACTGACTTCGGGGTAAGACCAGACCACCGAGAACAATCCATCCAGGGTTTCTGGGTAGTCAGTACGGTCGAACAAATCTCCCAACCTCTCCTGGGCAGTGTCCAGAATCGATGGCCAAACTGTCTCCAATTCAGCTACAGCTGCAGCCAGTTCATCCCGTAAGAAACCCATCCTTTGCTCGAACTCAGGAATTAGATTCCTCGGCATCAGTCGTACACCTGGCTCCGTGTACGGCAGCGTCATGCCCCTCCAAGTGGCCAGGATCTGACTCCGAATCCGCCCCAGCAGCTTGACCGTGGGATGACCGGCATCGAGCAGCTTCTTGCTGGCCCTCAACATGCTGGTGTCGGTATTGCCACCGTCCAGCAATTCCGCGACCTGACCTTGAGATAGGGTCCGTGTGGTGCCGAAGGATTTGACATGCAACCGGACAGCAGCGCAGTTCCGGCGAAGTTCCGCCCCAGCCGTGGTGGTGTCGATGCCACCCACAGGTATTTCCAAACGCGCATTCATGAAAGTATTCCTCCAAACAAAGAACCCCATGAGCTTGGCAACGCACCAAGCCCATGGGGTTCAATTGAAATCAATGCATTAGTTGACCGAAGGCCGAACGGTTCGCGTTCTCTTCGGTTGGTTGGTAACCGGCGTCATGCCGTAAATGCCGGGCGCGGAGGCTGACAAGCACCGGCCCGTGGCCCAGGTTCTGAGCCGCTCAACGGCCTCACGGTTGGTGACAGCCACAGGAACGACATTGCTGGCGGCCTCTGCCAGGGGAATCCCAAGCATCGCTGACAAACGGCAACAAGAACGGATTTCCGCACCCGTCCAAGCATCGGCATTGGGAAGGGCTTGGGTTGGCAATCCAAATTCCGCCATGCAAATGCGCCAGATCGCTGCCTTCTCTTGGTCGCTCGGAGTATCGATCATGAAGATGGCATCGAACCGTTCAGCCCTGGTCAGTTCCGGTGGCAGCTTGCTGATGTCATTGGCCGTAGCGACCAGAAACACATCCGATTGGTGGTCAGAAAGCCAGGTGAGAAGCGTACCGAACATCCGTGTCGAAACGCCGCTGTCACCTTGGCCACCCACGCCACTCAACGCTTTCTCGATCTCGTCCACATGGAGAATCACCTTCCCCATGGCTTCCGCCACCTTGAGTGCCTGACGCAGGTTGGCCTCGCTCTGCCCAACCAGCGAACCCATCAGCGCACCCACATCCATCTGCAGCGTGGGCCTGCCGACCTCATTGCCCAGGGCTTTGGCCAGAGCCGATTTGCCTGTACCAGGGACACCCAAGAGCAGAATGCCCCGTGGCCGGACTCGACCACCCCCCAACGCCTTGACGCAAAAATCCTTCACGGCACCAAGGCCTCCCAGGTCCGCGAAGGATTCCGTTCCGCGATGCAGGGCCAGCAGGCTACCCTTCTTCAGAGCCTGGGCTTTATGGGCGATGATCACCTCGGGACGGATTTCACCATGGCGTGTGATGGACAGCGCCATAGCGGATTCAGCCTCGAAGTGGGTCAACCCAGAGGCGGCTTCGGCGATACGGCCCAAAGCGCCATCATCTGGCTTTTCATCACCCAGAAGCCCCTGCGCCATCTCAACCAACTGCTGATGGTCAGGGAGCGCATGCTCCAGCACCACGAAGAGCTTTTCCAGCTCAGGCGGAATCTGTACCACAGGAGAGAGTACCACCAAAAACCGCCGGTCAGCCTTGCCGTTGACCAAGGTGTTCTGCACCACCTGGACCAACTCGGCGTTGCCCAGGAACCGATGAAGGTTGTGGACCACCAACACACAGGTCTGTCCAGACATACCCTCCAGGTGCTTCACGCCACCGAGCGGATCACCGGCAGCGACACCCTTGGCTCCTGTAGCGGAACGGATGCCATTGGCGATGTCCCACACAGCCAGTTCCCAAGCCTGCTCTTTGGCAGCCTGGCGAACCTCGGCTTCGGCCTCGTCGGCCTGATGCGTCTGGACCCAAATGCCTGAAAACGCAGCATTCACGTGTTCGATCAGATCGCGTTTCATTTCATACCCCTGTTCAGAAAACAAAAAAGGCGAGCAGCACCATGCCACTCGCCATGCGTAAACCCATGCCCCTCAGCCCGCCGTGAGCCAGGGCTCCAGCGTCATGTCCAACAAGTCCAGGTGCTGAATTTCAGCCAGCACAGCGTTGGTTGGAGTGATGCGGTTGTTGAAGTAGCTGTGCGGAACATCCATCTCCCCACTGGCATCGGACCAGGTGATGCCAGTACGGCGACGGAACTCGTATTCGAAAATCCTGAACCAAAGTGAAAACGGCATTGCAATGACTCCATAAACGAACAAAGCCCACCGCGAGGTGGGCTGTGACAACTGATTGAAATGGCGCGTCGGCTACTGTGTAACCTCGGCACTGGTTGTTAAGGTCGGCTGATCGAAGCTGGGTTTATCCGATAGGACCACGCCCAAACCGCGTTCGATTGCTTTGGTTGCATCCTTGCAAGCGGTTCCATCGAAGCCGTTGGTTTGCATAGAAACCTGGCCAGTCTTATCAACAACAATGGTGATAGTCTTCATCGGTCAGGCCTCCACCAGGACATTCAAACGGATGGAACCGTCAGCCAGGACGGACTCCTGGCAGGTGTAACCCTGCTTGCGAGCCTCCAGCTTGGCCTTTTCCACGGCATAGGCCTGCTGGAATTGGTCCAGCTTCTCGGGCAGGCCCCAGAATCCGCCGAAATTGTCGTAGAGCAGTTCGCCCCGGTCGGTCAGGCAGATCGGGAAGCGCCAGCCATCGAGCTGGATCCCGGTCCCCTCGGCGATCCGGTCGAACAGGCGGACGGGGCCCCGGGTAGGGAGGGGAAGCTGGAGGCGCCGGCAGGCGGCCTCCAGCGCGGCGGGGTCCTTCAGCTCCGCCTGGATGGTGACAGTGTGGCTCATGGGGAGGGTGACTCCTGGTTGGGAATAGGGAAGGGGAAAGAAAAAAGCCCGGCGGGATCGCCGGGCTTGGGAGAGCGGAAGGGTAAGCCTTCGCTTCATGGAATTATGACGCGTTTGGGGCGGGAATTTAGCGAGGCCTCTTCCCCCCCAACGGACCGACCCCCCGGATCAGGGCCATACCCCTTTGCCTTGAATGGAGACCGCAAAAACGTTCGCACGGCAGGCTGGCGGTTTTTGACTACCCGGCCGGATGAATTTGGGCCGAAAAATGAGAAAGAGTCTTGCGCAACGCAGTCCGACACCGTTCAATTGATATCAACAATCTAACCAAGGAAATAAATAGGTTCTTAAATATTATGAAAGAAAATTTAATAAATATATTAGTATATTATATTAATTTGTTGCAAGGATGCGACCCAAGCTTGCCGTCCAACGTATGCCATGTGGGAGGCCACGGATACTAAACATGGATACCAGCAAGCAAGGATTTGGAACCAGGTTTCGCGACTTTTTCCAAAAGGGAAACAAGCCGCAACCGGTCCAAATGCATCTTCTCCAACTCGAGCAGCGGATCAACCCCTCCCCGGCCACGCTCATTGCTATTTATCCAGAATCTCCAGTCACCACCATTACCCTGACCGGCACAATCAATCCGCTCACACCCCGCATTCCGGGACAACTGGCGGCCGAGATACAGCTACCTGCGCACGCCAACGTGCCTGGCATCGAGTCGCTTGGGGCGGGGCAGGCGACCCTTTTGGCTGGGATGGCCTCCGGACCGACCGTTCCGATCCTGGCCACACCCGTGCCCGGGGCCGGGATGGGGGATGCCGGCAGCCGGGTGGTTTCCCAGTCCGGCCAGGGCGGCAGCGGGATCACCTTCGTCAGCGGCGAGCTGCAGGCTCGCCTGGGACCGGTCCTGCAGGCCCTGGGCGACACGGTGGTGGTCATCCGCCCGGACCAAGACGCCATCGCGCAGGTCTCCGAGGCGCTCCGCGGAAAAACCGGACTGAAGGCGCTGCATTTTTTGACCCACGGCACCGATGGCGCGATCCGGATGGGATCCAGCTGGCTCGACCGGGCGGCGCTCAACAGGCGTTCGTCCGAGGTGGGCCGCTGGCGGGAGTCCCTCGCCCCCGGCGCGGACATCCTGCTCTACGGCTGCGATGTCGCCGCCACCGGGGCCGGCCGCGATTTCGCGGAAACGTTGTCGCGCCTGACGGGGGCGGACGTGGCCGCCAGCTCTGACCCCACCGGGGCATCCACCCTGGGCGGTGACGCGGTGCTCGAGTTCGTCACGGGCCCGGTCGATCCCGGAAACCAACCCTCGCGGGTCTTCTGGGATGACACCGGCGTGCTTTTGGGCACGGTCAACCTTGCAGGCGCCTCCGGGTGGACTCCCATCATGATCGGGGCCACCAGAGACTACCTGAACGACACCCAGGCGGGCGCCGCCGATACCGAGATCGTCGGCGACGCGACCCACGGCTCCCTCTACACCGCCTTCGACGACAACAACACCGCCGGCACCGCGGACGACACGCTGGTTTTCCGGATGCGGATCGGCAATCCCACGAGCAGCACGGTGTTCTCCGGGGTGGCCGTGGTCGGCATCGACGCCAACACCGACGGTCGGATGGACCTGTTCGTCTCGGTCGACGGCCGGAACAACGGTCAGGCGATCCGGATCCTCGATCCGGGTACGGGCCTGAACGTCTCGCCCAGCACCACCACCACCTCGCCTTTGCCGGTCGGCATCCTCGCCAACAACGGCGTCTACCCGATGAGCGCCGCCAACTATTCCGTGGTGGCGGTCTCCAGCGCCACCGACCCGCACTGGAACACCAACGCCAACCTCGACGGCGACAGCAAGACCGACGTCTTCGTCACCTGGCGGGTGCCCATGCCGGACCTCGCCACCGTGCTGGCCAAGCCCTCGCCGGTGGACCGCTACGGCACCCACGGGCCGCGCGGCTCCGGCGGCATCGCCGGATACGGCAAGGACACGCCGGTCCAGTACGTCAACTTCACGCAGACGCAGAACGGCCCGATCAACGGCGACCTCAACGGCGTCCCCAGAAGCTACGACGGGTCCCTGTCCTTCTCCAGCCTTGGCGTCAGCACGGCGACGATGACCGCCTCGACGCCGGTGCCGGCCGGCACCGTGGTCACCATCAACGAACCGATCGGCGACGGCAACCTTTCCGCGGCCGAGAGTGCCTCGGTGACGCTTTCCGGGACCACCAACGCGGCCGTCGGGTCCACGATCAATCTCACCGTCTCCGACACCGACTCCGGGACCACCGACGTCACGGCCACGGCCGCGGTCGTGGCGGGGAGCGGCGGCACGAACACCTGGTCGGTCTCCGGGGTCAACCTGTCGACCCTGACCGGCGGCACCCTGACCGTGACCGCCTCGGTGACACTCGGCGGCGTGACCACAACCGACTTGGCCACCGTTTCGCTCGACAAGACCGCACCGGCGATCACCATCGCCACCCTGGCAACGGCGGTCTCGGGCCGCCCGACCCTCACCGGCACCACCGACCTGCCAGCCGGTTCGACGCTGACGGTCACGATCGACCCCGACAACGACCCGGCGACAGCCAACAGCCTGCAGTACACGACCATGGTCCTGGCCGGCGGCACCTGGAGCCTGGACACCCAGGCCCAGGCCCCGTCCTCGGGCTCCATGCCCTCGGGTGGCCTGGTCAGCTACAGCAAGGTCACGGTCTCCGGGACGGACGCCGCCGGCAACACGGCGACGGCGACGATGCTGAACCGGCCGACGGTCCAGTCCCTGAGCACCAACATCACCACCCCCGTGGTGCGGGGCACCTGGACCAACATCGGCGGCGACACCCTGGCGGTCACCGTCAACGGGGTCTCCTACACCCCGGTCATCTCGGGCAACACCTGGACCGCCAGCGTGACCACGGCCCTGACGGCGGGCCAATCCTACGAGGTGGTCGCCACGGTCACGCGTTCGGGGGTCTCGGTCTCGGACACCACGGCCAACGAGCTGACCATCACCAGCTCCGCCATCGTGACGATCGCCATCAACGGCGGGGCCACCGCGACGACCGCCGACAACCTGCCTGTCATCTCCGGCACCTCCAACATCGTCAGCGGCACGGTGATCATCCGGATCGACCCGAACAACGATGGCAACTGGTCCGACGCGGTGACCTACTCGGCCACCACCAACGCGTCCGGCGCGTGGTCATTCGATTCCGGCAACGCTTCCAGCGTCCTGTCCGGCACGATCCCGGCCCTGGGATACTCGGGGGTAATCCGGGTGGAGGCCAGGGACCTCGCGGCGACGGTCAGCGCCCAGCAGGTGCTGACCATCACGGTGCCCAGCGTGGCCATCTCCAGCATCACCAGCGCCGCCACCACCGATGCCTACGGCCAGGTGGACAACTCGGGATCTCAGGCCAACTACCTCAACATGACCGAGGACAACTCGGTCACGATCAGCGGCACGGCGACGGCTGGATTCCTGGTGGACCTGGTGATCCGGGATCCCGCCGGAAATTTCGTGAACGCCACGGGTGTGACGGTGGCCGCGGGAGGCACATGGACCCAGACCGGACTGAACCTGTCTTCCCTGAACAACGGCCAGCTAACCGTGACGGCCACCCTGAGTGGCACCAACTACTCCGCCACCAACACGGCGGTCACCCATGACACCATCCCGAACAAGATCTTCATCACAAACCAGTCCACCATCCCCAAATCTAACGCCGTGATTTCCGGGACTTCCACACTAGGCTCGGGGGTGGGCCTAACCGTCACCATCAGGAACTCGGCCGATACGAGTACTGTCTGGTCGGGCACCGCCACCACAACTGCCAACGGGGATTGGTCGGTCAACACAGGTTCAGGAAACAACCTGGTAAGCGGGAACAACGGGACCGTTATCCTCAAGGTCGCTACTACCTCGACCAACCTTGACACGGCCAAAAATATCACCCAGGAAGCCATCCGAAGCGTCCAGGCAGTCGACCAGAGCACCAACAACACCAACAACACGATTGCCATCAACACGATCGCCTCGGATGATGTCATCACGGTCAACGAGATCCTGAGCGGATTGACTATCACTGGTACCACTAATCTCACTTCCGAACCCACCAGCAGTTTTACCGTGACTGTGGGTGATGGCGTCACCACCAAAACGGCGACGATGGCCAGCAACGGTGCCTCCGGCTGGACCGCGACCCTTACCAAGGCGCAAGTTCAGGGTCTGCAGAATGGGCAATTGACTGTGAATGCCCAAGTCACCTCCTCTGGCATCACCGTCTACGACGTTGCCTTCCCGGTCCTGGACCTTGCAAGTCCGGTCCTGACCATCACGGACAATGTCGCCGGTTATGTAACCAGTGGCGGCACTGTAACCTTCACCTTCACCTTCTCCCAAGATGTGACAGGTTTCGACGCCACCGATGTCACCGTCACCAACGGTACCGCGGGGACCTTCACCTCCCTCAGCACGACCACCTACACGCTGGTGGTCACACCCACCGCCAACAGCAGCGGCCAGATCTCGGTCCAGGTCGCCGCCAACGCGGCCACCGGGGTGGACACCGGGCGGGGCAACACCGCCGCCTCGGCCACCCAGGAATACAACACCACCGCCACCGCCTCGGCGCCCACCGTCACGATCAACATCGACGGGCTGGCGACTAGTTCCACACCGGTGATTTCCGGCACGACCAACCTGGCCGTGGGAGCCCCCATCGTCCTGGTGGTCGACCCGGACAACGACGCTTCCACCAGCAACAGCCTCACCTACTCCGCCACCGTCCAGTCGGGCGGCCTCTGGTCCGTGGACACGGCCAGCCAGACCCCGGATTCCGGCACCATGCCTTTTGGCGGGATACCCGCCTACGCCAAGGTCACCGCCACGGCCACCAACGCCTTTGGCATGAGCACGACCGCCACGGGGCTCAACACGCCAACGGTCAATAGTCTGCTTGCCAACACCACCACTCCGACCGTCACCGGGACTTGGGCCAACATCGCCGGGGACGTCCTGGCGGTCACCGTCAACGGGGTTTCCTACACCCCGACGGTGAGCGGCAACACCTGGTCGGTGGCGGTCACCACCCCCTTGGCCACCGGGGCGAGCTACCAGGTCGTGGCCACGGCCACCCGGAGCGGTGTGACCAAGACCGATGTCACCACCAGCGAGGTAACGATCGACACCACCGCCCCGGCGGTGGCCATCACGGCAATCACCACGGACACGGGCACCGCCGGGGACTACAGGACATCCGACGCGACGCTGGTCTTCTCGGGGACCGCCGAGTCGGGCGCCAGCGTCGTGTTGACCCTGAAGGACGCCTCCAACGTCACCGTCTTTTCCGCGACCCTGGTGGCCACGGGCGGTGCGTGGAGCCTGGACCGGACCGGTTTCGCGCTGCCCGAGGGCAGCTACACGCTGACGGCCGTTGCGAACGACGCCGCCGGAAACACGGCGACCGCCACCCAGGCGGTGGTCATCGACCAGACCGGGCCCGTCATCGCCTTCACCTCGGGCATCAAGACCAGGACCTCCACCCCAACGGTTTCCGGGACCACCAACCTGCCGGTCGGGGCCACCATAACCCTGGAAATCGATCCCAACAACGATGGGAACTACTCCGACGCCACGGTATACACCACCACTGTCGCCGCCGGCGGCATCTGGTCGGTCAACCTGACAACGGCCATCTCCGGGACGGTGCGCACCCGAGCCAGCGGAACCGATGACGTAGGCAACAGCACCGAGGTCGCCCAGCCGCTGACCCTCGACACCGCCATCCCGGTTGTTTCAATCACCCGGCCGGTCGGCTCGCCCGGCAACAACGATGGCACCCTCGACTCCGTGGAGGACAACAGCGTCGTCATTTCCGGGACGACCACCAACGTGCCAAACGGCGGGGTGATCTCGGTCAGCATCACCGACGGTACCACCACGATCAACGACACAGCGACCGTCAGCGGGGGGGTCTGGAGCCTGGCGGGCCTGAACCTCAGTTCCATGGCGAACGGTACCCTGCTGGTCACGGCCAGCTACGTGGACAGCTACGGCGACCTGTACTCCGACACCGCCTCGGTGCTCCATGACAAGCTGGCCGGCGGATCGATCACGATCGACTCGATGACCACGGACACCGGGGTGATCTCTGATTACATCACCAACGACCGCACGCTCTCCTTCACGGGTTCCACCACGGCCAACGCCGCCGTGACCGTGGTCATCAAGAATTCCTCGGGGACGGTGGTGCACACCTACGCCACCGTGAACGCCAACGGCAGCGGAACCTACGTGACGGCGGATTCGCCAAGCTTGCCGGAGGGGGGCTACACAGTCGAGGCGACCACGGGTTCCTTCACTGCCACCCAGGCCCTCACCATCGACCTGACCGCGCCGGCCGTCCCTACTGTCAACAGCCTGACGACAACTAGCACCACGCCGACCATCACCGGAACCGCCACGCTGGGTACCGGCGACGTGCTCCGGATCACTGTCAACGGGATCACCTACTTGGTGGGATCGAACCTGACAGTAACCGGCTCGAATTGGAGCCTTTCCGTTCCGGGAGCAAATGCCCTGAATGCCGGCACTTATTCGGTCACAGCGACCGTCACGGACGTTGCCGGCAATGTCTCCACGGACGCAACCAGCAGTGAACTGGTTGTGAATACGGCCAATTCCGCGCCGACACTGGGTGCGGTCTCTGTCAACGGGACGGAGGACACGACCTTCACGTTCACCCTCGCACAGTTCACCGCCGCCTACAGCGATCCCGAGAGCACCCCACTCGCCAGCATCACCGTCTCCACCCTCCCCGCCACCGGAACGCTCAAGCTCTCCGGCACCAACGTCACCGTGGGACAGGTGATTCCCAGCGCCAGCATCCCCAACCTCACCTACGTCCCAGCCTCCAACGAGACCGGCGCGAAGACCTTCACCGTCACCGCATCAGACGGAAGCCTCTCCTCCGCCGCAGCCACCGTCACCATCAACCTCGCCGCCGTCAATGACGCCCCGGCCATGGCCGCCGGCGCGAACCTGGCATACACCGAGGGCGGGGCCGCCGCCGCCATCAGCCCGGCCCTGACACTCACGGACGTCGATGACACCTCGATTGCCTCGGGCGCGACCGTCTCGATCACCGCCGGAAGGACCGCCGGGGACGTCCTCTCCATCCCGGCCGGAAGCCTGGTGACCGGGGTGACCGCCAGCTACAACAGCTCCACCGGCGTCCTCGCCTTCACCGGCGTCGCCTCGGTCGCCGACTACCAGTCCATGCTCCGCGCCGTCGCGTTCAACAGCACCAGCGCCGACCCGACCGCCACCTCCTCCACGCGGACGGTCACCTACTCCGTGACCGACTCCAACGCCTCCTCCGCCACCAACGGCGCCCAGACATCCACCGCCACCAGCACCGTCACCATCACACCGGTCAACGACGCGCCGACCAACATCGGGCTGTCCAGCACCTCGATCGCCGAGAACGCCGGCGCAAACGCCGCCGTCGGCACCTTCTCCACCACCGACCCGGACTCCGGCAACACCTTCACCTACACACTGGTCTCGGGCACCGGGGACACCGACAACGCCGCCTTCACCATCTCCGGATCCACGCTCCAGGCCGTCGCCAGCTTCAACTACGAGGCCAAGAACTCCTACTCCATCCGCGTCCGCTCCGCCGACCAGGGCGGGCTCACCTTCGAGAAGCAATTCACCATCTCCGTCACCGATGTCAATGAGACGCCGACACTGGGTGCGGTCTCTGTCAACGGGACGGAGGACACGACCTTCACGTTCACCCTCGCACAGTTCACCGCCGCCTACAGCGATCCCGAGAGCACCCCACTCGCCAGCATCACCGTCTCCAC